>Ga0247813_10000160_pt1 | contig 78761 bp, 90 predicted proteins | sample UWRJL169409C1_FD_180719 | JGI IMG/M metagenome (GOLD analysis project Ga0247813, IMG submission 180719) | Plant litter microbial communities from Arlington Agricultural Research Station in Wisconsin, United States - UWRJ-L169-409C-1 | ecosystem: Environmental > Terrestrial > Plant litter >... | reverse complement strand
TCTTCCCATCCCGAACAGAGAAGTTAAGCCCGCCTGCGCAGATGGTACTGCAATTTGTGGGAGAGTATGTCGTCGCCTTTCTTTTGAAGACCCTTACAGCTAAAACTGTAAGGGTCTTTTGTTTTTAAAAGGTTTGAGAATTACGGATGAATTTAATGGCAACATAAAAAAGGGGTGCAGTCCCTATCAGACTGCACCCCTTTTTTATGTATTTATTCTTTAAGTATTCGTCTCCAAATCCTCGATATAGTCTCTATACTCATAAAAGAAACGCTCAAAGGCATCCATATTCTCATAGAAGAAATCAAAAATCTGAGGCCATGTGTTTTTATTCATCACGCTGATTCCGTCTTTCTCCACCCAGATCTTGCTGATTATTTTTCCTGTTTCCAAGTGGAAGTTTCGCTCAAAAATAGCTTCAGGAATAAATTCATCAATTAGGATTTGCTTCAGGGATTCAATCTTTTCGAAATAGATTTTTCTTTTTTCCTCATCCCTTGGCTCGATGTCAATCATTACCTGGGCTTTCTTGTTGTCAACATAAAATTTAAAAGAGAAATCTTTGATCTTGGTGTCATATAGAAGCCATTTTCTTGGATATTCTTCCGCAAATTGTATCCAGAACTCCCTCTTTATCATTTGTGCTTCGGCCTTGCTAAACATTTTTTCTGATTTAAGTTTTTGATTTTGGAAATTCAAATTTCCGAACTATCTTTAGTTACTGCAAAAATAGCCTTTGATTATGAATTTTGATACCTTTCTTGATTATATTCCACAAATACTTGATGAAAATCTTCCGGGTGAAAATGCTCATATGGAAATGATGCCAGCCGAAAGAATAGCTATTTTCAAAGATTTGGACCTCGAAAAAATCAATCCAAGGGAAGCTTCCGTAATGATGTTGTTCTATCCTAAAAATAATGAACCGCATATGGTTATGATTCTTCGAAATTCGTATAAAGGTGTTCATTCTTCTCAAATTGGATTTCCGGGTGGGAAGGTTGAAAAATCTGATGTTTCATTAGCTGACACAGCCTTGCGCGAAACATTTGAAGAAATAGGAGTTGATAGGGAATTGATAAATATTGTCAGGCCTTTTACACCTTTATACATTCCGCCGAGTAATTTCAAAGTGTATCCTTTCTTAGGATATGCCGTTCAGGAATTGACTTTTAATCCAGACGACAGGGAGGTTTTCGGGATCATAGAAATGCCTCTTTCAACACTGATGGATGACAATGCAAAGGTCCGCAAAAACTTGAGCACAAGCTATATGGAAGAAGTGGATGTTCCGGCTTTTCAATTTGAAGAATATTTCATTTGGGGAGCGACCTCGCAGATGCTGAACGAACTTAAAGAAGTATTAAAAAGAGTACTTTAAAGCGTTAGTTTTTGTATGTTTGCGTCTTAATCTTACTAGAAATATGGGATTGTTCAAACGAAATCCTTTCGGTCATATACTTTTTATAAAAAAATGGTTGATTCGAATTTTTGGAGCCTTGACGCACAGGCGTTACAGAGGTTTTAACGAGCTCCAAATCGATGGTTCTGAAATCATAAAGGATTTGCCAGGAACCAATGTCCTTTTCATATCCAATCACCAGACTTATTTTGCAGATGTTGTGGCAATGTTTCATGTTTTTAATGCAAGTCTGAGCGGAAGACAAGACCATATTAAGAATATAGGCTATTTGTGGCAGCCAAAACTCAATATCTATTACGTTGCCGCCAAGGAAACAATGCGAGAAGGCCTGCTTCCCAGGATCTTATCTTATGTTGGTGCAATAACCGTCGAAAGGACCTGGCGTGCAAAAGGAAAAGACGTGCAAAGGGAAGTCAACCCAAATGATACAGAAAACATTAGAATCGCACTTGAGGACGGATGGGTAATTACGTTTCCGCAAGGAACCACGAAATCTTTCAAACCGGTTCGAAAGGGGACTGCCCACATCATCAAAACCCACAAGCCAATCGTCGTTCCGATTGTAATTGATGGTTTCCGTCGTTCGTTTGACAAGAAAGGTTTACGGATGAAGAAGAAAGGCATCCTTCAATCATTTATCATCAAGGAGCCTCTAAAGATTGATTATGAAAACGATACGATAGAAGAAATCGTAGAAAAAGTAGAATATGCAATCGAGCAGCATCCTTCATTTTTAAAAGTAATTCCTGCAGAAGAAAAGCAAATCCAGGAAGAACTCAATAAGAAGCGGCAATGGGAATATTAAAAAAGGAGACAATTTTGTCTCCTTTACTTTTTTAAAAATCTATCTTTTTTAATTCTTCATAATTCTTGTATAGGCGCTTCAATAGAATTCCATAAATCAATTTGTAGAAAAGCCATATGAAACCAACAAAAAAGGATAAAAAGACAACCGTCAAGGCGATATAGATGGCATACAAGATGGCTACATTGCCATGCTTGTCAAATTCGCTAATCATATTAAGGATGTCCTGGTCATAATTCAGCTGAATAAACATCACGACAATCGAACTTAAAATGACGTAGATGATATTGAACCAGACATACTGGTGGACTGTTTTACGAGTCCTGATGATATTCTTTATCAGGATCTTTGAATTATCAGTGGTGGATATCTTTCTATGGTTCATGAAAAATTGAAACAAGAAATAAGCCAATCCCAAATACCATATTATGGTAAAGGGCAACATGATGTGTTCCACGTGATAGCTGTTGAACTTTTGCATCACCTCGGTATCTTTCATGCAAAAAGACAAAAGTGTCCACACAACAAATTCCAAAAGACTGATGATAAAAATCCACTTCACGATAGAGGATGAGCTCTTGTGGATCATTTTATAAATCTGTGTTTCCGAAATCTGTTGAAAAGAATTCTCGTTCTTTTTCCAGTCTTTCTTTAATAAATCTAAGCCTTCCATATTTCTTTTTCTCCTTTACGGATTTAAAATTTTCTTCAATTTTCCCTTGATCCTGTTCATTTTTACCCTTGCATTCACTTCGCTGATTCCCAAAGTTTCCGATATTTCCTCATAATCCTTGTCTTCCAGATACATAAACACCAATGCCTTCTCAATATCATTCAGCTGTTGCACCGCCTTGTACATCAGTTTGATTTGTTCTTCCTCTTCATAATTGTAATCTTCTTCCTTGATAAAATGCTTGGTAGTATCGTATTCCGTAGTTGAAACCGTCCGAGTGCTTTTCCGATATAAAGTGATGGCGGTATTCAAAGCGACCCTGTAAGCCCAGGTAGAGAATTTACTCTCGCCACGAAACTTCGGGAACGCCTTCCAGAGCTGGATCGTGATTTCCTGGAACAAATCCTTGTGCTCGTCCTCGCCAGACGTATACAACCTACAGATCTTGTGGATGATATTCTGGTTCGCCTGCAATTGCTGGACAAAAGATTGTTCTAAATTAGCACTCATATGTACGTTAGTAGCCGGCAAGTAGTTTTTGTTACAGATTTTTTTCAGGAGCAGCAAGTATTTTCATTTTCAGGATCCATTTTCCCGCCTTCCTTCCAAATCTTTTTATTTTTTGAGGAAAATAAAAAGGATTTTCCTTCCAGTCGGGGCTAGGGAATCAACTATTGGGCTTCTCGAAGTTCTTTTAAGCCACTAGCCATATAAGGATACGATTAAATAAAGCTGTGGGAATCATTTAATATGGCAGAAAGAAATTAAAAATCTTTCTCTTTATAATAATTCACCATCAGGTTCACAAATTTGCTGTAGCTTTCCAAGCCATCTTCCTGCTTGTTCATCTTCAGGAAATTATCGTAAAATATCTTGAAACCATCTTCTATCGGAGTGTTGTACTGCAACCAGAAGGCATCGCTTTCGTCATAATTCTTCAGGATTCCTGGGCGGATCGTCTTTTTCAATTCCTCCAAGATTTTTTCGTCCCTGATGCGCCAATTCCGCAAGCAATATTTCAAGGCATAGCTGTAGCCCGCATATTGGAAATATAAATCCTTGTTTTTTATGGTGGATAGGAACCCAATAAAATTCGCCTCACTTTCAGACGCATATCCAATTTGATGGGCCATTTCGTGGCAAACCGTAAACGGAAAATTGTACATCGGGAGCTTGTCGTTCACTTGGGCCTCGTTTGTAAATGGATTCAAATACCCTCCAAAGCCCATATACGTCAGCGGCAAGCTGATCAGCGACTTTTTGATGCTTGGCTCTTCATATTTGAAAAAAGCGTATTCCTTCCCGAGATCAGTATAACCGTTCAAGGTCATCTTGAAGATGTGTTCTTGCGAATAAGGATTTGTAATTTTCAGACTATCCCTCTTTTCGAGTCTTGAATGGATTTCATTGGTTTTCAGAATCAGTTTTTTAGTAAAAACCAACAAGTCGGCATTGGTATATTCCCTTTCGATATTCATTTTTTCAAACAACGGAACTCTATGATAATTGGTTGCCCAGAGCAAATGAAACAAGAAGTAGAAGATGGAAACGCCACTTGCAACAACCAGCAGGTTTGATTTCCATTCGGTTTTCCAAGTTTTCCTGTTCAAGACAAACCATCTCAGGATCATAAAAATGACCCCGAAGTAAATCACATCGCCGATAGAAAAAGGAATCCAGCCGAAAAGCGTTCTTGATGTTTTCGCTATAATCGGATACAATCCGTTGCTGTAATACGTTTCAATAAATGCTGGGAAGAAGGACAGTACTTGCAGGACAATAATTTGAACAATCAGAAAAAGCGAAAGCACAACTTTTTTACTTTTCATCGAGGTAATTTTAGTGATGTAAATATAATAAACCACTTGCGGATTTATTCCGTATCTATTGTTAATTACTTTTTTAAAAATTTAAACCTTTATTTAGAACAGATAAAGATAAAAATCACTAAACTTGCAGTGTCGAATTAAAGTAGATAAGGAAGGCATTTTCAACAACTTACACAATGGGAAAGAAAGACGAAAAAGAGAAAGTTATTTTATTTTGTGACGGAAAAAAATGTTGCCGTTATAATTCTGAAGTAAAGGAATGCTTCAAGGATTTGGTTAAAGAAGCTGGATTGAAAGGCATTGTCCAAATCGAAAAAATGAAATGCCAGGGAATGTGCAAACAGGCTCCTGTTATTTGCATCCACAAAAACGAATGCGTTGGGAAAGTTTCCAAGAAAGACGCCAAAAAACTTTTTGAAAAGCACATCGCTTAAATTACTCCCCACTTTTTAAATACTTACAAAACTAACTTTGTAACTTTACGGATTTAAACTTTATAACTATTTAAAGAATGAGCCAAGAAATTCGCAACCTCGAACCAAAACAACTTTGGAATAAATTTGCCGACTTGAATGCTGTCCCTCGTCCTTCCAAAAAAGAGGAAAGGGTAATTGCCTTTATGAAAGACTTCGGAAAGAAGCTGGGTCTTGAAACCATCGAAGACGAAGTTGGAAATGTCATCATAAAAAAGCCAGCCACTTCAGGATTGGAAAACCGCAAGACCATCGTGATGCAATCGCATCTGGATATGGTGCACCAAAAAAATTCAGATACCGTTTTTGATTTCGACAAGCAGGGAATTGAAATGTATGTTGATGGGGATTGGGTTCGCGCAAAAGGAACCACACTTGGTGCCGACAACGGACTAGGAGTTGCTACAATAATGGCTATTCTGGAAGCTACGGATATTCCGCATCCTGCAATCGAGGCCCTGTTTACTATTGATGAGGAAACGGGAATGACTGGTGCAATGGGGTTGAAGGGAGGCTTGCTTCAAGGTGAGATCCTTTTGAATCTGGACACGGAAGAAGATGACGAGATTGATATAGGTTGCGCAGGTGGAATTGATGTAACCGCTACAAGAGGTTATGAAGAAGAGGAAGTTCCTGAAGATTCTGTGGCATATACGATTACTGTAAAGGGCTTGAACGGTGGACATTCAGGAATGGACATCCACAAAGGTTTGGGAAATGCCAATAAGATCATGAACCGTCTTCTTTTTGACGGATTCGAGAATTTCGGATTGCAGATTGCTGAAATAAATGGCGGAAGTTTGCGCAATGCCATTCCTCGGGAAAGTGTTGCAACGGTAATCATTGCCGGAATGTATGATGAAGCGTATGTTTTCGACATGCAGGAAATCATCGGTGATATCAAGACCGAGTTCAAGACTACCGAACCTAATCTGGTAATTGATATTGAAAAAGCAGATCTGCCTAAAAAAGTTATGGATCTGGGCGTACAGGAAGGACTCGTTCGTGCACTTTATACGGCTCATAATGGCGTTTACAGGATGAGTGCCGATATGGCTGATTTGGTAGAAACCTCAAACAACATTGCAAGAGTAATCGTAAAAGGCGGTGAAATTTCAATTGGATGCCTGACACGTTCCTCAGTGGAAACTTCCAAGTATGATTTGGCAAATGCCTTGCGTTCTGCTTTTGAATTGTTTGGTTGCGAGGTGACGTTCTCTGGTTCTTATCCAGGTTGGACACCCAATGTAAATTCTCCTATCTTGGATGTTCTTACTGAGATCTACGAAAAACAAAACGGTTCGAAAGCCAATGTTGTGGCTTGCCACGCAGGTTTGGAATGTGGAATCCTGGGAACAAATTACCCGGATATGGATATGATTTCTTTTGGTCCTACCATTCACGGAGCACACTCTCCAGACGAAAGGGCATCAATATCTTCTGCCCAGAAATACTGGAAATTCGTATTGGAAATTCTACAGAATATTCCAACCAAGAATTAATATGATTTTAATAAAGCAACAAACCCTTCCGTAAAAAAGAAGGGTTTGTTTTTATAAGCTTATTTTTTCTTTGTCCTCAGGTATTTGTCCAAGAAGGCGAGTGTCACCTCGGAAGCTTTTATCTGATTCTCCTGTTTTATAAAACCGTGGCCTTCATCAGGGAAGAGCACATATTCCACCGGAACGCCATTTTTCTTCACTCCGGCCACTATCTCGTCACTTTCAACAGGCAAGACCCTGACGTCATTTGAACCTTGTAGGACCAACAAAGGTTTCTTGATTTTTTCATAATTGAACAGGGGAGATATTTTCTTCAAGCGGATGCTGTCTGCCGTAAAAGGATCACCCATTTCTTCATACAAAGCTTTCCTAAAGGATTCCCAATACGGCGGTATGCTTTTCAACGTACGAAGCCAGTTGGCCACTCCGAACAAGTTCACACCCACTTTGAATTCATCCGGATGGAACGCCAAGGCACCTAAAACCATGCACCCACCGTAGCTTCCACCATAAATTCCAATTGCTCCGGCATCGATATAATCTTGTTCGGCCAGCCATTTTTTAGCCCAGATGCAATCTTTCAAGTCACCATTGCTGTGGTCCTTGTTGTCCATCTTGTAAAATGTTTTTCCATATCCGCTGCTTCCGCGATTGTTGACCGCCAGGACAGCATATCCTTGATTCACCAAATGCTGGATGGAATTGGAATAGCCCACTCGGCTTTGACCTCCTGGGCCTCCGTGTACCCAGACCAAAGCAGGAACCTTATTATCTTTCGATGCCTGTTTGGGCTTGTAATAAATCGCAGGAATTTCCAAACCATCAAACGATTTATAGCGGACAACTTCTGCTTCAACCAGATCTGCCTGGTTGATCTTTTTACTCAAGGTAGAGGTAAGTTGTTTCAACGCTTTTGAAGCAATATCGTATACATACAGGTTTGTAGGACTGGTACTGCTTCCTACCGTGAGCAGCAGTTTGGTTTCACTAGGAGAAATCGTCACACCAGTCACATCGCCATCTTTAAAGTCCGGCATTTTTATTTCCTTTCCAGATTTATGGTCAAAAAGTAGTACTTTGTTTTTTCCGTCGTCATTGATGAAGACAACCCTGTACTTCTCGTTTTCGCTCAACGACATGTACGTTACATCCCATTTGTCTTCAAAAACAATTTCAGTTTTTTCAGTGTTGATGTTGTACTTTACAAGATATTGAAATTCCTTGTCCGCATTGGTAGTGTAATAGAAGATGCTGTCGTTCTTTTCAAAAGCCATCGGATTCCAGGAAGCTTCTTTTTCCGTACTTATTTTCTTCGTCTTTTTGGTTTGCTGATCATAAAGGTACAACTCGCTTTTATCTGTAGTAATTATCTTCGTTAGAGAAATATAGCGTTCAGAAGGACTGATGGTCGATGCTTCCAAGCCATTTTCATTTTTGTAGAGGAGGTTGGCTTTCCAACTTATGGTATCCATTTTATAGACATCGAAAAACTTTACATCTCGCTTGTTCGATTGGAGGTACATATTCTTCTTGTCCAAGCTCCATCCTAGAAAACTATTGGAAGAACCCTGCCAAGGTGTTAGGTCGGTTGCTTTTTTATTTGCCTCGTTGAAAAGATACAAATGTGAATTTTCATCGCCTCCCTGGTCCGAAGCATAAATAAAATTGGAGCTTTTAGGAAGATAGGTTTCTGAAAAGATGGACTCCTTGGAAGAGCTGGTCAATGCCCTTTTGACGGTATCGGCAATCGTCACTTCATAGGCATTAAAAATTCCCGAAGTATTGCTGGTGACGAGGACCTTGCTTTCATCGGAACTGAAACCAGATCCTCTCACGGATTGGGTGTCGAAGAAATCCTTCACATCGTATTTTTGTACTTCCGTTTCGGATGTAGTGCTCTCTTTTTTACAGGAATTATTCAAGAAGAGAAGTAAAATACCAACTAGAAAAATAATTTTTCTCATATTTTTTTGATGTTAAGTTTTTAGAAATCATTGGTTAATGTCAAATGTAGCCAATTTTTAAAAGTGAAAAGGTATCGCAAGGAATTATTCCAAATACAAATTGCACGAACTTCCGAAATCAATACGTGAAAATTCGTGCAATTGGTGTCTATTTTAAATCTGTGCTTGAAAATTACTTTTTCTTCATCCAGAAAAACTCATTCTTTTTCTTCCCGTCCTTCATTCCCCTGATTTCTGCCACCAGGCTATCGTTTCCAATCTGATTGTAGATGATTATGTTTGGATAATCGTGTTTGGGATTTTCAAAGACCAGTTTGTGCGCTGAATTTTCAGTCAGCTCAAAAGCCACCGGTTTTTCATCGTTCTGGTTGGGAACTGTAACGACATAAGAAAGTTTTCCGTTTCGTTCCTCCAGGCTTACGTGCTCTGCAAAAACCGTATCGCCTTTGATTTCAAAATAGCTTTCGCCAAAAAAGGTCGAGTCGTTCAGCTTTTTCCAATTTTCAGATAAATTGCCTTCTTCCGACTTGTTTCCCCATTTTCCTAGAAACCAATTTGCCTTTTCCAGTTCTGCAAACTTCTTTTCAGGTTCTGCCGTTTTTTCAATAGTCGTTTCCTTTTTGCAGGAAACAACAGTCATCATCAGGATTGCCGATAAATAAAGTATTTTTTTCATCATTTTTTGAGTTTTAAATAGTGGTGAAGATAAGGAATAATTCTTCTTCTTTTATGCCTGGCAGGGACAGGATATTGCCTGCCTGGAGTCATATTGTTAAAAATCAAGGCGACCAATAAAAGAATCAGGGCACCTACCAAGACAGGAGAAATCACATACCAATACCCAATGCTCTTTAAATGTGCCGACCCCGTCACAGCTATCAAGGCAGTCGCTCCACCCGGAGGATGAAGTGTTTTGGTGATCTGCATCAGCACGATTGAAAGTGAAACCGCCAAAGGAGCCGTCAGCCAGATGACATCGGGAACAAACTTCTGCACCGTTACGCCAATGATGGCCGAAACGAGATGGCCTCCGATCAAATTCCGGGGCTGTGCCAGCGGACTTTGAATGACGCCGTAGACCAATACGCTCGATGCTCCAAAAGAACCAATCAGATATACCACGTCAGCGACAGGAAGCGTCAAGGATTGCGAATAGGCAATAATCCCAATTCCAATGAACGAACCCAGGAACGCCCAGAAATGTTCCTTGAAGTCCACCAGGGTTTCCTTGTAGAGAATGTATCTTGTCTTCCGATAGCTTCGTTTTATTCTTTTGGTCGGCATCTGGATTTATTTTGAAGGAACTGCGGAGAAAGTATAAACCGTATAGGGATAGATCAGTTTTGAAGTATATTTGGAAATAAGGCATACCACCAGGATAGGGAAAAACAGTGTGTAATCATTTACCAATCCGCAAACCAGAAACAAGGCCGTGAAGGGAGCATGAATGCTTGCACTCAGCATTGCCGCCATTCCGATAACCATAAAATTGATGGGCAGGACACCTGCATCAAAGAAGGTATTCAGCAGCATTGCCACCAAAAATCCGAGGAAGGCGCCGATAAATAAACTTGGAGCAAAAACGCCGCCATCTCCACCGGCAGCAAGTGTCACGGAAGTGACAATAGGTTTTAGAACCAGTATCCCGATGACAGTTGCAATCAGTGAAAGTGAAAAGGTATTTCGATCCGAATGGAAGATAATTTCGCTGATGGCGTGATAACCATCGCCGTAAAGCTCCGGGAAAACCAATAAGGCGGTACTTAAAATTACCGAACCTGTCAGGATCTTGGTATATTGCTTTTTTATTTTCAAGAAGGATGCCTTGATGAACATCACGCATTTGGTAAGATAGACTGAATTTATTCCTGCCAGAATACCAAGAAGGATAAAATAGGGAATGGCCTGATAGTGCCAAGTCGTAATGTTGATGGCGAACAGAGGCTCTTCATCTAAAATGAAAACCAACCCGAACGCCACCGAAACGGCAATGATATTGGTCAGGAGAAAGGTCTTGTTCACTTTTCGGGAAATAACCTCCCAGGCAAACAAGATTCCTGCAAATGGGCTTCCAAACAAGGCGGTGACACCAGCCGCGACGCCGGCACAAATAAGTTCGGTCTTGTATTTTCTGAAAAGATTCTCCTTTTGCTGGGCTACCGAACCTATGGTTGCAGAGGCGACAACAGTTGAAACCTCAATTCCTGTAGAGCCACCAAAGGCCACGGTAATCAAACCATTGATAAAGTGCGATGGAATTTTATAGGCTGGCAGGTTCTTGGTCTTCGATCCGGTGCTTTCAAAGATTTCCTTGATGCCCTTGTTTTCTTTCTTCTTGAAAAGATATTCCCTCAGGATATAAATAACGGACAGACCAATTACAGGAAAAAAGAGCAGATACATCCAATTCGTAACGGTCTTGGCAAAGAAAATATGTTCGTAATATTCTGTAATCCTTTTCAAGGAGATGCCAAGAAAAGCAGCTAGAAAACCTATCAGCAGTGAGACTATTATTAATTTTTGGGATACGATGTAGGAGTAATTCTTCTTGATCTTGCTTAAATCGTTCATATGGAAATCTTTGGAATACAAAGTTAGCAAACGAAATCCGTACGGGCTTTCAGAACTTTAAAATTAACGCTTTTTGGCATAAAAAAAAGGCACCCTGTTTCCAAGATACCTTATATTGAGTTTGAATGAATTTAGTAATTGTGTTCCTTTTTATAATCGTCGATATCTTTATTGATGTCGTCAATGTTTCTTTGGACCCTGCCTTTGAAGTTCTGCCATTTTTCTTTTCCGGAATCTGCAAAGGCATCCAGATCTTCCTTCAGCTGGTTGTTCTTGGCTTCAAGCTTGTCAATCTGAACTTGCCATTTCTTTTTGTTTTCAGCAGTTTCTTGTTTCAGTTTTACTTTGAATTCGGCAATTCTTGTTTCGTTCTTGGCGATAACTGCTTTTGTTTCTGCCTTGAGTTGCACATATTCCGAAGTGGAATCGTTTTTCACTTCAGTAAGGTTCTCTTCTGCTTGAAGTTCGTCTTGCTTGGCATCCACAACTTCTTCTTGGGCCTCTTCAATCTTTTCGTTATTCGACTTACAACTTATAAAGGTAACTTCAACAACCAAAAGTGAAGCAACCAAAATTCCTAATGATACTAATACTGTCTTTCTCATCTTGCTTTTATTTTTGATTAAATTTAATAAGGACAAATGTCTCAATTTTAATGCCATTTTCCATTACAGCACTTTTATAGAATATTGCAAGATTTACACCTCGTAGAATTCTATCGGAAGGCCATCAGGGTCTGCTGTAAAGGTGAATTGCTTTCCCGTATGTTCATCAATCCGGATTGGTTCTGAAACTATGTTTTTAGTTGTCAGGTAGTTGATGGTTGCTGCGATATTGTCCACTTCAAATGCCAGATGCCTCAAACCCGTAGCTTCAGGATGCGAAACCCTTTTGGGCGGGGCGGTAAACGAAAATAGTTCGATTGCATATTTTCCGCCAACATTCAAATCCAATTTATAGGAGTTTCTTTCTTCCCTGAAAACTTCCCTGATGATCTCAAACCCTAAAATCTCGACATAGAAATGTTTTGATACTTTATAATCGGAGCAGATGATGGCAATATGGTGGATGGAATTGATCTTGAGCATGGTTGTTTGTGTTTGAATTGGGATTAAAAGTAAAGAATTTTGCAATTGAATCGTTTACCAGTTCCATGGATTTTCTAGAGTTATCAGGATGATTTCCAACAGGAGGGGAGTTTTAGTTTCTTGGATTGGGTTTGGGGAATAAAAAAACTGCGAGGTTTTCAGGCTTGCAGTTTTTGGTTTTTAGATTGCGTCCACGCGAAGGGATTCGCGCGGTAGCGGGGCCTGTTAGTAGAAGCCTTTTATTTAAATTCGATGTTGACTATAAAATAATGTGGAATATTAAAATGCTCTCCAAGTTTAGCAGCCTCGATATTTGATTGTGCAACTTCACAATATGAACCCGAACCATCCTTATGAATGGTTGGCGTTATAATCGCAAAAACGGAATTCTTTTTGCTAATATCCAGGTTTAATTCGGTTTTACTCCCGAAAAAATCCTTCAAAGTATATTTTTCAGATTCTTCGAATAATTTAAAGAATGATTTTTTACTTCCGAATTTTCGTCCCCTTATATAGATCTTTAGTTTTCCATCGGTCATTTTAAAGAAGAACTTCAAGGACTCTTTATCGGAACCCATTTTAAAATAATCACTTTCAGAACCATCAAATAATACTGCTGTTTTTTTTAATTTTCCATTTATGTATTCGTCTATGCTTAGCGTGATCGATTTTCCCTTTAATCTTTGCTTTCAAAATTTAATTTTTCGATGTAAATATTTTCAAAGTCAATGATATCTTGAATTTCGGAATTTTCACTTCCATAGTCATTGGTCATTTTGACGGTGTTTTGGGCAAATACGGTATTGGAGAGTACTAAAAGGGCCAATAATAATTTGATTTTTGTATTCATTTTTTGTCTTTCTTGATTTTCGATTTTTTTCTTGAGATTTATGCCAACGTTCCGGCGCTTGGAGGTTGCGAACCTCGGAACTCATTATTTTCGGCCAAAGATAAAATTTCTTGCGAAACGTAAACGTGAACTTACTGCAAAATTTGCAATTGCGCTGTCAGCAGCAGCGTTATTTATTCTTTCTGAATTTCCTACTTCTAGCTTCCATTTCTTGAACGATTCCAGTGCTGTTTCCAATGCCACGAGTGCTTTCAAGTTGTTTAGATTGAAAAGTAGTCAAACTTCCAGTGCAAACTAATTCATTCAATTGTTCTTTATATAATAATTCACCTCTTTGATAGATATGCACAAATAGTGTAAATGTTGGAAGTTCATTTATAGCTCCTTTATTGTAATAATATCCGATTTTCTTTTCAGTCGGAAATCCAAATTTCCCAATCATTTTTTGAAACTCAATTGAAACATTTGTCATTTTTGCAACTAATGTGTCAACTGAATGCTCCTCTTTCCGTGTTCTCCATTCGTGGAAATGTTTATTTGTTTCGGTATCAAGTTTTGCCACATTGATGAGGGTTTTTCTAAATTCCAGATCGAAATTTTCATTAAAATATTTTTGATATTCTGGAAATTGCCCATGGAATGTTTTGTACCATTTGTACTTGTCAAAAAATTTAAAGTATTTTAATGGAACTCCACCTTTTGCCAATTTAATAGCGATTTGTTCCATCCAAATTTCGTCTTTGGTTTTTTCTGCAACTTTAAAAGCATTCACTAAATCAGTTCCAAACGGGAAATCTGTAGTATCAAAAGCGATTTTGTAGAGTTTATTTGCTTCCTTGAAATTTTCACTATCACATTCCTTTCGAGCAAGTTCAATACGCTTGTTGTAATTTTCGTAATTACAATCTTGAGAAGAAACTAATGCTATGGAAATTAAATTGAATATTAGGAATAGGAATATTTTCTTGTTCATGTTTTGAAAAATTTGTCTGATGTTGCTGCCAACGTTTGGCCCGTAACCTAAGTCGTGGATCAAAGCGGAATGAGTTCTTTCTGCCGAAGATAATGTTTCTTCGTTACAACTGGACGTTCAGATCTGGAAAATACAACGCTTGCTTAAATGCGCTGTTGGGCGACTTTTGCACTATTTGGTCTAATAATTTTATTGTCTTTTGTTGAAAGAAAGTACATTTCAATTCCGCCACCCCGATAGCGCGGATTTGAAATCCGTGCCCCTAATCAAAATCCCCAAACAGTATTAAATTTCTTTGTCGGCACGGATTGCAAATCCGCGCTAACGGTTGTGTATATCCGCGCCGTCGGGCAGTTTATTTATTGTTTCCACGTGAAGGGATTCGCGCGGTAGCAAGGCAGCAACTTCTAAGAGCGGGATTATTCTTCTGTTAGCTTAATTTTTTCTTTTAAATAAGCAGGTAAAGTCATTATTGATTTTTCCAGTAATTTTAAATTCTCTTTTCGTTCCTCCGTATTCTCTAAAAAATTAGTGCAACTAATAAATAAAAAGTAGGATAAGATTCTATTGTAGTCGTCGAGTTCATTGTCCTCGACCATTGATAAAATTTGTGTCTTAAATTCTTCTTTGTTGTTTGATTCGGAAATAGCTCTTCCAAGTCTTCCAATACTGCCGTAATAATGATTTTTGGCTGGATTTTCTAATCTTAATGAAATACCAATAAGTAGGTCAAGTATATTTATGTCAAGTTCTTCCAGCTCTTTAATGTATGTTTTGCGTTGTGCATAAGCATAACTCCCGTCTGATACTCTATCAAATCTGTCGTTCATAATGTCTAAATGCGACTTCAGAAAAACTTCCCAATTTGTAGTTTCTGCTGATAGCATTGCAATATTAATGGCATGTTCTCTCGGTCTGCTATCTTGGCTGCATCCACCAACAACTTTTGTAGAACGCATTTCATCAAGCAATTTTTCTTTCTTTTTTTCAGAAAGCGTTTGCCAATTTTTAGGCAACTCAACCCAGCCTGCTTTGGTGTTGTCTTTAAATTTTGTTGTAACGGTATCAATAAGGCAGTCCGAATATCCAATCTGTCTGCTATACTTTGCATTAAGAGGAATTGTTTTAAAATCTTCAGGAAAATAAAAAGCCCTGATCTCTTCTTTGGAATAGTTAGATTTTTCATTATAATCAAATATCCAAGAATTTTTCAATGGTCTATTGTATAGATTATTTTTGTTGTCTTGAATTATTTCAAAACCATAGTCACTGTTTAAATCAACTTCACTAAATTCAACAACCTCTTTTTCTTTATAATTGGTGTATTTATATTTCACTACTAATACATTTCTTTCAATTTCGGCATTTGGATATTTTACAATAAAATTTTCAAATGAAATATTATTTTCCAAATCCCTTTTGGCCTGCTTAACGTCATTTGTATCAAGATGAATAATATGTCCGATGGTTTGCAGTTTTGAGTTAAACACTTTGTTGAAATCACAAACTTTATATTTTAAGTTAAGTGAATCTACAATGTGTCCAAGCTTATTCATAGTTTTTTCACTATAAATCAGTCCATTTTTGTAAGTCGCAAATTCTGTTTGTCCATACAGTTGAGAGGATAAGAATATCGTCAACGCTATAAAGATTATTCGGTTCATCTTACACTCTTTAAATTTCTATATTTAACGTTTTTATTCTTTCAAAATTGTATCAAGCATTTTATTTTTTAACAGTAGATTAATCTTGTATAAGGTGTGTTTTACATTCTCTATATTTCTTATATTTATTAGTTGATTGATGTATTCAATTTAAAGAGATATGCTAAAATGAAATAATGCTTTTGATGTAATATATTCTACCAATGGCTTTATAGAAAAGTACTTATTAGTTTTTACTTTTGACTAGGGATAAAAAACTATTTCTTCAATAATATTGCTCCAAACCTACCCAATCCCCACCACACTGCATTACAGTTTTCAGTAAAACCATAAAATAATTCCAATAAAAATATAGGATTTCAAAAACAACGAGTTAGGGGAGGTTCGTTGCGGTATATTGTTCTCAAATATAGCTATTTATTGTATTGTGTTTGTTTTTCTGTACAATAATTGTGGAAAGGTAATGACAAGATCTACTAATGGTACCGTCAGTCCTAAAAACAAAAACTCCCGAAGTGATTCGGGAGTTTTATAGTATAGTTTTTTAAAAAATTATTGAACCACATAGTTTCTAGTGTCCGTCTGCGACAATCTGAAATAACCAAATGCCGTATTGGCAGGATCCGTAGTATTGAGGATGTTTCCTTTCACCTTTGCAGGAGCGGTAGAAAAAGGGCCCCCACCGCCCGCCACATCCAGCAGGAGGTTCATATAGTTATGAAATTGCTCCGAAACGCCATAGAGCGTCACGTCAAACGAAGTCCCCGCCTTTAAATCCTCATTGAAATAAACATCATTGAACTGGTTGCCCTGGTAAAATTCATCATCGCTGACACCATAGTTGGGAACAGCCCCAAAAGAAGTGATGTATCGGAACATATAAAAATCATCAGTCGCACCATTGTCCGTAAAAAACACATTGATTTCAACCGAATCATCACCAAAAGGCGCTTCCTTCTGCTCGATCTTATCAATCGGAACAACAGGTATCATCTTTTCGGTAGCCGTATAGGTTTGCCCTTCGTGCGTTACGGTCAGCTGGTAATTTCCGTCCACCACCGGAACAAAGGCCGTACAAACATAGTCGCCCGTTCCCGTATTTTCAATAAAATCAAACACCTGATTGGTATCGGTATTGGTTACAAAAACCACAGCTCCCGAAACCTTCGGAACGGTCGGCTCATAGTAGCCCGTCGTCATGCTCAGCTTGATGGTTTGCTCGTTTCCTGTTGAACCCAGTTGCCAATTGATGGAAGCATCTATCACCAGTTTTGGCTCGCCTGTTGGCAGATCAACATCAATCACATCTTCGCAACCCGTAAGGAGGAAAGCAATCAATAAAACGGATATGTATTTTAAATTTTTCATTTTGTAGCTTTTTAAGATTGAGGATTAGAATTTGAAGTTGTAGCTGACACCGGGAACAATTCCAAAGATGGAGAGACGGACCGCCTCGTTCTTGCCCGTAAGTTCATCCTGGCGGAAACTGATCGAGGCGGCGTTGTTGCGTCCGTAGATGTTATAGATGCTGAACACCCATTCGCTCTGCCATCCTTTTTTCTTGTCCGGTTTTGGCGTATAAGTGGCCGAAAAATCCAAGTGATGGTAAACCGGCAGGCGATTTTCATTCCGCAAGCCATAACTCGGAACCGTGATCCCTTCGTATTCATAATAACCATTCGGGTACGTTACAGGTTGTCCGGATTGCAAGGCAAAGTTGGCTCCAAACGACCATTTAGGACCCAGTTCGTAAGCTGCCGTAACGGCAAGATTGTGCAATTTGTCATAACCGGTCTTGTACCATTTCCCTTCGTTTATACCAGTCTCTGCAGCAGTTCTTCCAGGGGTCTGCTGTTCCGAACGCGAAAGCGTGTAGGAGACCCAACCGTTGAACCTGCCTGTGTTTTTCTTCAGCATCATCTCCAATCCGTAAGCCCTTTGCTTTCCGTTGAGGACAATCTGCTCCATGAATTCATTCCCGATCAGATCGGCACCGTCGATATAATCAATCCTGTTTTTTACCGTCTTGTAGAAGGTTTCCAACTCCAGCGAATAATCATCATTATGGAAATTTCTGAAATAGCCCAACGCCACCTGGTCGGCAATTTGTGGCTTGATGAAGGCATCGCTCGGCGTCCAGATGTCGAGTGGAGTAGGAGAAGAAGTATTGGAAATCAATTGCAGGTACTGCACCATCCTGTTGTAGCTGGTCTTTATCGATGAATTGTCATTCAGGGCATACGAAACCGCTGCCCTTGGTTCAAAATTATCGTAGGAAGTTATCGTTTCATTCTTGCTGTAATATTTCGTGCCAATTGGCGTCGCCTTTTCATAAATCTGGAAGGTTTCATTAAAATTGACCGCCTGGTTGTTTTCATAAACATTGATGTTGGAACCTCCGCCAAGACGGTAGAACATGCTGTAACGAAGACCATACATCAGCGAGAGCTTGTCTGAAAGGTTGTGTTCTGCCTCGATATACGCCGCCGGTTCAAACGCAAACTTCTTGGCGAAAGTACGTGCATTGATACCCGAACTTTCCGTCAAGGGTTTTATTTCTCCCGGATTGAAGTCATAGTAGATGGCATTGATGCCGTAGGCCAATTTGAACTTGTCCGAAACATAATTCTTGAAATCATATTTCAAATTAAAATTCTTGATGCCCGATTCGTATTGCATCCCGATAAAATCCAAATCCAAACCATAATAGTAATCACTGTAAATAAACGACAGGTTCGAGAACAATTTATCCGAAAACAGATGGTTCCAACGAAGGTTCAAGGTGGAATTGCCGTATATGTTGCTAAAGGCATTTCCAATATCAAAAACATCCCTTCCAAAATACCCCGAAAGATAGAGGTTGTTGTTTTCGCTCAACTTATAATTCAGCTTCGCATTCACATCATAGAAGTAGGCAGAGTTATCATTGTCTGCCAATTTCAAGAACAAATGGGCATAGGAGCCACGACCACTTACCAGAAACGAACCTTTGTCTTTCACGATTGGTCCTTCGGCCAAAAGACGACTCGATATCAATCCGATACCACCGTTCATATGGAATTCCTTCGAGTTCCCATCCCTTTGATACACATCCAAAACAGAGGAAGCGCGACCACCAAAACGGGCCGGGATTCCACCCTTGTACAATTTCAATTCCTTTATCGCATCTGCATTGAAAACCGAAAAGAAACCAAAGACGTGTGAGGAATTGTAGATGGTCGCCTCGTCCAAAAGAATCAGATTCTGGTCGGCCGCACCACCACGGACGTTGAATCCGGAAGCACCTTCACCGGCATTGGTAACACCGGGAAGCAGTAAAATTGATTTCAAGACATCGACTTCGCCCAAAACGACAGGCATCTTTTTGATGGTTTCCACCGATAGTTTGTTGACGCTCATCTCGGCTTTCCGGATGTTGGTTTTTCCCTTGTCGGAAATCACCACTTCCTCCAGCTGCTCACCGCCACCAGACATTGGTATGGAAAGTTTGGTGTTCTTGGAAAGGTCGATTTCCTGGATGATGGTTTGAAAGCCTACATAGCTGATCTCGATCTTGTGGTTGCCCTTCGGCAGGGTCAGCGAATAAAAGCCGTACTCGTTTGTAGTGGTTCCAATCTTCAGATCGGGAACATAGATGTTGACGCCAATTAAGGTTTCGTTGCTTGAGGCGTCGGAAATTGTACCGCTGATCGTGAATTTTTCTTGCGAAAAGGACAAGAGCGTGGACACAAAAGATACAAAAAGAAAGAACGTGAATTTTAAATTCATTTTGATTAGGGTGTTTTGATTGATAAGGTTCGACGAAATAAACGCTTTTATGGAAGAGATGTTATATCCTTTGGAAATATTTAACATACAAAAAGCTACAGTAAAGCAATTTAATCGCCGGATGCACAAAAGCAATAAAATACAAACTGCCCTGATTTTACGAACCAATGCGTAAAAATCCAGGGCAATTTGTGTTTAAAAGAATAACCTTTTCTTTTTATAAAAACCTATAACTTGCCACGAAACCAAGTGAGGAATATTTTGTTTCCCAGCTTTCATTTTCTGAAATCAAGTTGTATCCGAAATTATAGCGGGCCTCAATGCTGTAACGATCGTAGTTGAATCCCAATCCGCCAAAAAAGCCGACTGATTTTTCAATTGTTTTATCATGCCCCAGACTTGTAATGGCAGAACTCATCGGAAGATTCATGTTCAATCCGCCGTCCAAGAATATTCTTGATTTGTCAATAAAAAAATAATGTCTTATTCCCGCAGGAAGTTGGATCATTTTATAGTCCGTCTTTATAACCAGATCGGGACCGAATCGCAAGTCTGCGGTACCCTCGTCGCTGAAGGACTGGAAATTGGGGTCCAGAAACAAGGCCCATTTTTTTTGCCCGAAAGATAAGGTGACTTCCAATTCCATACCGACCCTGAAAGCCGTACCACTTGATGTATAGTCAAAGCGGCCAAAGCGGTCTTTTATATTGAGGTTTGACTGGCCAATACCAGCTGTAACCCTGAGGCTTATCTTGCCCTTGTTCTGTTTCTCATCCAGATTAGAAAATGTCTTGCTCCCTTGGTTGCTGTATTTTAAAAACAATTTCAATAGTGATTCCTTGTTGTATTTGAGCTTCTCAAAATCAGATTGCTCCAATTGAGGCGATTTCAGTACGGCATAAAGTTGTCTTTTGTAAAGGTTGTTGGGAAATATACTGGAACCTGTCTCGCGGGTCATATACTCCTTGTATACCAATTGCTCAGCCGTTTCATGATTGCCGGAACTGATGAAGTATCTCGGGATATTGGCACTTTCATAATGATAAAGCGTCACGTCTCCTTTGAAAATCAATTTCAAGAAAACCGTTTCCTTTTTCCATTCAGGATCTTTCAGGTAGCTTAATTTACCCGCAACATTGCTCGATTGGTCAATATTTGTTTCAAATCTTTTGTAATGATAGCCTTCCCCGACAACAAATTCCTTAACATCGTTGATTTTTCCAATCAGGACCTCGCTGTCTTCATTGAGCTTGTATTCGAAAGAAACGGGATTGTTATAGGTTGCGGCATTCTTTATAAGGCATTCCGTCCTGGTATTGTTGTTACTGATGAAATACCCTGGTTCATATTTGATCTGGGCGTTGGAACTGAATGCAATCAGGATTAAAAGGAGTAGAACTGTTTTTCTCATCTTGTCGATTTTGTTTTTGGTGCGGCAATATACCAATTTCATAGGACTGTTGACAACTCATCCACGAAAATCTACAGTTCGGTAAGCATTAGTTTTATGGGTTTTGAAAAGTAGACATCTTTGCTTCATCAAAAAACAACCATATGAAAGCAATCATTACTTTTCTAGTCCTTTTTTTAACTGCTGCCGTCTTCTCGCAAACCACCATCTCGGGAAAAGTGGTGGATGAGAAAGGACTTCCTATCGAAGGGGCCAATATTTTCATCGAAGGCACTTACGACGGGACGGCCAGTGAAGCCAATGGGAACTTTTCCTTTACGACTGAAGCAACGGGATCCCAGGTTTTGAAGATTACTTTCCTTACCTATGAGAGTTTTTCCGAAACCATTGAGGTCAACAACTTCAAGAACAGGACCGTAAAAATGAAGGAAAGTATGAACAGCCTGGATGCCGTGGTCATCAATGCCGGAACATTGGAAGCCGGTGACAAGGCCAGGGTTTCTGTCCTGAAGCCACTGGACATCGTTACAACCGCTGGTTCTGCCGGAGATATTATTGCAGCCCTGCAGACCCTTCCCGGAACGCAGACGGTTGGTGAAAGTGGCAGGCTTTATGTTCGTGGCGGGGAGGCCGACGAGACCCAGACTTTTGTGGATGGCTTGCGGGTAGCCCAGCCGTACGGTGCCACAACGAATAATGTGCCTACCCGGGGAAGGTTTTCACCCTTCTTGTTCAGTGGCATCTCGTTTTCAACAGGCGGGTATTCGGCTGAATATGGCGAGGCCTTGTCCAGTGTCCTCTTGTTGAACACGCAGGATGAAGCCACCCAGGATCAAACCGATATTTCACTGATGACCGTTGGTCTCGGCTTGAGCAATACACAGAAGTGGAAAAAAAGTTCGCTTACCTTGAACACGGCCTATGTTGACCTGGCTCCGTATCAGTTGGCGGTTCCGCAGGCTGTAGATTGGAACAGGCCCTACCAATCCTTGTCGGGAGAGGCAGTCTATCGTTATCAATTTGAAAGTGGTCTGCTGAAGGTATATGGTGCTTTTGATGCCGCACGATTCGACCTTAATCAGGAAGACATCAATACAACCGAAAAGAACCGCATCAATTTAAGGAATAATAATTTCTACCTGAATACTTCTTACAAGGGTGTCCTTGCGAACAATTGGGATCTCATTGCAGGGTTGAGTTACGGTTACGGCCAGAATAAAATCGGACTCAATCTAGACGATATGGAAAATGCAGAGCACGCTTCGCACCTGAAAATCAAATTGAGCAACAAGATTTCGGACAGGATAAAACTTTCCTTCGGTGCGGATTATTTCATGACCAAATTTGATGAGGATTACAGGGAAAACCTGGGAAGTACATTCGCTTCAGGCTATGACGCGAATATTGTGGCAGCCTATTCAGAAATAGACCTCTTCTTTTCCAAGAAGTTGGCCGCAAAAGCAGGCTTCAGGGCTTCCAACAACGATTTGCTTCAGGAAAGCAATATTTCTCCAAGGGCTTCGTTGGCGTACAAGACGGGGAAATTCAGTCAGTTTTCTTTTGCCTATGGTGATTTCGTCCAGGCGCCAAGGGCCGATTATCTTAAATATACTGACAAGCTGGAAACGGAAAAAACTGCCCATTATATCTTGAACTATCAATACAATAGGCAGGGGAAGACCTTCAGGGCAGAGGCTTATTACAAGAAATACGACAACCTGGTAAAATTTGATACCGAGACGGCCCAGTTCAATTCCTTCTACGATAATTCGGGTTCCGGGTATGCAAAAGGAGTTGACTTGTTTTGGAGGGACAACAAGAACATCAAGAACATGGAATATTGGGTTTCCTATTCTTTTATCGATACCGAACGTGACTACAGGAACTTTTCATCACAAGTCACCCCAAGTTTCGTGGCGAAACACACCGCGTCCTTGGTAACCAAGTATTGGATAAACGATTTGCGATCGCAAGTTGGCCTGACCCACAGTTTTACTTCTGGAAGGCCTTATGACAACCCAAACGAGGCGGCTTTCATGAACGGAAAGACAAAGGCCTATAACAATTTGAGCTTGAGCTGGGCCTACTTGATGAGTGCCCAAAAGATATTGTATCTGTCCGTTTCGAATGTTTTGGGAACACAGAATGTCTTTGGATACGAATATGCCAACACTGCGGATGCAAATGGCGTCTACAGGAGCAAGCCCATAGTGCCAACAGCCGACCGTTTTATCTTCGTAGGCTTCTTCTGGACCATCAGCAAGGACAAGAAGACCAATCAATTGGACAATCTATAAAATTTAACTCAATGCATTTACAGTTCATCCCGATAAAATAACAGTTCAGTCATTACTTTTTTTTAACTAGGGGCAACTGTTGCAAATTTGTATCAGAATCAAACAAGAGTTTCAATTATCAAAATACTAACAATCAAAATCCAACATCATGAACAAGATTATCATTACCATCGTTTTATTTGCAACAGCATTGGCAAGTGCACAATCACAATTTGACCAAGGAATGGGAAAAGCGTTCCAGCTTTGGGGGGAAGGGAAGCCAACCGAGGCTTCGGCAATGTTTGAAAGGATTGCTTCGGCAGAAAAAAAATCATGGCTTCCCAATTATTATGTTGCCCTGGTGAACACCACAACGGCATTTCAAAGCTTGGGAGACAAATCGAAAGTAGCACCATTATTGGACAAGGCCCAGGAAGCATTGGATGTTGAGTTTGTAAAAGATCCTGAAAATCCTGAAATCCTGGTGATGCAGGCGATGATTTATACGGCCTGGGTGGCTTTCGACCCGATGACAAATGCAATGAAATATTCGCCAAAAGTGATGGAAATGTACGAGAGGGCCGAGAAGATAGCACCTCAAAATCCCAGGGTTGTTTTGGGGAAAGCAGAATTTGAAATGGGCGGAGCCAAATATTTCGGACAGGATACCACAGCAATGTGTGCCCAAATTGACAAAGCAATCACTCTTTTTGCTACTTTTAAACCGGAAACGCCGTTTCATCCGAATTGGGGAGCCGACAGGGCCTTGGAAGCACAGAAAGGTTGCAAGAAATAGGCCAGCCAGACAGCCCACGGTAATATTCTAAACAATAAGAGCAATGCAAAAAGCAATACAATACATGTTCAAGGTTGCCATCAAGGGGATCGTGGTGAGCTGCGTTATAATGGGGATCATGTTTCTAATCGAGGCAATGTTTGGAAGGGAATTTTCGATTGATGCGGACCTTTTCAAGGAAATGGGCTATTATATATTGTATGGAGTAGTGCTGACGACCATAAATTCTATGTTTTTTGAGTATCTGAACAATGATGTAGAGTGGGGAAACAGCAAGCGGTACAGGGTTTTTTGGGGTGTGCTGGGAAGTATTGTTCTTACGATAGCTGGTATATTTTTAGTAAGGATGTTCATGTCGGTTGTAATCATTGGCAACAGCTTCCAGGTATTCTTGGCAAACGAACGTCCTCGTTTTTATGTTGTCGCCCTGATTATCACGATGGTGGTGACGCTGTTTTTCCATCTGATTTATTTCTACAAGAAGGCACAGGAGAACAAGGTCAAGGAACAGAAGATAATTGCCGGGACGGCTTCGGCCAAGTTCGAAAGCTTGAAAAACCAGATCGACCCGCACTTTTTGTTCAACAGCTTGAATGTATTGAGCTCCCTGATAGAAGAAAACCCAGATAATGCACAACGTTTCACGACCTCCTTGTCCAAAATCTACCGCTACGTCCTGGAACAGAAAGACAAGGAATTGGTTTCGGTGGCCGAAGAGTTGTCGTTTGCCAAGACGTACATGAACTTGCTGAAGATGAGGTTTGAGAACAGCTTGTTCTATGAACTTCCCGAAACAATTTCAAATCCCGAAGCGAAAGTAGTGCCGCTGTCGCTGCAATTATTGCTGGAAAATACGGTGAAGCACAATGTGGTGAGCGAGCAAAGGCCATTGCGCATCCGCATCATCGACAAGGGCGACTATCTGGTGATCCAGAATGATTATCAAAAAAAGGAGGTCTTGCAGGACAGGCAGGGGGTTGGCTTGCAGAACATCATCAACCGATACGGCATCATTACCAGCAGGAGGGTCTTGATCGAACAAAATGAAAAAGAATTTTCGGTGAGCATACCGATTTTAACCAAACAAATATCCGTTATGGAAACAAGCAATAGCAATGAGCAGAACATGTATTTGAAAGCGCAGAAGCGAGTAGAAGACATCAAAGGTTTTTATGGGAACCTGACTTCCTATATCGTGGTGAACATCGGTCTGATGATCTTGAACCTGGTGACAAGTCCGGCGCATCTCTGGTTTTTTTATCCCATGATCGGGTGGGGAATCGGGGTTGTGGCACATTGGATGTCGGTATTCAATTACATGCCTTTCTTGAGCAGTGATTGGGAAGAAAAGAAAATCCAGGAACTGATGCGAAAAGAGAAAAGGGATAAATGGAGCTAAAAAAAAGAGATATGGAAAATTTGAATCTGTCGGAAGAGCAGCTGTATCAGAAGGCAAAAAACAAGGCCAATCAAATAAGGGGGTTTTATTATAATCTGGGATGCTATTGTATTGTCATTCCGTTCCTGATTTTTATAAATCTTACGTTTGTCCCACAGTTCCATTGGTTCTGGTTTTCAATGCTGGGCTGGGGAACGGGAGTATTGATGCACGGCTTGAATGTTTTTGGACTCAATCCTTTCATGGGAAAGAACTGGGAAGAAAGAAAATTGCATCAATTCATGGAAGAAGAGAAATTAAAACAGGAAAAATTAAATAAACTTTTTAAAGATTAAATAAGGATGGAAAATTTAAGTGATATCGAACGACAAAAATTTGAAAGGGCAAGGAAGCGCGTAAAGGCAATTGCCGGATTCTACAAGCACCTGATGGTGTATGTCCTGGTGAATCTATTTTTGATTTCCATGAAATATATCAAGTTGGATCCGGGTGAAAACCTTTTTGAATTCTCTACTTTTTCAACGGCTTTCTTCTGGGGCATAGGTCTGGCCTTTCACGGCCTGGGTGTTTTCGGAGTCAATGTTTTCCTGGGACACGATTGGGAGGAAAAGAAAATCAATGAACTGATGAACAAGAACCAGGGGAACAAATGGGAATAATCTGAAGTTAAGAATGTCAAACTAAATCAAGAAAAATGAACATCATCATCATCGAGGACGAGAAACCAGCTGCAAGATTGCTGCAAAGGAAGGTTGAGAAATTGAACCTGAAAGTCAATACGCTTTTGCATTCGGTCGAAGAATCGGTAGAGTGGTTCTCTAGAAACGAGCATCCGGATCTGATCTTCCTGGACATCCAATTGTCGGACGGATTGTCGTTTGAAATATTTGAAAAAGTGGACATCAAGAGTGCTGTGATCTTTACGACGGCCTACGATGAATATGCCTTGAAGGCCTTCAAGCTCAACAGCATCGATTATCTTCTCAAGCCAATAGATGAAGACGATCTGGAGATCGCGGTCAACAAATACAAGTCAAGGACCCAGAAGCCCGAAAGCCTCCAACTCGATTTTGAACAGATAAAAAGGATGCTCAGCAATCCTGTTGAAAAAGCGTACAAGACAAGGTTCACGGTAAAGATCGGCCTGCATCTCAAGGTGATTACGACAGATGAAATAGAGTGCTTTTACAGTGAAAACAAGGGAACCTACATCCATACAACCGACAACAGGGACTATCTGATCGATACGACCTTGGAGGTGTTGGAAAATGAAATGAACCCGAAGGATTTCTACCGCGTGAGCCGCAAGTTTCTTGTTCCTCTGAAATCAATCAAGGAAATCGTGGTGTACAGCAATTCGCGCTTGAAGGTCATCCTGCCCACCTACAAGGACGATGAGGTCATCGTGAGCCGGGAAAAGGTCAGCGATTTCAAGGACTGGATCGCATAAAAAAACTGCTTCACTATGCCTTTACAATCCAATGTAAAGTATATAGGTGAAGCAGTCGTTTTTCAGTTTTGTTTTCTAAGAAGTCTTATCGAATCAATCGAATAAAGATTTGATCTCTTTTTCAGTCTTGCCCAGTTTCTTTTGCAATTTTCCCCACATTTCTTGTTCCTTGCCTTCCTCGTATAACAAATCGTCATCTGTCAGATCGGCAAATTTTTGTTTAAGCTTTCCTTTAAACTCTTCCCAGTTTCCTTTAATCTCTGTTGAATTCGGCATAACATTAATTTTTAGTAATTAGTAAAATTCTTTTTCATTACAAATTTGGCTTTTTTACTGCGGATGCAGGTTATGGGATTTTTCAAAAATGTTACAAGATATCTTAAGGCAAAAAAAAACGCTCCATAAATTGGAGCGTTTTTAAATATTATCAATTGAAATTATTCAACGATTTCGAATGACTGATCTTCGTTAGGAAGTGCTCTTCTTACGTTGATAGCCTTGTTGTCGGCACCTACTACGAATGCAACGAATTCTATATTGGAAGCATTTGCAACGTTTGCAGGAACCGGAATGTTGAACGTTTTGGTTACCACATTATCAAATACAGTTTCACTTGTTGAAAAAGTGTCACCCAATAAGTTGGTCAAGGCAGCTCTCAACACGTGATTGTGCTCAAAGTTAGAAATGATATCTGCACCACCATAGTAGTCCGTATAGTTAACTTGGTCAAGAATCAAACCATTTTCAGAGATGTAAACTACCAATTTGGTAGCAGTAGTAAAGTCTTTACCAAACTTTGTTTTTACTTCAAGATTGATGTTTCCACCGCTAACAGTAGATTTGATCGCCAAACCTAATTTTGGTTTTGCACCTTCCGTCAAGGCAATAACCTGGCTTACTTTGGTTGGCTCAGGTGATCCCCAAGTTGTCATCCTGTTTAATTTTGCAGTAGGATAACCTGAAAGGTTGATCAATTGTCCTAAAGCACCAACATTAAAGTGGTAGGGATCGTAACCATTTCCAGGAGTTGTATTTCCGTTGTGCAATGCTACTACAACGGCTTTGTCTGTTTGTTCTTTTACCAATTCAATAGCATAAGAAACTCGTGGACACCAACCGCACCAAGCACCAGTATAATCTTCAATCAAGACTCTTTTTGTAAAGTTCACCGCTGGTGTGAAAGTAACAGTAACCGTTTGAGAAGTAAACGTAAGGTAAGTTGCTGAAACATCAAAAGTTCCTGCAGATGCAGATGTAAAAGTACCGTTTGAAATCGTGGTTGCTCCAGTAGTAATCACGGCTGTTGAAGTAACATCAATACCTGTATTGGTCTTAACGGTAAATTTGATGTTGTCTCCTGCAGATTGTGAGGTTACATCTGCCGTAAGTACGATTGAAGTCGTAGGGATGTCAGTGAAAGTAACTGTAACCGTAGCCGTCAGACCTTGATAAGTTGCCTTGATCACAACATCTCCAGCAGTAGCAGAAGTAAAAGTAGCATTTGAAATTGGAGCAGTTCCAGCTGTCAAGGCCGTACTGGAAGTTACATCTTCTCCTTTGTCATCCTTGACAACAAAAGTGATTTGATCGCCAACCATCTGTGTAGTAGTGCTGGCTGTTAATGTGATAGAGGTTGCTCCACCTCCTGTTTCACCACTATCGTCCGATGACGAGCATGCATTTAATCCCATGAACAGGATGCTTAAGAATAAAATTTTGAAAATTTTCATAAGGGTTAGGTAATAGTTAGTTAATACTTTGGTTATGTTATATTTTGCAATAATAATATATTTTTTTTATAATGTGTATAATTATTTTTTTTTTGTTTATTTGCACAACAAACTTAATCTTATGAAACATTTAACTATTTTACTGTTATTCGTCTTTTCAGTGGCAAATGCCCAGAAGGAATTACCCAACCTTACTTTAAAATCCTTGGACAACAAAGCTGTAAACATCAAGACAGATTATTCAGAAACGGATAAACTTTACGTTTTTTCATTTTGGGCAACATGGTGCGGACCTTGCTTGAACGAGCTTGAAGCAATAAGTGAAGACTATGACAATTGGACGAAGGAACTCAACGTTGAGTTGATTGCCGTTTCTACTGACGACGCACGAACCCAAAAGCGCGTAAAGCCATTGGTAAATGGTAAGAACTGGCCTTTCAGTGTGATCCTGGATTCCAATCAGGATTTCAAGAGGGCGCTTGCAATTGTTGATATCCCTTATACCATTGTGGTAAAGAATGGTAAAATCGCTCACATCCAGAGTGGCTATATGCAAGGTGGTGAAAAAGAATTATTCACCATCCTAAAAAAGCTATAATCATGAGGAAAATTATTTTTGGTTTTTGCATGCTTTCTACTGTATTAGCATTTGCTCAAGAGGAACCAAAAGAAGAAGTGGAAGTAAAGGAAGAAAAAAAAGACTACGGTAAAGTATTTGGAGGATTTGAATCCAATGCCCAATGGTACCTCAACGATAAGGAAATGGGAACGGTTCATCCTGAAAATCCGGTCCGTTCCAACAGTTATTTGTTTGTAAACTATAATTACAAGAACTGGACTGCTGGAATCCAAGTGGAAGCTTATGAGTCCAATGCTTTGTTGAACTACAATCCAAAGTACAATGAAACCAACATCGGGACTTATTATTTGAACTACAAGAATGAAATGTTGGACATCACGGCAGGTTATTTCTACGAGCAATTCGGAAGCGGATTGTTGCTTAGAAGCTGGGAAGACAGGGCGTTGGGAATCAACAACGCAATCCGTGGAGGGAAAATTAATTTCCGTCCGACAGATTATCTGAACTTTACGGCACTTTATGGCCAGCAGCGTTCCGGTTTTGATGTTTCCGATTCAAAAATCTATGGTTTCAACTCTGAAATCAACGTGGACAATCTATTCAAATTTGAAACCTCAAGCCTGTCCTTCGGATTCAGCTATGTAGGCCGTGATGAAAAGATCAAGCCTGAAGAATTTAATTTCGAAGATCCAAAATTCAAGGAATTGACCAACAGCTTCGCAGGGAGGTTCAATTTCACCCACGATTCCTTCTATCTTTCCTCAGAATACAATTTCAAATCGGAAGATGCGGTCCTGATATTGCAGAACAATACGATTTCCAACGAATTTGTAAAGCCGGGAAGCGCATTGCTGTTAAACATGGGCTATTCAAAAATGGGCCTTGGTATCGATGCAACTTTCCGCAGGATGGAAAACATGGGCTTTTTTACGGAGCGTATTCCTGAATATTATGGCATCGAGCAGACCAGTTTGAGTTTCAACGATAAAATCATGAACTATGTTCCGGCCCTGACCAAGCAGCACCATAGCAACCTGGCAAACATTTACGTGTACCAGGCGCAGAACAGGGTAGATTTTCCAACACCATCCATCACCAAGGCTGGAGAGATTGGAGGACAGATCGATGTATTTTACAACTTCAAAAAGGGAACTCCCCTGGGAGGAAAATACGGAACCAAGGTGGGCGTCAATCTGGCAAGCTGGTACAACCTGAAAGGAAAATACACTTACTTTGATCCGGAACCGGATTATGAAACGGAATTCCTGGGCTCCAGCGATAAATATTTTTCAGATTACAACATCGAAGTCTTCAAGAAGATATCAGAAAGATGGCATACCGGCTTTGTCTACATCAACCAGTATTACAACAAGCGATTCATTGAAGGAGGAAGTCTGGTGAAAACCAATATCCTTACGGCGGAAGCTACCTATTCGTTCACCAACACAAGTTCTTTGAGATTCCTGGGAGAACACCTTTGGGCCGATGCTGACAAGAAGAATTGGGCTGGTGCAACATTGGAATACAACATCAATACCAGATTTTCATGCTATGTATGGAACATTTACAACTATGGCAATGATGATCCTGATAAGCGCCACAATTACTATAACGTAGGTGGATCGTACCGAAAAGGAGCTTCAAGGATTGGCATCAACTACGGAAGACAGCGTGGAGGTCTTGTCTGCGTAGGTGGAGTTTGCCGTATGGTTCCTGAAAGTACGGGTCTTTCATTATCATTGAATACCTCATTCTAGAATAAGAAAAAACAAAAATGAAAAAGCCGATAGACTTGATGTTTATCGGCTTTTTTTATGTAGAATTTTTTTATTTGCTGAATCGGTGCAACGTATAGACCATCGCGCTCAATAAGAAGAATGCCATGATCTGGTGTACCAATCCCAACCATAAGGGAACGTGCAGCAAAAGGGTAAGGACGCCCAGAAGGAACTGTACGAAAACAAAGGCAACAAGTACGTTCGTGCCCACTTTCTGTTGGGCCGTCAGGACAAATTTCCTGCTCTTGAAGTAAAGGAAAAGGATCAATCCCACAACCACATAGGCCATCGTCCTGTGCACGAATTGAACACCACTTTTTCCTTCCGTCAGGCTCAGTAAAAGGGTAGGCTGTTCTATATAGACCGTTTCGTGCATGAATTTCCCTTCGCTCATCATTGGCCAATGGTTGTGGATGAGGCCTGCGTTCAAACCTGCCACAAAACCGCCATAGATGATCTGGATGATCAGGAAAACCATCGTGATGCGGGCCAGCTTTCTTAGAGGGAGGATTACTTCCCTTCTTTCCGGATAGATCAAATCCAGGGCCACCCACAAAGTATAGGCAAAAGTGATAAAGGCAAAAGTCAGGTGGAGCGAAAGCCTGAAGTGGCTCACGTCAGGACGGTCAATCAGCCCGCTTTTCACCATGAACCAGCCAAGGAAACCTTGGAAGGCACCCATCAGCAAGAGGATGATGCATTTCCTGATCGTTTCGCTGCTCAAGCGTTTTTTAACAAGGAAATAAACAAAAGGCACTACAAAAACCAGCCCGATGATCCTTCCTATGAAACGATGGAACCATTCCCAGAAATAGATGAATTTATAATCTTCAACCGTAAAGTCATTGTGTATGTTGATCTTCTGGTATTCCGGAAATTTCTTGTATTCCTCAAAGGCGGCATTCCATTTCTCATCCGTAAGGGGAGGGAAGGTATCCGTCACCAGATGCCAATCCGTCATTGACAATCCCGAATTCGTCAGCCTCGTGATTCCGCCAACTACAACCATGATAAACAAAAGCAGGCAACCTGATAGCAACCAGATGATAACCGATTTATTTTCTTTTTTCATTTTGAGCAAATCTCTGTTTTGTGTTTGTAATCCATATTCCTGCTGTCCGTTCCCAATCTTTTCCTTTTAAAGAAAAAGAAAAGGATTTCCACTTCCATCAGGGCTGGGGAAAATTCATCTTTTTTCCGGAATCTTTCCCTAAAATATCCTTATTTTGAGACTGGAGTCAATCCTAATTTCTTGGCCCTTGTCATCAACAATTCGTAGGCAGCATCATATTCGTTGGGGATTTCACCTTCCAGGATGGCTTCCTTTATGGCTTCTTTCAGAATCCCGATTTCCTTTGAAGGCTTCAAGTTGAACATTTCCATGATTTCCTCTCCCGTGATGGGCGGTTGAAATTGGCGGACATGGTCGCGTTCTTCCACTTCTATGATCTTCTTCCTGACAATGTCAAAATTGCTGTGGTATTTCTTGAACTTGGCGGGATTCTTTGTCGTGATGTCGGCCTCGCATAACGTCATCAGATTGTCGACATCCTCTCCTGCATCAAATACCAGACGGCGAACGGCAGAATCTGTAACCATATCCTGGGCTAGGACAATCGGACGTGAACTCATGATCACCATCTTCTGCACGAATTTCATTTTCTGGTTCAAGGGCATGTGCAGGCGTTCAAAAATCTTCTTCACCATCTTTCCGCCCAAAAATTCATGACCGTGAAAAGTCCATCCCTGTTTCTTGTTGAATCTTTTTGTTGGTGCCTTTCCAATATCGTGCAGCAAGGCAGCCCAGCGAAGCCATACGTCATCCGTATTGGGACAGATATTGTCCACGACCTCCAACGTATGGTAAAAATTATTCTTATGCGTATGGCCCTCTATTTCCTCCACCTGGTTCAAGGCGGTCAATTCAGGCAGGATTATATCCAATAATCCTGTCTTGTACAAAAGCAAGAAGCCAACCGAAGGCTTGTCCGTAGAAAGGATCTTGTTTAATTCCTCCACGATCCGTTCTCCCGAAATGATCTTGATCCTGTCCTTGTTCTTCTCGATGGATTGCAACGAAACGGCATCAATTTCAAATCCCAGCTGCGTGGCAAACCGTATGCCCCTCATCATCCTCAAGGGATCATCAGAATAGGTTATGTCAGGATCCAAGGGGGTCTTGATAGTTTTCCTTTTCAGGTCTTCCAGTCCGTTGAAAGGATCCGAAAGGTCTCCAAAATTTTCCTTGCCAAGGGAAAGGGCCAAGGCATTTATCGTAAAATCACGACGGTTCTGGTCGTCTTCCAACGTGCCATTTTCAACCACCGGATTCCTGCTTTCAAAGTGGTAGGATTCTTTCCGTGCGCCGACAAATTCTATGTCGATGTCTTGAAAGCGCAGCATTGCCGTCCCGTAGGTCTTGAAGACCTGTACTTTTGGTTTTCTCGGAAGCAATTCCGAAACCTTCAGGGCCAGTTCAATGCCGCTTCCCACGGCCACGATATCGATGTCTTTTTTGGAATCCCTTCCCAGGATCAGATCCCTGACAAAGCCGCCAATGACGTAGCTTTCTACGCCGATTTCTTGTGCCGCTTTGGAAATGATCTCAAAGATTGGATTATGTAGGGCTTGCTTGTAATTGTCGTTTATCGCCACAGATTCACAGATTTTCTATATTATTTGATAATTCTTTTATACTCAAGAGAAGTCTTGTTGAAATTAACCAAAATGGCAAGCCTCAGTCCTGAAACGTGCAGATAGTTCAAGCATTGTGAAATGTGTTTGTCACACAACCCATCAGCTGATTTAATTTCAATTATGATTTTATCCAACACAACAAAATCAGCATAAAATTTATGGTTTAGAACTATATCTTTATAATGCACCAAATATTCCTTTTCTCTTTCAAAAGAAAAATTGATTTTCTTTAATTCATATTCAAAAGCGTCCTTATATACAATTTCAGAGAATCCTTTCCCCAAATTCTTATGAACTTCAATAAGGGCTCCAATGATTTTATAAGTGTCATCCTGGTATAAGTATTCTGACATTCTTTATGTAATGATTAATCTGTGAATCAGTGGCTAATAAGGTTTACTTCCTGATAATCTTGACCTGGGAATCGTTCGTCAATTTTATGATTGTTGAAGGCTTTCCGGCAATCTTATCGTGGTGCAAATTTACAACATAGTCAACGCCTTTTATAATTTCAGGGCTGATTTCTTTGAAACTTTTTGGTGTCGGCTCGCCCGAAATGTTGGCAGAAGTAGAGACCAGGGGTTTTTTCATCCGCTCCAGAAGCTTGAAACAAAAAGGTTCCTTCACGATCCTGATGCCCAATGTATTATCGGCAGCAATGATGTTGGGCGCCACGTTTCTTGGCTTGTCCAGGATCAGGGTAGTGGGCTTTTCAGACAGGTCCATGATCTGCCAGGCAGCTTCAGGAATTTCCTTGAAGACATTGTACATCATCTTCTCGCCGTTCATCAGCACGATCATGCTTTGGGTTTCTGCACGTCTTTTCAATGCATATATTTTTGCAACGGCTTCCGGATTGGTGGCATCACAGCCAATTCCCCAGACCGTATCCGTCGGATAAAGGATGATCCCGCCTTCCTTTATCACCTCGTAGGCCTTGTGTATTTCTTCGTTCATCGTGGTAAAATCTTATGGTTAAGATTTTGCAAAGTTAGGCAACCTTTTAAGTTTAAGGGAATTTATTTTTTCGAACCTTCCTTGATGTAGTATTTGTTGGTAACTTCCAATGCCTTTCCGATTATGTCGTAATCCAGGTCTTCCTCGATGACATTCAAGTTGTTGTCCAGGATATCAAAAAGCCCGGAAGCATGGATGTTCGTGATCTTGTTTTTTTCAATCACGGAATATTTCTGGTTGTAACCGCAGACAAACCAATTCCTTTCTTTTGTGTTGTACAGGTCCTGGCCGGAGCTGTAATCCGCAATCGGGTTTCTTACCCCCAGGACAGCATTCATAAGGGTGGGCGCAATGTCATAATGCAGGGTGAGATGGCTGTAGGTTTTTGCAGGCCTGGAAAAATCAAAAACAAGCATAGGCACCTGGATCTGGTATTTCGAGAAGTTGCCGCCATGCTGCCAGTATCCTTTCTTGTTGTCGTTGAATTCCTGTCCGTGGTCGCCAGTGATTACGATTATCGTATTTTCCAATAACTTCTTTTCCTGCAATTGCCTGATGATCTTTCCGATCTCATTGTCAATAAAATGCAGGGAGTTCTTGTACCTGTTTATCAGCGGCTTGCTGTCGTAGTCGTCGTCCAATTCCAAATAGTCCACTTCGTTCAGGGTAGGCTTGAAAGGGGTGTTGTAGTCTTTGGGATAATCAAAACCGTGTGCGGCATCATAAAACAAATATCCAAAGAAGGGCTTTTCGTTGTTGTAATGGTTCATCTTGGCAAGCCATTCATTGGTGATCTCCGTATCCCTTTCGGATGGCGTTTCTCCTTTTGAAAACAATCTCAGATTGGGGATATTTGCAAATACGTTTCTGTTGAAGGGCGGATTCTCCAGTGTGGAACTTCCGAAAATGCCCAGGTCGTACTTCTGCTTTTGAAGTTCGTCCATGAAAACCGGAGACTTTCCTATCCCCGTGAACGATTCAAAATAGGTTGCCGGAATGCCGTAAAACAGGGTAAAGATGCCACCCGTTGTCATATTGGAGCCACTCTTGTGGTTCAGGAAGTGCTGTGATCTTGAAGACAGCTCGTAAATGTTTGGCGTGATTTCCTTTGTCATGCAATCAAACCTCCAGGAGTCTATGACGAGGAACAGGATGTTCTTCCTTTTTACGTTCTCCGACGCCACGATGGGATGCAACGGATATTGGAGTCCGTTCTCTTCACTCATGTCGTTGATCGCATTGTTCTTTTCAATTTTTTCGGCATCCACGAGATTCAATTTCAGCATCAGGCTTTCGGCTGTCAGCGGATAAAAGGCGGGATACACGTTCTTGTATTGCACTACCGGCCTGTAGAAATTTACGTCGGCCCAGGCATACGTCAGGTTGGTAAACAGCAAGATGAGCACGAAGGTGAGCGAGGTGGCCTTGATCCTCAAATTTTCTTTTCCGAGGACGATCTTTCTGGCCAGTAAATAGAACAGGAATTGCAACCCGATGACCAGTGCGATAAAAAAGACCGCCATTATGATACTCGAAAGGCAGAATTGAAAGGTGTCGGACGCCCTTTTCCCGAACATCAGGTTGAACACGAGTGGCGACAAATGGTACCGGAACTGGCTGAATATGTTGGCGTCAAGTTTTAAGACCAATATGAATGCCACGCTGAGGGTAGAAAATAGGATCTTCGAGCCTTTCCGTGCTTTAGTGATCCGGAAGAACAACAAGGCAACCAGCAGCGGAAGCAGGGTCAATAGTCCGAAATGGCCAATCGTATTCAACAGGAAATAAACCTTGGGAAACAAACCGCCGGAAAACTCCAAATAATCGATATACGATTTGGAGATTAAAAAAACGATCAAGAGATTCAGTACGAATACCAAATACAATTGTCTTGTGAATTGATTGTCAGTTAAACGCATTATGATTTCTTTGATTTGATGAAAGGCAATTCTATGTATTTGTAGCACAGCTGGCTGCACAATATGATTGGAACGATGCAGGCCGCCACGACAAGCCAGTGTTTCGCGTGCGAGAAGTTGGCTGCATTGCTATATCCGGCCGTGAACTTGAAGGCAATAAAAAGGATGATGCCATGAAGCAGGTAAAAGCTGTACGTTATCTGGCCAAACTTTCTTGAAAACAGGCTCGAAAGGATGCCGAAGTAGGAGTTTCCCGCCACGATTGTCGCAAACACGAAAGTGGAGCAGATAACGGGCAGGATGGCTTTGCCGCTGTTGAAGAAATAGACCGACAGGGTCATCAAGGCGATTGCCATGACAGCAGCCAAAGTAGTCTTCAGGAAAGGATACCTGTCTTTTTCCTTGAACAGGATGCTGCAAAGGACGCCTCCCAGGAAAGGAATGAAATTTTTAAAGGACGATTTGTTCAGGGTTGCTATCAATATGAAGACCAGTGTAAATGAAATCAATACCTTGACGTTCTTTTTTACCTTGAAAAACAATGCAAAGACAGGCAGGAGAAAATAAAACATCCATTCGTAGGGCAAGGTCCAGGCAACACCGGCATTTATCAGATAAGTGTCCTCGACGTTATTGATGTCGCTTGGTCCGCTTATGGTAAAAAAGAGCCAATCGAGTATGCTTCTTGCGATACTCAAAAAGGAATCCCTTGTCTGGAAATCGGATAGTATGGCCACGATTGCAAAAACAACCAATATGGAGAAAAAATAAATGGGGAACAGCCTGTGGAATCTGGAAACGATGTAATTTTTCCAATCAAATTCTTTTCCCCGAGCCTGGATCAGCTTGGAGGTAAAAAGGAAGGCCGTGATGATAAAAAATAAGACGACAGCCGTTTGCCCAAACTGATTGAATAAATTGGAGTCGGGTTTTTTCCATTCTCCGCCATGCAGGAAATAATACCAGATATAGCCGTGGTGCAGGAACACAAAAAAAGCCAGATAACCTCTCAGGCCATCAATTTCAGGATGCCTGACCGGGTAGATTTCGATTGGGATCATCTTGTTTGCAATCCATACGGCACCAACCAAGACTGCTATGATGCAAATAGAAAGGAACAGCCCCTGAAATTCCATTGCCAGGATTAAAGCTTGATCAGGTTCATGTTGTAGTAGAACATTGTTCCTTCGGCAGTAGTATAAAGTATGAAGTTGTGTTTGTCCATAGCATTCATAACGGTAAAGGCGCATCTTGGAACCATACGGTCATGCGTTTCAACCATAACGATTTTCACTTTTGGCAGCCAGCTTTCGTAGTCCTTCTCGAACAGGTCCCTCTCGGCACCTTCTATGTCGATCTTCAAGATGTCAACGGTCTGGAAATTATTTTCCGCCATGATCTCGTCAACAGTAGTCGATTCAATGTCATAAGGCTCGCTTCCTGTCACTTCCTTTATGACAAAACTGTTCGAGGCATGGAAAGGATCTTCAACCTTGAAGAAGGCCTTCTTGTTGAACAACCCCTTGTGGTAGATCTTCACATCCTTCAGCCCCTTGGTGTTTTTCTCGATCATCTTTACATTCTCGCTTTCAATTTCAACCAGGGCAATCCTGGAATCAGGATATTTCAGTTTGAAAAAAAGCGTTGCAAACCCGACATTGGCCCCGGCATCTATGATGTTTTTTGGATCAATTGGAAGCTTGAGGTTGTAGATGTTGTGGTTGAAAATCTCTTCAAAAGTTTCCGTATCCTTTGTCTTTCTCCTGATGTACACTTTCCGTTTCAAAACCGGCAGGGAGATCTCCCTTCTTTTCAGTTTCAAGGAAAGGACCAGGATAAAGGAATCCAGAAAATTGATCGATTTCCTGATGTTTTTAAAAAAGGATAAATGTCTTATGACGCTCATGGTGCTTTTGAATTTATTTGAATTGTCGTTTTCCGGCTATCTTGTCGGCCAATTTTTTGAAATGGTATAAAATGAAATTTGATTTTCTCAGGCTCGGCTCGATGGCAATGATATTCTGCTTGTTGGTTTCGATTATCGTGTCCAGATCAAAATTGATTTTATGGGTGTAGCTTTTTTTCAAGCGTGCAAATTTATTATAATTTCTAAAATATGACTTATATATTAAATATAAATAATGAAATTTTTTTGGATATTTTTTATGAATTATGGATGCTATGATCAAATTATTTTCTTTTAACACGGAAGGTTTGATTATTCCGATCTGCTGGGAGGCATGCACCCTGTAGGAAATAAGCCTTTCCGTGGTATAGAACAGGGTGTTTCTCGAAGCAAGGATCAAGGCAATCCACTCATCGTGGTACATTGCTTTTGAATCCGGAAAAGGGAAGATCATATCCCTTGTTTCTTTCTTGATGCACAAGGTTGCCCCGGTCACCATGTTCCGGATGTTGGAGATGTAACCGTACAGTTCTTTCGGGCCCTTTATGGCATTTTCAATGAAGAGCACATTGTCCCAAAGGCTTTGGGTTCCTCTCCTGTTTCCTTCATCGTCAATGAGGTGTGCGTTTGAAAATACACCTTGGGCCGTCGGGTTTTGTCCAAAGACTTGAAGAATCTTCTGCACCTTGTCTTGCTCCCAGACATCGTCCTGGTCGCTCAGGAAGATAAGGTCACCTGTAGATAGCGAGATTGCCTTTTCGAAGTTCTTGTTGACCCTGAGGTTCTCTTCATTGATGTGGAATTGTATGATTCCCGGATGGGATGCCGCCAGGGCGTTTACGATTGCCACTGTCTTGTCGGACGAGCGGTCGTCGCAGATGATGATCTCATCCACCTTCACGGATTGGTTCAGGATGGAATCAAGTTGTTCCTGGATGTATTTTTCACCGTTGTAGGTGCATACGGCAGCCGTTATCTTCATGGTCGTCTTTATAGGTTCAAAACAGTCCTGATCCATCCATCCAGCGTATACTGCTCATAAATTTCCTTGGGAACCGGAACATAGGGTGTTTCAAAAAAAGTTTTGTTTATCGCAAATTCGTTATTTTCAACGACATATATGTTGTCCGGGTTGAAAAAATCGTAATTTTTTATGTCAGGATTCGTGGTGATCAGTTTTTTCTGCGCTCCCATGCTTTCAAAAACCCGGAAGGTCAATCCCTCCTGCTTCTCACGGTGGAAATCAATCAGCGCTTTAGACCTGGCAATGTAAGCATTCACTTCTTCCAGTGGTATTGCCTTGTTGACAACATCGACGCTGTCGGCCTGCAGCTTGTTCTTCTTGTCCAGTATTATGATCTTGTAGATGATCCCTTCGGCTTTGAGCTTCTTGGCAATCTCCACAATCCTTGGCGTCCTCTTGTCCCTGGAGGAGATGTTGAACACGTCATAATCGAAGTCCTGGCTGTCGGATCTGCTTTCCTTGTAGATGAAGTTCGGGGCGAATCGCATGCCGTACTTCCTGCAATCTTCCTTTTCAAAGGAATGCACTTCGTCAAAAAGCGGAATAACATTTGCGATATTGGGATAGCGGCGCACATTATCGTTGAAGAAGGCAATGGATCTGTCGGCGTGCTTCTTGAAGTCCCTGATGCTTTCGGAGGCTATAAAATCCCCTTTCAATGTAAGGATGATGTCCTGCCTGCCAAAACCTTCCAGCCGTTTCAAGATTTCTTTTCCGTAATAGATATGCTTCAGGTTCTTCCGGAAGAGCAACTTCAAGAAGAAATTGTATACCTTGTAGAAGATGCTGGGATACTTATACGAGAAGGCATTGAAGTTGATGTGCTGCACGGTATGTCCCTTGGCGGCCAGCGCATTTGCTATATGCTGATTGAAACCCCAATTGTCAAGACTTATAAGAGTTATTTTCATTGGATTTTGGAATAGGGGAGGATAAACTATTTTTTCTTGTATAGTTTTTCAAGTTCCTGGTAGCGAACTTTTACACTCAGGGCGTTAAGATAGCAAATTATGATTCCTTTCTTGCCATCCAGTATGCCTAATCGTATCAGGTACTGGTACAAGAAATTATAAACGGGGTGTCCGTATATGTAAATAAAGGTGGGCTTGAATCCGCTCATGAATTTTTCCTGGGCTTTCAGCCTGCCATAGGTGACCATCTTGTTCTTGTAGGAATTGTAATCACTGTAGGAATAGTGGATCAGCTTGTGTTTCAAGATGCTGATCTTTCCTTCCACGTCCAGTTTTTCATGCACCAGGCGCTTGTAGGTGTAGCGGGCCTTGTCTTTCTTGAACAACCTGAAGATGCGATCGGTCTGCCATCCGCTGAAATGCAATACCTTCCTCTTGAAGAAGAATTTCCTGTAAAACAGATAGGCGCTCACATCCGTGTCCTGGTTGATGGTCTGGATGATTTCTTCCTTCAATTCCGGCGTCAATCTTTCGTCGGCATCTATGAAAAGGATCCAGTTGTTCCTGGCCTGGTCGATTGCAAAATTTCTCTGGGAAGTGTAGTTTTCAAATTTATGTTCCAGGAATCGTACGTTTTTAAAAGACTCACAGATCTCTTTCGTCTTGTCGGTACTGTAGGAATCAATGACAATTACTTCATCGGCAAAATCTAAGTCGCTCAGCAGCTCATACATATGGGCTTCTTCATTCAACGTTATGATTAATACAGAGAGATTCTTGCTTTGGCTCAATTCCATTAAATAGTATAATATTCAACAAATATAAAATATTTACTATTTTTGCAATGAAATAATTGAAAAAAAATATGAAAATTTCTGTAATAGTAAGTACATACAATGCCGAAGCTTGGCTGGAAAAGGTTCTTATAGGATATAGCCATCAAACCTATAAAGACTTTGAACTTATTATTGCGGATGACGGTTCAAGACCTTCAACCAAAACGCTCATAGACAGTTATGCAAAGGATTATCCGGTCCCGGTTCGTCATCTTTGGCACGAAGATCTGGGCTACAGGCGTCAGGAAATTCTCAATGTCGCGATCATGGAGGCGGCAAATGAATACATCTTGATGACCGATGGCGATTGCATTCCGAGAAAGGACTTCGTGGAAGTGCATGCAAAGTATGCACAAAGGGGCAGGTTCCTGTCGGGAGGCTATTGCAAATTGAGCATGAAGACCAGCGAAGCCATCACTAAGGAAGATATCCTGGAAGAAAAATGCTTTGATGTGAAATGGCTGAAAAAGCAGGACAAGCTTGGTTTTTCCCAGACGTTGAAGTTATCTACCGATGGTGTTCTTGCCACTATCCTCGATACGATTACCCCTACCAATCCTTCGTTCAACAACTGCAATTCATCAGGTTTTCGTGATGATATGATTGCGATCAACGGGTACGACGAAAGGATGAAGTACGGCGGGCCGGACAGGGAGTTTGGCGAGCGTCTTGAAAACAATGGCGTGAAGGGACTGCAGATCCGCCACAAGGCGATATGCCTGCACCTGGATCACGCGAGAGGCTATAAGACGCCGGAATCGCTGGCGGCAAACCTGGCCATCAGGAAGGATGTAAAGGACAACAGGATTGTCTGGACACCTTACGGCATCATCAAGGGAGAAAAGCCCGCTTAATTATTCAAATACCGTTCAAGGGCTGGCAGGACCAGTTCGGGAGCAAATGCATCATACAATCGCAACGCTTCCTTCTTCATTTCCTTTGGGGATTTCTCACCGTATAGTTCTGGTTTGAAATCCTTGAGGTGTACCGATACGTTTGTCTTCCCATCTTCAAAGGAGTTCCACGCTTCCTTTTTTATCCAGGTGGAGAAAATTGTAAAAGTGGGTATGTCCAATGCTTTTGCCATATTCACAGCACCGCCCTCGTTGCCAATCAAGGCGTCGCAATGGTGGGTAATCGAAAGGAACTCCCGGATGCTTCCCGGAACGACATCAATCTTGATGTGCTGTTGCGTTTCAGGCCTGCACAAGCTGAAAATAGTCCTTGCCTCTTTTTCCTGCGAGGGCATGTAATTGAAAAGGAGGGTGGCATCAGTTTTTGCTACGATAAAATCCAGCACTTTCGCCATAAAGGGAAAAGGATAGGTTTTACTAGTGCCGCTTCCCAAAACGCCAATCATGAAAATCTTTTTGGAGAAGTCGATGTTGTGGTCTTGAAGAAGCTGCTTTCCATTCTGGATTTCTTGATCGGTCAGGAAAATGCGAGGCTTGATGTCGAGTTGCAGCTTATTGGTGTTCAGGGCACTCAATAGATTCAGTCGGTTTTCCAGTGCAGTTCCCGCATTGGTAAGTGGTTGTGGAATTTCCTTGACCGTTTTGGTATACACAAAGCTGGTGTATGATTTATAGAAACTAATTTTAGTCGGAGCACCCGAAACGCCTGCTACCAGATTGCTTTCGAGCTTGCCATAGGCATCAATCACAATGTCGTATTTGGCTCTTCGGATGCCGACTAAAAAATTCAAGAAAGCCTTCTTGCTTTTCCTGTAGTCGTCCTTGAAAAGGATGATGTTGTCAATATTGGGATTGTTTTCCACCACGGGTCTCGTAAACGGATAGATCAGGTAATCCACCTGCGCAGCAGGATAGATCAGCTTCAAATTGTTGCACAGGATGCTGCTGGCGAGGACATCGCCAATCATTTTCTGCTGGATCACTAATACCTTCATGTTGCGTTACGATTTTTATAGAAAAAATGTATGATTCTAATTTTTAAATTCCAAGCTCCAAATTCCAAACTTCAAGTTCAAAATTCCAAATTCTGACCTTCTGATTTCTAATTTCAAAGCTCCAAACTCAAACTTCTAAATTCTAAATTCTAATTTCAGACTTCTACCTTCCTCAATTAAACCGCCACGTCGTATTCCCTCAGGGCATCGTTCAGGCTGGTCTTCAAATCAGTCGAGGGCTTGCGTTTGCCTATGATCAAGGCGCAAGGCACTTGAAAATCTCCCGCAGGAAATGATTTTGTATAGCTTCCCGGAATCACCACCGAACGGGCAGGGACAACTCCTTTCATTTCTATCGGCGTGTCTCCCGTGACATCAATAATCTTGGTAGAGGCCGTAAGGCATACGTTTGCGCCAAGGACCGCTTCCGTTTCCACGCGCACGCCTTCCACCACGATGCATCTCGAACCGATAAAGGCACCGTCTTCTATGATGACCGGAGCCGCTTGAAGAGGTTCCAATACGCCACCGATTCCAACACCGCCACTCAAATGGACGTTCTTGCCGATCTGGGCACAGCTTCCCACGGTGGCCCATGTATCCACCATCGTGCCTTCGTCTACAAACGCACCTATGTTCACGTAACTCGGCATGAGGATCACCCCTTTTGAAATATAGGCACCGTAACGGGCTACCGCTGGCGGCACCACACGGATTCCCTTTGCAGCATAATCACGTTTCAGAAGCATCTTGTCATGATATTCAAAGATGCCCGCTTCCCAAGTCTCCATTTTTTGAATCGGGAAATACATTACAACGGCCTTCTTCACCCATTCGTTCACCTGCCAGCCTCCCGCGATCGGTTCGGCAACACGCAAAGTTCCGGTATCCAGAAGGTCGATCACCTCACGGATGGCACTGGTTGTAGTTTCTTCCTGCAGCAAGGCACGGTTTTCCCAGGCCTGTTCAATAATGGTTTGTAATGTTTTCATCTTGATTTGATTTTCCCGCAAAGATAGTGGTTTTGCGAATAGTTAAAAAAGCAAATAAATCAATAAATTAAGGTTTTTTGTGAATTCGTTTGGTTGAAAATTGGTAACTTGGAGTGGTGGTTTTATTGGTTGTTTGGGAGGTGGAAGTATAGTTGGAAAATCACAAACTCTTAAATCCAAAACCACAAAAAACAAAAGATAAATTCCAAAACCCAATATCCAAATTCCAAAACTCAAAAAAGATGAAAGATAATTTCTCCAATCAGGCCTCGCAATATTCCAAATTCCGTCCGCATTATCCGGAGGAATTGATCGATCATATGCTTTCGTTCGTGAAGAACAGGGATATGGCTCTTGATGTTGCCACGGGAAACGGACAAGTGGCCATCGCACTATCCAAACATTTTCATACCGTTTATGCCACAGACATCAGCGAAAACCAGCTCTTGCATGCGCCAAAAGTGCTCAATGTTATCTATAAGAACCAATCGGCAGAGGCAACCGATTTTCAAGACCGCCAATTCGATCTGATCACCGTTGCGCAGGCCGTGCATTGGTTTGATTTCAACAGGTTCTATGCAGAAGTCAACCGGATACTGAAACCCGACGGCATCCTTGCCATCCTCGGCTATGGCTTGCTTTCCACCAATCCGCATTCGGATAAGATCCTGCTCGATTTCTATCACAATATAGTGGGGCCCTTCTGGGATGCCGAGCGGCACTACCTGGACGAGGACTACAAGACGATTCCTTTTCCGTTTGAAAAAGTGGAAACCGAATCGTTTTCAAATGTCTTTACCTGGAATTTCGACCAGCTCATCGGTTATCTCGAGACGTGGTCGGCAGTGGAGCATTACAAGGCACACCACAACAAAAATCCGATCGATGTTATTCGGGAAGAATTGGAAGCCTCGTGGAACAGCAACGACAAGAAAGTGACGTTCCCGATGCTGCTCCGGGTGGGGAAATTAAAGTGATTCCTCCACCACGTCCTTCAATTGCCGCACTAATTCTTCGATGATGGTATTGCATTTCTGTGCTTCATCGGCAGAGGAAACAATTCCGCTCTTGATGGCAACCAGCTCGCTCCTGAAGTCGTCGTATACGGTCTCCATATAGCCACTGTCGAGCATCTGCTGTCTCAAATTCGGTACGGGAAGCTTTGTTTCCTTGTAGTGGTAGAACAATTGTTCGGCCTGGTCTTTAAATTCTTCCATCCTTATTTCTTGGCTTTTTTTAGCTTTTCTCTTTCTTCTTTCTTCTTGTTTCGCTCCTCTTTCTTCTTCTGCCTTCCAACTTCCCTCTCCCATCTTCGTTCTTGTCTGGTTCTTTCAGCCAGCAGGGTATGCGTTGCATCCGGATTGACTTGTACCGAATTCGTTTCGTTATGTTGGATCGTGGTATGCATTCCATCCGGATTTACCTGGACGGAAGTTGTTTCACTCTCCTGGATCACGGTATGCGTGCCGTTGGGGTTTACTTGTACATTGCCGGTCCTTACGGTATGGGTACCATCAGGATTCACCTGTACCGAGGTGCTGCTTTCCGTCTGATGGATCACGGTGTGCGTTCCGTCGGGGTTTACCTGGACGGTTTGGGAATGCATTGCTCCGGCAGCAAAAAGGGTCAAAAGGGAGATCGTCTTTTTCATAGTGTGGTGTATTATAACAAAGTTAAGCAATTTAGGGTATTGGATTTCTATTATGATTACATAAAAAATGAGCCTATTATTCATACACGCTATCGCCTATAAAACAAAAATGCGTCCCTTTTGGGAACGCATTTTTACAAATGGTATGAGATTTTACTGCCTTGAAATCAGTTTTCCGGTCTGTACCTTTCCGTTATCGCTGAGCAATTTATAGAAATATACTCCCGAAGGAAGGCTGGTGCTGATTGCATTGGTTGTTCCTGTCAATGTTTTTTCCAGTACCAATACGCCAAGCGTACTGTATAGGGCAAACTGGCTGCTGTTGTCTTGGAAACCAGTATCAACTGCCACTGTAAATATGCTGCTGAACGGATTAGGGTAGAATTTTGCTGACGCCACGACATGGTCAATTGTTCCCAGCGTTTCGCAACCCGGAGTCATTGTGGCATTGATTCCGAACGTACTGATGGCACCCGTGGTGCTTAGTACGCGTCCTTCGATTGTTGCGCCCGTGTTCACGATTACGGCCCCGTTGTTGCCTATGAGGGTTCCCTTGAAGTCTGCATAATCATTCAGATTCGTAGCACCGTCTATCTTCCAGTAGATGTTTTTTGCCTGTGCCCCGTTGATAAGTTCTACCGTGGCATAGGTACTCGTAGAAAATGCTCCACTGACCTTCAGCACGAAAACTGCATCCGGATTGCCTTGTGCATTGAAGGTGATCTTTCCTGTAAGCACTGTGGCAGCATCCAAGAAATAGGTGTGTGGCGTCAGTACCAGGTCGTTTCCAAATACATCAGGATACAACAATTCAATGTCTGCAGGCAATGTCTGCAAATAAGCATAGACACCGTTTACGTCTGCTGCACACTGTGCTGTTGAAACGTCCGGATTGGCATGAATGGTCCCTGTGACGTTTGCCGCCTGGAATCCTGTCGTCAATCCAACGTTTGTTCCCACATCGCCTGTCACAAAGGTGATTCCCGTATTTGCCACCCCGCCATTTCCTGAAAAGATGGTATAGCAAACTACTGTTCCCAATGCTGGAGCTAGAGGGCCTGTCAGTATCGGGCTTGCGCAGCCAGCAGGCTTCCTGGCAGTTACTCCTGCCACCGTTACCGCTCCTGTTGTAGACAATGCGCGGCCTTCCAGTTTTACACCCGTATTCAGGATGATCGCAGCATTATTTGCGATGATTGTTCCCTTCATGACGGTATTGGTGGCCAGATCCACAAGCCCTTCCACCTTCCAGAACACGTTGCAGGCCTGGGCACCGTTTGCCAGGAGTACCTGTGCCGCCGCCGAGGAAGAAAAGGCACCTTCGATCTTGAAAATAAATACGGCACCTGGATTTCCCTGTGCGTCCAATGTCAACGTATTGTCCAATGTGGCACTCTGCGGGATGGAATAAATCCCTGCATTTAAAACCTGGCCATTGCCCAGCAGGGCAGCAGGAAAGAGGGTTGGAATTGCTGCATTCAAAAGATTGTAGGCAATGGTAAGGTCTGCAGACGCGCTGGCCGTTGCGCCATCGGCATCGTGCATAACGCCATCCACGTTCCCGAAGTTGGTGCTTGAGCCGTTATTCGTACCCACATTTCCCGTAAGGTGCGACAGGCCGGTGTTGCTCACTGCACCATCTTTGGAAAAAAGCACGAAATCTGCTGTCGTGCCCAGGTTGGGAGCTTGGGCGATAATCACCATTGGAAAAAAAAGTAAGGCAAGTGCTCTTAACTTCTGTAGAGTTTTAATCATAATCGGGGTTTTTGGCGCAACATAAGTATTGCGCTTCCACTCAAAGGTAGGTTGTAACGTCCCCCATAAATGACTATTTAACGTTTCGTACGAGAATGAATCCTATCCAGCAACAAATAGGAGTAATGCACACGGTAAGAGCTTGTTTGTTATTTTCTGAAATCCTGGCTTTATTCCCTGATCAATCTTACGGCTTCTTCCAATAGATGGTCCTTTCCGCTTAAGACGGCTTCTCTTGTGAGCGGGATTACCTTGTCGATCTTGACTCCTTTTCGCTGCGCAGGGGTGCCGTCCTGATAGAAAATGGCATTGCCCGTAAAATAGACCTGGTATCCTCCGGGAATGGCCAAGAATTTTTCATCGCCATCCGCCCCGGCCGATTGTTCTCCAATCGTGATGCTTTGCGGGAAGGTGTGCTGGAGGCTCATGGTATGCCACTCGCTCATGCTCAGCGTTCTGGGATCCACTATGATCACCACCTTGCCTCCATAGGCAACTCCATCGGTCTTCAGGTCTGCATTGGTGTACGTCTTGATCCTGTTGTCTAGTACGTAGGTTCCTACCTCGGCCTTGTTGATCTCGAAATAATCCGCATGGCGGTGGGGCAGTTTTCCAAATTTCTTCAACAGGAAGGTATAGCTGAAACCTCCCCAGTCCGGATATTCCCGCATGTCAAAGATGATTCCTTTCTGGCCGGCTGCAAGTGTCAGCAGGCTGTCCATCTTTTGGTCCATGAGATGGTCCGGCGTATTCTCTATGAATCGGTACGTCTCGTGTATGTTGATGTAGGCGATATTGCCCTGGATCATGTCCAGTCCATCATCGGTTCTCCTTTTTGCGGCATGGTCGTTCAGGTAATCGGTAATGAGTCCTATTTTTTCGGACTCCTTTAAGCTTACGAAAGCGATGGTCTTCACGCTTTCTTTGCCGTCGCGTCGCACCCGGAGCGAAAAGGAAGCGTCGTCCGATTGCCAGACCAGGTTGTTGAGGTATGCCGACAGGTAGTGCCTCAGGGTCGGCCTGTTGGAAACCGAAACCAATCTTGAAACTTCCCCGACCACGGTGGCCACCGTCTTGTTGTTGATGCCCACGATCACATCTCCCTTCCGGATGTCGCCTTCCGTGCAGTTTTCCGGAACCATGCAATCCGTCACCACGATTTCGTCGTCAAAAACGCTGTAGGAAAAAGGCGGGAAGAAGGAAGACTTGAAGATCTTGCTCTTGTTCTTGATCTGCTTTATGATCTTGAACGCATGGGTGTCATCAAAGGTGGAAGTAACTTCCAATATCAATCTTTCGTACGCCATCCTCGATCCGCAATCGGCAAAGAGCGGAAGGCTTCTTTTCACGACGGCATCAAAATTCTGGTCCATCAGGTACTTGTGGGGAAACAGGTAATCAACTGCTCCTTGCATCTTGGCCAGGGCCAGCATTCTCATCGCATAGGGAACATTCTCGGTATCCGGATAGGCATAGTCAGGTTCATTGGGAATGCTGCCATAAAAAGCCACATCGGGAATGTAGTGGTGGATACTGTCCGCATGCCGGTTCTTGAAGATGAAATCGAGCTTCTTTTTATTTTTCACGCCTGTTGCTCCCATCCAGGAATGGTCAACATTGTTGCGGAGTACTTTTCCATGTGTGGCGGCAGGCTTTCCCTTGGCCTTCACTTCGGGCAGGCCCTCCAGGAAGGAAGCAACGAACTGGTTGAATTGTTTCTGATCCTTGATCTTGTCTACCAGCGGCAGATTCCTCAAGAATAGCGTATCGGCGTTTACCGTACCCTTTGCCAGCGCTGGATGGTAGTATTTGGTGAAATTCCACACCTTGAAGAAATAGAATTGATGTTCCGTCTGCAGCGGTGTCTGGGAAAAGGAAAGATTCGTAATAAGACAAAGCAGGAAGGCAAGGGACAGGTTTCGGGTCATGGTATTGGTTTCTAGAATGGGTGGGGCAAATTTATAAAAGGAATTGAATTATTTTTAGTGATCTCCTAAAATGTTTCATGCATCTTTCGAAATAGGCGCATATGTATGATCCCCACAGCTGGCGCGAGCATCTTGCTCGTGTCCACAAAGTTGTCAATCTCATTTTGCACGAGCAAGATGCTCGCGCTAGCCGTTGTCTACAGCAGTCAGTACGTATTTTCGATCAGTGCCTGCAAACAGATCAAACAACAAACGTATCCACTTTCTTCCCGCTGCCAGTTTTCTGCAACAGCTGCATCAAAATTCCCGATTGCCCAAAATCCCCCTCCAGTTTGTCTTGTTTGCACAGGAATTCTTGAGGGGTTTGTTTTTAAATTTGAAGTAACAAATTAATCAAAAAAGCAACTCCCAATGGAAAAGAACAAGGTTACACTCCACAGGATTTTTTCGACTGGTCCGGAAAAAGTCTACAAGGCATTTTCGGATGCCGATGCCATGGCCTCATGGTTTCCGCCTTACGGCTTTGTCTGCAAGGTCCACAGCATGGATTTCAAGGTTGGCGGCAGCTACAAGATGTCGTTTACGAATTTCACCACGGGCGGCAGCCACTCATTCGGTGGCAAGTATCTCGAGATCGTACCCAATGCACGGCTGAAGTATTCCGACCAGTTTGACGACCCCAGCCTGCCGGGCCAAATCATAACCACGATTGAATTGCGGGAAGTGATGGGCGGCACGGAACTTGTCGCGACACAGGAAGGCATACCCGATGCTATACCCACCGAGATGTGCTACCTGGGCTGGCAGGAATCGCTGGACAAGTTGAAGCGCCTGGTGGAACCGAATATTCCGGATGCATAAATCAAAATAAACTTAAAAATTATAAAAATGGCAAGACAAATCTTTATCAATCTGGCAGTGAAAGACCTGCAAAAATCCATGGATTTCTACACGGCACTGGGTTTTACGAACAATCCCCAATTTTCGGACGACACTGCAAAATGTATGGTCTGGAGCGAAAGCATCTTCGTGATGCTCCTTACGCATGAAAAGTTTGCCGGTTTTGCAACCAAGCCCATTGCAGACACGAAATCCAACGTGGCAGGACTTTTTTCACTATCTACCGACGGTATCGATGAGGTGAATACCATTATGGAAAGCGGACTGAAGGCGGGCGGAATAGAACCAAGCGAGATGAAGGACTATGGCTTCATGCAGCAGCGGACCATAGAGGATCCGGACGGGCATACGTGGGAAATCTTCCATATGGACCTTTCAAAGGTTCCTGCCGGGGAAGCCGGAGCACAATAACAACAGCACCCGACATTTGGAGGTCCATACCAATGAGAGGATCTGTGAAGTTTGCAAAAACAATAAACCGCAAAGCAATTTGCGGTTTTTTTAGTCTTGATGGTTTTTAAAATCCTATTGCCACTATGTGCTGCGCAAGTATGTGCCTTCTCAAACAATCATCTCATTATATCGGTATCAACGGGCACATATCCCAGGTGCCTGCTCAGCGACAGGACCTGGCCCTTGTGATGGAATTCGTGCGTGATGACGTGGCTGAAGACCTGGAACGCTTTGGCATGTCTTATTTCCCCCTCCATTTCATAGGCAATCTCCTTTTCAGGATCCAGGCCGGCAATGAATTCTTCCATATCGGCGTCAATGGTGGCAAACAATCCGATGACGTCCTCTATGGTGGCATAAGAGTGGTATTCGGCATAGGGGATGCCCTTCTTCAGGGAACTGTTGGCAATCCAGTACTGGTAGGTGGTGGCACTATGCACCAGCAGGTTCCGCATGCTGCCGCCACGCCCGAAGGAGGTATTCTGATCCAGGAAATGCTGCCTGTCTATTGTCTTGCAATACGCAAAGAGCACCTTCCTCGAGTCCTTCACGAAGGCATATTGCTGTCTTGAATAATCGGAAATGGAATCCATTGGTTAACATTGTATTATTGTTCCAAGAAGGCCATCAGGGGCTTGATGAACCTTTCAAAATCCTCGATGTGCGGCAGGTGTCCTATGTTGTCCAATTCCACCAACTTGGCATTCGGAATCGCCTTCTGCGTCTTCTTGCCCAATTCGTTATACAGCCCCATCAGCGGTTGCACATCCTTGGGTGCTTTTTCCTTCCCGATCGCGGTCCGGTCGCGCGTTCCTATGATCAGCAGCGTTGGGGATTTGATGTTCTTGAATTCATAGACCACCGGCTGCGTAAAGACCATGTCGCTTGTCAGGGCGGCATTCCACGCCACCATCGGATAGTCCTTGTGCAAGGTCCAGCCCGCCAGCAGGTTCAGCCATCGGTCGTATTGCGGTTTCCATTTGTTGTTGTAATAGAACTTCAGCTGGTAGTCCTTGTAGCTCTCATAATTCTTCTTGAGCTCTTCCTTGTAATTGGCATCCACCGTCTGGTAGGGCGAGAAGAGCTTGTAATCCTCGAGTCCGATCGGGTTTTCAAGGATGAGTTTTTCCGTAAGTTCAGGATAGCTCAAGGCAAAACGTGAAGCCACCATTCCGCCCATCGAATGTCCGAGGACAATGGCTCGGCCGATCTTTAAATCGTCCAGGATGGCCTTGGTATTCGCGGCAAGCTGGTGGAAGCTGTATTGGTAGTGTTCCGGCTTTGTCGATTTTCCGAAACCGATCTGGTCGGGAGCAATGACACGGAATCCTTTCTTCGTGAGTGCCGCGATGGTTTGCTCCCAGTAGGCGGCATTGAAGTTCTTCCCGTGCAGGAGCAGCAGGGTCTTTCCGTTTGGATGGGCCGGAACCACATCCATATAGGCCATCCTCAATTTTTGTCCCTGGGATTCAAGCGAAAGGAATTTCACTTCATGGGGATAGTTTACATTCGCCAGGTCCTTGTCGAGTGCCGTCAGTTTTTCCTGCGGGAAGCAGCAGGTGGTCAGCGTGAGGGCAAAAAGCAGCAGCAGATTTTTCATGGTAGTTGGGTTTACCCAAATATACCCATAATTCTGTTGAAGAAAAAGTTCGCAGGCCGTATTATGTTTTATTTAAGAACCAGGATGATTCCCAATGCGTTGCACCCGAATACTATAACGTTTTTCCGAAACTGTATAAGCCGGAAACAACGGGTGTTTCGTAGCTTGGCATAAAAAAAGCACGCTATGAAACCAACCATGATATGGGCCAACCTGGCTTCGGAAGACCTAGAAAGGACGACCGCATTTTATACCGACCTCGGGTTTGAACCGAATGGCACATTCGAGCCGAAAAAGAGTGCAAGCTTTATCTTTGCAGCAAATGAATTCGTGATCAATTTCTTTACCAAGGCCAGGATCGGGGAAGCCGTTCAAGGTCCCGTGGCTGATGCCAAGACACAAAACGAGATCATCTTCTCGATATCGGCCGACAGCAGGGAAGAGGTGGAGGAATGGTTTGAAAAGGTGCGCAACATTGGCGGGACCACCTTTTCGGAGCCGGACGATTATGAAATAGGCTACACGTTTGGTTTTGCCGATCCGGACGGACACAAATTCAATGTCCTGTATTGGCCGGAGATGTAATCTCTTGACACTTTATTTATTGTCCAGGAAAGTGTATTGTTTCTTGCCACGAAGTACACGAATCAGCACAGATTTGTCGTTCCAATCCGAGGCAAAAGAGCAAGTTTGTCTTCCTTGTACCTAACAAGTCAAGGATAATACTTTTATCATAACCTCCCGTTCAGCAGTTCCGTCATTGCATTGCCCAGCTTCCTTGCATCGGATTCCTCCGACTGCCGCATCTGGTAGCGGAAAATGATGAATTCCCTGCCGGGCGCCTGCAGATAATGCGATACGATGATGAACTTCGATCGCCTGGACCTGATTGCGTGCACCCGCATCTTTGCCTTGAGGCTGCCATCGGCCACCAGCACGGTCGGCCTGAGGTTGTAACGGAAGGCAATGCGGTTCCCGCTTATCGAGAAATAATCTTTCGTGATCTTTACGAGGGTCATAATGGAAGCCACCACGAACAAGGCGCCAATGAGGAGGCCTCCGACCTTGGAAAAGGTGTCGGACGTCTTGATGAACGGTACCGCGCCAAGGAAAATGCCCCCGCAGAACAGGATCACGATTCCCACAATGGCGGAATCGCTCCATTTCAGCTCGTGCCTGAAGGACAGGTTTTTTTCTTCCGCAACAATCCTGATGCTGGCGCGGTTGGCGATTTCCGCTATATCATTTTCAATTTTCATTATTTTGTCTAAGTATTAAACCAATAAACCCTGAAATGTAATCAAGAACAAGAATAGTCTTAATTCTTCATAGTGTTTAAACAATTTATAGCAGAAAGATAATAAAAAATCTTAGAAAGCCATTACTAATTAAAGATGCTGGGATAGGAGCTTGAAAAAAATGATTGCCAAAATGCAGATTTAATTTTTTACTTATCTATATCTTCCAGCTCAAATTCAAAGTCTTCGATTTTAAATTGTTCTGCAGAGCGATTAGTAATTAGCAATTTAAATAAAGACTCTTTGGAGTTAAGATTGTATTTCATACCGCTAATAGCTTTTAACCAATCAAGAAAATTGTATGCTTCCTTGCCTTCAAAATGCGGAACAAATTTATCTCCATTAAACAACAGTTGGAGTATATTCGTTTCTCCTGTTAATTTATTTTTGACCTTAATTTTAAATACCTGCTTGCAAAATGTAAATTTACTTATGTCTATTGTATTTGATGTCCCTATGGTTTCACCACAACAGTTTTTGTTTTCCAAACAATTACTATCAAAAGCAAAATAGTTTACTTTGTCATCGTATTCCAATATGTTTTTTCCTCTTTTTAAATTTTTTGGAGCCCTAATAGCTCCTTCAAAAGTGTATTTTATTTTTTGATCACTAATGATTTTGTTACTGCACGGATAGTATTTAATTGAATTTACTTTTACTGTCACCTTATTCATTTCATTTGGTTTTCCATCGGTGTCAAAAAGTCCAAAAAATTCAATTACGTCTTCTTTCTTTTTAGCATTTTCATCAAACTCAAAAGAGACCGTTACAATAGTCACGTCATTAATATCTCTTAATAAACTCCCTTGTTGACTTATGGTCAGGCTATTTTTGTTAAGTGAAAATCCTGTTTTTAGCCGATTAAAATTAACATTGATTGCTTCCTTGATATTGCTTTTGAGATCTATACTAGACTCAGCTTTTGCACCTGCCCCAAAATCCTTTTTATTATTTTTGTTATTCTTACTGTTATAAGTATTCGTCGTACTATCCGAACTTGTTTCTTTCTCACCATCATATGATTTTGTCCCACTTGATCGGACCTCGTTATTAGTGGTTTCAGAGTTATCTTCAGCCAGTACCTTTGCAGCTATATCTCCACTTAATTTTGAATTAAAATTGACATCCTGAGATCGTTCTAATTTTCCCATATCAATAATTTCGAATTCATTTTCTATTTTATCAACTGATTGGAATGTCATATTTGATCCATCACCGATTGTGACTATTGTGTTGAGAAAGGCCAACCTTGTATTGGGATGCATCAGGCGAGCATCATTAAAGTATTTTTTTACATTTGAAAAATACAGCCTGACTTTAATATCCGTGTAATCCTTTTCAGCAACTTCTTTTGCTATTTCAACTTTTGAATAATCCTCTTTCAAGGCGTCAATTAGTATTTTGTTTTTTACAGGGTCATCTGTTAACTTCTTGATCAGTGCTAGTTGTACCTTTTCAGTAAAATCAGTGATTTTTTTTGTCTCTTTTTTTGCCTTCTCAACTTTTGGAATAGGAACGGCTGCCACGGACACATCAATTACAGGATGATTAAGAGGTTGTGCTACATCATTAGATCTTTCATGATGATTTTTCTTATGCAGAAAACCTTCATTGTCATAATAGTTAAATCTACCTCTTTCCCAATTGGTAAGCTTAGGATTCGCACAGCTAATAAATAAAAAACAAGCGATGATAATTAATATTCTTCCCATTCTCATTGATTTTAAATTATTCTATACTTTGCTAAATTTGCAGGAGTATTGCCTTTGCATAATAGTTGAACCACACCTAAAAAAATTACAGCCAAGGTCTGATTGCATATCCTCTCTCTACAATCTATAGTATCATTGTAACCGTAATAGGAGAAGTTCGATATATTGTTAAGGTAGGTTTTATTTTCAGCCAAGTAGATGTAATCTCCTTGAGTAAAGATTTTTAGAGAATAGACAAAAGGTATATCTTCTTTGAGCCCATTATTAATAATAGTCTTTAAATATTTTTTATTATAATTTGATGTTACTTCTTCTATGTGAACTTTTTTATCACCAACTTTAATTTTTCCCGATACGTTTTTTTTGTTTTTGGTAATTTCAAAATCGGCATAGTCGTGATTAACTTGTACAACGTTCACTGTAGAATTAATAAATTTTTTTTTCAAATCTTTTTCGATTTGTTTAAGTATTTCTTCGCCCATTTTATAAACTTTTAAATGAAATTAAGGTTGCTAAATATTGAAAATATTGAATGCAAAAGACTTTTTTATATTGGGTTTGTATGTAAACATCCAAAAAAGTGTGACATTAAAACAAAATTTATTTGCTTTTACTACTACAATTTACTAAAGTGTAAAGTTCAAATTACTTTAAATTTAAAAAATCCTTATAAATGGGTATTTTCTGCACATAGAAGAAAAATTTATAGATTCTAGCCTGTATTATCTATTTGATGTTGAATGTTTTATAATTATTTTCGTTATTTGGTCTATAAATGTAAATAAATTATTTTAATAGCTGATAGCTTTATTCTGTTTTGTATAATGGACTAGAAGGATTAGGGATTTTCATCAGGTTACTCTATTGTTTAAAACATTGTCTATTTGGTAGTTATGTAGGAATTAATGCAATAAAAATATAAAATGACAGTTATTACTTATGAATTGTCAACCAAACAATGCAAAGGTGCTTTACTTTTGGGTAATAGTGTTGTTTGAACAGGGAAGCAGGTCGGGTATATTTTTTCCCTGAAATGGAAATGCAGGTAGACAAGAGGGGCTTTCTTTGGCAAGGATTGCCCTTTGAACCAAGTATATTTTTGTATAACCCAATAAACCTGTATTTCTATGAACAACAAGCAAATCGACCTTTTGAAAGTGCTCCTGGAAGGCAAGCGGATCAACAGCATCTATCTGGACAACGAGCAGATGAAAATACTCTTCAATGTGGCAGACAAGACGCTCTACCGCTGGCGAAAGAAGCAACTGGTGTTCGCCCGGAAGATAGGCGGAAAGTACTATTACCCTATCCATGCGCTGATGAACATGATGGAACAGCCCCGAAAAAAATAAATGATAACGATACCTGCCACCCTTTTGGCAGGCGTTTTTTTTATGCAGCTGGTTTTTTTGCCCACGGATTCACAGATTATGAGGGATTTTGTTTGCTGTCATTTTTCCTTGGCTTCTGATTTTTTTGCCACAGATTCACGGATTATGGGTGATTCAATCTGTGCGAATCTTTTTAATCTGTGGCAGATGAAGCATAAAAAGTGCCGTTTCTTTTGATTCCGTTTTCCTTGGTTTCTGAAATTTTTTTTTGCACAGATTAATGGATTACAAGTGATTCAATCTGTGCGAATCTTTTTAATCTGTGGCAGATAAAGCATAAAAAGTGCCGTTTCTTTTGATTTCGTTTTCCTTGGCTTCTGATTTTTTTTGCCACACATTCACGGATTATGGGTGATTCAAATCTGTGCGAATCTTTTTAATCTGTGGCAGATAAAGCATAAAATTGCAGTTTCTTTTGATTCCGTTTTCCTTGGTTTCTGATTTTTTTTGCCACAGATTTACGGATTATGGGTGATTCAATCTGTGCGAATCTTTTTAATCTGTGGCAGATAAAGGATAAAATTGCAGTTTCTTTTGATTCCATTTTCCTTGGCTTCTGATTTTTTGCCACAGATTCACTGATTATGGGTGATTTAGCCTGTGCGAATCTGTGAATCTGTGGCAAGTATTTTTTGTCATTGATTACCGAAATTATTATCAATTTAATCTGTGAATCTGTGGCAAACACAGCCCAAAAAGCACCTTTTTTTGATGTATTTTCCACCCGAAAATGCCCCAATCTTCCTTGCCCTAAATTTCCCTTTTCTTGTTTATTTGGCTGCTCTAAAGTCCCTTATTTTACAGGGCTTTGGCAACTTTCTTGCTCCTTTTTCCGACCCTTGTTCGAGCTTTGGTCGATCTGGCCCATGTAACGCCGAACAATCCTCGAACAATCCTCGAACAAACCTGCCTCTTTTTTGGGCACATCGGTAAAGAGCGGACATTTCAGGACAATACCTTCCCAGGAATATCCCTTCATGAGACTAAGGAAGCCTGTCTCGGGCTAGTGCGGACGCCCTCATTGCCGGCCCGGAAAAGCGTTTTACTTTCGTCTTGAAGATCAGGCCGTAAGGGCAGGATCAATTTTAAAAACCATTTAAATTTTTTTATCATGGCAAATTATGAATTGGGAATCCTGGGTTCATTTTCAGGATTGGTTGGCCCGGTGGTAGGGGCAACCTTCAGGGGCAAGAACGTGATGCGTTCCAGGCCAAGGAAATCGAAAAGGAAAGCCACGTCACAGCAGCTTGCACAGCGGTTGCGCTTTGCAGCGGTGACGCACTTCCTCACACCGGCAAAGGACATCCTCTCGGAGTATTTCGGGACGCCTTTCGACGCGAAGTCGCGCTACAACCTGGCCACGTCCTACCACTTGCAGGAAGCGGTGGAGGTTGACGGCGACTCGGCCGAGATCCTCTACGGCCGGGCCTTGTTTTCGAGGGGCAGCCTGCTGCCTCCGCAGAACCTCGAGGCGGCAATGGAGGCCGGAGGCGTATTGGCAATTGAGTGGATCGACAACTCGGAAGAGGGCTCGGCCAAGGCAACGGACAAGTTGCTGGTGGTACTCTACAATCCTGAAACGTCGAGCTACCAATTCTTTATGGATGCCGGAAAGAGGGGCGATGCCAATGCGACCATTACCCTGCCGGGTTACCTGGCAGGTGCAAGGGTGCACGGCTGGGCCTTCATGGCATCGGAAAATGACCTGCTCAAATCTACCAGCCAGTACCTGGGAGAGCTGACGGTACTGTAACAGCAGCCGGACGGATTGCAAAAGGCCTTGGGGAAGTTTTTCTCCAAGGTTTTTTTGTGGATTTAAGACTGTCTTAATGCGAAAGTGAATTTTTTAATTTTTTTTTTGGGAATACGGAAAACCGTAAGGCGGGGTTATGGATTGTTTTTATGTTTGAAATATAATTTGAAACAAAGGTTAAATTTTAAAGCAATTTTATTTATGACAATAGTGAAGACAATCTTGAAATGGTTTTTAGGGGTTTTATTATTACTTTTTAGTATAGGCGGTTTATTTCAAGAACCATTTATGGCCATAGTTCCACTAGTATTAGGTCTATTCATAATGCCCGTAACATATGATCTTTTTACTAAAAAAACGAAATTAAATTTTTCAAGCGGGACAAAATGGCTTATTTCTATAATTGGAATAATACTTATTGGCTATACTGCTTCAATTAGTGAAACATCCAAACAAACGGGGTATGATTCAATAGTGACAAAAGCCTCTGGAAAAATAGATGAAGGAAGAATGGATGAAGCTTTAAAATTGATTGAAGATGCAAAGTCAAAATATAAGAATAAAAAAAATAAAGCCACAGATTTGGAAGATGAAATTGAAAAATCTAAAGATTTAAATTTTGTAAAAGAGATTTTAGCTGAAATGACCGATGAGGAATTTGTACTATTAGAAAAAGGTAGCCTTTCTAAACCTTATCTCACACAAAAGACATTAAATAAAAAAGTAATTGATCTGGTTAAAACTCATTCTCCAGAAAGAGCAATAATCATTAAAGAGATTGAAGAAAAAAGAGAAATGGAGCAGGCAATTGCCGAAGCAGAAAGAAAAGAAAAAGCTGAAGCAGAGTTTAATAAAAACCGTAGAGAGAATATTGAAAAATTATTCAGTGCTTATGACGGCTCACATAGAGGTCTGGAAAAATTTATCAAGGACAATATGAACGATCCAGATAGTTATGATCATATCGAAACAAGATATTTAGACAAAGGGGATCATATTTTGGTTATCACCAAGTTTCGCGGTGCAAATGCTTTTGGAGGAAAAGTAATTAATTCAATTTCTGCAAACGTTGATTTAGAAGGAAATGTGATTGAGATATTAAGTCAGGATTAAAATTTCTCCATTGTTCAAATATGAATAATCAATATAATAAAGGTATCAGTTGGAAAAAATGTAGTTGTTAGGTCAGCATATTCACTTTATAGGTTTATTTATGGGATTGTAAAAATGATAATATTTAACTAAAAAAACAATAGACTTATGCTTTTTTGTCAGCGTGTTTTTGCTGTTTTTGTTAAAAATTGTATAATTACCTGAAAAATTGACATACTGACAAAATTGTAAATCCCTTTAATTTATTAAATAAAAAATTGATAACCAATAGTTTAACATTTAAAAAGTAAAATTTTAAGAAATTTGTCAGAAGAAAACGTTTTCGGAATGGAATTTGTAGGAAGATAAACTACTAAAAAAATATGTCCTTAGATTGCGACACCCAGGACAAATTTTAAAACCCTATTGAAAAGAGGGGGTTTGGAATAAAAAGTGAGTAAATATAGATAATTATTTTTTCCTTGCAAATTTTTAGTAATTCTTTTCCGGAAACGCTCATGCCGGTCGAAGATGGAGCTGTCCTATAAAACATAAAAATATGGGAAAAAATCAACACGTAACAACCCATCCGGATGGATGGCAGGTGAAAGGAGAAGGTAACTCAAAAGCTACAATGGTTACCGACACTCAACAACAAGCAATTGATGCTGCGAGGGAGATTGCAAAGAATCAGCAGTCTGAATTATTAATCCATGGAAAAGATGGTCAAATTAGAGCTAGAGATAGTTACGGTAATGATCCACATCCTCCAAAAAATTAAGTTATGGCTGAGTATAAAATTTCAGGTGTATGGAAAGTTGATAATGTGATAACTCATTATGGAGTGCATACTGTCAGCGAGGATGGGATTTCAAGAGCAGTAAAAACGTCTAAGGCAGCTGCAATTGCGCTTGTAGATAATTCCGATAATACTGTTTATACATGGCGTTGGAATTATAGTCGTGCTAAATGGGTAAACGGTGAGCAAGTTCATATAGTTGGTAACAATCCGAATAGATATTTACGATCTAATCCTGATAACATATTGACAGATAACTTGGGGCACCTAATTAACTTAAATTGGTTTATTAAATAAACATTTTTTATTTAACCACAAAAAGGATTAGCCAGGCTAATCCTTTTTATTTTAATATTCGAGGAGAAAATGTTTTATGATGTATGATTATGATACTTATAAATTTGTTGGCAGAAATATTTATAGATTATGGTACAAATTAGCTTCTATTCTGAAAAACAAATGAATAAATTAATCGAATATTTAAAAAATATTAGACAACCAATTTTCAAATTTGCTTGGACATTAGTAGGTTTAGGTTGTTTAGTAATAGGTTATTTGTGTATAAGGTCAATTTTTTATACTTGGATTTGGGGAGGAGAACTTGATTTTGCTTTGACCGGACAATTTGGGGATTTTATAGGAGGCGTAGCAGGAACATTCTTTGCACTCTCTGGAACATTACTCATATTTTTATCATTTAAAGAGCAAACAAAACAAAATAAGAGAGAAGCCTTTGAAACAGCTTTTTTTCAAATGTTGAATCTGCAGCGGGCAAATGTTAGTGAAATGAGTTACACAAAATTTGAAAATGGAGAGCTTCGTAAATCGGAGCACAGAAAAGTTTTTAGACTTATACATAAAGAATTTACAGAGTGTTATAAAGAAGTTAGAAAATTTTCAAATTCTAAAGATTTTGATTATTATTTGAACCGAAGACATAAAAACAAACTTCAAAATTTAATTACACAAAATAGTATTGGAGTAAACGTCTTAGATTTGGCTTTCATTGATATTGCATATACAATTATCTATTATGGTCTAGGGGAAGAAGGTGAAATTATAATTAAAGATAAATTTAAAAGAAAATATAAGGATACATTTTTTTATCCCTTGTTAACATATATAAAGTTAAAGCCCAAAAAAGAAAGTAAAAAACGATGGATTAAATGGGAAAAATTAAATGACCTAGAGTATAAAATTTTTAAAAAGGCTAATGAAGAATTTTATGCTTATAAAAAGTATAAAAATGAAGAGAAACTTTCAAGTGATTCATCTTTCCTTATGATTAAAAAAGACTATTATAAATATTATGGTGGGCATCAACATAGATTAGGTCACTATTTTAGACATTTGTTTCAAAGTTTTAAATATGTTAACTATCATGAACATTTATCCGCAAAAGAAAAATATTTTTATGCTAAAACGCTTCGAGCCCAACTTTCTACATATGAACAAGCCTTAATATTTACCAATAGTATTTCAAATCTGGGATGGAAATGGGAATTTAATCCTGAAATTGAACTTTTAAAAGTTGGAGAATCAGTCGATGAATCTAAACTAATTACCAAATTTAATATTATTAAAAATTTACCCGGAAATCATTTTTATGATATAACTTTTAAAAAATATTATCCTAAGGTAAAGTTTGAGAGAGAAGAATAACACTCTCATGATGGTAGGACGCTAGTCGCGGAACATTGTATAAAATTTTATCATATGAGAACTAATCAATAACAATTATGTCAATAAAATTAACAGATATACAAAAACGAAGATTATCAATTTTGAAACCTCAATTTGATAAAGCTATTTTTAATAAAGATTTACAAACTGCGAAAATTGTTTTAAATGATATTCAATCAACACTAAATTTAAATAATCATTCTACATTGTTAGCACAATACAGAAATTGGTTTTTCGAATTAGCTTTAGAAACTGACCAATACGCCCTTGCTGAAAGTGGATTCATCAGTGTAAGGAGATCGGTGAGTAAAAATACAAGAATCTATTTAGAAGCTAGTGCATTACTAGCAATATGCTATCTGAGGTTTTCGAATGTTGAAAAAGCAAAACCTTTAATACAAGAAGTATTAAATAATGATCATGTTATTAAAACTGAAAGGACAAGGCGACTTTTTAACAAAAATATTATTCAACGTTTTGATGAAGAAGTTGCACTATACAGTTTGAAAGATAAATATAAGACAGCTTCTGATTATACACTTGAAACTTTAGAGAGTGAAGTAGGTTTATTAGTTGGTACAAAAACCGAAGATGAATTATTTAAACTGTTAGGAAGTAATGTTCCAGAAACTACAAAATCTCTATTATTCGAAGTAGATAGCTTTGCTAAAAATCAGCTTCCATCAGCTGAAAGAATGCTTTTAACTTCTCCTCAAGACGCTATAAAAGACGAAGAAACAGGTAAAACTGTATTTAAGTCTTTTAAAAGAACTATTTATAATTCAATTTGCGACCAAAATAGTGCAGTGTATAAAATGTGGAACGATAAAGTCGTTGGCGCGGTTGTAAATTCTAAATATATTATTGGTGCGGTTGCAGCAGCTTTATCTTCCATAAGTATTGGCTTTCATGCTTTAATTGTAACCGCAGCAGCCTTAGTAATAAGATTTGGTTTAGATGTCTACTGTGAACATTATAAACCGACTGGAATTATGGAAACACGCAAAAAGTGATCGTATATAAAAGTGTTAGTTGAAAAAATGTAGATGCGAAGCCATCTGACTTTAAATAGCAGGGTAACAGCATCCATAAAAAAGCCCATCATCAGATGGGCCTTTTTGGTGGTAATGTTAAACTAAACTTTCCATTTATCCCTTTCAGCCTGTACAAGCCTTTCATATAATTCTATAACCTTATCAAGCGGGTTAAAAGTACAATTTATACCGTGAATGGCTCCATTATTAGCACTATTATCATAAAAGTTATTAAAGAAGTTTACCACATTTTCTTCCGTAAAGTTTTTAATCGCTTCAAGAGACATCCCCAACTCCTTTGCTATCAATTGTAATTTATCGTCTTCAACCGTTTCACTGTTTTCAATATTCGAAATGGTCTGCTGGCTTACGCCAATGGCCAAGGCCAGCGCTTCCTGCTTGATGCCTCTTAGTTCACGCAGACGGCTGATGTTGCGTCCGATGTGTTTGGTTTTTTCTGTGCTCATAGTTCAAGGTTTTTGGTTAGGTGGTACATCGTGTTTCTAGTTCCTGCATCAAAGATAGCCATTCTGTTTGAATAGCAGTGTTGGTAAGAAACAAGCAAGCTTTGGTAGGATACCAGCCCTGTTGGTTGGCTACGGCAAGGTTGCGTTGGAACTTTACGGTGTATTAAACAAAAATACAAAATTCAGGTGATGTTTTACTTTGATCGTCAGAATTTTTATACGTAATCCCATAATTTACACGACAATGGAAAATTCAAGAAAACTCAAGATCCATACGAAATTCCAGGCAAGGGCCTACGGAGCCACAACTACCATCCCTGAAATCAGGCTTGAGGGCAAGTGGCTTGAGAAGCTTGGTTTCAAGCAGGGACAAACCGTGCACATACAAGAAAAGAAAAACAAGCTGACGATTACCATTGACAAAGGTAACAAATAACTACATCCAACAGCTTATGAAAAAGCATAAAACAGCTAGCATCGAAGAATTGAAAACAGTTGCGGAAAAAAGTTTCCGCACGCTGAATCCTGTGGAAACCGACAAGGAAAAGCGCAGTGCAACAGTGGAATTCAACAGCTATGCAGAACTGCACCTTCTTGTTTTGAATGTCCTCAAGGTGGCTGTAGCCGCACTTGATGCCGAAACCCATAAGGTGACGAATGTGGAAGGGACTTCCTTTGCGGTTAAAAGTGTCTTGGAGCTTGCGATGCAGTTGATTCCGTTGGAGGAGGCTTATTTGCTGGATGAGGTTTATGGGATGGTGGTGGGGGAAGGGGAGTGATTTGTATGGATTTTCTAGAATATTTTTGGGTTTTACGGAAAACCGTAAGGTGGAGCTTTTTTTAGGATTTAGTTTTGAGGTGGAATATTTGATAACTGAAACCAATAAAAATTATGAAAAAAGCTTTATCCATACTGTCGTTTTTATTTCTCCTGAGTTGCTCTACTGATTCGGCAACAGATAGTGATTCTCCATCAAGCAATAATAATAGCAATAATAATAGTGGTAGTGGTCCCTGTAAATACAATGGTCATACGCTCTATAAAGGTGCTGAGGGAGGCTGTTATTATTATAATTCAAGCGGAAACAAGCAATATGTTGAACGTTCCTACTGCAATTGTTGATTAGTCTCCCCTAGCGAGAATTAAATATTTTAGGATTATAGATTTTTTTTGGTTTAAGAAATAATTGAAAAAATAGGGTTTTACCTAAGTGGTGGGAATTTTGGATTGGATATATTTGGAAATGAATTGAAGGCTGGTTGCTTTTATATATAATAAGTTTGGTCAACATTTGCATAAGAAACATTATCTATGGAAAAATCTAAAATTTATAAAAACGCATATTTTTCTGCAGATCTAATTAAGGAAGTTTTGGAAAAAAACATAAGGAATGAAACAACCAAAAATTCTTTCAGACTTAGACGGAATGATGAGTCTTGGGAATTCGATGATGAAAATGAATTTTTCGCTGATTATAGAAAACCTCACGACACTTCATCTTTAAGAAAAATAGGTTCAAGAGTTAGTATTAATATTAACTATACAAAAAATGAAAATACAACAATCAGTGTTGTAGCAACCTCAAGAGGAGAAATTGAAGGAATATTTGAAACTTTTGAAAGGAATTATATAAGCTCATTCGAATTATCAGAAATAGAAACTAAAATACCGATTATCTTCATAGGTCACGGGCGTAGTCAACAATGGCGGGAATTGAAAGATCATTTGTCAGATAAGCATGATTATAAGATTGAGGCATATGAAACTGGCGCAAGGGCAGGGCACACAATACGTGACATTTTAGAAGAAATGGCATCAAAAAGTTCATTCGCAATATTAGTTATGACGGGTGAAGATGAAGATAAAGATGGAAAGATGAATGCTAGACCAAACGTCATTCATGAAATCGGATTATTTCAGGGGCGAATAGGATTTGGGAGAGCTATTGTTCTTTTGGAAAAAGGAACTGAAGAATTTTCAAATTTAGATGGTATTCAGCAACTAAGATTTACAAAAGGAAATATTAAAGAAATTTTTGGTGATGTTTTGGCAACATTAAAAAGAGAATTTGAACTTAAAAATAAATAAAATTATGAAAGCAGATGTTCAATATAATGACTTTACTGGTACAGCCGCGGCTGATATCTCAGATTTTTTAGGTGGTAAATACGGTGATAATCTTGATAGCTATGCGAAATATTTCAAAATTGATCAAGAAAGATTTAAAATAATAGGTATCTCAATTTACGGTACAGAAAATTTTTACATTTCTTTTATTTGCGTTGATAATGAAAGAAGCACACCGCAAAAAGATTATATAGTAAAAATGTCTATAGAAATTGAAGAGAAAAAAGATATTTTAGATTTTTTATTCAAAAGACTTCATATAGTTCTACATTCTAAATTTGACACAAAATATCCTACTTTGGGTTATGATGAAGAGGTTAACTATGAAGATTTTCATAATATTGATAAATAGCTATAAACCCGATTAAAGGGATATCACAACAGTTGGCACAGAATTGTACTCTTTTAATAAAGTGTTGATTGTCTTGAGGATTTTGACCGTTGGCATAGATTGTAATCTGTGCTTTTAGGTTTCAATTGAGATAAACATTGTCATAAATATTAAAGAAGTATGGCTCGTAGAAAAATGAAAATTGGAATATGTCGTATTTGTAAAAAAAATACTGAACTAAGTTTCGAACATATTCCTCCAAAAGCGGCATTTAATAAGTATACAAAGTTTCGTAGTATTCCCTATCTAGAATATGTACAAAATTCTCATAAGGGAAATTACAAACCAAGTGCAAAATTACAACAAGGTGGGATTGGTAATTTTTGCCTTTGCAGAAATTGTAATAGTTTTTTAGGTAGTAACTATGTTCCAGATTATCTTAAAATGGCACAAGTTGGAAAATCAATTTTTAACAACTATGATTTTTCTAAAGCGATTTTTACAACTGAAGAAATATCTCCTCTAAGATTTCTAAAACAAACGCTATCAATGTTTGTGTGTAACAACGCACCGGATTTTACAAATAATGAACCTGAATTATTAAGTTTTTTAAAAAATCCTTCTGAGCAGAATCTCCCGGATAAATTTCGAGTATTTATGTACCTAAATCATTTTGGACAAATAAGAAATCTTAATATGATGTATACAAATCTTTATGGATTAGTCTATGAATTTGCTTTTCCTCCATTAGGATTTGTATTAAGTATCAATTCCGATGTTGTTTTTCCTCAATTGACACAAATCACACATTTCAAAAATGTTGATTGCAATTATCGAGGAGAAGTTCATTTTGAACTCTTTAATCTTTATACATATTCTCCATTTCCAATTGATTATCGATCTCAAGAAGAAATTGCTGAAGCTGTCAGAAAAAGCGAAGAAGAGGAAAAACATTTTGATTGTGAAAATGATGGATCATAATATTCTAAAAATGATTTGTATGTAATTATTTACAAGAAGTTTTCCTGTCTGTTAGTTTGGTTATTCGTAACTGCAGTTTTTGTAAATATCCCAGCTAGAATACAAACTTCTAAAGCAATAATTTTTATTTAAAGCTTAGAAGTTGTACATAGGTCGGTTTAGGAAAAATGGTTTTGGTAAAAAAAAATAGAACTGGTTTATAACAGATATTCAATGTATTGAAGGTATGGATTGGCGATTATGAACAAGTTCAAAATTATAAAATAATATGAAAATATTCGATCCGGAAGGAATACTGTCAGAAAAGATATCTGAAAAAGATAAAAAAGAGTTTCACTCTAAATTCATTGAGAATAAATCAGTTTTTGGTGTAGACATTTATAGATATAGTGATTACCCTGAAAACATTCAAGTTTATGTTCCAGTTTTGTTTAATACAATTTATTACTTAACAGCTTTAGGTTGTATTAAAAATGAAGGATTTTTTTTTAATAATTACGCAATTGATTATGAAGGGTTTAAAGAAAAATTCATAAGTACTGGCGATGGTGGATTTCAAATATTTGATAATCCTATTCAATCTATAATATTTGGAGCATATTTTGAATTGAACGTGAGGAGATTTAACTCTGGTAGTTTTGTATCAATACAAAATAAGAATTTGCACGACATTATTGGTCGAATTGATTTACGTTATTGCATCACTTTTGATAAAGTTTATAATTATGATGCCAATTTTTATGGAGCAGGAATTATTAATAATGCTAGAATTTTAGCTAAAGATAACTTAAATCGTTTGCTTATTGATAATTGGACACTTAAGTGGATTGAGCAACAAGCAAATACAATTGAAAATCTAGTTGTTGCAAAAAAGGCAGATTTTTTAAAAATGCCAGCTTTCAAAACTTTTGATAAAAAAAGTGATTCTAAGATTTTTAATGATAGTGATGAAAGTACTGGAGCAAAATCAATTGATGTACAGAAAATTGGGTCCATTCGTTCAAAAAATACACAATTAGATATTTACAATTTAAAAATCCAATTTCTTTTTAATTTCAATGGTACTAAACCAGTGTTCGAAAGAGAGTTTAAATCATTTTTATATACAATTGGAAATCTAAATACCCAAGGAATACAATAACTACTGTTAGTGAAATGAATATCTATTTTGAAATAGAATTAACTAATGAACTATGAATTATTCAATCAAAGAAGGAATGTATATAATCTCAACTTCCTGTTATAGATGCGAGAAGCCTATGAACGTAGCTGTTATTCAACGAAAGGGAGGACATTGCGGACCAGAAGCATTTTCAGAAGAAGAGAAAAGGATTGCAGAAAATCATAATGTTACTATACGAGATCAATATTCAGGAACGAGAAGGGAGTATTATGATGCAAACACATGTCCAAATTGTAATACTTTTGTGGGCCAACATTATTTATTTACAGATTATCTTACTTCAGCAATTTATGGAGGAGAGGCGTATAAAATAATTGATTTAAATTGAAGTAAATGCAAACTATTAGTGTGTCTGGCTTTGAGTATTTGGCAAAGCAAGTAAACCCGATAGCGCGGATATCATAACTGGCGAATTTGCAATCGTGATTTAAAAAAGTAAGGTTCGAAGTTGATTTTATGACCTTTATTTGTGAGTGGATTTTTTGTGTATATTCGATGATTATTGTTTGGGATTTTCAGAGATATCCAAGATTTTTGGGTGGATAGGTCTGATAAAGTAATGCATATCAATGAGTTGTCAGTCAGTTCAAAACCGAACTGTCGACGAAAAGAAATTATTTGTAAATTAATTTAAAACAAAGTTTAATGCAGACGAAAATTATAATAATATTAATTCCTATTATCACATATTGTATATTTTGGTTTTGGACAAACAAAATGATAAACTCTAAAATAAAGAATATAGAAAGTAGAAAGAAATACAAAAAAGCTTTCAGAATAAATCTAGCCGATGTTTTTGCGCCAATTTTCTTAATTCCAGTTTTGATTATTTTGATGCTTTCCTTCAAAGAGGAATACGCTAAAGATGGTAATTTTACCATATTTTTTTTAGTCGCGAAGTTTTTATTAATAATTCCATTAATAGGAATTGCCAAAATTAAATTTGAATATGTAAAATCAGATTTATTAAAACTGAAAAACGAAACCGAAATAGAGATTATGGATAGTTTGGAGTAGATAAAGAACCGAACTGCCAACATACAGTAGAAGCTATTTGGGCAATTGACTTAATTTAAAAATGGTCTTGTTTTTAACAAATCCCAAAATAGGACTTTATTAATCCCAAACAGCTCGTAGCGCGGGAACGTTAGTGGCAAGCAAGACAAGACACACCGCAGAAACGAAACGACATAACCACAATGACACGACCGACACATAAAACGTGCAATAACTGAAAGCAAAAACATTGAAATATGGACAAAACAAAAATCAACAGGGAAGACGTAGTGGAAGCGGAGCACAAGCTTTTTTCAGCTCAACGTGTAAGCGATGTGCACCTTCTTGACCAACTGTTGCACGATGACTTGATTGCAGTGGGACCGGCAGGACAAATTGTAACCAAGGAAATGGACTTGGACTCACATAATGCAAAAACAGTGATCATCGAGGAGGCTTCAACAGAAATTGACGCCATTAAAATAACAGGCGACACCGCACTTTCAATCGTTACGATGACAGCGAAAGGAAAAATGATGGGAACGCCATTGGAAGGAAAATTTAGGTATTTCAGGGTTTGGAAACGCTTTAACGGCACGTTGAAAGTGATTGGCGCAAGCTTTATGCAGCTGCCATAGCATTTGCTAGCTATTAACAGGGGTTTGGAATGCTCTTTTATGGCACAACTCTCAAACCAACAAAACAATTAAAGAAAGCCAGTGCCGTATTTGCATCGGCTTTTTTGTATTTTAGCTATCGGTGGAACCAATGACAAAAAAAGAAATGAGAAATCTTATCCTGCTTGCAATCGCGACAATATTTTTATCGGGTTGCAATCAACCTCAAAAAGCCAAAGAAGAAAAGTCAACCCAAAAGGGACAAGTGAACGATCTTGTGGACAAATCTGTAACATTGTCTGTTGAGCCAAGCGTCTTTTTACTTTCCAAGCTTCCCGAGACCATAACGACCACAATGGCCAATACTACGGAAGATACGATTACAACGGGATTGCAGTATAAGATTGAAAGCTACCAGAACAACAAATGGAAAGAAATATCTCCAAACGATATGTTGTTCCAGGACCTTGGCTGGCAATTGAAACCAACCGATACTCAAAATTTCACAAAGAAGTTATACAAGGACCAAATCGAGTACAAGGCAGGGAAATACAGGATCGTGAAACATTATTTGAAGTCGGACTATCAAAAAACAAGGGAACGTTTTACTGTTTATGCAGAATTTGATATTGAAGAATAAGCGAAATGTCCTTGCGGGATCCTATCGCTCCGGTATTCACAACTGCCAGTGCGGAATTATTCTGTCCCCCAAAAGAATTTTTAATAAAGAGTTGATGTTTTCGAGGATTTTTATAGCAAGCACGGATTGCATCCGCACTATTGGGTTTGATGTTCATTAATCAGGATTTTTTCTGCTTGAACAAGTAAAGATTCTCGTAGAACAAGGCATAATTCCTGATATCGTTTTCAAACGCCTTACCCGTGTAGCGTAAAATCCTGTAACAATTCGTTCTTAGCTCATCATAGATGACATAAGTGTCTTCGGAGGATATACGTTTGAAAATATCATACTCCTTGATGGAAAATAGAAGCATGTAATCTTTCTCAACTATCTTTTTCTTGTCGCCTATTAAATGAAAATTGAATATTGGGATGGTATGCTTCATAATTTATCAGATTTGATTGATTCGATTGATCTGACCAATAAATCAGCTAATTATCACCAATCTTTCGTTCTCTTCGGCTAAAGTTCCAGTTGTAATCTACGCTGACAAAGAAAATTAATGATGTAGGTCTATTTTCCACACCACATCCTTATGATTTTGGTGCCTAGTACTTCTTTTTCCGGGCCTTCCTAATATAGTTTTCCTTCCAGCTGGATTTCCAAAACAGGAACATCAATATGGAGGATGCCAGGAAGAGCATTCCAAAAATAATTTCAAATGGTTTCATATATAGTTGCGTTTTTAATTGGTGCAAATCTTGCCTGTCTTGCAGGGTCAAGCCCCTTTTGTATTTATAGGACGGTCAGGTAAGGCCTTCCCTTGGCGATCTGCCTTATGAAATGGATGGCCGCCTGGTAGGTATTCCAGCTGGTGGTAAAGTCAAAGAGGGTGTAGAGCATCCGCTCGTCGCGGTTGAGTTCGGCCGCATAGGCTTGCTCCAACGAGGAAACAAACCCGTGCATGTCGTGTTCCTCCTTTTCGGTCAGTGTCTTGCTGATCTTGAATCTTACTTTCATCTTGCTGTGGTTTTAATTGTCCTTTCGTGTCTGAAGGCTAGCTGTTTGTGGCGGCACTTCCCGTGCTGCCTGCACCGCCCGTATTGTCGTTCTGGTCGGCATCATAACCTTCCTTGTCTTTCCCGGTCTCATCGCGCTGATCTTCCCAATCCCCGTTGTTGGCTTTTTCCCTCTCGTCATTACTTGCTGCCGGACGGTCGTTGGGGATCGTATTCCTGTCTTGGTTCCTGTTGTCGTTGTCTTGCGTTTCCATAAGTTTGCGTATTGGTTTGTTTCCCTAAATTAGTGGAAAGGCCTTTTGAAATTTTTACAAGTTTTGGGTTTAAGTTTATAAATTAGCGGACACGCGGCAGAGCATATTTTTATTATATTCGAAAAATGTAGCAGCCGGTATCAGTTACCATACACCCAACTTTGTTATACTAAAGCCTTACAGTATTTTATGATCACACTGCAGACATTGGAGAACAGCCCGACAGGGCAGCTCCTGGAAGTTTTCAACCTTGCCTTTTCAGACTATGTCGTTCCTTTTTCCCTCACCATCGAGCAATTGGAAAGCAAGATAAAAAGTGACGGCATCAGGCTGGAACTTTCGGCAGGCGCATTCGAGGACGATCGACTGGTTGCCTTTGTGCTGCACGGCCATGATATCGTAGACGGGGTGAAAGTGGCCTATAATGCAGGAACCGGAGTAATCCCGGCCAAAAGGGGAAATGGATTGACGGCCAGGTTGCATGCATTTGTCCTGCCCATCCTGAAAGCGAAGGCCATTGAGAAGGTTGTGCTCGAAGTGATTACCACGAATGAACCCGCGATAAGCACTTACAAGAAGATAGGATTCGAAACGATCAGGCAATTCAACTGCTTCAAGGGGCCGATAGATGCCACAACGGAGACGGGTGGTTTTGAAATCCGGACATTGGATGCCCATGACTGGCCAAGGCTCCGTTCTTTCTGGGACGTGCAACCCTCCTGGCAGAATTCCGTCACGGCCGTTGAAAACTTGAAGCCGGTGACGGTTTCCATCGGGCTGTATGAGGATGAAAAATTATCAGGATACGCCATATTCAATCCCGGAACAAGAAAGATCTACCAGCTTTCGGTTGACAAGAGCTGCAGGAAAAGGGGTGCCGGGCGGCAACTGCTCGCCTATATCGCGGCACATTACGGGGAAGATTTTTCAGCGATCAATGTCGACGATGCATCGGAAGATACCTCGCACTTTATGACGGGCATGGGAATGACTGCCTATATCAAGCAATACGAGATGGAATTGCTGCTGAAATAAAGAAGAATGCGGCTAGATTGAACATTACTTTCTTCCAAAACAGTATGCATATGGTGCCAAATAGCAGTAATCAGGTCTTTGTCCACAGGGGAAATTCCTGGCACTTTTTAAACTTTGATAATGTTTGCAATTGTCAAATTTTCCCTTAGAAATCACTTTTTTATTTGATCATAAATAATAGTTTGATTTGATGAGTTTTTGTTACATTTGTTTAAGAAACCTAAAAAATTAAATATATGCAATATGCTGTTTTCAGTAAATTGAAAGATAATGAAACTGACGTGCTTTCAGCATGGTCAAACCTATTGATGCAAAATGGCGCAACTGATAGCCTTACGGAGGAAAGAGAGTCAAAAGAATTTGCATCGCTTTTCCTTGATGCACTTGCCACTGAGCAACCCGATGCACAGCGTGCAGAATTTGAAAAGGTGAAGGAACTTCTGGTGGGCATATCAAGTTCGAGGGCAAAACGTGGCTTTTCTCCAAGAGAAAATGCACAATACCTCCTTTTCTTCAAGGAAGCCGCCTCACAATTATTGTCGAGGGAGGAAAAAGATGCCTCCATGTTATATGACGCCAATCTGAAATTGAGCAGCATCATCGACGAGATGAGCATCATGACGTTTGAAGCCTATATGAAAAGCAGGGAAGATATCATCAACAGGCAAACCGATGAGATCAGTGAAATATCAACTCCCGTTATCCAAGTATGGGAAGGTGTTGTAGCATTGCCAATTATTGGCACCCTTGACAGCTCAAGGACGCAAATCGTTATGGAAAACCTGCTGCAACAAATTGTTGATACGGGAAGTTCCATCGCAATACTTGACATCTCCGGTGTGCCAGCTGTTGATTCTCTCGTGGCGCAGCATCTAATCAAGACGGTCAGTGCTACACGGCTTATGGGAGCAGAGTGCATCATTAGCGGTATCCGTCCAGAAATAGCACAAACTGTGGTGCATTTGGGAATTGATCTTAACGGGATCATTACAAAGGCTTCTTTGGCCAGTGCGCTTCAAACCGCTTTTGCTATGTTGCAGCTGACGGTTGTCAAAAAGAAATTAACAGGTAATCTGTAAGGGATGGATAGGATACCTATACTCAAGATGGGAGAGTTCCTGCTGGTTACCATACAGGTTGACCTGTACGACCAGCTTGCAGAAAATTTAGAATCAGACTTGATCCATACGATTAAGAAACATAGTTCGAAAGGCGTTCTTATTGACATATCTGCCGTATCCATTATCGATTCCTTCATGGGACGTATCCTTGGTAATATTGCCATTATGTCGAAAATTATGGATGCCCAGACCGTTGTTGTAGGGATGCAGCCTGCCGTAGCCATTACCCTGGTTGAACTTGGACTACCATTGAATGGGGTTATCAGCGCTCTTAACGTGGAGCGTGGTATGGACCTGCTTCGTGCAAAAATGTATAATGGTGGTACTGAGGAGCAAGCAGATGATTACGATAACGAATAAGGAAGAAATAATCATAGAGCGGGAACAAGATGTGGTACCCCTTCGCAATCGCGTTCGTGATTATGGGGTAAAGCAAGGTATGAGCATATTGAACCAGACAAAATTGATAACCGCTACAAGTGAATTGGTCCGCAATCTTCTCAAATATGGAGGTGGCGGAAAAGTCATTGTTGAATCCGTCAATAATGGACGTGACAATGGTGTACGCTTGACTTTTGTTGACAAGGGACCGGGAATAGCGGATATTTCCCTGGCTATGAAAGACGGCTATAGTACGGGCCGCAGCCTCGGATTGGGTTTGCCGGGCACCAAAAGGCTGGTTAACGAGTTTGACTTACAGTCTGAACTTGGTGTGGGTACTACCGTCACCATAACCAAGTGGAAGAATGGATAAGACATTTACTTCCTACCGTATCGAGGATCGAAGTCTGGTAGCATTCATCAAGAGAGAGATTCATAATCTTGCCCTGCAGTGTGGTTTCAGCGCACACAGGGCCGGAGAGACCGATATAATTATTTCGGAACTGGCTTCAAATCTTATCAAATTTGCCGGAAGTGGCGAACTGCTCTACAGGGCTGTCGAACATCAAGGGAAATCAAGGATCGAGCTTTATTGCCTGGACAACGGGATAGGTTTTGACAATGTAGCAAAGATCATGCATGATGGCTATTCGTCCAGCAATACCCTTGGACAGGGACTGGGAGCAATAAAAAGACTCAGTAATACATTCCATATGTATTCCATGAGGGGCTGGGGTACCGTGCAGTATATTGAGATATGCGAAAGCTCCGACTATGAAGTTCCTGATCCGCAGCTTTTGCCGCATTCCGTTATTGTAACCAACTGTCCCGGTGAAAAAGTATGTGGTGATGGGTACCACGTGAAATACATTCCGGGAGGGTTCCAAGTATTTGTGGGAGATGGTCTTGGTCATGGGCCAAATGCCTTTGAAGCAGTTCAAAGCGCGCTCAATGTGTTCAAGGGATCCATTGAAAAAGATCCGGTGGTCCTTATAAGGGAAATGCACGAACGCGTAAAGAAGAGCAGGGGCCTTGTTGCAACAATAGTTTCTGTTGATTACGCTTCGGAAAGCTGGACCATCTGTGGAGTAGGCAACATCAGCACCCGTATCTATATGGGTATGGATAACAAGACTTATACTCCTTACAATGGCATCATTGGCCACAACATACCGCGTACCTTGAACGCTACTGTTGTACCTTACAGCCTTCATCAAATCCTTGTCATGCACAGTGATGGCCTGCGTACCCGATGGAGTCTAAATGACCTTACTTCCATAATCAAGCAGGATCCTGGCCTGATAGCTGCGGCACTTTACAAGGATAATCTTAGAGGAAACGACGATGCCACTATATTGGTCGCCAAATTAAACCAATAAAGATGAGAGAAATTGTAAGAATCAATCTTGATAATGAAATGGATCTCATATTGGCCCATAAGCGATCGATGAAGATTGCAGAAATGTGTGGCCTCCCGTCGTCTGCACAGACGCGCTTTTCAACAGCAGTTTCTGAAATCGCACGCTGTTGTATTTCAAATGGCAGAGATAGTTTGCTGGTATTGGGTATAACGGTGCTGCGGCCTACCCAAAAGGAAATCACGGCCGTCCTTACTGATGCAGTCGATCTCAAAGAGTGCAATCCTGAAGCTTTCCGGTATGCTTCCAAAATTTCCGGTACAATCTCTTACCATTATTCCGATAGCCAGTCGACCACCCAATTGAGCCAATCAATATTTCAACCAGGCCTGTTATCGGAACAAAAAATCAAGGGACTGATTGACTACTTTAAATTTGAGCCACCACTTTCGCCCTATGATGAGATCAGGAAGAAAAATATCGAGCTCATAGCACTTTCGGAAAAGTTGAGCGAAAGCGAGAGCCGCTACCGCCAGCTGTCCAACACGCTTCCGGTTTTGATATGCGTAGTGGACGAACGCAACAAGGTGGTGCTTGCCAATGATTGGTTGAAAGACTATATCGGCTCTACATTGCTTTCCTTTGATCGTAATGTACTTTCAGCCTTTGTATTCGATGAGGATCTTGCAGGACTGCTTGAAGGTTGGAGCAAGGCAAAAATATCAGGATCAAGTTACCATGGCGAGTTGCGTATCAAGCACAAGGGTAACTATGTTTGGCACATCGTCTCAATTGTTCCAAACAAGCTTGAGGACGCCACCTTTACCAACTGGCTTGTATCCTTTTTTGACATCAATGCCCAGAAGATCGTAGAGGCTACCCTCAAGGACAATACGGCGCTCAAAAGGATCCAGCGTGAACTTGAAAGCAGCAATGCCAAGCTTTCGTTCAAGAACAAGGAATTGGAGCAATTTGCTTATGTGGCCAGTCACGATCTGCAGGAACCCTTACGGAAGATCATGATAATGCTTTCCCGTGCGGGTGAGCACCTGAGTGAGGAGGAAAGGGAGCGCTATTACTTTGGAAGGATCAGCGCCTCGGCCCAACGGCTTTCTGGCCTTATTGCCGATTTGCTTAATTACTCCCGTGCCGATCATAAAGCATTGCTATCGCAAGAAGTTGCCTTTGACAACGTTCTTGAACAGGCCTTGAATGACCTCAGTTTTATCATCGAAGAGAAGAAGGCTGTGATTGAGGCAGCGGTGCTGCCGGCCATAAAAGGAATTGAAACGCAGCTTCAACAGCTATTTTACAATCTCATAAGCAATGCTTTGAAATTCAACACCTCTGTTCCGAGGATCCGTATTTCAGCCAGCATTATAAAAGATGCCCAGCTTTCCAATCAATCATGCCTGAAGGGCGACTACCACCTCATTGAGATTGCAGATAATGGCATTGGAATGGACGAAGAGTATTCTGAACGTATATTTGGCATGTTCCAGCGGCTTCACGCCCGTGAACATTTTGAAGGGAACGGGATAGGCCTGGCCTTGTGCAAGAGGATCATTGAAAACCATGATGGTTTTATAGATTTTACCAGCCATACAGGCATAGGGACTACCTTCAGGATATTTCTTCCTGCTTCCTGAACTGGTATCTTCAACAATTGCATTGCTTTGAAAACCGTGTGAAACGGCTACAGGACATCATCGAGATATGGGAAGCTAAAAATTGAAAGCCGGTATGGTGTCCTGTAAGAATTGAAAAGCGTCCCTATCAATTGTAATCTATTAGAAAGTTATCCTTGTCCTTGTTCCATTTTGACCAATCGATTTGAATGACCTTTTGGAGTACTTTTTTCAAGACGCCATAATCATTAGGCTTGCTGATATAGGCATCTGCACCCAGGTTGAATGTTTCAATCTGGTCTTGTGTAGATGTAGAGGTCGAGTAGATTGCGATAATTGGAATCTTCTTGAAGACATCTATGTTGCGAATTTCCTTCAGCGCCGCTATGCCGTTCATTACCGGCATATTCAAATCAAGGAAAACCAAATCAGGCAGGTTGTCCTTGTTCTCAACAAGTCCATTTACCAATTCCAATCCGTTCCTGTATATTGTCAATTCAACATCATTGGCAATCATTTCTAAAACTTCCTGAAAGAATTCACGGTCTTCCTGATCATCATCTGCTATAGCGATCCTAAATTTTCTGTTGATATCTGACATAATCGTGTAAATTTTTTCAAAGGTAATTTAAATTCAGATTGCTTCAAAATGTTTAAAAGCCTGCTCCATGGAGCAGGCTTTTTTTATAGAACCATCTTGCGTGAAAGGAAGAGCATTAAAAAACGTCCAATTTCAAAGCAAGTGGCTTGTTGCCATTTGAGAGGGTACTTACAGGGTGAACCAATAAGTTCCATTGTAAATCAGTATGATACCTTTTGACGTAGTTCCTCCAAATTCATTAAAGGTGGAGGTTCCGTAATTAAACCCGCCGTCCCTGAAGAATTTTCCGTTTGGATTTATGGTTGCCGAGGTGCTCTCTGAAAAGATATGATAAATCAATCCTGGTGTAGGGCTGGACGGCAGCAATAGGGAGTAGGTCCCGGTAATGTATACGAATTGTGGGGTATTGGCAAGCGTAGTGCCACTTGAGCCTATGTTTACAACGGTCATGAATCCTGATCCAGCAGGTCCGGTTGCGCCAGTAGGTCCGGCGGGTCCAGTTGCACCATCTGCTCCTGCGGGGCCCACAGGTCCGGCAGGGCCAATAGGTCCAGCCGGTCCGGTTGCACCATCGGCACCAGCAGGTCCTGCTATTCCTTGAGGGCCTTGCGGTCCGGTAGCACCAGTTGCTCCCGTAAGACCCATCGGCCCTACAGGTCCGGCAGGTCCCGTGGCTCCTGTTGCACCGGCTGCCCCTGCAGGTCCGACAGGTCCAGCAGGTCCGGTTGCACCATCAGCACCATCAGCTCCATCAGCACCTGTTGCTCCCGTAAGGCCTATCGGCCCTACAGGTCCGGCAGGTCCCGTGGCTCCTGTTGCGCCAGCTGCCCCTGCAG
>Ga0247813_10000159_pt1 | contig 79024 bp, 62 predicted proteins | sample UWRJL169409C1_FD_180719 | JGI IMG/M metagenome (GOLD analysis project Ga0247813, IMG submission 180719) | Plant litter microbial communities from Arlington Agricultural Research Station in Wisconsin, United States - UWRJ-L169-409C-1 | ecosystem: Environmental > Terrestrial > Plant litter >... | reverse complement strand
CTGCGAACGCGACAGGTATCGGCGATCGATACGGTGCCGCGGACGATCAGCGTCGCGCATTACGACCCGGCGCGCGATTACCAGGCGGGACTGCAGCGCGCGATGCGACCGGGGGCAGGATCGCGCGACGAACGGATCGAAGTGCCGGCGGTGCTGGAGGCGGGCGCGGCGAAGACGGTGGCGGAGGCGATGCTGGCGCGGGCCGAGGCGGGGCGGGTGCGGCGGACGCTGGCGTGCGGGTTCGCGGCGCTGACGATCGTGCCGGGGACGTGCGTCGCGATTGCGGGCGAGGCGGGTGTGTGGCGGGTTGCGGACGTGCTGGTCGAGGCGATGGTGACCCGGCTGACGCTGGTGCCGATCGAGACTGCGCCCCTGCCAGCGCGGGCGACGAGTGGGCGGGTGCTGGGCGCTGCGGACGACGTGATCGGGGACACGATCCTGGCGGTGGTCGAGACGCCGGGGCTGGATGATGGTCCGTTGTCGGCGCCGCGGTTGACGATCGCGGCGGCGGGCGAGGGGTCGGGGTGGCGACGGGCGGCGCTGCTCTACAGCATCGATGACGGCGCGAGCTGGGCCGCGGCGGGCCTGACTGCGGCGCCGGCGGCGATCGGCACGGCCGAGGCGGTTGCGCTGCCGGCACCGGCGACGACGATGGATTTGCGCGGCGCGTTCGTGGTGGCGCTGGCGCATGACGGCATGGCGCTAGGCGATGCCGATGCGGCGGCGCTGGATCGTGGTGCGAACCTGGCGATGATCGGTGGCGAGTTGCTGCAGTTCGGGTCGGCGGAACCGCTGGGCGCGGCGCGGTGGCGGCTGACGCGGCTGCTGCGCGGGCGGCGCGGGACCGAGGGGGCTGTGGCTGTGGTGGGCGATCGTTTCGTGTTGCTCGAAGCCGAGGCGGTGCGGACGATCGACCTGCCGGTCGCGGTGCTGGGGCGCGAAGTGCGCGTCATGGCGTCGGGGGTCGGCGACGACGAGCCGGTCGAGGCGCGCTGTACGGTCGGTGGCGTATCGGTGGTGCCGCCATCGCCGGTGCATCTGCGGGTCGACGGGATGGTGCTGCGCTGGGTGCGAAGAAGCCGGGCGGGGTGGCGCTGGATCGACGGGGTCGATGCGCCGCTGGGGGAAGAGATCGAGGCGTACCGGGTCAGCATCACGGGACCGGCAGGCGCGCGGGTGATCGACTGCGCGCTGCCCGAGGTTCTGTTGGAGGCGGCGGAGCTAGCCGCGGGAGTGAGCGCGACGGTCCGCCAGACAGGTGTGTTCGGGGAATCGGCGGCCGCGACGATCGTCGTGCCGGCAACGGGAGGAATGGCATGAGCGAGATGAGCGCGCGACTGGGGTTGCCGTTGATGCAGCCGGGACAGGCGCAGAAGGAACTGATCCACAACGAGGCGCTGACGCTGCTCGACCTGGCCGTGCAGGCGAGCGTGGTTGCGGTGGGAGTCAACGATCCGCCCGCTACGCCGGCACCTGGGCAGGCCTGGGTCGTCGGACCCACACCGACGGGCGGCTGGGTGACGCATGCGCATGCGGTGGCCGGGTGGACCGAGGGGGGCTGGCGGTTCGTCGTCGCACGCGAGGGCCTGTCGGTCTGGAGTGTCGCCACGGGGCGAGAAGCGCGCTTCACCGGGGGTTCCTGGCGAATCGGCGAACTGACGGGAACCCGCGTTCTGATCGACGCGGTTCCGGTCGTGGGCGCCCAGCGTGGCGGAATTATCGATCCGGTCGGCGGGTCCGTCATAGACGGTCCGTCGCGTGTCGCGATTGCCGCCATTCTTGCCGCATTGCGGGGTCACGGGCTTATCGCACCATAGGTGCGAAGCGCACAAACCGTTGATTCGGTTATGCTAATTCCGTGTGTCCAAGCGACCGACGGAGCATTGTCTCGACGTCTGCGAGCCGGTTGATTTCGGTCAAGAACCCTTCTTGCAGGCCGCTGCGTTGATGCCTTTCGACTGTCCTCCCAAAACTGTTGCGCAAGAGCAACAGTTCCGGCTTTTGTTCGCTTGCGTGGAAACGATGCGGCGGATAGGGAGTTTGCGATGTCCGTGTGACACTCATGAAAGGGGATTTAGTATGCGGAAGCTTGCCGTCGTTCTGGCACTCGCCTCCACCGCACTCGCCACTCCCGCCCTCGCCCGCGACAAGTCGTGGTACGTTGGCGTCGAAGGCGGTGCAATGATCGTTGAAGACAGCGATTACGACATCGGCGCATTGAAGAATGCCGCTACCGTCGATCACAAGTATGGTTATGACGTCGATGGCGTCATGGGCTATGACTTCGGTGGTTTCCGCCTCGAGACCGAGGTCGGTTACCGCAAGGCAAGCGTGGACGGCTATTCGTCGACCACGACCACGCCGCTCTTCACCGCAGCCGGTGCACGCAGCAACGCCGGTCCGGGTTCGTACGGCTTTGCCGGCGGCCACACCTCGGCGCTCAGCTTCATGCTGAACGGCCTGCTCGACTTCGGTCCGGATGATGGCATCCAGGGCTTCATCGGCGGTGGTGTCGGCGTTGCTCGCGTGAAGGCCGAATACGGCCTGAACAACCAGGGCGACTTCGTAAACGATTCGGACACCGTGTTCGCCTATCAGGGCCTCGCCGGTATCCGTGCACCGCTGACCGACCATGTCGATGCGACGGTAAAGTATCGCTTCTTCAACGCCGACAACGTCAAGCTGGTCGACGTGTCCAACCGCGTGTTCGACGGTCGCTACCGTTCGCACAGCATCCTGGGTGGCCTGACCTACAACTTCGGTACGCCGACGCCGCCGCCGGAGCCCGTTGCTCCTGCACCGCTGCCGCCGGAGCCGGTCGCACCGCCGCCCCCGCCCGAGGTCGTTTGCTCGCCTGGTCCGTTCATCGTGTTCTTCGAATGGGACAAGTCGGACATCACGCCTGAGGCAGCGTCGATCCTCGACAACGCCGTCACGCAGTACCAGTCGTGCGGCAACGCACAGGTCATGCTGGCCGGTCACGCCGATAAGTCGGGTGCCGCTTCGTACAACGTCGGTCTGTCGCAGCGTCGCGCTGATGGCGTGAAGGCTTACCTGTCGTCGCATGCAATCCCTGACTCGGTCATCTCGACCGAAGCGTTCGGTGAGAGCCGTCCGCGCGTCGACACTGCCGATGGCGTGCGCGAAGTGCAGAACCGTCGCGTGGAAGTCACCTACGGTCCGGGTTCGGGCCAGTAAGACTTCCGCCAGTTGCCTTAACGGGCAGCTACGGAACGAAGTTTGGGGAGGTCGGCGAAAGCCGGCCTCCCTTTTCTTTTGCGTGGCGTAATTGCTGACGGGACCGCAAGCGCATCCATGCTCCGACTGGCAGACGGACATCCTGCAGGACGATTGTAACCGTCGTTCCGGGCTTCGCGTGGTTCATCGGCGTGATCCATCGCTGCACAGCGCTCAGCTATGCGCAGAACGGGTTCACGCTAAGCTACGAAGGCGCAAAGGTGTTTCGATCGGCGCAGTGTTGCGTTTCTGCCGACCTGCAGAGATGGTCTTCCGCAGTTTGAAACACGAAAACCAAGTACTTCTCTTCGCGTCTTTGCGTGATCAACCTTCTTCCGTCCGCGCTTGACGAAAAAACGTCAGACCGCCGGCTGCTCGCTTTCGGCCAATGCGGTCGCCAGCCAGTCGGGGATCAGCGCGTTGCCGAGCGCGTCGACGCGGCGGTGCTCGATCATCAGGCCGAGCTCGGGGTAGCTCACGCGCGTACGGTCGGTCGGTTCCCCAAGCGGAGCGACGACGAGGCGGCGGTTGACCTTCGACCGGTGGTGCATCCGCGCGGTGTTCTCCTGGCCGACGTAACACCCCTTGGTGTAGCTGACGCCGTTCAGCTCGCCCGCGTTGCATTCGAGCCAGAGCGTCTCGCCATTGCCGAGTTCGCCGACACCTTCGACGACGCCGAGCGACAGGCGGTGCGCCTGCCAGCCGACGGCAGGCGCGGTAGCCGAGCCAATCCACCGATTGCCGAGCGCCGCCAGACGCGGATCCGGTATGCCGACCTCACCCGAAAACGACCAGTGGACCGCAAGGTCGGTGACCGCGATGTCGATGGTGCGACGCAGTCGGTACATCGTCAGACGGCGGACCAGCGCGTCGGCCTGCGCGGCCTCGACATCGATCAGCACCGCCGCGCCATCGTCCCACAGGATGAAGTCGAACAACGCCTTCCCCTGTGGCGACAACAGCGCACCCCACGCAGGCGCATCCGGCGCGAGCGCGGCGGTGTCTGCCGTGACCAGCCCCTGCAGGAAGCCGCGGGCGTCGTCGCCCGCCACGCGAACCACACGGCGATCGGCGAGCATGGTGGCTGGGTTTTCGTCCATCGCTATCACCTAGTGCGCGCAGGGCGATTTCCAAGCGCCGCACGTCTGGCGCGCGGCGCTTCGGGCCGATAACAGGACGCATGACCCAGAGTTTGACGATCCGCCGCCCCGACGACTGGCACCTGCATCTGCGCGATGGCGCGATGCTGGAGGCGGTGGCGCCGCACAGCGCAGGCCAGTTCGCGCGGGCGATCATCATGCCGAACCTGACCCCCCCGGTGACCACGATCGAGGCGGCGAAGGCCTATCGCGACCGGATCTTGGCGGCGGTCGGGGAGGCCGCGTTCACGCCGCTGATGACGTGCTATCTGACCGACGGCATCGATCCGACCGAGATCGAACGCGGCTATGCCGAGGGCGTGTTCGCCGCCTGCAAGCTCTACCCCGCGCATGCGACGACCAATTCGGCGCACGGCGTCACCGATATCCGCGCGCTGACCGGCGTGCTCGAGACGTTGCAGCGGATCGGCATGCCGCTGCTGATCCACGGCGAGGTGACCGACAAGTCGATCGACATCTTCGACCGCGAGGCGGTGTTCGTCGAACGCGTGCTGACGCCGCTGACGCGCGATTATCCCGGCTTGAAGATCGTGCTCGAGCATATCACGACTGCGGAGGCGGCCGCGTTCGTCGCCGAGGCGGATCATCCGATCGCCGCGACGATCACCCCGCAGCATCTGATGATCAACCGCAACGCGCTGTTCGACGGCGGGCTCCGGCCGCATGCTTACTGCCTGCCGGTGCTCAAGCGCGAGACTCACCGGCTGGCGGTGCGGCGGGCGGCGGTGTCGGGCAGCCCGCGCTTCTTCCTCGGCACCGACAGCGCGCCGCATGTCGTCGGCGCGAAGGAATCGGGCTGCGGGTGCGCGGGGATCTTCAACGCGCCGTTCGCGCTCGAGGCGTACCTGAGCGTGTTCGACGACGAGGATGCGCTCGACCATTTCGAGGGGTTCGCATCCGAGCACGGCGCGCGCTTCTATGGGCTGCCGCTCAACGAAGGGACCGTGACTTTGGTGCGCGAGGACGTCGTGGTGCCCGACCGGATCGGTGAGGGCGCAACTTCGGTGGTGCCGTTCCTGGCGGGGACGACGCTGGGGTGGCGGTTCGCGGGCTAGGCGCGCAGGCGGTCGAGCCAGGCCTTTGCCTGCTTGGCCTCGCCGACCGCGCTGGCGGTAACGGGCCCGCGCGCCGCGAAGAATTCGCGGTGGAGCGCGAAGGGCTCCATCAGCAACCGGTCGCGCATGCCGTCGATCGTGTCGCCGAGTTCGGTGAGGGCGTCGATGGTTGGGGCGATCGCGGCGCGGACGCGGCGGTCGGTGCCGTGGTCGAACAGGCCTAGCGCGCCGCGTGCGGTTTTTTCGAGCGCGGCGATTAGGGTGTCGCGGTACTCGGCTTCGAGGTCTTCGCGCTGGGCGTCGAGGCGGGCGAGGCGGTCGGGTTTTGCCATGGGGAGGGGGTAGGGGATTGTTGCGCGGGCCGCCACGGGCAAAGCCCGTGTCGTCGGACGGGGCTTACGCCCCGCCGGCCGGGCTTGCGCGAGATGAGCGGACGTCGCCGCTCTCCGCGCTGCGCCTTAAAACGGTAGCCACCTGCTCTTGTGCGTGATGTTCATATACCCGACGTTGACGCCCGCGCGCCAACCTACGCCGAGGCGGATCGGGATCAGCACGACGTTGCCGCGACGGAGGTAGGTCGCGGCGAATCCGCCTACCAAGTACAACCGGCCCTCGACCGCTGGGAAGCGGCGATAGAGTTCCTCGGTGTCGTAGAGGTTGTAGACCAGCACGAAGACCTTGTTCGCGTCGCCGCCGACGTCGAAGCCGACCGACGGGCCGGTCCAATAGACCGGCTGCTGCCCCTCGACCTTGTGGCTCATGATGCCCGAGCCATAGCGGACTCCCAGCACGAACGCGCCCGATGCTTCGCGCCCGGCGATATACGCGTTGGGTTCGCCCTGATCCTTGAGGATGTTCTCGAGGATGCCGCCGAGCCCGGCCGCGCCCTTGCCGAACACGCCTTCGCCCGCGGCGAGCAGGTCGTCGCGCTGATAGGTGTCGGCGGCCTGCGTCGTCGCTTCCGCACGCGCCTCCTGCGCGGCCCTCTCGGCAGGCGCAGGAGCGGGAACCGGATCAGGCGCGCGATCCGCCGGGTAGCTCGGCGTCGGGGTCTGCTGGGCACGCGGCGTGACCTGCGGGCGCGGCGCCGGCGACAGATCGGCATCGATCGCCTGGTTCGGATCGATCGTGCGGACCTGCGCCGTGGCGGAGCCCGCGATGCCCGTCCCACCGATCGCCGTTGCGAGGGCGGCAAGGCCCAGCCAGAAATGACGCATGTGACCTGTTCCCCAAACCCGAGCCCGCTATAAACCAACCTCCGGGTTGCCATGCAATGAACGACAGCATGTCGGTGGCGGAATTCGTGCCGAACCGTGCGTGCAAGCCGTTGATCGATCCCCCGACCCCCGCTATAGCGCCCCCTTGCCGCCAGGTCCGGAGACGTGGGTGAGTGGCTGAAACCAGCGGTTTGCTAAACCGCCGTACCGGGTTTACTGGTACCGAGGGTTCGAATCCCTCCGTCTCCGCCAGCCGCTTTTGTAAGGCGGCGCGCCGACGCGCCTGTTCTCTTACCATCCGGGGCTGGCCGACAATCGGGCCAGCATTCCGCGATGATGGCGATGGGTCGGATCACTCGACGAGTTTCCAGATTGCGAAAGCCCCGTAAAGCGCAACGGATCTGAGCTGGCGACATCGGGCGTTCAGTCGTTCGTGCTCTTTGCATTCAGGCGTCGCCGCAAGTCTAGGGCACGATCCCATCTTCGTAATCGACAAGCTCGACGGGCACCGGAGCAAGGCATGTGACGCCGATAGCGGCGAGCAGCCCGAATCGACCGAACACTGGGCCAATCGCAAACCATCCGGTTGACCAACGGCCCTTGCAGGTCGCCACGATGGCGGTGCAAATCGGGCACGCCAATGCCGTTAGTACGAGTACCGCGATTACCGCCAACCCGAACCATGCCGGTATATAGATGTCGCGTTGCTCTTCTGCTCCGCCCGCGTCATTGTTGCGGAAACCGGGGGAGAATGGCGTGCGCAAGACGATCTGGCGGGCCTATGGGCTGGCGGTGCTGCTCGGGTCGACGGCGGCCACCGCGCAGCAATTGCCTGCCCCAGCCGACGCCCCCACCGCCGGCAGCGCGCAGGGGGATGTGTCGGTCACCATCTACAACGACGACGTCGCGCTGGTGCAGGATGTGCGCCCGCTGGCGCTGGCGAACGGGCGCGTGCGGCAGAGCTTCCCTGACGTGAGCGCGTCGATCCGGCCGGAGACGGTGTCGCTCGCGGTGCCGGATGCGGCGATCGTCGAGCAGAATTTCGACTATGATCTGCTCAGCCCGTCGAGCCTGATGGAAAAAGCGGTCGGCGAGACGATCACGCTGGTGCGCACCAATCCCGCCAGCGGCGCGGAAACCCGCGACCGCGCGAAGGTGCTTGCGGTGAACGGCGGCGTCGTCATCGAGGTGAATGGCCATGTCGAGGTGCTGCGCGACGACGGACTGCCGGTGCGCGCGATCTTCGACCGGGTGCCCGATGCGCTGCGCGCCCGCCCGACTCTGTCGGTGACGCTGGCCAGCACGCGCGCGGGGTCGAGGCCGGCGACACTCACCTATCTGAGCCGCGGGCTCGGCTGGAGCGCCGACTATGTCGCGTTGTTCGACGACAAGCGTGGCACTGTCGATGTCCAGGGTTGGGTGACGCTCAAGAACACCAGCGGCACGACGTTCGGCAACGCCCGGACCTTGCTCGTCGCCGGCGAGGTCGGCAGCACCGACGATGACGGGAACGGCAGTTTCGCGCCACGGCCGCGCCGCATGACGACGACGCGTCCCGGCACCGAAAGTGCCGCGCGCGAGCAGCTTGGTGACTTCTATCTCTATCCCCTGGCCGAGCGCACGACGATCGCCGACAAGCAGACCAAGCAGGTCAGCTTTCTCGACGCCAAGGGCGTGGCGGCAAGCGCGGGCTACCGGTTCGAGAATGGCTGGCTCGGCAGCGCGGACGAACCACGCAGCGCGCAGTCGGTGCTGCGCTTCAGCAACTCGGGCGCCGCCGGGCTTGGCGACGCGCTGCCGGCGGGGGTGGTGCGGGTCTATGTCCGCGACGCACGCGGGCAGCCGCAGTTCACCGGCGAGAACCGCATCGAGCATACCCCGCAAGGATCGACCATCGCGCTCCCCACTGGCGACGCGTTCGACGTGAAGGTGCAGCCCACCACCGTCTCGCGCACGCGGCAGGCAACCGACCGCTGGCGCACGGCGATGCGGTACACGCTGACCAACGCGCGCGCGCGGCCGGTGACGGTGGAACTCGTGCAGGGCGGGCTCGACTGGGGCGACGTCCGTGTCGTCGAAGACAGCGCCAAGGGCGAGCGTCGCAACGCCGGCACGCTGGCGTGGCAGGTCTCGGTGCCGGCCAACGGCAGCGCGACGGTGACCGCGACCTTCGACACCCGTTACTGATGTGGCGCCTGCTGCTCTTGGCGGCCGCGCTGCTGCCAGGCCGAGTGGAGGCGCAAACCACCGTTGCCTCGCCCGCGCCTGATCACGTCGCCTTGACAGTGTACCGGTCGCCTGACGGCAAGGGGGCGATGAATCTGCGGTATCTCGGCGGGTTTGCGCTGGTGACGGAAACGCGCCGGGTGCGGCTGCCACGCGGACCCGCGGTGCTACGGTTCGAAGGCGTGGCGGAGGGGATCGTCCCGGTCAGCGCCATCGTCGACGGCTTGCCTGGCGGCACGATCGAGAAGAACCGCGACGCCCGCCTGCTGTCGCCTGCGTCGCTGGTCGACGGCACGCTCGGCCGCGAGGTGACGCTGACGAGAACCGACAAGGCGACCGGGCGGCAGGCAAGCGAGCCGGCGACGATCGTTGCGGGGCCAACGCCGGGCATCGTCTTGCGGACGGCGGCGGGGATCGAGGCGCTACGCTGTTCGGGGTTGGCGGAACGGCTCACGTTCGCCGGGGTGCCGGCGGGCCTGTCGAGCAAGCCGGTGCTGAGCGTCGCGACGACCAGCCCGACGGCGCGGACGGTGACGGTGCGTCTCTCCTACCTCGCCTCGGGGTTCGATTGGCGCGCCAGCTATGTTGCGTCGCTGAGCCCGGATGGGCGCGCGGTCGATCTGTTCGCGTGGCTGACGCTTGCCAACGGCAACCCGGAGGTGTTCCCCAAGGCCGAGGTGCAGGCCGTGGCAGGCCGGCTCAACCGCGTGGCGGTTGCGGCGATCCCGCCGACGGTCGGCGCGCTGCGGCTGGTCTGCTACCCGCTCGGCACGACCAGTTCGGATCTGCGCGAGGAGCAATTCGAGCCGGCCGACGAGATCGTAGTGACCGCGTCGCGCTCCATGGCGTTCGCGATGCCTGCGCCAACGGCGGTGCTGGCACCACCGCCGCCGCCGCCGCACGAAGACCTCGGCGACCTCAAGCTCTATCGCGTGCCGACACCGGTCACCGTCGCGGCTCGCGGCCAGAAGCAGGTTGCCCTGCTGGTCCAGAACGCGGTGCCGTTCGAACGCCGCTACCGGAGGGCGGTGTATCCCGGCCAGAAGCTGGGCGGGGCGGGGACCGCGATTCAGCTCGTGCTGAAAAACGACGAACAGGGCGGCCTGGGCGTGCCGCTGCCCGCTGGCAGCACCGCCCTCTATGCGGAACGGGCAGGCGGGCGGCTGTTGCTGGGGTTGGGAACGATGGGCGACCGCACCGTCGGCGAGACGGTTCGCCTGGCGGCCGGCACAAGCAGCCAGGTGACGCTTACCCAGGCGATCGTGGCGCCTCGCACGCCGCTGGCGACGCGGCCGGGAGCAATGGGGTCGCGCGAGGCTGTGCTGACGGCGACCAACAGCAATCCGTTCCCGGCGACACTCGACGTGCCGATCGGCGCGGCTGGCCAGAACATCGAAGCCGATGGCCCGGAGGTCAGCCGCATCGATGGAATTTTCACCTGGTCGCGCCAACTGCCACCGGGTAGCAAGGCCGAGTTGCACTACCGCTACTGACGGTCGAACGTCCCTAGACCAACGAACTGTCGGCGGGCGACATGGCCCATCGAAACCTCGAACGCGCCACGCGACGAACGAATTTTTTAACATGGATCGCCTAGGCGTCGGGCCACATGGCGGGAATAGGCTTTCAACTGGCACGCGTCGCGCGTGAAGGGGGTGTCGGCGGGATCGCCGGTGCGGCAGCCTATGGTGCCGTCATCAGCGCAGGGCCGTGGCTGATCACCGCGGTGACCATGGAACTGCTGGAGCATTGGGCGGTCGTGCATCTGGGCGCGCACGCCGGGCGGATCGTCCAGGCGGTGCTGATCTACGCGTTCAGCCTGTCCGCACTGGCCGCGGCGCCGATCGGGATCGTTGCGACGCGCATGGTGGCCGACCGCCTGTTCGCGCGCGATGCGAAGGGCGTGCCCGGGATCATGCTGGCGGCTCTCGTTTCCGGTGGCGGGATCGGGCTGGTCGCGGGCGCGATCGTGTTCGGGATGCTCGCGCGGTTGCCGCTCGTGCAGGCGATGTTGGGAACCTTGACGCTCGCCTGGCTGACGCAGATCTGGATCGCCGCGCCGTTGCTGACCGCGTTGCGCCGCTATCATGCCGTGCCCGGCGCGTATCTGCTTGGCATTCTGACCGCGACCGCCGCTCTGCTGGCGTGGCCGAATCCCAACGTCACGACGGTGCTGGCGGTTATCGCCGCCGGGGTGGGGCTGACGCTGGCGGGGATCGTGCTGCTGATCCGCCGGCAATTCGGCGGCCCGCCGGTGCTGCCGACGCGCGCGGCGATGGCACCCCGGCTGGCGGCGATGGTCGCGGCGGCCGGTGTCGCGGGCGTCGCGGCGATCTGGGTCGACAAGTGGATACTGTGGATCGGCCCCGGCAGCGTCCCGACGATCGGGCTGCTGCGGCTCAACCCGATCAACGACCAAGGCAGTTTCCTCGGGCTGCTGACGCTCGTGCCGGGGCTGACGCTTTTGCTGATCGTCACCGAGACGCGGTTCGATCGCGCGTTCGGCGACATGATCGCGCGCTGCACCGGCACCTCGACGCTGCAGCGGATCGAGGAGGCGCGCGGCGAGGTCGGCCACACGCTGCTCGACGGGTTGCGGCTGCTGGTGCTGGTGCAGGCGCTGGTCGCCGCGCTCGCCTGGGTGTTCGCGGTGCCGTTGTTCGACGCGATCGGCGCCGATGCGCGTGCAGTGTTCGCGTTCCGGCAGACATCGCTTGGCGCCGTGTTCCATATCGTCGCGATCGCGGCGACGGTGGTGCTCGCCTATTACGACCTGTTCGGGCGCATCCTCCTGACCTGGGCGGCATTCGCGATCGGCAGCGCGGTCGCGACCCTGGCGCAGTGGGATGCGGGGTTTGCCGCGTTCGGCTGGGGCTATATGGCGGGCGCGGTGATCGGCGCCTCGGTGGGGCTCGCGCTCGTCGCAGAGGCGACCGTGCACCTGACCTACCTGATCTTTGTCGGCAACAACCCCGCGGTGGTGGGACGTGGGGGACGCTTGTTGTGATGGATGTCGGACGCAGGCGGCTGCTCGCGCTGGGGACGCTCGGACTGACGCTCGGATTCCGTGCAGCACCAGACGACAAGCCTTGGTGCTGGGGCGTCGACTATGGCGCGGCGACCGATCCGGTGCTGGCGCGCGAATGTGCGTTGCTGGTGCTCGAGCCGCATCACCCGAGGCCGATCGCGCCGCTACGCGGGCCCGGCAGCAGTCTGCTCGGCTATGTCAGCCTCGGTGAGGTCGAGCGAAGCCGGCCTTATTTCGCTGCGCTCGATGCAGCGGGGGCGCTCGGCGTCGCGAACCCGGCATGGCCGGATGCGCGGATGGCGGATTTGCGGCACCCGGCCTGGCGGACCGCAATCGTCGAGCGGATCGTGCCCGAGATCCTGGCGCTCGGCTATGACGGCCTCTTCCTCGACACGATGGACAATGCCGAGGCGATGGAGCGCGCCGACCCCCGCGCCAACGCCGGCATGATCGCAGCGGGCGCTGCGCTGATCGACGCGATCCGCGCGCGCTTCCCGAAGATCCAGATCATGCTCAACCGCGGCTATGCGGTGTTGCCGGCGGTGGCGCCGCTGATCGACCATGTGCTGGGCGAGGCGATGGCGTCGCGCTGGAATTTTGCGGAGCGCCGCTACGAATTGCTGAGCGATTCGGACTGGCAGTGGCAGGCGGATCGGCTGCGTAGCGCGGGCAAGGCCAATCCGCGGCTGACGCTGGCGACGCTCGATTACTGGGATCCCGCAGACACGGTGCAGGTCGCCGCGCTCTATGCGCGTGAACGGGCGGCGGGGTTCCGGCCCTATGTCGCCACGCTTGCGCTCGACCGGCTGATCGCGGAGCCGCGCGGGTGAGGGAGCCGCGCGTGAAGGGGCGGCTGGCGGTCGTCGTGCCGACGGTTGCCGGGCTGGGGTTGCTGGGGATCGGCCTGTGGCTGTTGCCGGGGGACCGTGAGGTCGTGACCGCGGCGCGGCGGGCACGGCCTGCACCGGCCGGTACGTCGGTACTGCCGCCCCCGACCACAACCTCAGCGCCCGTGCCCGTCGCGGTCGTTCCGCAGGAACCGGCGCTGGCTGCGGCGATCCTGACCGAGGATGCCGCGAGTCTGGCGACCCTCACCGCGCGGCTGATCGCCAATGGCAGGCCGGTGACGACGCTGCAGGTTGCCTATGACCTGGTCGCTGCCAACCGACCGGCGGTCGCGCTCGACTATCTCGCGGCGCGGCCCGACGGGCAGTCGGCGGCGAGCTGGCGGTTGCGGTTCGATCTGTTGCACAAGGCTGGGCGCAGTGCTGAAGCGACTGCGCTTCTCACTGCTGCAGCGGCGCGTCGTGGCGTCGGAGCGGCGGATATCGTGGCCGCGGGCTATGCGCTCGATCGTCCCGACCTGATCGTTGCCGCGGCTGCCAGCGGCGCGATCCCGTCGCCCGACGCTGCGCTGGCGCTCGACCTGGCGCGACGCGCGGAGAGGCTGAAGCGGTACGATCTGATCGCTGCGCTCGATCGATCGACGCGGGTCGACTGGCGCGCGGGCGATCCATGGCTGGCGCTGCGGCTCGCGCAGCGCAGCGGCGACGAGGCTGCGGCGTTGCGCGCGGTGGCGAATCTGCCCGCCGGTCAGCGCGCGGCAGCGCGGGAGGCGATCCTCAACACCGCCGGCGACCGTGCCGGCCTGCGTGCCTTGCTGCTCGCGCGCGAGCCCAGCGAAACCACCGCCGAACAGCTGCTCGCCGCCGGCTATCGCGACGATGCGATCGCAGTGCTGCGGCGCGTGGCAAACGGCCTACCGATCGCGGCGCGACCCACGCAGCGACTGCTCTACCTGCTCGGCCCGCGCCCGGCGGCGAGTGACGTCATCTGGCTGCGACAACGCACTGTGCAAGGGTCGGCGGACGAACAGATGCGCTGGCTGGCGGTCTATGCCGAGCGCGTTTCGCCCGCCGAGGCGCTGGCGACGCTGTCGCGGCATCCGCTGGCGAACCGCACCGATGCGGCGCTGTTGCGGCTGTCGCTTGCCAATGCAGCCGGCGATTCGGGCGCCGGGCGTACGGCGATCGCGGCGCTGCTCGACGGCCGGCCGCTCGACGCGGCGCAGCTGCGGCGGTTGTCCGGTGCGCTGCCGCGGCGGATCGATCCCGATCAGGCCGCCGCGATCACCAGGCTGCGCGTCGCGGCGGGGATCGCAGGCCCAAGCGACCGGATGGATCTTGCATGGGCCGCGTGGAACGCGGGCGACGCGAAGACCGCTGCGCGCTGGTTGCGGGAGCAGCTCGCGGCCAGGCCTGCCGATCTCGCGGCACTGCGCCTGATGGCCGACGTCCAGATACGCCTCGGCCAGCCGGCGAAGCCGTGGCTCGAACGCGCGCTCGAACAGACTCCGCCAGCCAGTCGCGCGCGCGCGGAACTGCTCGACCGCCTCGGCCGCCATTCGGAAGCGGTGGCGCTGGTCGAGACGCTGCGACAGGCGGCGCCGGCCGATCGATCGCTGGTCGCGCTGCACGCGCGGCTGTTGATCGCGCAAGGCCGGCCCGGCGCTGCACGCACGGTGCTCGCGCAATGATCGCTTTTCTCCTCCTGACGGCGGCAACGCCCGTGCTGAGCGTACCGGCCGCGGTGCTCGACGACGATCGCGCGACCTTGTCCGGGGCGCGGTTGGCCTGGCCCGAGGGAACGGACCTTCGTCTCGAGGACCGGGGCAGCGAACTCGTCGTCCGCTCCGAACGCGCGATCGGCGAGGACCGCATCGCCGCGTTCCGCGAGGCGGCAGGTGCGGCGATCGGCGAGCTGCGCTGGAACGACGACAGCCTCGTGCTCCGCGCGTCGCCCGGTTGGAGCATGCGCTGGCGGCGGGTCGGCGCGGTGGTGATCGTCGCTTTCGGCGCGACAGCCGGCGACGCATCCGCCGACCCAACCGATCCCGCCGACGATACCCACGACGTCGCGCTGGCGGCGATCCAGGCCGACGCCGCGGCGGGCTATCCGGGCCGGGCACGCCGCGCCGCGGCGATGTTGGCGGCAGCTGATCCGGCGGATAGCCAGGCGGCGCGGATGCTCGCCGACACGCAGGTTGCCGCGGGCGATGTCCGCGGTGCGGCGCGCGGCTATCGTGCGCTGAGGGCACAGGACCGGACCGCGCGACGGACCATGGCCGCCGCGGCGGGGATCGCCAGCATCGGCGTCACCGCGCGCGACGGCAGCGACCTGTCGCAAGCCGAATTCGGTGCGCGGATCGATGCCGCGATCGGCGACCGGCTGAGCGCGGGAGGCGGCGTTCGTAACATCGCCAGCCGGGTTGCGACCCTCGGCCCCGACGAGAAGGTCGGTGAGACGGTGATCGACGCCTCCGTCGCGGCGGCGCTCGGCGATGCGGTGCGGTTGCAGCTGCTCGCGTCCGCGGCGCTCGACGACCGCGTCACCGGCGGCGGCGCGAAACTCACCGCCGGATCGCCCGAGGCGCAGGTCCGCGCGACCTTGCTCCGCCACATGCCGGACTATTCGACGCCCGCGCAGGTGCTGGCGGGCGGCTATCTGTCGCGCGCTACCGCCGGCATCACCTACCGCCTGACGCCCGGCCTCGTCGGACAGGTGGATGCCGGCTGGAACCGCTACGGCCTCGCCGGCATGGCGGCTGCCAGCGACACGATCACCGCGAGCGGTGGGCTCGATTACACGCTGCGGCGACAGTTTCCGACCCTCGGCCTTAGCTATCGGTTCGAGGCGGAATATGTCGAACGGATGCGGGTCGATGCCGATGGTCGCGCGCTCGTGTCGCTGGCGACGCGCGAGAACCACACGCTGCAGGGCGTCGTGGGCGGGCTGATCGGCGCAGTGCAGCTGACCGGGCTCGCCGGCTGGACGGTCGACCGCTTCGGTGGCGACGGCCCGACCGCGAGCGTGGGGCTCGCCGCACCGATCGGTATCGCCTGGCGGGTCGAGGGCGGGGCCGGCGTCACGTCGGTCTCGCGCCCCGGCTTTTCGGGGACGCAGCTGTTCGCTCGCGCGCAGGTGTCGCGCGCATTGGGGGATGGGAAATGACGCTGCGATGGCGCCGCATGGTCCGCATCGCACTCGAGCTGGGCGTCGGCTTCGGCGCGCTTTGGCTGCTCGATGTCTGGACGACCGGGGGGACCGGGTTCGTGCGCCTCGATCCGAATCCGTTCTGGCTGCCCGTGCTGGTCATGGCGCTCGCCTATGGCACCGGGCCGGGGCTGGTGGCGGCGGCGCTCGCTTCGGCGGTCTGGCTCGCGCATGTCGGCGAAACGCCGGGCATGGGCGATTATCTCGACCATCTGTTCCGCGTGTCGGTGCAACCGCTGCTGTGGTTCGTCGCCGCGGTGGCGATCGGCGAGGTGACGATGATGCGCATCGCGCGCCACGCCCGGCTGGAGAAGCGCGGCGGCACCGCGGCGCGCAACGTCGCGCGGCTGACCGAGGCGTTCGACCGACTGTCGAAGACCAACCGCACGCTGCAGGTGCAGGTCGCGACCGACGAGCGCACCTTGGGCCATGTCGTCGCCACCGCGTCACGGCTGTCGTCGAGCGATCCCGCGGCGCGCCGTGCGGCGATCGTCCGGCTGGTCGCGATGGCGGCGCGAACCGAAGATTTCACCTGCTACCGCCTCGTCGGCGGCGAAGCGCGCGCGTGGCTGTGCGGCGACGGCGCCGTGGGACACGAGATCGCATCGGGCTTGCTGCTCGATCGAATGCGGGAGCGCGACGGCATCGTCCACGCCGCACGCCAGGCAGATCGTGACGCGCTAGACGGCATCGGCGTCGCGGCGATCGCCTTGCACGCCGAAACCGGCGATCTCGTCGGCTGCCTGGTACTGCACAGCCTGCCGTTCGCGGCGCTTGGCCCGCATCGCCTGGCCGAGCTGACCGAGATCGGCGCCTGGCTGGCGCCGTTGCTCGTGGACCCGTCGCTGGGGGACCAGCGCGCTATGCGACCGGGGCTGGTCGCGTGACGCCACGGCTGGTCGCTCTCGCGATCCTCGACGCGGCGGTGTTGGCAGCGTGCCTGCTGGGACTGCCGGTCGGCTGGGCGCTCCTGGTGCACGCCGCGCTGACGGTAGGTGGGTTGGCGATATGGCTGCGTGGCGGCGGGGAGGGCTTCGCGCCTGCGATCTTCGGACTGCTCGGGCCACTTCCGATCCTGCTCGCCGTTCCGATCGATCGCGCGTTCCGCCAACGCCGGCCCGTCGCGTTCGAACTGCCGTTCGAGGCCGCCGGACAGGCCGCGCGCACCGGCGCCGACCTGAAGGTCGCGCGGATGCTGGACGGGCGCGTGCTCCATGCCGACGCCGAGACGCTGTATTCGCTGGTCACGATCATGCGTCACGGCGATGTCGCCACGCGGCGCCAGGCGCTGGAAACGGTGGTACGCTCGTTCCAGCCAGCGCTGTCGCCGCTGATCGCGCTCGCGCTGACCGACCCCGACCAGACCATCCGCGCGCTTGCGGCAGCAGCTGCCGCGCGCGTCGGGCAGAATCTGACGCTCGCAAGGACGGCATTGGAGGGCCACGCGATCGACGATCCGGCGGCGTCGGCGACCCTCGCCGCTCTGCTCGCCGATCATGCGCGCGGCGATGTGCTGCTGTCGGATTCGCAGCGCGCGCATCTGCGCGACGATGCCGTGACGATCCTGCGCGCAACGCCCGGCGGGGCGGACGAGACGACAATGTTGGAGGCGCTGTGGGCGGCGGGCGACTATGCGGCGATGGACCGGCTCGCGGGATCCATGACTGGCGGCACGCACCCCGTGGCGACATGGTGGCGGACGGAATCGCTCGCATGACCGACGCCGAGGCCGACATCTGCCTGATCGTCGAGGGCGCCTACCCGTATGTCATCGGCGGCGTGTCGGGCTGGCTGCAGGACCTGATCACGAACCTGCCCGACATCCGCTTCGCGATCGCGGCGATCAAGCCCGGCGCGGACATTCTGCCCTTCCTGATCCAGCCACCTGCCAACGTCGTCGCGATCACCGAGATCGGCCTCGCGCCCGAGCCAGCCATGCCGCGGCGCTGCGATGAGCGGACCGTCGGGCGGATCGCCGACGCGCTGATCGGCTTCGTGGCGACCGGCGGCGCGGATCAGCTGGCGGCGCTGATCGACCTGATCGGCGGATTGTCGCGTCCGCCCTCGACCGGCGACATCCTGTCGCACCCGGCCACCTTCGCGCGGCTGCGACGTCATTACGAGGCGGTGCTGCCGCGCGCGTCGTTCCATCATTATTTCTGGGCGATGCGCGTCCTGCTCGGCGGACTGCTCGCGGTGCTGACCGCACCGCTGCCGCGCGCGCGCGCCTATCACACCATCTCGACCGGGTTCGCCGGGCTGCTCGCCGCGCGCGCCGCGCGCCAGACCGGGCGGCCAACGTTCATCACCGAACACGGCATCTACCTGCTCGAGCGGCAGATCGAAGTGATGATGGCGGACTGGATCGGCGACCAGGTCGACACCGGGCTCGAACTCGAACGCAGCGTGCGCGACCTTCGCGACCTTTGGGTGCGCGCGTTCACCAGCTATGCCACCGCCTGCTATGACGCGTGCGACCCGATCGTGTCGTTGTACGGCGACAATGCGGGCGTCCAGCGTCGGCTCGGCGCCGCGCCCGAGCGCGTCCGCGTGATCCCCAACGGAATCGACGCGAAGCGCTTCACTGCGATGCCCGATTTGCGGGACCCCGCACACCCGCTGGTGGCGCTGCTCGGCCGCGTGGTGCCGATCAAGGATATCAAGACCTTCATCCGCGCCGCCGCGATCGTCCACGTCGAACGCCCCGACATTCGCTTCGTCGTGCTGGGCCCCGAGGACGAGGATCCCGAATACGCCACCGACTGCGCCCGCCTGGTCACGGATCTGCAGTTGGACGATGCGTTCCGCTTCGTCGGCCGCGTCCGCATCGAAGACTGGATGCCACAGATTGACCTGCTTGTCCTGACCAGCCTGTCGGAAGCACAGCCGCTGGTAATCCTGGAAGGCGGCGCCTGCGGCATCCCGGTCGTCGCGCCCGATGTCGGCAGTTGTCGCGAAATGATCGAGGGTCGTGGCGGCACGGATAGCCAGCACGGCGGTATCATCACGCCGCTCGTCAATCCGACGGCTACCGCTGCGGGCATATTGGCGAGTGCCGGGGACCCCGAGATGCGCCGAACGATGGGCGACATTCTGCGCGAGCGCGTGAGCCGCGACTACGACCACGATACGATCATTGGATTTTATCGTACCCTGTATCGCGAACTTGCCGTTCGTCAGGATTCACAGCGATAAATCTCATTGCGTGTTCGGCACGGCGGGTGATCGTGAACCAACACCAGCAGGCCGGCCTGGCGCGGATGGTGTTGTCGAAGTCATCGACCAGCAAACGCCCTAGGGGCCTCCCTTCGAATTAATCGAGCATCGTCGCGATACCGGCTTGTCGCGGCTTCGCGCTGGCATATACCGCGATCACATTGGTCGGGGTGTGGCCAATCTGGGGGTATCTATGAACGGTTCGCTGTCGCGCTTTGTTTCGCTTCGTCGGTTTGTGCTAATCGGGGGCACCAGCGCTTCCGCCATGGGAATCGCGATCGCGTCTCCCGCCGCAGCGCAGTGCGCGCCCGATCCGACCGTCGTCAACGGCACGACGACCTGCACCGGCGTCGATCCCGACGGCCTTCGCGTGTCGACCAGCGGTACCCGCGTCGTCGTCCAGCCGGGTGCGACCGTGTTCGCCGGATCGAGCGCCGCCGCTATCGCGACGATCGGCAGCACGAATGGCAGCACGGCGACCCTGATCGTCGATGGCGCCGTATCGGGGGGTACCCGTTCCGGCATCAGCATCACCAACACCAATTCCTATTACGGCTATCTCGGCCCCTGCGATCCGTATGCCGGCGCAAGCGTGAGCTATTGCGGCAGCCCGTACGGCACGGTCTACCCGTCCAACGCGACGTCGATCACCATCGGCGCAGCGGGAACCGTCAGCGGCGCCTCGGCGATCCGGCTCGAGGCGAACCCCGGCAACTCCAGCGGCATGGTGACGGCGACGGTCGTCAACGCAGGCGTGCTGACCGGCGCGACAGGCCCTGCGCTGATCGCCGGCGCGGGCGCGTATTTTACGCAGATAACCAACCAGGCCGGCGGTACGATCGAGGGCATTTTGGGAGTCGTGCGGTCGATCGACAATGCCGGGACGATCAATCGCGGCATCGCCGTCGAAGCTAATTTCGGACCGACGACGCTCGTCACCAATTCGGGCACGATCAACGGCGGTATCGCCGGCGCGATCCAGCAGGTCCGCAACACCGGCACGATCGACGGCGGGTCGCGATCGGCGATCGCCGGCGCTGCCGCATCGACGTATCAATACGTCCAGCTCAACAACGACGGTCGTGTCACGTCCAACAGCGCCGCGGCCACGCTGACGTCGACCGGAAGCGCGAACGTCCAGAACACCGGCAGCCTGGTCAACGCGGGCACCGGCGCGGCGATCGATGCGAGCGGCGTTCTGTACGTCACCAACGCGGCGGGCGCGACGATCGGCAGCGCCGGCGCCGTCGCGATCCGGACCAATGGCGGGCTCAACCTGACCAACGCCGGGACGATTACCGGATCGGTCGTTTCGACCGGTGCCGCGAACCAGTACAACACGATCGATACCGTGAAGGGCGTCATCAACGGTGACCTGCTGTTGGGCGCGGGTAACGATTCCGTCCTTGCGCGGTACGACGTGGCGGCCGGGCGGATCGGCAGCGTCAGCGGGATCGTCGATGCGGGGAGCGGTAGCGATACGCTCTACCTCAGCATCGACGGCGACGCGACGCTGACTGCGCGAACGATCCCTGTCAGCTTTGAACGGCTCGGCCTGACGATGACCGGTGCCACCGTGACGGTCGCCGACGGTATTCAACTGCCCAACGGCTTGACCGCGACGGGATCGGGCACGCTCGTCAATGCCGCGACCTTGGTCACGACCGGGCAGGCGATCACGACCTCCGCCAGCTATCCCGGCACGCTGTCGGTGGTGAACACCGGCGCGGTCACCGCGAACCTCGCCGGCACCTATGGCTCGGCAGTGTCGGTCAACGTCGGCGAGATGATCAACAGCGGCACGATCACCGCGATCGGCGGCAGCGGCCTGAGCATGACCAGCTACACCGCGAACGCGCTTACCAACAGCGGCACGATCACCGCATCGGATTTCGGCGCCTTACTCTATTCGGGTGCGCTGACGAACAGCGGCACGATCCGGTCGACCGGTAACATCGGTGCGATCCTGAGCGGGTCGCAGTCGAACGATACGCCGTCGAGCAACAGCGGCCTGATCGAGGGCGCGACCATCGGCGTGTCGAACTCGTTCGGCAAGTTCGTCAATACGGGCATCGTCACCGGTGGCGCGACCGGCACCGGCGTGGGCGTCTCCGCCTATTACGGGATCGTCGACAACCAGGCGGGCGGAACGATCAGCGGCGCGACCGGGATCAGCGGGCGTAACGGTAATAGCAGCATCGTCCTCAACGCCGGGACGATCAATGGCGGCGTCGATTTCGCCACCGGCCAGTCCTATGATCAGTCGTCCGACGTCTTCATCGATACCGGCGGCGTGGTGAACGGCGCAGTGCGGCTGGGCGGCGGCGACGACCTGCTCGTTACGGATCTGGTCCAGGCAAGCGGCCGCGCGCCGGGCGGCGCGACCGGAGGCATCGACGGGGGCGAAGGGTTCGACAGCATCGTCTACCGCGTCGGGGCCGATGCGATCGCGCAGATCGCGCGTCCGACCAGTTTCGAAGGAATCGGCTACGAACTGGCGAACGGTGCGGCGCTGACGCTGACCGCGCCAACCCCGCTCGCAACCACGCTGAGCTTATCGGGCACCGGAAAGGTCGACGTCACGGCTGACATTGCCTTGGCAGGCCGGACGCTGATCGACATGACGGCGCCGACCGTCGCGCAGCGGATGCGCGAGCCCAATGCGGCCGTCAGCGCACTCGACGTGATCAGCCGCGGTTCGCTCACCGCATCGGTGACCAGTCCGTTCGGCTATCAGACGGTCTATGCCGTCAAAGCAGGCTCGGGCCGGTTCGAAAATGCCGGAACCATCAACGTGAACGGACTGGTGCCCGACTATTATTATTACTCGCCCTACGCGATCGTCGGAAACGGTACGGTGATCAATTCGGGTACGATCAACCTGTCGGCCGGCGCCGTCGGCATCGACGCCCCGACGGTCGTCAACTCGGGTACCATAACGGCCACCGCATCCGGTCGCATCGACCCGTTTGGCAAGGGTATAACCGGCGTGGAATCGCTTCAGAACAGCGGTAGCATCGTCACGGATGGCACGGCCGTCGACAGCTATTATTATCGTCCTGTTCAGATCATCAATAGCGGTCGTATCGAAAGCCGGCAGGATACGGCGGTTTTCGCCGGCGTGGGGTCGGACATCCTGAACGACACGGGCGGCGTCATTCAGGGTGCCGGCCAGGCGATCGAGGCCTACGGTACCGCCGTGCGCAACCGCGGCACGATCGTCGGCGACGTCTACCTCGGCAGCTATCCGCGTTTCAGCTCGTCCAGTTATGTTGCCGATGGCGGCACGCTGGCCGGCCGGCTGACGTTCGGCGAGGGTGACGACGTCTTCATGCAGACCGGTGCCGTGACGGGCATCTCGGGCGAGATCGATGGTGGCGACGGCATCGATGCGGTCGTGCTGCAAGGCACGGGCGCGGGCGTTTTCAGTGGCGCGGTCAATTTCGAGACGCTGGCGGTGAACGCCGGGATCTGGACGCTGACCGGCGCGCAGACATATTCGCGCGGCACGACGATCGCTGCGGGCGCCACCGCGATCGGCAGCGGATCGGTGCTCAACGGCGCGATCGCCAATGCCGGCGCATTGGTGTTCGACCAGGCGGCGAACACCGGCTTCACGGGGACGATCACCGGCCAAGGCAGCGTGACCAAGGCGGGCAGCGGTATGCTGACGCTCGGCACGCAGGCCTATACCGGCGCGACCAACGTCACCGGCGGCACACTCGCGCTGACCGGTACGCTCGCCAGTTCAGTCTACACGGTGGGCGCAGGCACGACGTTGACCAGCGCCAACGCCGTGACGATCGCGTCGACCGGACCGACGCTCTCGATCGCCAACGCGGGCACGATTGCCAACACCAACGCCAGCGGCCGCGCGGTCAACGTGGCGGGCAGCGTCGCCGGCACGAACGGCGTGCGGACGATCGTCATCGGCAACGCGGCGGGCGGACTGATCACCAGCGCCGACGACGCGATCCGGATCAACATCAACCCGACCGGCGGCAGCATCCGTGTCGACAATGCCGGCACGATCCAGACCACCAACGGCGGTCAGGCGCTCGATTTCGATGCGGCCGCATCCGGCGCGGCCTCGATCGTCATCAACAATGCCGCGACCGGCATCATCCGGTCGTTCGGACAGGACGCGATCCGGCCGGGCCAGGGCGCGGTCGTCACCAATGCCGGGTTGATCCGGTCCGACGGAGCGCCCAACAACAGCTATGACGGCATCGACTGGCAGGCGAAGTCGGGCGTCGTCAGCAACCTGGCGACCGGCATCATCTCGGGCCTGCGCCACGGCATCACCAGCGACGTCGCGGTTGACGTCACCAACTACGGCCTGATCGAGGGGCGCAATGGTTCGGGCGTCGGCTCGGACGGCACCGGCATCGTCACCAACTACGGCACGATAACCGGCACATGGGACGGCGTCGCGATCAACGGCGACGGCGACGGCGTCGATATCGACGGCATCGGCACGATCCGCAATTTCGGCACGATCCGCGGCGCGCGGGCCAATGGCGTCGATTCCGGCGGCCAGCCGAACGGCGCCGAGGGCATCGCGATGGGCGGTGGCCGGATCGAGAACGCGGTGGGGGCGACCATCGCCGGCGGCGCACGCGGGATCCTGATCGACGACGGTTCGGCGGGTAGCGCGTTTGGCGCGACGACGATCGTCAACGCCGGCACGATCCAGGGCGGCACCAGTGCGGCGATCGCGTTCGTCGGCGCGTTCGACGACGCGATCGTCAACTCGGGCACGATCATCGGCGGTAGCGCAGGCGGTGGCGGGCTCGCGATCGACATGGGCGCGGGCAACGACACGCTCACGCTGCTGCCGGGTTCGACGATCACTGGCCGCGTCGATGGCGGCGCCGGCACCGACCAGGTGCTGCTCGCCGGCACCGGCACGGGCAGCTTCGCGGGCGCGGTCAATTTCGAGCGCCTCGACGTCGCCTCGGGCAACTGGTCGCTGACCGGCGCGTCGACCTTCGCGAACGGCACCGGCATCGCCGCCGGCGCGACGCTGGCCGGCACCACCGGGACGCTCACCGGCGGCATCGCGAACGCCGGCACGCTGCGCCTCGACCAGGCGACCGACGGCGTATTCGGCGCGACGCTCGGCGGCACCGGGGCGCTGGTCAAGGCGGGCAGCGGCACCGTGACGATCGGCAACCAGCTCGGCTTCACCGGCCCGACCAGCATCCAGGCGGGACGCCTCGCGCTCGCGGGGACGCTGCCCTCGGCGGTGACGGTCCAGTCGGGCGGCACGCTGGGCGGCAACGGCACCATCGCCAGCGCGATCATCGCCAGCGGCGGCACGATCGCACCCGGCAACAGCATCGGCACGATCACGATCGCCGGCAATCTCGTCCAGCAATCGGGCTCGATCTACGCGGCCGAGATCGATCCGACGGGCCTGTCCGATCGCATACAGGTCGGCGGGACCGCGACGTTGCAGCCCGGCGCCCAGCTGGCGATCACCGGCACTGCAGGCGCGATCGGCACCCGCTACACGCTGCTCACCGCGGCCGGCGGCGTCACCGGCAGCTATGCCGTGACGCAGGCCGCGGGCAACACCGAGCTGCGGCTGCGCAACACCGGCAATGCCGTGCTCGCCGATGTCGCGCGCAGCGGTGCCGGACTCCTGGCGGTCGCGCGGACCACCAACCAGCGCAGCGTCGCCGGCGGTTTCGCCACGCTCGGCGTCGGCAATGCCGCCTATGCCGCGCTGACGTTGGTGCCGGACAGCGACATCGTCGCGGGCGCGTTCGATGCGCTGACCGGCGAGGTCCATGCCTCGTTGCGCACCGCGATGGTCCGCGATGCGCAGATCGTCCAGGGCGCGGTGCTGTCGCGGACGCTCGCTGACGAGCAATCGAGTGGTGTTTGGGGCACGCTGCTCGCCAACAGCGGCGACGACGATGGCAGCCGCGATGCCGCCGCGGTCGACCGCGACACGCTCGGCGGGGTCGGCGGGTTCGACGTCATGCTCGGCACCGGCCGGATCGGCATCGCCGGCGGCTATACGCGTACCAAGCTCGCGGTCGACGCGCGCGCCAGCGAAGCGAAGGCCAAGACGATCCACCTGCTCGGCTATGCCGGTGGATCATACGGCGCGATCCGCCTGCGGGCGGGGATCGGCTATGCCTGGGCCGACAATCGCACCAACCGGTTCGTGGCATTCCCGGGCTTCGCCGATCGGCTGCGCGGCGATTACGACGGCGACACCTTCCACAGCTTTGCCGAGGCGGGGTATGCGGTCCCGCTGGGGGGTGGCAGCGTTCAGCCGTTCGCCGGCTTCCAGGCGTTCCGCGTCCACACCGATGCGGTAACGGAGTCGGGTGGCGCAGCGGCCTTGACCGTCGCGGCGCGGACCGAATCCTTCGCCTTCGCCAGCGCCGGGTTGCGGTTCGACACGCCGATCGTCGAAGGTGTGTCGGCGCGCGGCGTCACCGCGTGGCAGCGTCGTGTCAGCGGGGTCGCACCGATCGGCGCGGCGCGGTTTGCCGCCGGCGCGTCGACCTTCGACATCGCCGGCGTGCCGCTGTCGCGCGACGCGATGACGGCGGGGATCGACCTGGTCTGGGCGCCGACCGCCAACATCCACGTCACGTCGGGCTATGCCGGCCTGATCGGCAGCCGCGGCACCGACAGCACCTTCAGGCTGACGGCCAGCATCGGCTTCTGATCGTGCAGGAGACGGGAGCGGCGCCGACACCGTGCTCCCCGTCCGACCGATCGCGGCGGCGGCGATATGGCCTTGTTCGGAACGCATGCAGCCCCGTATACGCCCAGCGTGGAGTCCGCCCGCAAGGGCGGCTCGACAGCAAAGGCGAGATGTTCACGCGATACGTGTTTGGTTCCGTTTGCGGCCGAACATCTTAGCATATTGAGGAATTTGCAGGGGGTGACAAGAAAGTAGCGCTCATAACCGGCGTGACCGGACAAGATGGTTCGTATCTTGCCGAGTTTCTGCTTGAGAAGGGCTACGAGGTCCACGGCATCAAGCGTCGCGCGTCGTTGTTCAACACGCAGCGCATCGATCACATCTATCAGGACCCGCATGCACCGTCGCCGGACCTGAAGCTGCATTATGGCGATCGGTCCGATACGTCGAACCTGACGCGGATCATCCAGGAGATCCAGCCGGACGAGGTCTACACCTCGGCGCGCAGAGCCACGTCGCGGTCAGCTTCGAGGCACCCGAATATACCGCCGACGTCGACGGGATCGGCACGCTGCGTCTGCTGGAGGCGATCCGTTTCCTGGGGCTGGAGAAGAAGGCGCGCTTCTATCAGGCGTCGACCTCCGAGCTCTACGGCCTGGTCCAGGAAATCCCGCAGCGCGAGACGACACCCTTCCACCCGCGCAGCCCGTATGCGGTCGCCAAGCTCCATGCCTACTGGATCACGGTCAACTACCGTGAGGCCTACGGCATGTATGCCTGCAACGGCATCCTGTTCAACCACGAGAGCCCGCGCCGCGGCGAGACCTTCGTGACGCGCAAGATCACCCGCGGCCTCGCGAATATCGCACAAGGCCTCGAAAGCTGCCTCTACATGGGCAACATCGACTCGCTGCGCGATTGGGGCCATGCTAAGGATTACGTTCGGATGCAGTGGATGATGCTGCAGCAGGATCAGGCCGAGGACTTCGTGATCGCCACCGGCGTGCAATATTCGGTGCGCGAGTTCATCAGCTGGTCGGCGCAGCATCTCGGCATCACGCTTCGCTTCGAGGGCGAGGGCGTCGACGAAATCGGCATCGTCGAGGCCGTGACCGGTGACGACGCACCGTCGGTATCAGTCGGCGACGTGCTGTTCCGCATCGACCCGCGCTATTTCCGTCCGGCGGAAGTCGAGACTCTGCTGGGCGATCCGACCAAGGCCAAGGAGCGTCTCGGCTGGGTGCCCGAGATCACCGTCCAGCAGATGTCCGAGGAAATGGTCGCGTCGGATCTCAGGACCGCCAAGCGCCATGCCTTGCTGACGACGCATGGCTACGACCTGCCCATGTCCATGGAGTCCTGAATGCGCGTCTACGTTGCAGGCCACCGGGGCATGGTGGGCGGCTCGATCAGTCGCAAGCTGGTCGAGCGTGGCGCCGAGGTGGTGACGCGCACGCACGCCGAGCTCGACCTCACCGACCAGGCGGCGGTCCGCGATTTCTTCGCCGCCGAACGGATCGACGCGGTCGTCCTGGCGGCGGCGAAGGTCGGCGGAATCCATGCGAACAACACCTATCCGGCCGACTTCATCTACGAAAACCTGATGATCGAATGCAACGTCATCCATCAGGCGTTCAAGGCCGGTATCCGCAAGCTGCTGTTCCTGGGTTCGTCGTGCATCTATCCGCGCGCGGTGGCGCAGCCGATGCGCGAGGATGCGCTGCTCACCGGCATCCTTGAACCCACCAACGAGCCCTATGCGGTCGCCAAGATCGCCGGGATCAAGCTCTGCGAAAGCTACAACCGGCAATACGACACCGACTACCGCAGCGTCACGCCCACCAACCTCTATGGTCCGGGCGATAACTTCCACCCCGAGAACTCGCACGTGATGCCGGCGCTGATCCGCCGCTTTCACGAGGCGGCGCGTGACGGTCTCGATCAGGTCACCATCTGGGGCACCGGAACACCGCGGCGCGAGTTCCTGCATGTCGACGACATGGCGGAGGCGTCGCTGTTCGTGCTCGATCTGCCGCGCGATCGTTATCAGGCGAATACCCAGCCGATGCTCAGCCACATCAACGTCGGCTACGGCGAGGATGTGACGATCCAGGACCTGGCGCAGCTGATCGCCAGCGTGACGGGCTTCAAGGGCACGATCGCCTTCGACGCCGACAAGCCGGACGGCGCCATGCGCAAGCTGATGGATTCGAGCCGCCTGACGGCGATGGGCTGGAAGCCGTCCGTTGCGCTGGTCGACGGCTTCAGGGAAACCTACGCCTGGTTCCTGGCGAACACGGAGTCGCCGCAGGCCGTTCCGGTTCGGCAGGTCTGAGAAGGGGGGACAAGTCCCCCCTTCATCATCCGTCCTCACAGGCATCCGGCGGCGCGCAGCGTCGTCTGCACCGCGAGGCCCAGCGGCGTGCGGGGTTCCTCGCCCAGATGCGCGACCAGCCGGGTGTTCGCCATCCGCACGGGCTGCTTCCAAAGGTAGCGCATCTCCATCATCTCGCGCGATGTGGTGTGGAACAGCCCGGCGATCCGCAGCGCCCACCACGGCAGCCGCCGGACCGGCACGCTGGGGTCGCCGAGCGCGCGCACGATCGTGTTTGTCATCGCCGTGCCGTCCGCATCCCAGTGCCCCGCCATCTGGAACGTGGCGAACCGGTCCAGGCTACCGCGTTCGATCAGGCGGACCATCGTCTCGGCGACGTCGGGCAGATAGGCCCATTGATGACCGACGCCGCGGCTGCCCGGGTTGTAGACGCTTCCGGGGCGGCCGCCGGGTTTGATCAGCCCTTGCGTGAACCAGTTGTTCGCGGCGTCGGGGCCGAAGAAATCGCCTGCGCGGACGATCAGCACGGTGATGTCGCCCGCCTCGGCCGCGTCGCGCAACCGCCGCTCCATCTCGACGCGGATCTTGCCCTTGGTGGTGCGCGGCTGCTGCGGCGACGTCTCGTCGATATTCGGCAGCGCATCCGGTCCGTAGTTATACACTGTCCCCGGCAACACGACGCGTGCGCCGTTCGTGCGCGCGGCGGCGATGCTGTTGTCGAGCATCGGCAGCACGAGCTTTGCCCAGTCGCGGTATCCCGGCGGATTGACGGCATGGACGATCAACTCGGCCCCGTCAGCCGCGCGCCTGACATCGTCGGCGTTCAGGGCATCGCCGACGATGCGGTCGACGCCATCGGGCAGGCGGCCGGCACTCGCCGGTCGCACCAGCGCACGTACCGTCCAGCCAGCATCGACAAGCCGTCGCGCCACCGCGCCACCGATGCCGCCGGTCGCGCCCAATACCAATGCCGTTCGTGCCATGTCGCTGCTCCTCTGGTTGATGCAGCCAAGATGCGCGCCGTCGAACTCCAAGGAAATTGACGGTTTCCGGCGGGCGGCTATACGCAAATGCATGAACACCGAGCCGAGCTGGGATCTATACCGGAGCTTTGCCGCGGTGCTGCGCGAGGGTTCGCTGTCAGGCGGCGCACGTGCGCTTGGGCTGACGCAGCCCAGCGTGTCGCGGCATATCGAGGCGCTGGAGCAGGCGGTCGGCGGCGCGTTGTTCGTCCGGTCGCACCGCGGGCTGTCGCCGACCGATCGTGCCACCGCGCTGCGACCCTATGCCGACGCGCTGGTCGACAACGCCGCGGCGTTCCAACGGACTGCCACCGCCGCGCCCGACGAGATCGCCGGCACGGTCCGCGTCACCGCCAGCGAGATCGTCGCGGTCGAGTATCTGCCGCCGATCCTGGCCGGGCTGCGACGCAGCCATCCCGACCTCGCGATCGAACTCGCGGTGTCGAACGCGGTCGACGACCTGCTGCAACGGCGTGCCGACATCGCCATCCGGATGGTCGCGCCCGAACAGCAGGCGCTGGTCGCGAAGCGGGTCGGCAGCGTCACGCTGGGGCTGCATGCACGCGAAGACTATCTCGAACGGCGTGGCATGCCCGCGTCGTTAGCGGCGCTGGCGCAGCACGACATGATCGGTCCGGATACCGAGACGCCCGGCACGCGCGCGGTGCTGAACCTGTTGCCGGGGATCGACAGCGGTCGCTTCGCGCTGCGGGTGGACAGCGACATCGCGCAACTCGCGGCGATCCGCGCGGGCTTCGGCATCGGCGTCTGCCAAGTCGAACTGGCGCGGCGCGATCCCGCGATCCGCCACGTCCTGGCCGCGGTGTTCGCGGTCGAACTGCCGCTCTGGATCGTCATGCACGAGGACCTGCGCACCAGTGCCCGCTGTCGTGTAGTCTACGATGCGCTTGCCGATGCCTTTGGCGGTCAGGCGGCATCCTGATACAGCACGTATGACGACCGCGAGGACGTCTACGGTTTCCGGAGGGCAACGCGCCGTGGTGAATACGCATCCTGGGTCCTGCCATTGCGGCGCGGTGCGTTTTACCGTGACGTACGATCCGGTCGAACTGACGACCTGCGATTGCTCGCTGTGCGTCAAGCGCAACGCGGTGATGGCGAAGGTGCCCGAAGCGGCGTTGCGGATCGAGCAGGGCCGCGATCAGCTCACGCTCTACCAGTGGAACAGTTTCCGCGCGGAACATCATTTCTGTCGGGTCTGCGGCATCTATGTGTTCCACCGCAAGCGCGCGGCGCCGGATCATTTCGGCGTCAACGTCTTCTGTCTCGACGGGTTCGACGCGACATCGCTGCCGATCCGGGCGACGGAAGGCATCGGCATGTCCGTGGTCGCCGCCGAATCGCGCGCGGAATGGCCAGGTCCGCGTACGTCCGTCTAGCTGGCGGGGTCCCACAGATCGCGACCGACCACGGCACCGCCGGTTGCGTCGAGGTCCAGCATCGGCCGCGCGGCTTCGTCATAGGCTGGCCAGAACGGACGCGGCGCGACGTTGTCTTTGCGTGGCGGGTTCGGGTTTCCGGTCTTCACGAAATCGACCAGATAACCGCTGGCGATGCGCGCAGCCGCACGGTCGGTGGGGCTGGTTGCGGCGCCGTATTTGATCGCGGCCGTGTCGAAGAAGAACGGGATGTCGCTGGCATGCGACGCGCCACGCGTGTCGGGGGTGCGCGCCGACGTCGCGACGTAGGAGAAGCGGTAATAATAGGTCGGCACGTGCTGCGCGGCCAGCACGCCGACGATCGTGCGTGCGCCGGTCGTCATCGGGCCGTCGCGTCCGCCGATATCGTCGCTGGTCGCGCCGATCATCATCGGCACGCGGTTGAAGACGCCCGCGCGATATGCGGCGAGGCTGCCCATGTCGTAGCGGCCGTCGACCACCGGCGGGCTGTGCGTCGCCGGCTCCGTCGTCGAGCGGGTCGCCAGGTTGAGGCCATCGACGACGGCCTCCGCGGGCAGCGCGCGCAGTCTGGCCAGCGCCTGTGGGTCGTCGGCGGCGATGCCCTTGCCCGCGGCGAACCGCACGCCGGCGGCTTCGGCCGCGGCCGGCGTCGCGTCGCCAAGCGCGATCGGCCCGCCCGATTGCACCACGGCGCGCGCGAACAATCCCTTGGCGAGCGGCGTGGTGACGAGTGCGTGGACCGAGATGCCGCCGGCGCTCTCACCGACGATCGTGACGTTCTTCGGATCGCCACCGAACGCGGCGATGTTGCGCTGGACCCAGCGCAGCGCGGCGACCTGGTCCATGTAACCGAAGTTGGCGGACGGTGCGCCATCCTCACGCGCGGCGCGCAGTTGCGGATGCGCGAAGGTGCCGAAGCGTCCTAGCCGATAGTTGAAGCTGACTACCATGATGCCCTGTCGCGCCAGGTCGGTGCCGGCATAGGTCGGCGGCGACGACCCGCCGTTGACGAAGCCGCCGCCATAGATCCACACCAGCACGGGCAGTTTGCGCGCGCCGGCCGGCTTCCAGACATTGGCGTAGAGGCAATCCTCGGCGGGCGGCGTGCCGAGCGGCGCGGCGTCGCTCGGGAAGGGCAACTGCATGCAGTCGTGGCCGTAAGCGAGCGCGTCGCGAACGCCGTCCCAGCGCGCGGCGGGTTGCGGCGCCCGCCAGCGCAACGCGCCAACCGGCGGCGCCGCGAACGGGATGCCCTTCCAGGCTGACACGCCATCCAGGGTCGCGCCACGCACCGCGCCGGTGTCGATCGCGACGACATCGACCGGCTTGCCCGCCGATGCGGTACCGGCCACGGCGAGTCCGAGCACGATCATCCAACGGGCCATGCGCATTCCAGTCTCTCCCCGCCGGGCCGGGTCGCCCGATCGGAGGTGAGCCTAGCCGGTGGCGCGATCACCGGCCAGCCTGCGCAGGACGTCAGCTTGCGCGCGTATCTCCGCGCCATTTCGCGTACGCGTCGATCGCCTGTTGCGGCTGCGTGCCGTACCAGTTGTAGCCGTTGCGGCGACCGATCGAGATCTCGTTGACGTCGTCGTGGATAGACTGGTCCTTGTCGCCGAAGATCGGCTTGCCGGTGACTAGGTCGTAGTTGCGCGACCAGATCGGACCCGCGCCCTTTTGCGGGATGATCCGCCGACCCTCGGGCGTGCCCTTGCCGGTCCACGCCTGGTCGTAGATCGCGCGGCCCTTCAGCCAGGCGATGCCGTCGTCGACCGCGCGGACGATCGCCGGTGTCTTCGGCTGCTGCATCAGGAACAGCAGGATGTCGGTGGTCTCGCCGCTGGCGATCGAGCGCGGTTCGTAGTTGCGCGCCGAGATCGGCTTGAGCTTCAGCGCGTCGACCTGTTGCGGCCAGCCGGCCCCGCGCCCGCCGACCTTGGCCTGCGCGGCGAGGATGACGTCGACCGCGCGTCGGACCGCGCTCGCCGAGGCGGTGCGCAAGGGCGCTGGGACGAAGCGATAGGCCGGATCGGTCGCCACCGCCTGCAACAGCATCGCCGCCTGCGCGACGGCATTGTCGTTGAAGGTGATGCCGTCGTGGAACCCGCCCTCGAGCGGATAGATCTGCGGCCAGCCGCCGTTCGGATATTGCGCCGCCAACAGGTAACGCACGCCCTTGACGATGCTCGCGCGGTATTTGGCGCCTGTCGCACCCGGCGTGGCGGTGGCGACGCGGGTGAGGAACTTGATCTCCTGCGTCGTCGCATCGTTGTCGAGCGTGCCGACGAAGGTCCAGAACCGGTCGTTCGGCGCGTCGAAGTTCGACCGGTCGGGGTTCATCGTCTCGGCGTCGTTGGCGTAGCGCTGGCCCGGCAGGCGCGGCGCGACCGCACGGCTCTGGTTCTTGCTCCAGCCGCCCGCTGGGGTCTGGAAGCTGACGATCGTGTCGGCGACCGCGCGTGCTTCGGGCCCCGCATACCAATAGGCGTCACGGTCGAGCGGCATCTGGCCTTCGCCGCCGCCGACCGCGAGCGGTGGCGGCGGGGGTGTCTGGCCCGGCTTCAGTTCGGCGATGAGCGAGGCACGATCGGCCTTCATCTGCGCCTCGGACCGCTGGAGATAGGTTTTCCACGCACCCTGTTTCGCCGCCGGCAGTTGGGCGATGCGCGCCGCGGTGACGGGTTCGGCGGGGGTGTTCTTGCCGATCACGCGCGCGCTCGCCGGCGAGGCGAGCAGGAGCGCCAGGAATAGGGCCTTGTGGGTCATGCGGGTCATCCTCTGTCCGTCTTTAGCGCGGGATAAAATCGAAGCGGGTACGCGCGACCAGCGCATCCCAGTCGGCGGCGGTCTTGATGTCGAGCCCGCGGTCCCAGCCATAGCCAGTGTAATAGGCGAATGGCGTGCCCGGCACGACGTCGACCAGCAGCAGGTAGTTCTCCGCGTCTTCGGCGAACCCGCGAACCTGTTTGGGGTCTGCGGCGACCGTGATCGACATCGCGCCGTGACCCGGATCGCCGGCCTCGTGCACCGTCAGCCGGCCCGTCTTCGCATCGCGGATCACACGCTGCCCGCCGCGCTTCTTGGCGATGCCGATGCCGACGACCAGGGGCTCGGCCGTGTCGGAGGTCAGCGTCGACACCATCCGCGTGAAATTGCTGCCCATCGGCAACGCGAAACTGCGATGCTCCGACACTCGGCGCACGACGTCGACCGGCCAGGGCTTGTAGTCGACCTCGAACTTCGCGGTATCGCCGCCGCTGGCGACGATGCGGTGCGAGGCCCAGTTGCGCGAGGTCCACAATTTGTCGGCGTACCAGATGCCGATCGCGCCTGCGCCGCGGCTGCCGCCGACGTCGTAGAAGTCGAGGCCTTCGCCGCGATCGACGTGATAGTTCGGGAATTTCAGCTGGCGCTGCATGAACGGCCACCGCACGCGCTTCGCCCAGATGTCGATGCCCGATCCCGATGGCGGCTCCTTCGCCTGCAGCGCGGGACCATAGATCCGCAGCGCGACGCGGTCGTTCTCCCACAATATGTCGTCGAGCCGTTCGGGGGCGAAATGCGCGATCGCCCGCGGTTTGGCGTCGTCGCCGGTCGGCGGCGCGAGCGGCTCGACGGTCGAGGGACGGCCGAGTGCCTGCGGATCATAGGCGAGCGCGCGCACCGCCTGCATTTCCACGGCGCGGCGACGCACTTCCGCCTCGCCGACCACTGTCTTGGGGAGGGGCGGCTGCGGGGTGGTCGCCAGAATGACCGCGGGATCGTCGCGCGCCGGCTGCGGTTCGGGCAGCGCGCGCACCGGTTGGCCGAGCTGCGCGACCTCGAGGCCCGCGAGCAGATAACCGCCGGTGCCGTACAGCCCGACATCGCCCGGCAGCGTCGGCACCGGCTGGTCGCCGGTCTTCTGCACCGCGTCCAGCAAGCCGTTCGGCAGCACCTGGCGGTTGAGCGCCGCCCAGCCGCGCGTCACCTTCGGCAGGAATTGCGCACGCGGCAACAGCCCGTGGTTCACGCCCCAGCCGAGCCCGTACAGCAACAGGCTCGATCCCGACGTCTCCGCTTCGGGAAAGCCCTTAGGGTCGAGCAGGCTCGATCGCCACAGCCCGTCCGCCTGCTGCAGCGCGCCGATCCGCGTCGCCAGCTTGACGAAGATGTCGGTATAATAGGCGCGGCCCGCAAAGTCCGCGGGCATCGCCTCGATCGTCCGCGCGAGGCCGGCCAGCACCCAGCCATTGCCGCGCGACCAGAAGACCGGTGCGCTGCCGTCCTTGCGATCGATGAAGCGTGCGTCGCGGAAGAACAGTTGTTGCTTCGGATCCCACAGCCGCGCGGCGGTACGACGCCATTCCTTGTCCATCGCCAGCAGATATTTCGGATCGCCGGTCAGCGCCGACATCCGCGCCAGCACCGGCGGCGCCATGAACAGCGCGTCGCACCACCACCAGACCAGCGCCTCGGTCTCCTGCGTGCGCGCCAGATGCGGCACCATGTAATCTAGCCGCTGCTGCAACGGTAAGAGCGTGCCCTCCTGCCGCCGGCGTGCGTACAATTCCTCGTACAGGTCGCCGATCGCGACGTCGTCGGCGTTGAGCATCGTCGTGCCCGAGCGCCCACCGCGCATCGCATAGTTGTAATGCTCGGCGGTCGCGGTCAGGAACCGCAGCGTCTGCGGATTGGGCGAGACCCGCGCGAGCCGCGCCGCGCCGACATAGAAGGTCGCCGCCACCCAGTTCGACGACGCGCTGTCGATCGCACCGCCAGTCGACAGCGGCAGCGGGTGCCGCATCAGATCGGCGATCTGCGCCGCCGCGACGTAATCGAGCGCGTTGAGCACCTGCGCGCGGTCCGGCACCTTGGCCGCGGGGAAATCGAGCGGCGGCCGCGGCGGTACCGCCTGCCATGCCGCGTCCGCGCCGAACGTCTGCCCAACCAACTGCCCAGCCGGCTGCGCCCCCGTCTGCGCCGCGGCGGGCGCGGCCACGGAGGCCATCAGGGCCGCTGCGAATCCCATGCGGTGCCAGCCGGACGTCATCATCTATTCTCCAAAAAAACCCGGAGCAGCGTTACAGCCGCTCCGGGCAAAGAGGCGCCACCAGGGATGGATCAGTAGCGCCAACGCATACCGAACAGTATCTCGCGGCCGAAGTGTCGATAGTTCGACACACGATCGGTCACGTCCGCATACCGGTCGGAAAAGGTATCCGTCAGGTTCACGCCTTCCAGCGTGATGCTGATCTTCGGAGTCAGGTCGTAGCGGATCGAGGCGTCGATGTTGGTCGCGCCGTTGACCCCCTCTTCGGTGTTGCCGTTGCCGCCCGGGAACGCGACCAGATAGTCGCTGCGATACGCCGCCGACACGCGCGCGCTGAACCCCTTCAGCTCGTAATAGAGCGTCGCGTTGTACAGGTTGCGCGACTGGCCGAGCAGCCGGTTGTACAGCGGGTTCGCCGGCGTGCGGTAATTCACCTTGCTGTCGACATACGTATAGTTGCCGATGAACCCCAGCTTGTCGAACGGTGCCGGCAGGAAGCTCAGCGGCTGCTGGTACTGGAACTCGATACCCTTCAGCGTACCGCCGGTACCATTGATGTTGCGCGTCACCTGGAACAGCTGGTCCGCCGACGACGGCGTGCCGATTAGCAGCGAGTCCGGCAGACCCAGCTCGCGGTACGGCAGGAACGAGATGTCGGTGGCGATGAAGCTGTCGATCTTCTTGTAGAAGCCGGCGATCGCGATCAGCGATTCCTTGGCGAAATACCATTCCGCCGACAGATCGACGTTCTTCGCGCGGAACGGCTTCAGCAGCGGGTTGCCATAGGTGATCGTCTGCCCCGACGTGTTGAGCGAACCGCCCGGCGTCAGGCTGCCGAGCGTCGGCCGCGACATCACCTTGGCGACGCCCAGGCGGAAGATCAGCTTGTCGGTCGCGTCGAGCGCGAGGTTGGTCGACGGCAGCCAGTCCTCGTACTTGTTGTCGACCGTCACGAAATTCGTGTTGAGGAACCCGGATGACGACGTCTCGGTGCGCGCATAGCGCAGCCCGACATTGCCGCGCAGCGTCATGCCCGCCAGGTCCGAACTGAAATCGAGCTGACCGTACGCGCCGGTGTCGATCTCGCTGACGTCGCGGTTGCCGTTGAACGTCGTGGTCAGCGGGAAGTTCTGGTACAGCCCGATCGCGTCGGTGATCTTGAAGATATCGGGCGTGATATAGTCGAGCGTCGAGCCCGACGGGATCGCCAGACCGCCGTTCAGGCTGACCGGCTTGCCGAGCCCGGCGACGCCGACGATCTGTTCGGCGGGGGTCAGCACGCGGTTGCGCTGGCGGCCGAACTGGCTGAACTTGTAGCCGCGCCGCTCGCCGCCCAGTTTCAGTTCGAACACCGGATCGATCTTGTAGGCGACCGCACCCGAGATCGATTCGAGGCCATAGGTGGCGCCGGTCTCGCTCGAGCGCACTTCGGTCAGCGTGTATTTCGACGGGTCGGTCGCGTCGAAGCCGTAGTTGATCATCGGCAACCGGTCGTTGCCGCGGAAGTCGTAGGTGTAGCCGTTCACGTTCAGCGCATCGAACTGATACGCGATCGACACCGGCGTGTTGGCCTCGGACTTCGACTTGCCGACCTTCAGCTGCGCGCGCAGATTGTCGCTGAACTGGTGGCGCGCGTTCAGCGAGATCTGCGTGAACCGGCTCTCGTTGCGGTCGAAGCCGTTCTCCGATCGCACGTCGACATTGTCGAACACGCCGTAAGAGATGATGTTCTTCTCCGGATCGATCGCATAGTCGCGCACGATCGTCTGGCGCACGCCATCGGCGGTCCCGCGGCTGAACGAGATCGCCTCGATGTTGGGGCTCTCGAACTCCTGGTTGAACCGCGAATGCAGCGCGTCGACGACGACTTCGGTGCGATCGGTCGGCTTCCACTGCAGCGACGCGGTGATCCCCAGCCGGTCCTCCTTGAACCGCCCGAACGTATAGCGCGGAATGCGTGGATAGAAGGCGTTGAGCAGCTCGGTCCGCTGCGCCGGCGAACAGCTGGGGCAGCCCGCGAAATTCTGGTTGGTGCCGTAGGGCTGCGCGGCGTTGCCCGACTGCCAGCGCGTGGTGTTGAAGCTTTCCGAGGTCGGCTGGCGCTCCGAATAGGCGAGCGAGACGAGCCCGCCCCAGGTCTGGTCGTCGTTGGTCCAGCTGACCAGACCGGCGAAGCGCGGCAACAGCTTCTTCGACAGGTCGTTATACGACCCCTGCACCGACACCGCCGAATCGAAGCCCCGTTTGAAATCGAGCGGCCGCCCCGTCTGCAGGTCGACGGTCGCGCCGAGCGACCCTTCCTCGATTTCGGCCGACTGCGTTTTCCGCACGGTGATGCTGTTGAACAGTTCGGACGCGAAGATCGAGAAGTCGAAGCCGCGGCTGCGGTTCGATCCGGCGGCGGCCTGCGCTTCCAGCCCGTTGATGCGGACGCGGGTGAAGTCGGCGTTCAGGCCGCGGACGCTGATCGTGCGGCCCTGGCCGGCGTCGCGCTCGATCGTCACGCCGGGCAGGCGCTGGATCGCCTCGGCGAGGTTGAGATCGGGAAAGTCCGCCATGTCCTCGGCGAGGATCGCATCGACCGCGCCCGCCTCGCGCTTCTTGATGTTGAGCGCTTCCTGCAGGCTGGAGCGGAAGCCGGTGACGACGATGTCGGCGGCGGCATCGTCACCCTGCGGGGCGGCTGCTGCATCGGTTGAAGCGGGAGCGGCCACGGTATCGGCAGCATCGGTGACTGCGGGATCGTTCTGCGGCGCGACCGTGGCGGGGGCGGAAGAGGGAGCGGTCGGGACGGTCGTCTGCACGGAAGGCGCGGCTGGTGCGATTGCGGTCTGCGCCTGCGCGGCGCCGCCGACCATTACCCAGACGCATGCCGTGCCGAGCAGGCCGGCGCGCACTGTCCCCTTGGATTCGCTCATCATTCCCTCTCCCGTGGCCGGCAGTTCCACCGGTGTCATGAATCGCCCTATGCGTCAGTTGTCCCATTAGTTGCAATACAACTTCGCATGTTGCTACAAACTATGCGACAAGGCGATAAGCGCGGGACGTTCAAGCGTAGGAGAGAATGATGCCGAAGCTCATCGCGGCCCGGTCGATACGATATGCGCGCCGCGCGATCCTGCTGGGATCGCTGGCGGCGTTGGCCGGCGCGGCCGGTGCGCAGCGCATCGATCGCCAGGCGCTCGTTCACCGCCACGACCTGCACGTGACGAAGGCTGATCCGCATGCGCCCGTCATGCTCGGCAACGGCGAACTCGGCTTCACCGCGGACATCACCGGGCTGCAGACCTTTACCGAGCTTTACTCCCCGCTCGCGCCGTTGCTGACGATGGCGCAATGGGGCTGGCACAGCTTCCCCAACCCGAAGGGCTATACCGAGAAGGACGGGCTGCAGATGGTCGACGTGCCCGGCCGCGGGGCACAGCCATATGCGTATATGCGGACGTGGGGCGATGGCGACGCGAATCCGGCCTATGGCTGGCTGCGCGCCAATCCGCACCGCATCGCGCTCGCCCGGCTGTCGCTCGTGTCGGGCGGCGTGGCACCGAAATTCAGCGACATCACGGCGACCGATCAGCGGCTCGACATGTGGACCGGCACACTGACCAGCCGCTTCACCTATCGCGGCGCGCCGGTGACGGTGGTGACGCGCGTCGTCCCCGGCCGCGACGCGATCGCGGTCGAGATCACCTCGCCGCTCGTCGCGCGGGGCGATCTGGGGCTCGCGGTGGGCTATCCCGGCGTCGCACCGGCGATCAATCCCGATCCGTCGGACTGGACGCCGCGCGCCGGCGAGGCGACGCGGATCGTATCGCGCAAACCCGGCGCATGGCGGATCGAACGCACGCTCGACGCGACGCATTACTGGTCGACGATCGCAGGGAACGGCACCGTGACCGCCGCTGCCGACGGCCGCTTCCTGGTACAGGGTCGCAGCGACACGATGCGCGTGATGGTCGCGTTCGACCAGACTGCGAAGGCACCTGCGCTGCCAGCGTTCGACCGCGTGCCCGCGCTCGTCTCCGCGCACTGGCGCTCGTTCTGGACCGAAGGCGCCGCGGTCGACTTCACCGGCAGCACCGACGCGCGCGCGCCCGAACTCGAACGCCGCGTCGTGTTGTCGCAATATCTGTCGGCGATCAACGGCGCGGGCACGCTGCCGCCGCAGGAGGAGGGGCTGTTCTCCAACAGCTGGTTCGGCAAGTTCCACCTCGAAATGCACCCCTGGCACCAGGCTTGGCAGGCGCTGTGGGGGCATCCCGAGATGCTCGAGCGCAGCCTCGCCTGGTATCGGCGCACCTTGCCGCACGCGCGTGCGGAGGCGGCGCGGCACCGTGTCACCGGCGCGTGGTGGCCGAAGATGGTCGGGCCGGAGGGGCGCAACAGCCCCAGCCTGATCTCGCCGTTCCTGATGTGGCAGCAACCGCATCCGATTTTGCTGGCCGAACTGGTCTGGCGGTCGAAGCACGACCGCGCGGTGCTGGCGCGCTACGGCGAGGTCGTCGAGCAAACGGCGACGTTGCTCGCGTCATGGCCGCTGGACCGCAACGGCCGGCTCGATCTCGGCCCGCCGATGATCCCGGCGCAGGAGAATTACGATCCGCTCGTGACGCGCAATCCGGCGTTCGAAGTCGAGTATTTCCGCTGGGCGCTCGGCGTCGCGCAGCAGTGGCGCGAACGTCGCGGGCTTGCGCGTCGCGCCGATTGGGATGCCGCGATCGCGCGCATCGCCCCGCCGCCGATGCGCGACGGGCTGTATCTGCCCGCCGAATCGGTGCCGGATTTCTGGAAGACCGCCGCGTCGGACCTGTGCCGCGGCCATGCCGATGCGCCGACCTGCGCCAATCGCGATCACCCGTCGTTCCTGATGGCGTACGGCTTCATCCCGGGGCCGCGCGTCGATCCGCAGGCGATGCGGCGGACGCTCGTCGAGATGGAACGTACCTGGGACCTGCGTCAGACCTGGGGCTGGGATTTCCCGATGATCGCGATGACCGCGGCGCGGCTGGGCGAGCGCGACCGCGCGGTCGACTGGTTGTTCGCGGACCGCAAGAACAACCAATGGGGCTCCACCGGCATGACCCCGCGCGTGCATGTCGAGGCGCATGCCGCCGAACTCGTCCCCAAATCGGCTGGGGCGGGCGGCGTCGCGATGACCGCCAACCCCGACGGCGCGGGCTACAGCCGCGCGGCGGAAACCTATTTCCCGTCGAACGGCGCGCTGTTGTTCGCGGTCGGCATGATGGCCGGCGGCTGGGACGGATCGACCGGCCCCGCGCCGGGCTTCCCGAAAAAGGGCTGGCAGGTCCGCGCCGAGGGCTTGGCGCCCACACCATGAGGATCACCTGATGCACACGCCCTCGCGCCGCGAGATACTCGGTGCCGCCGCGATCGGCACCGCCGCCGCCGTTGCAGCGCGCGCACCCGCTGCCAACGGCGCGGCGCCGCGCGCCTGGATCGATCCGAAGACCGGCCACCGCATCGTCCGGCTCTCCGACGATGGCGGCGCGAGCAAGCTGTACTTCTACCGCAACAGCTTCACGCCGCAGGGTGACCTGATGGTGATGTCGACCCCCGCCGGCATCGTAGCGGTCGACCTGAGGACGCAAGCGCTGACACCGCTGGTCAGCAACCCGCGCGCCGACCTGATGTTCACCGGTCGCAAGACGCGCACGGTCTATTACAGCGTCTCCGACCCGGGCGACGGCGCGCCGACCGATCGGCCGCGCGACATCTTCGCGTTCGACATCGACACCCGCCGCAGCCGCCGGATCGCCCGGCTCGAACAAGGGCAGGTCGGCTCGATCAACGCCGACGAGACGCTGATGGTCGGCACGGTCGCGTACGGCGACACGCCGCTCCAGCCCGACGTCCCCGATCCGCGCAATCGCCGTTTCGGCCAAGCCGAATATGCCGCGACCGGTCCCGACGGCCGCCCGCTGAACTTCGCCAAGGCCAAGGGTGTGCGGATGCTGCAGCGCTGGGCGGCGCGCGTACCGATGGAGCTGTTCGTCATCGACCTGAAGACCGGCGCGCGCCGCGTCATCCACAAGGCGAACGACTGGCTCAATCACCCGCAATTCTCGCCGACCGATCCGGGCCAGATCATCTTCTCGCACGAGGGACCGTGGCACCGCGTCGCGCGCATGTGGCGCATCCGCACCGACGGCACCGGTCTCGCGGCGCTCCACGAGCGCACGATGAACATGGAGATCTGGGGCCACGAGTTCTTCTCGCCCGACGGCCGCTGGGTCTGGTACGATCTGCAGACGCCGCGCGGCCAGGTGTTCTGGGTGGCGGGCGTCGAACTCGCCACCGGCCGGCGGCTGTGGCGCCGCGTCGACCAGAACGACTGGTCCGTGCATTTCAACGTATCGCCCGATGGCCGGCGCTTCGCGGGCGATGGCGGCGATGCCGACATGGTCGCGCATGCGCCGGACGGCAAATGGCTGGTGTCGCTGACCCCCGAAACCGTCGTCGACGGCGAGACCGCGGCCTATGATGCGAAACTCGTGACGCCCGAATACATGCGCAGCGAGCGCCTCGTCGACATGAGCGCACACGACTATCGGCTCGAACCCAACCTCGTCTTCACCCCCGATGGCAAGCGCATCGTCTTCGGGTCGAACATGCACGGTCGAAACCATGTCTACATGGTCGACGTAGCCAAGAGTTAGGCGGGCACTTCGCCCAAATTCTCGGCGCGCGCGCGCAACGCCTGATAGCGTTCGAAGCTCTGCTGCATATGCCGCCGTGCCGCACTGCGCGCGCGCGTCGGATCCTGCGCCTCGATCGCGCGATAGATCGCCTGGTGATCGCGGTTGATCGTCCGCGCATAGGCCTTGTGCACGGCGGGATCGTCGCTCTGCAGATACAGTCTGCGCGACGGCACCAGCCGCACACCGAGGAACTCGGTGAAGCGCTGGAAATAATCATTCTGCGACGCCCGCGCGATCGCCGCATGAAAGTCCGCGTCGGCGGCAACCGATCCGTCGGTGTCGTGGCTGCGCTCCATCGCCGCCAGCGCGTCGCGCATCGCCGCCAGGTCGGCGTCGGTACGCCGTTCCGCGGCAAGCGACGACATCTCGGTCTCGAACCCGACGCGCATTTCCAGCAGCCGCAGCACGTCCTCGATCGCGCCCAGTTCGTCGGGCGTCACCTGGAATGCACGATAGCGCGCGTTGGCGGCGACATAGGCACCCGACCCGCGGCGGGATTCGAGCAACCCGCGCGCGGCCAATCGCGCAAAGGCCTCGCGCACCACGGTGCGGCTGACCGCGAAATCCTCGGTGATCGTCTTCTCGGTCGGGAAGCGCGCGCCGGGCGCCAGCGTGCCGTGCTCGATCTGCATCTCGAAGATGCGGACGAGATCGTCGGCAAGCGATGCGGCTTTAGTGAGCGCCATGCCTGTATTCATAGCATGTGCGATGCCGCCCGCTAGTCGTCTCCGCCGACAATCGAAGCGCAAATGCATGACAACTTCGTCATCCTTGTTCGTTTCAGCGCTGCGAACCGGCGGGGGAAAACGCCTCGACCACTGCGGCCAACTCCGGATCCGCCACCCGATCGGACGCATTGGTGCCGTGCGTCAGCAGGCCGTTGGGGCAATAGCGGTCGTCGTCCCAGCCGGGATGGTCGAGCACCGGGTACAGGCACACCCCCTCGACCGGCACACCCAGCGCGATCGCGGCGCGGACCTCGGTCATGATCGAGCGTAGCCAGGGCGCGCGCGCGTCGCCCTCGATCCCCGTCTCGGCGACGAAGATCGGCCGGCCATAGCGCGCATAGGTGTCGGCCAGGATTTCCCGGAAAGGGCGCGCGCGCGGGTCGCCATAGGGCAGGGGTAGCCCGCCGTGGATCCATTGGTTGTTGTGGTAGAAATTGACGCCGACGATATCGAGCAGTTCCGGGCGGCCGCCGATCTGCGGCCAGGCGCGTCCGGCGATCATGTCCCAGCCCTGGAACTGCGCCAGACGGTGGCCCTCCGCGGCGGGCGCGTCGTGCGGGCGGGATCGGTCGGTGACGACGTTGATCACCGGGTCGGCGTGGACGAAGCGCGCGGCGGGATCGACCGCGAGGATCGCCTCCATCGCCGCGATCGACGCCCGCGCCAGCTGCACCTTCAGTTCATGCCCGCGACCACGCGCGAACGGGTTGAGATACGCCGCATCGCCGCCGCCCCAGGCCAGGAACGAAATTTCGTTGACCGGCGAATAGAAGCGCCGTTCGCCCGGACCGGCGGGCCCGAGATGCCGCGCGGCGGCGGCGGCGAAGGCGGCGAACCGTGTGACGAAGCCGGGCGTCCAGACGTCGAGATCGTCGGGCCAGCCATAATGGAGCAGGTCCCAGATCACCTCGGTGCCCGCCGCCCTCGCGCCGGCCAACTGGCGTTCGACGCTCGACCAGTCGTACACGCCGGGCGTGCGCTCGATCAGATGCCAGCGCAGCCCGTCGCGCACCGTCAGAATGCCGTGCCGCACGAGTTCGCGGTAATCATGTTCGGCATGCACATCGTGCTGGCTTGCCGCGATCACGTCGACGCGGCGTCGGTCATGTGCGCGGTGATGCGTCGAGCATTCGAAACCGCCCTGCATCATGCTGCGGAACAGCCCGGTCGGCTGTGGCAACGCCGGACGCTCGGTCAACACCTCGGCGAACAGCGCCTCCCATTGCGGCACCACCGCCGGGATTGCGTACTCCGCGTCGACTTTCGCCCGCAACGCCGTCCCCAGCCGGGTCGCGAGCGCAGGATCGCCGATCACACGCAACACCGCAGTCGCGACCGCGGCGGGATTCTCGTGCGGCACGAACAGCCCGCTGACGCCGTCGACGATCTGCTCCGCGGTCCCGTTGTCGCAGGTCGCGATCACCGGCAGCCGTGCCGCGCCCGCTTCGGCGATGACGTGCGGCATGCCCTCGCCGCGCGACAGCCAGACGAACGCATCGAGCGCGGACAACAGTTCCGGGACATCCGCGCGGTCACCGAGGAAGGTCAGCACGCTGTCCAACCCCAGCGCGGTGGCGCGTGCCCGCAGCGCAACCGCATAATCGGGGAGGAACGCGTCGGGTCCACCGATCACCACGAACCGTGCGTCGGGGCGTTGGGCGTGCACGAGCGCCACGGCGTCGATGAAATCCTCGACGCGCTTCTTCGGATCGAGCCGACCGAGCCAGCCGATCAGTGGCACGCCCTCGGCAATCCCCAACGCGGCGCGCGTCGGTGCGCGCGTCGCAGGCAAGAAAGCCCGCGTATCGACCATCGACGGGATTTCGACCGCGTGGTCCGGGCGATCGGGCATCCGGCTAGCCGCGGCATCGCGGATCGACGCGCACACGCCGACATAGCGGGCGGTGAAATGCTTGGGGCCAGCCAGCGCTTCGGACACCAGCCCGCCATGCTCGATCAACGGCGGCCGCAGATGCAGCCGTTCGAACGCCGGATAGATATCGGCGACGTTCTGGCACGATACCACCAGGTCGTATGCCGGGATCCGGCTCGCCAAATACGCGACCGTTTCTTCGAACCCCAACGCATACGGTGTCCGGTCGACCGGCACGCCGATCGCTTCCAGCTGCGCATGCGTCTGCTCGGGCATACCCTCCTTGCGGAAGCAGGCGATCACCTCGATCCGGTAACGCGCCGGGTCGAGCGCCTGCGCCAGCAGCCGCACTTCCGTTTCCTCGCCGCCGACCACCAGCCAGGCGAAGACGAACAGGATACGGATCGGCCGCCCTTCGATCGGCGGGTTCAATCGCCGACCTTGAAGACGATCTGCAGGAATTCGGGCCGCTCGCCGACCAGCCGCGCGATGAACGCGGGCGCGTCGTCATAGGGCACGACATGCGTGATCAGCTGCGCGCGGATCTCGGCCCCGCGCGCGGCGAGCAGCTTGACCGTTTCGTTCGCCAGCCGGCGCTTGTCCCATTGCTGCGCGAGCCCGCGCGGCACGCGGTTGATCTGCGCACACCGCAGGTTGAGCCCGTTGTGATGGAACTCCTCGCCGAGCCGCAACCGGTCCGCGCCGCCCTGATAGAAGGCGAGGTCGATCACCGTGCCCTGGGGCCTGAGCGCACGCATCGCCGCATGCAGGCTGGCCGCGTCCGCGCGGGTCTGGAACACCACGTCCGCACCGCGATCGTCGCCGCCGTGCAGCCAGCGCGACTTGGCGTAGTTCCACGCCTGATCCTCGGTCATCGCGGTCAGTCCCAGGCATTCCGCGCGCAACCGGCGGAACGGCGAGGGGTCGGCGATCACGACTTCGCTCGCGCCCGCCTGTTGCGCGAACAACGCCGTCAGCATGCCGACCACGCCCGCGCCGATCACCAGCGCCGGGCGCCCGCGGATACCGTCACCCAGGCCGATGACGTTCGGCCCCAGCAGTTCGGCATCGGCATGCAGGATGCCGTTGGCGGCGATCGGCCCCATCTGGCCGACATAGATGCCGAGAATTGGGTCCATCTCCGCCGGCAGCTTGGTCAGCAGGTCGTTGAACGGGTCGGCGGTGTGACCGGTCTTGTGCCCGAACACTGCGCCGACGACGTCGCCGTTCGCGTAATCATCGACCCGGCTGTCGCTGACCCGCGCGCATTCCATGTAGCCGAGGAACGGCACCGGATAATGCGCACTCGCCTCGCCCTCGACGAACACGCCGCGGCCCGCGTCCCAGCGCGAATGCAGATACGGGTTGCTGTTCTTGACGAAAGTGAGCTCGGTCCCGGCCGAAAAGCCGGTGTAGAGCAGGTCTAGCCGGACCTGCCCGTCGGCCGGCGGGCCCTCGTCATAGCCGAAGAAATACGCTTGGCCCGGGCGTTCGACACCGAGCGATCGGACGTGGCGCCACTCAGACATGCGCAACCTCGCGCGACGGGTTCAGTGCGATCGCGCGACCCTCGGCGGCGGACTGTTCGATCGCCAGAGCCAAACGAAGCGTATCGAGCGCGGCGGGGTAGGGGCAGCGGATGCGGTTCGCCTTGCCCTGCACCGCATCGATGAAGTCGCGATCCTCGAGCACCACCGGATCCGCGCCATTGCCGCGCACCGGGCGGCCGCGGCCGATGTCGATCATCACGTCGCGGTCGGTCAGCTCGATCGCCAGCCCCTCGCCGTACAGATGCAGCCCGACGCGGTGGTTCCAGTTGAGCAGGCAGGTCGAGGCGAAATTGGCGATCGCGCCGCTCGCGAAGGTCAGCATTGCCGTGCTGGTCGTCGCGACGTCGAGCCCCGGGAACGCGGCACGGTCGACATGCCCCGACTGGCCGTAGACGCGCACCACGTCGCCGACGAGATAGCGCGCGAGATCGACCAGATGCGTGGTCTGTTCGAGCATCTGCCCGCCCGACGCATCCTTCTTCCACCACCAGCGCGGCGGCGGTGTCGAATCGAGCCAATAGCCCGACAGCAGCCGCGCCGGCGTCGCCGCCAGCAGCGCCTTCACCTCGTCGACCGTATCGAGATAGCGCCAGTGATAGCCGACCGCGGTGACCAGCCCGAGCCGCTCGACCGACGCCGCGACGTCCTCCGCGGTGCCCAGGTCGATCGCGACCGGCTTCTCGACGAAGAACGGCAGCCCCTTGTCGATCGCCAGCCGCTCGGGCTCGCCGTGCGCGAACGGCGGCACGCAGATGAACAGCGCGTCGAGCTCGACCGCCTCCAGCATCGCCGCCGCATCGTCGAACGCACGCGCGCCGAACCGGCCCGCCGCCTCGGTCGCGCGCGCCATGTCGACGTCCGCGACCGCGACGATGTCGACATCGTCGAACTGCTCCAGCACACCGAAATGGCGATGGGCGATGCCGCCGGCGCCGATGAACCCGATCCGTGTTCGCTCCACGCGTGCTCCCTGTGTCGTCTTTTGAGTGGCGGTATAGACCGCGCGGGTGTCGGCGATCATGCGGTCCGCCGTGAAATGCTGCGCATGCCGATCGCGCGCGGCGTCAGCCATTGTTGCCAAGGCTTCGCGATCGCCCAGCGCCGCGATTACCGTCGCGGCAAAGCTCGCCGGATCGGCCGCGCTGAGACGACCGGTAACGCCGTCCTCAATCGCCTCGGCATTGCCCGGCGCATCCGTCGCGACGATCGGCAGCCCCGCCGCCATCGCTTCGAGTGCTGCCAGCGACAGGCCCTCGAACGCGGAGGGCAGGAGGAGCAGGTCGGCCAGCGCCATCAGGTCGCCAATGTCGCCGCGATTGCCGAGCATGCGCACCGTGCCGGCTAGCCCGGCTGCGGCGACTGCGCGCGCGACCGGCACCAGCAACGGTCCGTCGCCCGCCAGCAGCACGACGCAATCGGGAAGCGCCACGCAGATCGCCGGCAGCGCGTCGAGCAACAGGCGGTGACCCTTCTGTTCGGCAAACCGCCCGATCATCAGCAGCACCGGCGCATTGCCGACGCCCCATTCGCTCCGCAGCGCCGCGCGCGACCGTGTCGCCGTCCGCGCAGTCACGCCGTTGTGGATCGTCTCGACCAAACCAGCCTCGATCCCTGCGTCATGATGCGTCGCCGCGACTGCATCCGACACGCAGATCAGCCGGGCAAGCGCACCCGCCGCGTCCTTGTGATCTACACGCTGCGCCTCGTCGGTCAGCAGGTACGGCAGATGCTCGGTGCGGATCACCGGGATCCCCGCGGCGGCGGCGGCGCGCACCGCGGCGTTGCCTTCCCAGCCGATCCCGGCATGGACATGGACCAGGTCGGGCGCATCGCGCTGCAGCCAGCGGGTCAGCGCGCCATGATCGTCGTCGATCGTCTTGACCGCTAGGCCGCTCGCCGCCGCGCGGTCGAGCAAACCCGTGCCGCTGCGCCCGGCGACGACGATCTCGACGTCGCTCATCCCTCCCGCCAGCGTCATCATATGTTCGCCGACACCGGACGGCGTCGCGCTGTCGGTCAGCAGGCAGATCCGCGTCATTCCGCCGCCTCTGCCGCGATTTCGGTTCGTGCGAACAGCTTGCGGTACGTCGCCAAAGCCTGCCCCACCACCTGATCCATATTGTAATAGCGATAGGTCGCCAGCCGCCCGACGAACGTCACGTCCGGTTCGGCATCCGCCAGCGCCTCGTAGCGCTTGAACAGCGCCTGGTTCTCGGGCCGCGGGATCGGGTAATAGGGATCGCCCTCCGCGCTCGGGATCTCATAGGTGATGCTGGTCTTGGCATGCGCTTGCCCGGTCAGGTGCTTGTATTCGGTGATCCGCGTGTGCGGCACCGCCTCGTCCGGATAGTTCACCACCGCCACCGGCTGGAACTGCGCGACGTCGTGCGTCTCGTGGACGAACTCGAGGCTGCGATACGGCAGCTTGCCGAAACGGAAGTCGAAATACTCGTCGATCGGTCCGGTGAAGACGATATGGTCGACATCGACCCGCTCGATCACGTCGCGATACTCGACGCCCAGCTCGATCGCGATGTTCGGATGATCGAGCATCGCCTCGAACATCCTTGTGTACCCCTCGGCCGGCATCGCCTGGAACCGATCGTTGAAATAACGGTCGTCGGTCGAGGTCCGCGTCGGCACGCGCGCGGTCACCGTGCGGTCGAGCTCGGACGGATCCAGCCCCCATTGCTTCCGCGTATAGCCGCGGAAGAACGTCGTGTAGAGTTCGCGACCGACCGCCGAGACTACGACGTCCTCCGACGTGCGGATTTCCGCGACCGGCTCGGCGCGTTCGGCGAGGAACGCCGCGGCCGCCGCGTCGCAATCGAGCGACAGGCCATACAGCTGGTTGAGCGTGGTCCGGTTGATCGGCATCGGCACCAGCGCACCGTTCACGTCCGCCAGCACGCGGTGCTCATACGGCCGCCACTCGGTGAACCGCGACAGGTAATCGACCACGTCCGCCGAATTGGTGTGGAAGATATGCGGGCCGTATCGATGCACCAGCACGCCGGCCGCATCATGCTCGTCATAGGCATTGCCGCCGATATGCGGCCGCCGGTCGACCACCAGCACGCGCTGGCCCGACTCCGCTGCAAGCCGCTCGGCCAGCACCGCGCCGGCGAACCCCGCGCCCACCACCAGCGTGTCGTAATGCGGACGCGCGCGCGGTTCGCCGCGCAGCACGCGGCCGATCGCGCGCGCCATCGCCGCGTGCGTATCGTCCCACGACTGGCCGGCAAGCACCGTATCCGCCATGTCGCGCCATACGCCCTGCTTGGGCAGCGCCAGCGCCGCCTCGCATGCCGCGACGAACGCGTCGGCGTCGCGCGCGATCGCGACCGCATCGAGGTCGCCGTAATGACGGATGACGTCGACGATCGGCGTCGACACGACGGGCAGGCCGCCGGCCAGATATTCGGGCGTCTTGGTCGGGCTGATGAAGCGGGTCGCCGCGTTGACCGCGAACGGCATCAGCGCCACGTCCCAGCCCGACAGATAGGCGGGCAGATCGCCATAGCCACGCGAGCCCAGCCAGTGGATGTTCGCGCGGCGCGGCAGCTCGGCAGGGTCGATCTTCACCACCGGGCCGATCATCACCAGCGACCAGTCGGGCCGCGCGGCCGCGATCGCATCGATCAGCGCCAGGTCGATCCGCTCGTCGATGACGCCGTAGAACCCGAGCTTCGGCCCGGCGATGCCGCGCTGGTCGTCGGGCTCGCCCAAGCCGCCTCGCGCCTGCGCGAAATGCGCGACCTCGACCGCGGACGGGAAGGGATGCACGTCGCGGTGCCGGCCGCGCTTCGCCTCGTACAAGCTATAGCCGCCGGTGAAGACCAGGTCCGCGCGCGCCAGCAGCCGGGTTTCCTGTTCGATCAGCGCCGGATCGGCGAACCGGAACGCCGACAGCTCGTCCATGCAGTCGTACACCACCGCGGCGGCGTCGACATGCGCGGCAAACGCGAACATCGCCGGCGTGTAAAACCACAGCAGCGGCTTGGCCGGGATGCTGGAGCGGACCAGCATGTCGAGCAACTCACGCAGGCCCTGTTCGACCTGCTCGCGGCTCCACCAATGCGGCAGACGCGGACGCAGCGCGATGACGCCATCGGCGGGGAAGGGATGGTGCTCGAGGAACGGCAGCGGATGGTCGCACGGGATATGTTCTTCCCAGAAGAACACCGGCGCCGTGGTCGCGAACCGTTTCATCAGATGCTGCGGGCGCTGGGTGACGAAATCCCATCGCAGATGCGAAAAACAGATCACGGTGGGTGTCGCATCGACGCCCGATCCTGCGGGCATACTGGTAGTCCCGTGCACGTCGCTCCGATCCGCGGCAGTCCGCTGTCGCCCCCCTGGCGACATGGGTTAGGCAGCCGGCCCGGCCCTGTCCTTGCTCTGCATCATGGTGCTCTCGATAAGCTGCGACAGCCGCGCCACGCTCGACGGCCAGGTCCAGCGTTCGAGCACGACATCGCGCGGCGCATAGTCGGCGGCGGTCGCGCGCAGCGTGATGATCGCGTCGGCGAACCCGTCCGCGGTCGCGGTCATCCCGGTCTCCGGCAGGATATACTGCAAGCCGCAGGTCAACTCGGCGTTGGCGAGCACCGGCAGTCCGGCCAGCATATATTCCGTCAGGATCGCCGGAGCACCGTCGTCGACGCCGCAGACCACGCCGAAGCGCGCGCGGTTCATCAGCCGGTTGACCTCCTCGATCCCGACGCCGGGCGGGCCGACGAACTCGATCGACAAATTCTGATCGATCGCGCGGCGGCGTAGATCTTCGGCCATCTCGCCATAGCCGAACACGCAGATCGCGCGCACGTCGCGCGGCAGTTTCGCCAGCGCGTCGAACAGGATGTCGTGGCGCTTATAGGGTTGTGCCGCCGCGACGTAGATCAGGTCGACGTCCTTCGGCGTACCGAGCGGCCGGAACTGGTCGATGGCGGCGAACTCTGGCCCGACCGGCAGGATCGCGGTCGGCATGCCGGGATGGCGCGCCGCGACGACATCCGACTGCCACTGCGCCCCGGTCAGCACCAGATCGAAATGGGCGCTGCAGTCGGGCGGTACGCGCAGCGCCGGCGCGTCGATCGAATTGTAGATGATGAAACTCGCCGCGCAGAGTTCGAGCAGCGACGGCGCCACCCCCAGGCCGTACACCATCAGGATATGCGGCGCGCCGAACCGCCGCACGAAATCCTCCATCGCCGCCGACGCGGACGGCGCGCCATCGCCGTCGCGCCGAAACGCACGCCGTCCGAGGACCGCCGTCTCGCGGCGGAACGGCGCCGGACCTTCGCCGGTCCAGAAATTCCAGATTTCCGCCTGCTCGACGACCCCCGACGCGATCAGCGCGAGCGGCAGTCGCTCGAGATAGCTGCCGACGACCTCGACCGGGCCGGCGGGCGTGGCCTGATTCGCGGCGTAAAGCGGCGGCTCGTGCGTATCGAACGGCGCATGACCGTCCTGCACCCAGTCGCTGATGACGACCACCGACTTGCGGGCGGTCAACGGGATGCGTTCGATGATATCACCCGATACAGGGCGGTATCGCCCGCGCGTTTCTTGTCGCGTCCGCGCGGCGCACGCAACACGCCGGGTGCCGCCCGCTCGCACCGAACGGTGCGACAGGCGGATCGGTCATGTCAGGCGGCGCGTGCGATCGGTGCCGTGCCGCGATCGTTGACGGCCTGTGCGGCGCGCATCGGCGTCACGGTCGCCGTGGCGGTGCCGGTCGCCGGGTGGCGGTGCGAGAAATACAATGCGATCAAGCTGAACATGGGTGTCTCCGAATCAATGCTGCACTGCAGCGTTCTGATCCGGTACTGAACTCCGGGCCTGCACGAGGCAAACGCAACGACTGCGCGCGCAAGTGCAACAAACGCAATCGCGAGCCTTCGCGCCGAAACGGACGCACTCGGTTCGCATCGCCGCCGCCGCGGACCAAGCTCCGCGTTACGCCTCGGCCCGCACTCCGCATCCTCGCGCGATGCGAAACCGTCCCGACAATCACCTTTATTACGGCGACAACCTCGCCGTGCTCCGCAAGGAGATCCCCGACGACAGCGTCGACCTGATCTATCTCGACCCGCCGTTCAACTCGAACGCCAACTACAACATCCTGTTCAAGTCGCCGACCGGCAGCTCGTCCGACGCGCAGATCGAGGCGTTCGAGGATACCTGGCACTGGAACGACGCGGCGGAGGATGCCTTCGACCAGGTCGCGCGCAGCGGCAACACCCGCGCCTTCGACCTGCTCAACGCAATCCGCCGCTTCCTCGGCGAGAACGACATGATGGCCTATCTGGCGATGATGGCGGTCCGCCTGATCGAGCTTCACCGCGTGCTGAAACCGACCGGCAGCCTGTATCTCCACTGCGATCCGACCGCGAGCCACTACCTGAAACTGCTGCTCGACGGCGTGTTCGGCGAGGAGCGGTTCGTCAACGAGATAATATGGAAGCGATCGCATGCGCACAGCGATGCGCGTCAGGGGGCACGCCATTTCGGTCGGCTAACGGACACGATCTTCTTCTATGCGAAGGGTAATGCCCGGACATGGAACGTCATCTACACCGATTATGAACAAGGCTATCTCGACCGCGACTATCGCCGTCTCGAAGCCGATGGTCGGCGCTATCGGCTCGACAATATCCAAGGACCAGGCGGTGCGGACAAGGGCAATCCCTTTTACGAGGTGATGGGGGTTTCGCGGCACTGGCGCTATTCCCGAGCACGGATGGACCAGTTGATTGCCGATGGTCGAATCATTCAGACGCGGCCTGGCGCGGTCCCACAGTATAAGCGCTACCTCGACGAAATGCCGGGCGTGCCGCTGCAGAATCTGTGGACCGATCTTCCGCTCATCAACAACCGCTCCACAGAAGGTCTGGGGTATCCGACGCAGAAACCGGTAGGCTTGCTCGAACGCATCATCGCTGCGTCGTCCAACGAGGGCGATGTGATCCTGGACCCGTTCTGCGGCTGCGGGACCGCGGTCCATGTCGCGCAGAAACTCGGACGCCAGTGGATCGGCATCGACGTGACGCACCTCGCTATCTCGTTGATCGAGAAGCGAATGACTGCGGCGTTCCCCGGCATCGCCTTCACGGTCGAGGGTACGCCCAAGGACCTCGCCTCGGCGGAGGATCTCGCCGAACGCGACAAATACCAGTTCCAGTGGTGGGCGGTGTCGATGGTCGACGCGATGCCGTTCGGCGGCAAGAAGAAGGGCGCCGATGGCGGGATCGACGGGCTGATCTACTTCAAGCCCGACGGCCGCAAGACCGAGAAGGCGATCGTCTCGGTCAAGGGCGGCGGGAATGTCGGCGTGCAGATGATCCGCGATCTCCATTCGACGATGGAGCGCGAAAAGGCCCCGATCGGCGTCTTCATCACCCGCGCGCTGCCGACCGTCGTGATGGAGCGCGAGGCCGCCGCAGTCGGCCGCTTCCACGCCGCCGCGACCGGCAAGAGCTACCCGCGCCTCCAGATCATCACGCTCGCCGAACTCTTCGCCGGCAAGAAGCCCGACATCCCTTATGTCGACCCCACCGCCGGCATCAAACGCCCCCCGCGCGAAGACACGGCAAGGCAGGTGGCGCTGTTATAGATCGGATATGGACCGATCTGCGTGTGTCCCGTCCCGAAAGGGAGGATTTTCCCTATGTCCTACACGTCACACCACAGATACCGTCGCGGTTCGACTCGCTCTTTGACCTCGCCGCTCCCCAATCGCCCGCCCGCGAAAACACGCTATCGTCTCAACATCCTCAACATTCGCCAGAGATCCCGAAAGCTCGAACAGTCTTCCAGGCCTAATCTTCCTAATCTTCCGTGGCTCGCAAACCGCTCGCGCCGCCCCCATATCCGGGCAGCGCTTCCCTTTTATCGGTTTTGCCGCTAAGGGCCCGCGTTCGAATATCCCCCGATCACCAGAGGTTTTGTTTGGCCAAGGAAGAACTGCTCGAGATGCGCGGCCGCGTGGTGGAATTGCTCCCCAATGCGATGTTCCGCGTCCAGCTCGAAAACGATCATGAGATTCTCGGCCATACCGCCGGCAAGATGCGCAAGAACCGCATCCGCGTGCTCGTCGGCGACGAAGTGCTGTGCGAACTCACGCCCTACGATCTGACCAAGGGTCGCATCACCTACCGCTTCAAGTAACGCCCCCGGGCGTTCCTCTTACACCGAACGAGGCTCCCATGCTGGTTCTGGCCTCCTCTTCTCCGCGTCGTCGCGACCTGCTGGCCCGGCTCGGCGTCGTGCCGACCCGCGTCGCCTCGCCCGACATCGACGAGAGCCCTCGGAAAGCCGAGGCACCGCGCGACTATGCGTTCCGGCTCGCCGTCGAAAAGGCGCAGGCGGTGAACCGTGCCCCGGGCGAGATCGTCCTCGCCGGCGATACCACCATCGCGCTCGGCCGCCGCATCCTGCCGCCGGCAGATACCGAGGCGGTACAGCGCGACCTGCTGGCAAAACTCTCCGGCCGCCGTCACCACGCACTCAGCGCGGTCTGCGTGATCGACGCCGCCGGCAAGGTCCGCACGCGCATCGCCGACACCATCGTCGCCTTCAAGCCGCTCTCCGACGCCGAGATCGACGCGTACGTCGCTTGCGGCGAAGGCTTGGGCAAAGCCGGCGGCTACGCCATCCAGGGCCGCGCCGAGGCGTTCGTTCGCTTCCTCTCCGGGTCCCATTCGGGCGTCGTCGGCCTGCCGCTGTTCGAGACCCGCGCCCTGCTCAAGACCGCCGGCGTCCCGCTTGCCTGAATGGCTCTACGAAGCCGGCATCGGTGAGGCCAGGGCGGCGCTCGTCAAGCAGGACAGGATCGTAGAAGCGGCGATCGAACTCGAGCAGGACGGTCTCCGTGTCGGCACCGTCGCCAAGGCCCGCCTCGTCGCGCTTCTCCCCGGACGCCGCGGTCGCGTCGCCCTCGACGGCGGCGAGGCGCTGATCAACACGCTCCCGCCCGGCATCACCGAAGGCGCCGCGCTGACCGTCGAGATCGTCCGGGAAGCCATCCCCGAGCCCGGTCGCGCCAAACTCGCCAAGGCGGTCGCCACCGATGCCGCGCCGTGTACCGCCCCCGACCTCTACGCCCGCCTCGTCGCCACCGGCCACCCGCTCCGCGTCGTCCGTTCCCATGAACCCGATGCACTCGAAGCCGCCGGCTGGTCCGAACTGCTCGACGAGGCGCTGTCGGGCGAGATCGTCTTCCCCGCCGGCGCGCTCCGCCTGTCGCCGACCCCGGCGATGACGCTGTTCGACGTCGACGGCGCGCCGCCCCTAGACGCGCTCGCCATAACAGCCGCCTACGAAGTCGCCGCAGCAATCCGCCGCCACGGTATAGGCGGCTCGATCGGCATCGACTTCCCGACATTGCAGGGCAAGGCACAGCGGCAGGCGGTCGCCGCGGCGATCGACGACGCGCTGCCGCTGCCGTTCGAGCGCACGACGATGAACGGCTTCGGCTTCCTCCAGATCATCCGCCCCCGCCCGCGCGCCTCGATCCCCGAGCTGCTCCGTGCCGACCCCGTCGGTGCCGCTGCCCGCGCTGTATTGCGCAGCCTGGAACGCACGCCCCCCACCGCCTCGCGCCGCCACCGCTTGCCCGGCCAAGTCCTTGCCAGGCTGCGGGCCGAGCCGGCATGGCTGGCGGAACTCGCCCGCCGCACGGGCGTCGTCCACGAACTGGAGAGCGCATGATGCCCGTCAATTGTCCGATCTGCGGCAAGCCCGCGGCGCCCGATGCGACCCCGTTCTGCTCCAGTCGCCACCGCGACCGCGACCTGCTGCAATGGCTCGGCGAAGGCTATCGCATTCCCGGCCGTCCGATCGGCACGGATGGGGTAGACAGCGACGAGGACGCCGACTAAACGCGCCCTTCCGGTCGAAAGATCGGCGATGTTTCGGCCCCGGCCGGACGATGCCCGGATAGCTCAGTTGGTAGAGCATGCGACTGAAAATCGCAGTGTCGGCGGTTCGACCCCGTCTCCGGGCACCACTTCTTTTCTTATCGCAGAACCCGCGTGACGTGGCCCATCTTGCGCCCCGGCCGCGAATCGCCCTTGCCGTACAGATGCAAATGCGCGCCCGGCTCGGCGAGCAGCCGAGGCCACGCATCGGCCTGCGCACCGATCAGGTTCTCCATCGTTACCTTGCGCCCCGTCAGCGCGGTCGATCCCAGCGGCAGGCCGCAGATCGCGCGGATGTGGTTCTCGAACTGCGAGCACTCCGCCCCTTCGATCGTCCAATGCCCCGAATTGTGTACCCGCGGCGCCATCTCGTTGAACACCGGTCCGTCCGGCGTCGCGAAGAACTCCGCCGCCATCACGCCGACATAGTCGAGCCGCTCGGCGATTTTTCGCGCCACGTCGATCGCCGCCGCCGCCTGGTCCACGATCACGCCGCGTGCCGGCACGGTCGAGGTGGCGAGGATGCCGTCGTGATGGACGTTCTCCGGCGTATCCCACGTCACCACCTGTCCGTCGCGACCCCGTGCGAGCAGGACCGAGAATTCGGCGAGGAAGTCGATCCGCCCCTCGACGATCGCCGGTACGCCGGTCTGCAGGGCAGGGGGGCTGCCCAGCGCTGCCCATGCCGCCTCCGCCTCGCCGACATCGTCGATCCGCACCTGCCCCTTGCCGTCATAACCGAACAGCGTGGTCTTCAGGATCGCCGGCGCGCCGATCTCGCCCAGCGCTCGCGCCAATTCGGCGGCACTCGCGACCTCCCGGTAGGGTGCGGTCCGCCCGCCGAGTTCGGTCACCAGCGCCTTCTCGTTCGGGCGATAGCGGGCGACGTCCAGCGCCCGCACCGGCGGATGCACCGCGACCCGCCCCGACAGGAACGACACCGCCTGCGGATCGATATTCTCGAATTCATAGGTCGCGATGTCGACCCGCGCCGCGAACGCGCGCATCGCGTCGGCATCCTCGAACCGGCCTTGCGTCCACTCCGCTGCGACCTCGGTCGCCGGCCCGGTCGCCTCGGGTGCATAGACGTGGCTGCGATACCCCAGCTGCGCCGCGGCAATCGCCAGCATCCGGCCGAGCTGACCGCCGCCCAGGATGCCGATCGTCGATCCGGGGGGCAGCATCATGCGCTGGTCGCGATTGGGTCGGTCGCGACGGCGTCGGTCTGCGCCGCCCGCCACGCCTTCAGCCGCTCGGCCAGCGCATCGTCGGACGTCGCGAGGATCGCCGCCGCCAGCAAGCCCGCATTGATCGCCCCTGGCTTGCCGATCGCCAACGTACCGACCGGGATGCCGCCGGGCATCTGGACGATCGAGAGCAGGCTATCCATGCCCTTCAGTGCCTTGGATTCGACCGGCACGCCCAGCACCGGCAGGTGCGTCATCGCCGCCGCCATGCCGGGCAAATGCGCTGCGCCGCCTGCGCCGGCGATCACGACCTTCAGGCCACGGTCGGCGGCGGTCGTCGCATAGTCGTAAAGCCGCTGCGGGGTGCGATGCGCGGAGACGACCTGCGTTTCGTACGCGACACCCAGCGCGTCGAGCGTTTCGGCCGCGTGGCGCATCGTCTCCCAGTCGGAGGTGCTACCCATGATGATGCCGACCAGCGCCATTTCGCCCCCAGTGCCAAGGCCCCCGCTATTCAGGGAGCGCCGTGCCTAGCGAGGCGAGGGGGGCAGGGCAACCGCCCCGCCCTCCCGCGAACGTCAGCGCTCGCTTAGATAATAGCGGTCGAGCGCCTTCAGCTCGCCGTCGAGCTCGTACACGATTGGCTGGCCGGTCGGGATCTCCAGGCCCGTGATCTCGTCGTCGGGTATGTTCGACAGATGCTTGACCAGCGCGCGCAGTGAATTGCCGTGCGCGGAGATCAGCACGCGCTGGCCGTCTTTCAGCGCCGGCGCGATCCGCGCGTCCCAATAGGGCAGTACGCGTGCGATCGTGTCCTTCAGGCTCTCGGTCTTGGGGACCGTGATGCCCTCATAGCGCCGGTCCTTCGACAGATCGAACTCGCTGCCGTCTTCCAGCACCGGCGGCGGAACGTCGAAGCTGCGGCGCCAGGTATGGACCTGCGCCTCGCCATGCTTGGCCGCGGTCTCGGCCTTGTCGAGCCCGGTCAGCCCGCCATAATGCCGCTCGTTCAGCCGCCAGTCCTTCTCGACCGGCAGCCACAGCCGGCCCATGGCCTCCAGTGCGATGTTCAGCGTCTTGATCGCGCGCGTCTGCAGGCTGACGAAGGTCTGGTCGAAATCGAGGCCCTTGGCGGCCATCAATTCGCCTGCGGCCTTGGCCTCGGCCTCGCCCTTTGCGGTCATCTCGACGTCCCACCAGCCGGTGAAACGGTTTTCCAGGTTCCACGTGGACTGGCCGTGGCGGATCAGGACTAGGGTAGGCATGAGGTCTCCTCGATTACCCCTCTCCCATCGGGAGAGGGAGGGGCCCGCCGGCGTCTGCCGGTGGGAGGGTGAGGGCGACGGCATCGACCCGCCCTCACCCTCCCGGCGCTACGCGCCTCCTTCCCTCTCCCAATGGGAGAGGAATTTAGTTCAAATATCGTCGATCATGTCGGCCAGCGTCTCGAGCATCGCATGCGCAAGTTGCTTCGAACGCTCGGGCGACCAGCCGAACTCGGCATCGGGGTTGGGATCATGGTCCTTGAACGGCATCTCCAGCGTCATCGACACCGCACCGAAACGCTCGGCCAACTGGTTGGTCGACATCGACAGATTGGCGGTGCCGGGCGCCGATTTCGGATAGCCCTTCTCGGTCTGAAAATCGGGCGTATGCGCCGCCAGCCGACGGCCGAATTCGTAATATTTCGCGCCGAGCGCGTCGGTCCAGGACGGGATCCCCTCGAACCCGGCCAGGAAGTTCGCCGGGATCGCCTCGTCGCCGTGGATATCCATCGCCACGGCAACCCCGGTCGCATCCATCGCGTCGCGCACGCACAGCACTTCCGGGCTGCGCTCCGGCGTCGGCGTATGCCATTCGCGGTTGAGGTTCACGCCCGCCGCATTGGTCCGCAGGTGCCCACGGCGCGTGCCGTCGGGGTTCATATTGGGCACGACGTGGAAGGTCGCCTTCTCCAGCAGCGAGGCCGTGACGGCATCGGACGTATCGGTCAGCCGTTCGAGCGCACCCTCCATCCACCATTCGGTCATCGATTCGCCGGGATGCTGGCGGCCATAGATCCAGACCTGCTTCGGCCCCGACCCGATCGTGAAGCAGTCGATCGCCTGCCCGTCGAGCGAAACGCCCAGTTCGCGGTGCTGCGCGACCGGCGACAAGGCAGTGCGCGCGACCAGCGCCTCGTGCATCTCCATCGTGTACGGCGCGAAATAGGCGAACCAGACCAGGTCGATCTCGCCGCTCCAGTCGAACTCCAGCACGCCGTTGGCGTATCGCGTCGGGATCATCCGCCAGGCGATCCGATCGGTACTGGCGCGCACCTGATACCCGGGCCAGCCGAACGGATAGGCCGATCCGCCGGCGTTGACGATCCGGTACGTCACCGCATTGCCCGCCGCGCCGGCGACGCGAAAATAGAACCATTGGTAGAAATCGGACTCGCGGTCCTTCTCGATCTCAAGATCGACGACGCCATCGTCGATCTTCACCAGGCGAATGTTGCCGCTGTCGAACGCGGCGTTGAGCGTGATCGTCATTTTACTTGGATAGTCCGGCCCGACTCACCGGGGAACCCCGCGAACAGCGCGCGTGCCAGCTTGCCGGCCTGGAAATCGGTCGTCGCGTCTGCCTTGCGCGCATCGGCGAAGCTCTGCGCACGGCCTTCCCAGACCGGCGACTGGTCGGCGCTGCGCTTGATCGTCACCGCCAACTCGGTGACCAGCACGACGTTGCGTCCACCGCCGCCGATCGGGAAGCCGACCCCGCCGCCCAGCCCGACGCCGCCGCCACCGCGTCCGCCACCGAAGCCACCGCCGCCGATGCCGACGCTGATCGGCGACTGGCGCGGTGGCCCCGCCTGCGTGGTCCGCGTGAACCCGACGGTGGCGATGAACTGAGGCTTGGCGGTGGCGACCGCGGGCGGGTTGTAGCCGACCTTGATCAACTCGCCCTGCACGGCCGCCGCGTAGCTCTTGAACTCGAGGCTCGCCGGTCCCGCGGACAGCGGCTGCACCGCGATCGTGCCGCGATCGAGCGGCTCGCCCAGGTGATAGCGCAGCACCTCGGTCGGCGGCAGCGACACTGTCGTGCAGGCCGCGAGCCCGGCACCGGTGAGCGCCAGAGCGAGGATGGTACGCATGGTCATCGGGAGTTCCCTAACTTGTTGCGCATTGGTAACGCTCAAACCGCCCCGGCGGGTTCCAGGGTCGGTTCGGCGTCCGTTTGCTTGACTTGAACACCCCCCGCCATTAGGCGATCCCGTCTTTCCGCACACCTAGAATTGAAAAGAAGCGAATCGATCATGAAGATCCGCAATTCCCTGAAGTCGCTCAAGGATCGTCACCGCGATAACCGCGTGATCCGTCGTCGTGGCCGTACCTACGTCATCAACAAGACGAACCGTCGCTTCAAGGCGCGCCAGGGCTGAACACCCTCGCGCCGACCGCCGTCGTCTTCGACGTCGGTCGCGTCCTGTACGACTGGGATCCGCGGATTCTATACGAGCGCCTGATTGAGGACGATCGGGCGCTCGATGCGTTCCTGCGTGATGTCGTCACGATCGACTGGCATTTCCAGCATGATGCCGGCCGCAACTTCGCCGATACCTCGGCGGAGCTTGCCGCGTTGCACCCGCAGCATGCCGATCTGATCGCCCTATGGGGCCCGCGCTTCGTCGACAGTATCGGCGCGGCGGTCGTCGGCATGCACGAGATCGTCCACGAGCTCGACGCCGCGGGCGTGCCGCTGTTCGCTATCACCAATTTCAGTCACGAATTCTGGCCGCCGTTCCGCGCGCGCGAAGCCGAACTGTTCGACCGGTTTCGCGACGTCGTCGTGTCCGGCGAAGAGAAACTGGTGAAGCCGGACGCCGCGATCTACCGGCTAGCGCTCGACCGATTCAGGTTGCAGCCCGAAAAGGCGGTGTTCGTCGACGATAACGCCGCGAATGTCGCTGGCGCCGCGGCGGTCGGCATGCACGCGGTCCTGTTCACCGACGCCGCCGCGTTCCGCGCGCAGTTGGTTGAACACGGCCTCCTCCCTCCGTCATCCCGGGCTCGTCCCGGGATCCAGAGCCAGGAACGCCGCGCCCAGTAGCCCTGGATCCCGGGACAAGCTCAGGATGGCGGAAAAGCTACTTCTCCAAACTCGCCAGCTGCCTCGCATTCGCTTTCGCAGTCTCCGCATCGATCAGCGGCTCTTCCGGCATGAAGCCGCCCTCGAAATCGTTGGTCACCGTCACGGTCGTCCCGAGCGACGTCACGCCGAACAGTTTCTTCGCAAACCCGGTCGGCACGCGGATGCAGCCATGCGAATCGGGGAACCCCGGGTTCCTGCCCGCATGGATCGCGATCCCGTCCCAGGTCAGCCGCTGCATGAACGGCATCGACGCGTCGTTATACAGGTTCGACTTGTGGAACTCGTTCTTCTGCAGGATCGGATAGGTCCCCAGCGGGGTATCCTTGCCGTCCTTGCCGCTCGAGATCGTCGTCGCCGCGACCATCTGCGCGCCGCGATAAACATAGGCACGCTGCGTCGCCAAACTGACGACGATGCTGACCGCCTCGCCGGTATTGGTGTCGTTCCAGACGAACTGGTTGGGGGACAATTCGGTCGCGGCTTCCTCGATCGGCAGGACCGCACTGTCCAACGCCAGCGCCGGCGTCGCACCGACGATGCCCAGGATCAACGCGAACGCGAACCCAGTTTTGCGCGCCATGAATTGCCTCCGTCCAGCCGCCTGATTCAACCAACGCGCAAATGTTACGATTGTGCCCCGCAGGAACGACTCAAGACGAACCGGGCCGGACTCGCGGCGGAATGAAGGAACGAGCGGGCAACCAGCGGAAATGGTTGCGGAATTTTCATGAAATTTGCGCTATATGGAGGTCAGTGGGAACGGGGCTTCTCGGGAATTTTGATGCACGAAGAGCATGATCTGGTGCGCGATCGCCGCGCGCTTCTGAAGAACGGTCTGGTTCTGGCGGGCGCGCTCGTCGTACCGGGCGCCGTATCGGCCACGCCGCGGCTGACCTCGCGGGATCTGCGGCCGATGTCGCAGCCGCCACTGCCGCGTGTACCGGCCGCACCGATCACCTCGTCGCGGGTCGTCCGCCCCGAACTGCTCCGCCAGGCGCTGGCGTCGCTCAATCGTCACGACAGCCGTGTGCCGAAGCGCGACCGCATCGCGATTGCCGATTTCGCCGCCTCGTCGTCGCAGCCGCGCTTTCACTTCATCGATCTCGCCAGCGGCCGCAGCACCTCGCTGCTGGTCTCGCACGGCAGCGGGTCGGACCCCTCGCACAGCGGCTTCCTGCGCCGTTTCTCGAACGACTTCGGCTCGAACGCCTCGTCGCAGGGCGCGTTCGTTACCGACGATTACTACGTCGGCAAGCATGGCCGCTCGCAGCGTCTGATCGGGCTCGACCCGACCAACGACAACGCGCTTGGTCGCGCCATCGTCGTGCATTCGGCCTGGTACGCGAACAAGGACATGATCGCCACGCATGGGATGCTCGGCCGTAGCCAGGGCTGCTTCGCGGTCGGCGAACGCGACCTCGATCAGGTTTTCGCCCGGCTCGGAACAGGCCGGATGATCTTCGCCGCCAAGGTCTGAGCCCCCATCCGGCGCACGCCGCCGACCAGGCCCGACCACATCAGCGCCTCCAGCCCGGCATAGCCGAGCCCCAGGTGCTCGGGCCGTACCGCCAGTATGTCGGCCACGCCGATCGTTCCAGCGCGCAGCCCCGTGCGGCCGACCTGCCCCCAGCGCCGTGCGGTTTCCCATTTGATCATCCGCACGTCTTGCGCATCGCAATCGTACGCGCCGAAATACGCCGCCTGCAGGGCGGCCAGCGTCTCGCCCAACGCTGACAGCGTTCCCCGGTCCGGCACCGGACGCTTGGCCATCAGATACTCCGCCACAAGGGCCGCCTTCGCTTCCGCCACGTCGCCGAACAGCGGCCGATATGCCTCAGTCAGCACGCGGAGCGAATTTGCCTCCATGGTGTCGGTAAAGCGCTTCGATATGCCACCCGGATGGCTGCGATAGGTCAGCAGCGGCGTATCGAGTCGAGCGATCCGCCCGAGCGGCTGGATGCGGTGGTACAGATCGAAATCTTCGGCGTAGAGGATGTCGGGCCGCGTGAACGGATCGAGTTTTCGCGCTGCCTCGGTTCGCACCATCACCGACGACCAGACCAGCGGGTTCTCGATCCGCGTCAGCCACGCGACCAGATGCGGCGTCGTTGCCGGCGCATAGCTCGACGCGTGCGTCGTTCCCTCTTCGAGGATGTCCGCGGCGGTGCCCAGCAGGACGGTGTCGGGATGCGCATCGAGATAGGCGACCTGTCGCGCAAACCGTTCCGGGTGGCACAGATCGTCATGGTCGAGGGCGGCGATGTAGCGGCCGCGGGCTTCGGCGATGGCACGGTTGCGGGCTCGAACTGGCCCGCCATTCTGCTCCAATGCGACTAGCCGCACGCGCGGATCAGGCCAGGCGGCGATCACCTCGCGCGTCGAGTCGGTCGAGCAATCGTCGACCACGATCACCTCGAAATCGCCGAACGTCTGCGCGGACAGGCTGGCGAGCGTTTCGGTGATGAGCGCAGCGCCGTTATACGCCGCCATGATGACGCTGACGGTCGGAATGGGAAGAGTGGTATCGGCTACGGTCACGCCGCCGCCCGTGCCTCCTCCGCCAGCACCTGGTCAACGATCATCTGCCCGACATCGTTCTGCCACAGCCACAACCCGTTGGCCTGGCCTGAAAAACTCGATTCCCCACCGAGTGCGCCCCATGGCACGAACCCCGCCGCCAGCCCGATCCCGAACAGCCCCGGGATCGGCTTGTCGTCCGCATCGACGACTCGGCAGTGGCGGTCGACCATCGGCCGGCCGTCATGGGCAGCGAGCGCGATCGCGCCGTCACCGTCCATGATCGGCAGCGCGCGCGGACGATAGCCGAGCGCGGCAACGACCAAATCCGCCCCCTGAATGATCGCGCGGGCCGCAACGTCGTCGTCACCCGTGATCCGGTGCAGCGCGACGCGCGGTTCCGGCGCGCGGCCGTCAATGCCGAGCATCCGCACCACCAGGTCGCGCGCCTCGAGCCGGAAGCCCGCCAGGCGGTAAACGAAGCCCGACACCGGGCAGATGTCGTCGGCACCGAACTCGGTGAACCCCTCGGCATGCGCCGCCTCGACCGAATGGTAGAAGGGGCGGAGTGGACGGCGGTGCAGCAGCGTGACCGCGCCCGCGCCGAGCGGCAGTGCCGGCTGGCTCTTCAACAGCAGCGCGATCGTCGTCAGCGCACTGGTCGATCCACCGATCACCGCGATCTTCGGATTGCGCTTGCCGGTCAGCAGGTCGGCGACCGTCTCGAACCCGCCGACCGTCAGCACGTCGTCCGATTGGAGCAGCCGTCCGTTCGCAAGCCCGACCAGGCTCTCACCTGCGACGCGCTGTGCGGCGAGCCGGTCGAGCGGCTGATGTCCGCCCGTCGCGACCACGACGTTGCGCGCGAGCTGCTCGAACACATGGTCGTCCGCCAGCCGGCGCAGCGTCACACACCACAATCCGTCACCGATCCGTTTCGCGCCCAACGCCTCGTGCCCGGTCAGCACGACGCCGCCATTCTCCCGGACTATATCGGTCAGCCGATCGCCGGTCGCGCGCAACAGCGGCCCGACTTCGGTCAGCGGCACGCCCAAGGCGCCCTCATGCGCGGCGACCGCGCGGCCCGCCGGGTGATCGACCAGACGCGCGAGTTCGGGATGCACATTGTCGCGGACCGCGGTCAGGAAGGTCTGCGCGGTCGAATCGGAGGTGACCGCATAGCGCCCCAGTCGCCCGCCGCCGATCGCATTGCTACGCTCGATCACCATCAGCCCCGACGCGGCGAGACCGGGCAGCAGCCCGCGCTTGGTCGCCGATGTCAGCATCGCGGTACCGGCAGGACCGCCACCGATCACGATCACCGAAGCGATCACACCGCCCGGTCCACGCGCCGACGCCCGCCGGTCGAGCGGCCGGGTGATCGCTGCGCACGTCGAAGCCAACGCCTCCGCGGCGCGCTGCGCGTCCTCCAGCGACATCGCATCGGTGATCGGCAGCGACAGCATGCGCCCCGCGATCCTGTCCGCGATCGGCGACGGTTCGATCATCGCGGTCGCCTGGAACCAGGGCTGTTCGCCGAGATGCGGACTGAAATAGCGGCCGCAGCCGATCCCGTCCGCTTCGAGCGCGGCAACGATCGCGTCCCGGTGATGCGCGATATGCTCGGGCAGCAGCACCGGCATGAACTGCATCGCGCGCCGCCGGCCCGACGCCGCCTGGAACTGGAAATCGGGCAGCGTGGCCCGATACACATCCTCCAGCGCGGCACGGTGGTCGGCAATCGTGTCGATCTCGGCCAGCTTCACCTGCGCGATGATCGCGGTGATCTCGGGCAGTTTGGCATTGATCCCCGGCAACGTCGCGTTGCGGCTGCCCTCAAACCCGAAATTGCCCATCGACCGCAGCGTCGCGATCAGATCGACATCCCCGCTGTGGATCAGCCCGCCCTCGCCGACCGCGAACGTCTTGGTCGCGTGCATCGAATGCACCACCGCGAACGGCGCGCGGGCGCCGAAGCCGAGCCCAGCATCGTCGAGCGTCCCCAGCGACGACGCCGCATCGACGACCACGCCGACGCCGTACCGCCGCTGGAAATGCACATAGCGGTCGAGGTCGATCGCATTGCCGAACGTCGCATAGGGCACGATCGCGCCGATCCGATCGCCATAGCGCTGGAGCAACCGCTCCTCCTCGATCGCACACGCCCCCCAGTCGTCCGCGTCGATATCGCACACCAACGGCGTCAGCCCGGCCCAGGCCGCCGCCTGCGCGGTCGCGGCAAACGTCATCGCCGGCATCAGCGCGAGCGTACCCGGCTTCGGGTTCATGCCCGCGGCCGCACGGATCGCGATCATCAGCCCCAGCGTCGCGTTGCCGACCGCTAGGCTCGCACCGTGCCCGCCGAACAGCGCGCGCGTCACCCCCGCCTCGAAGCGTCGTACTTCGGGTCCGTTGTTGCTGAACACGCCCGACGTCTCGACCCGGCGCAACGCGTCGAGCTGGTCGCTAAGTCGTGGCGGATTGGGGGCAATCAATGGAAGTCGGGTCATCGAGCGATCCAGAACAGATAATGCTCATCGGCCCTAGACTAGCGGTCCCTAAAAACCCGTTACGGGAGTATTAGAACCAAAAAAAGGCCCGCCTTCGGGACCGAAGACGAGCCTTTCGCTGTAGTTCTATTTTTGTAAGATTAGCTCTTGCGCGTTCCCGACATCGGGAAGCTGCCGAATGCACCCGCGCCGACGGTGCCGGTCAATACGTCGCCTTCGACGGTCGCCTTGCAATCGAGCGTCATCGGCATCGGCACGGTCATGCTCTGCTTCCAGCTGATCGTTTCGCCATCGACGTCGCCGTCGACGTCCATCGATCCCATCGCGCCCGAATTGGTGCCGGTAAAGGTCGCGCCGTCGGTCTTGACCGTCAGCACCGTCTTCTGGTCACCCAGCGGCGACTTGACCACGCAATCCCAGCTGCCATCGATATTCGCCATTGTCTTCTCTCCTGGATTCTTCACGATCACTGTGCGCCGACGACGGACGCGGCTGAAATCACCTCGACCGGGATGCCCAGGCTGTCAAGCTGCGGCCGCACCGTCTTCGCGTCGCCGACGACCACCCAGATCGCCTTGGCCGGATCGATCGCGGACGTGATCGCGGCGGTCAGCTGGGGCAGCGTCAGACCCTGGTAACGTCGCGTGATCGTTGCGTAATAATCGTCGGGCCGCTTCAGCAGGTCGTTCTGCTGCATCGCCGCCAACACCGCATCCGACGTTTCGAACTGCCCGGGCAGCGCGCGGATGGCGCCGTTGATCGCGCGGTCGAACTCGGGCTTGGTCATCGGCTGGGTCGACAGGAACGCGGTAACGTCGCTGCGCAACGCCGTGATCGACGCGCCGGTCTTGTCGGCCTGGACGGGCGCGTTGATCATGTAGGGCGCGGCGAACTCCGCCTGCGCGAAGCGGCCCTGCACACCGTACGACCAATGCTTGGTCTCGCGCAGGTCCATGTTGATCCGCCCCAGGAAACTGCCGCCCAGCGCATCATTGGCGGTCACCACCGGCAACAGGTCCTGCGTGCCCTTCAGCGCGGTCGGGACGCCGACCGAGATCAGCGACTGCGGCGAATCGGGCCGGTCGACCAGCACGATCTTGGCCGCCGATGGCGTACCGGCGGTGAAGCGCTTGGTGCCGGCCGCACTGACCGCGCGCCAATCGCCGAACCCGCGATCGAGTGCCGCGCGGACTTCGGCGAGCGGACGATCCGAGGTGACGAAAATCGTCGCCTTGTCGGGCCGGAACCACGCCTGCTGGAATGCGATCAGGTCGGCACGGGTCAGCGCCGCGACGGCCTTCGGATCGCCGCTGCCAACCGACTTCGCATAGGGCGAGCCGGCACCGTGGACGAGCTTCGGCATAACCCGCGCCGACAGCCCCTGCGGATTGGTCAGCTCCTGCTCGATCTGCGCGAGCTGCTGGTTCTTGATCCGCGCGACCTCGGCCTCGGCATAAGCGGGATTGCGCACGATGTCGGCGAACAGCGCGATCCCGGGCGACAGGTTCGCGCTTGGCAGTCCCATCGACACATAGGTCCGGTCGGAACTCGATCCGCCGCCGAAATCGGCACCCAGCCGCTCGCGGGCTTCTGCGATCGTCACCGAGTCGCGCGTCGCCGTGCCCTCGTCGAGCATCGACAGCGCGATCTGCTGCGTGCCGAGCTTACCGGCGACATCCGCGGCGACGCCCGCGTCGAAGCTCACGACCATCTGCGTGATCGGCACCGCGGTACGCTGCGCATAAACCAGGCGGATGCCGTTGGAGAGTGTCGCGCGCTCGACCGTCGGGAAGGTCAGGCCTGCGACCGTGCCCACGCCGGGCAGGGGGCCGCGCGTGCCCTTGGCCGGCATTTCGGGGGCAGGGGGAACTTCGGCCTTGGGGGGCACGACCGCCTCGGCATAGGCACCGCGCGCACCGGGCACGACGGTCAGCGTATAGGCGGGACGCGACAGCCAGGTATCGGCCGCTGCCTTGACGCTCGCCGGCGTCTGCGCGGCGAGCTCTGCCAGCTGCTTTTTGTAGAAGCCCGGATCGTTCGAATAGAGCGCGCCCTCGGCCAGCGTCACCGCCTTGCCGCCGAACCCGCCGACCGATTCCAGCCCGCCGATCGTCCGCGCCGCGCGCGTTGTCGCGACCCGCGTGACCTCGTCGGCGGTCGGGCCGGTCTTCAGGAAATCGGCCAGGATCTCATCGATCCGCCGCGATACGATCGCCGGGTCGACGTCCGGCCGCACGATCGCGCGGATGCCGAACATCCCCAACTGGCTGAAGCTGCTGTTCTCGGCGGAGACGCTGACGGCCAGCTTCTCCTTCTTGACCAGCGCGGTGTCGAGGCGGCTGCTGGCAAGTCCGCCCAGCACCCCTGCCGCGACGTCCAGCGCGGTGCCGTCCTTGTCGTTCAGGCCCGGCACCACCCAGTTGCGGCTGATCATCACCGCCGCGACGCGGTCCTGCATCGTCTCGCTGACCGGCGCCTTCAACGTCGGGATCGGCGCTGGCGGCAGGGTCCCCTGGGTGCCGCGCGGAATGCCGCCGAAATACTTCTCGGTCAGCGTTTTCGCGCGCGCCACGTCGATGTCGCCGGCTAGCACCAGCACCGCGTTGTTCGGGCCGTAATGATCCTTGAACCAGCCCTTCACCGTGTCGAGGCTGGCCGCATCCAGGTCGGCCATCGAACCGATCGTGGTGTGACCATAGGGATGGTCGGGCGCGAACAGCCCTTCGGTGATCTTGTATTCGGTGAGGCCGTAAGGTTGGTTGTCACCCTGGCGCTTCTCGTTCTGGACCACACCGCGCTGCTCGTCGAGCACGGCTTGCGTGATCGCACCGTTCAGATAGCCCATCCGGTCCGATTCGAGGAACAGCGCGCGGTCGAGCGCCGCGGTCGGCACCGTTTCGAAATAATTGGTACGGTCATAATATGTCGTGCCGTTGAAATCGGTCGCGCCGACCTGTTTCAGCGGCTCGAAGAAATCGCCCGGTGCGTTCTCGGAGCCGTTGAACATCAGATGCTCGAACAGATGCGCGAAGCCGGTCTTGCCCTTGGGCTCGTGCTTCGACCCGACATCGTACCACACCGACACCGCGACGATCGGCGCCTTGCGGTCGGTCGAAACGACGACGCGCAGACCGTTCTTCAGCGTGAATTGCTCATAGGGAATATCGACCGACTTCACGAGATCGGCGACCGGAGCGGGCTTCGCGGTCTGAGCTTGGGCGGGCGCGACGAGGGCGGCGACGGCGACGCCCGACAGGGTAAGCAGCTTCAACGACATAGGTAAGGATAGTCCTCGAGGTGTTGTATCCGAGCCTAGCAGTGCGCGGGCAGGGTGCAACGGCGCGCTATTCCGCAGCCTCGTCCATATCCCCGGCCACTTCGCCAGGCAGCGCCCAGATCAGATCCTGCTTGCCGAGGATCCGGCCGTCATGCGCCTGCACCGAGACCGGCAGCAGCGGCCGGCGGTCGCGCACGTCGACCAATGTCGGAAAGGCCGGCACACGCGTCTCCCAGCGCTCGCCCCACTGGCGCAGCGCGATCATCGTCGGCAACAGCGCATAGCCCTTCTCGGTCAGGCCATAGACGATCTTGCGGCGATCCTCCGGCATCGGCTGGCGTGCGAGAATACCGTGGTCGACCAAGCGCGCGAGACGGTTGGCGAGGATGTTGCGGGCGATGCCGAGCTCGGACTGGAACTCCTCGAAATGGTGAAGCCCATTGAACGACGCGCGCAGGATCAGGAACGACCAGCGCTCGCCCATTGCCTCCAGCGCCGCCGGCAGACTGCATCCGCTCAATCGTTCGCGTAGTTTCGCCATGATCGCATCCTCTTGGCACCGAACCTATCCCACAAAGGGCAGCGCCGATAACCTTTTATCAGTTTTAAGTTGCAACTAGCAATCTATCAGGCCAGTATCAAACCGCAACTGATAAAGGGAGAGCCGCCGTGATTCGAATCGTTCGTGCAACTATCGCAACCTTGGGCCTCGCGCTGGCCACCGCCGCCTCGGCGCAGACCGGCTATACCGGCTATTACGTCGCGGTCCCGGTGGCCCAGCCGACCGCACCCAGCCTCGTCACGCATCTGACCACCTGGCATGCGGAGGGCACTGCCTACGTCGCGCCGCGCTCGGCCGACCGGCATCAACTGCTCTGCCGCCAGGTCGCGGGGCAGGTCGGACAGCTCGGCAGCTTCAGCGTTCGCGGCGAAGCTTATGACGCCGACGCACTCGCGCAGTGCAACGCACGCGCAAAGCCCGCTACGGCCACGCACTGAGCGCCAACAAGCTATTGCAATCAGACGGCACGCGGCCCCATCAGGGTCGCGTGTTGCGTCAATATGAACTGGTCGATCGGGTCCTCGACTACGATCCCGATGCCGACGAGGCGCTGCTCAATCGCGCCTATGTCTTTTCGATGCAGGCGCACGGCAGCCAGAAGCGCGCGAGCGGCGATCCGTATTTCAGCCACCCGATCGAAGTCGCGGGCATCCTGACCGACCTGCATCTCGATGCCGAGACGATCGCCACCGCGATCCTGCACGACACAATCGAGGACACGGTCGCCACCCCGGAGGAGATCACGCGGCTATTCGGGCCGAACGTCGCGCGGCTGGTCGACGGCGTCACCAAGCTCAGCAAGATCGAGGCGCAGACCGAGAACGAGCGCGCCGCCGAGAATTTGCGCAAGTTCCTGCTGGCGATGTCGGACGACATCCGCGTGCTGCTGGTGAAGCTCGCCGACCGGCTGCACAACATGCGCACGCTGCATCACATCGCGAAGCCTGAGAAGCGCCGTCGCATCGCCAAGGAGACGATGGACATCTACGCGCCGCTCGCCGAGCGGATCGGCATGTACGAGTTCATGCGCGAGATGCAGACGCTCGCGTTCGAACAGCTCGAACCCGAAGCCGCCGAATCGATCGGCCGGCGCCTAGAACAGCTGAAGAGCGGCGATGGCGACCGGATCGCCAAGATCGCGTCGGGGCTGAAACTCGTGCTGGCCCGCGCCGGTGTCGAGGCGGAACTGTCGGGCCGGGAGAAGCACCCCTATTCGATCTTCCGCAAGATGTCGGAGCGGCACATCAGCTTCGAGCAGCTGTCGGACGTGATGGCGTTCCGCGCGATCGTGCCGACCGAGGAGGATTGCTACCGCGCGCTCGGCATCATCCACCAGCGCTGGCCGATGGTGCCGGGCCGGTTCAAGGATTACATCTCGACGCCGAAGCGCAACGGCTATCGATCGCTGCACACCTCGGTGATTCACGCCGAGAATACCCGCATCGAGATCCAGATTCGTACCGAGGCGATGCACGCGCAGGCCGAATACGGGCTCGCCGCGCATTGGGCCTACAAGCAGCAGATCACCGGCAGCGATCGCCAGGTCAGCTGGATTCGCGACCTGGTCGAGATCCTCGATACCGCGGAAAGCCCCGAGGAACTGCTCGAGCATACCCGCATGGCGATGTACGCCGACCGCATCTTCGCGTTCACGCCGAAGGGCGAGCTGATCCAGCTGCCCAAGGGCGCGACGCCGATCGACTTCGCCTATGCGGTGCACACCGATCTCGGCGACCAGGCGGTCGGCGCGAAGATCAACGGCCGCGTCGTGCCGCTGTCGACGGTGATCGAGAATGGCGACCAGGTGCAGATTCTCCGGTCGAAGGGACAGAGCCCGCAGGCGCAGTGGCTGAACGTCGCGACCACCGGCAAGGCCCTCGCCGCGATCCGTCGCCACCTGCGCCAGACCGAGCGCGTCGAGCAGGAGACGCTGGGTCGCAAGCTCTACGACGACATCCTCACACGCCTGCCGGCGCCGATCGGCGGCGAAGCCCTGCCGCAGGCGTTGAAGCGACTGAAGCTGTCGGACGAATCGGCGCTGATGGTCGCGATCGCGCGGCGGACGCTGTCCGATGCTGCGGTTATGGAGGCGCTGATGCCGGGGTCGGCCGGCGCCGACGAGGTCCATGCCCTGGCGCCGCAATCGAGCGCGATCTCGATCCGCGGCCTGACCCCAGGCGTCGCCTACGATCTCGGCACCTGCTGCCACCCGGTGCCGGGCGACCGCATCGTCGGCTTACGCCGCCCGGACGCGGGGATCGAGGTCCACGCGATCGACTGCCACGTGCTGACCGACCTCGCCGAACGCTCGGAGAACGAGACCGACTGGGTCGACGTGGCGTGGGGCGACAAGACCGAGGGCGCGGTCGCGCGGATCTCGGTGATGGTGAAGAACGAGCCCGGCTCGCTCGGTATCGTCTCGACGATCATCGGCGGCCACAAGGCCAACATCATCAACCTGCGGCTCGATACGCGCGACACCAGCTTCCACACCAACGAGATCGACGTCGAGGTCCACGACGTCCAGCAACTGATGCGCCTGATGGCGGCGCTCCGCGCGGCGGACGCGGTGCACACGGTGGACCGGATCTAGGTCTAAGCCCCAGAACTGACCCAATTTTCGGTTCGTCCTGAGTAGCTGCTGAGCGAAGCCGAAGCGGCGTATCGAAGGACAGGTTGGCGCGCGAAACCTATGCTTCGATACGAGCCTTCGATACGCCCTGCGGGCTACTCAATCTCTACTCAGCACGAACGGCAGAGGGGAGGGCGCCGCGGCAGCGGTGCTGGGGGTCACCGGCTCCATCGCGCCCAGATCGCGGTCGGCAGGACCAGCCCGCGCGCTTCCTCGCGTACGCCGAGCTCGCCCGCCTCGACGGTCCCCGGCAGGTCCGCGAACAGCTGCGCCAGCATCTCGCCGATCGCCAGCGCCGACATCCGCACCGCGTACACCGTCAGGAACAGGAACCGCGACTCGGCGTCGAGCAGCTGCCGGCAATTGGCGATCAGCTTCGGCAAATCCTCCTCCAGTCGCCAGATTTCGCCCTCTGGCCCACGCCCGTATTTGGGCGGGTCGAGCAGGATTCCGTCGTAACGCCGCCCGCGCCGCACCTCGCGCGCGACGAACTTTGCCGCATCATCGACGATCCAGCGCACCGGCGCATCCGTCATCCCCGACAGTTTCGCGTTCGCCTTGGCCGCCTCGACCGATTTCTTCGACGCATCGACATGGACCATCTTTGCGCCGCTCGCCGCCATCGCGCATGTGCCGACGCCGGTATAGCCGAACAGGTTCATGCACTCGGGCGCGTCGAGCCCGGCCGTCCGCTCGCGCATCCAGGTCCACACCGGCGCCATGTCGGGGAAGAAGCCGAGATGGCGGAACGGCGTGGTCTGCGCGGTGAAGTCGACCTCGTTCCAGCGCAGCGTCCAGCCCTCGCGCGGCACCGGTTCGCGGAACTCCCAGCGCCCGCCGCCCTCTTCGTCGGACCCGGGCACGAACTCGCCATGCGCCTGCCAGTCGTCGGATTTCGGCGCCCACATCGCCTGCGGCTCGGGCCGCACGAAGCGGAAGCGGCCATAGCGCTCCAGCTTCTTGCCGTGCCCCGAATCGATCAGGCCGTAATCCGCCCAGGGTTCGCCGATCAGCGTGTCGAGCTTCATCGCCGCTGCCTCAATTCGTCGGCGTGGCGCGCTCGGCCACATACGCGGTCACCGCCTCGAACGTCGCGGGCAGCGTGGCGAGCCGTTCCTCGCGTTCGAACAGGTCGCCGAGCCGCGACGGCAACGGCGGCCGCAGCCCGATTGCACGCTCGACCGCGTCCCCGAACTTTGCGGGATGTGCGGTCGCCAGTGTCACCATCGGCACGTCGCCGTCGAACCGCCGCGCGGCGGCGAGGCCGATCGCGGTGTGCGGGTCGATTACCTGGCCCGCGCGCTCGTGCGCCCAGCGCATCGCCAGCGCCATATCGTCGAAATCGACCCGGTCGCTGGCGAACAAGGCGGCGGCGCCCTGCGATTGCGCGTTGCTCAGCCGCATCGCGCCCGACGATTCGAAGCCCGCCATCTGCGCCGCCTGCTGCACGCCGTCGCGGCCGCCCAGGTCGAACAACAGCCGTTCGAAGTTCGAGCTGACCTGGATGTCCATCGACGGCGTCGGCGTGTGCGTCACGCCGCCCTTCGAATAGTCGCCGGCGCTGAGCGCACGGTGGAGGATGTCGTTGACGTTGGTCGCAACCACCAGCTTCGCAACCGGCAGGCCCATCTTCGCCGCGACATAGCCGGCGAACACATCGCCGAAATTGCCCGTCGGTACCGAGAACGCGACCGGCCGCTCGGGCGCACCCAGGCGGACGGCGGCGTAGAAGAAATACACCACCTGCGCCATCAACCGCGCCCAGTTGATCGAATTGACCGCCGACAGCGTGAACCGACCTGCGAACGCGGCGTCGTTGAACATCGCCTTCACCAGCGCCTGCGCGTCGTCGAAGCTGCCGTCGATGGCGATGTTGTGGATGTTGGGCCTCAGCACCGTCGTCATCTGGCGGCGCTGCACCTCCGAGATGCGGCCCGCCGGGTGGAGCATGAACACGTCGATGCCCGCGCGTCCTGCCAGCGCATCGATCGCCGCGGAGCCGGTATCGCCGCTGGTCGCACCGACGATCGTCACATGCTTTGTGCTGCCGGTCAGGAAGCGCTCGAACAACAGCCCCAGCAGCTGCAGTGCGACGTCCTTGAACGCCAGCGTCGGGCCGTGGAACAGTTCGAGCAGCCACTGGTCGTGATCGAGCTGGACCAACGGCGTCACCGCGGCATGCGCGAACCGACCGTAAGCCTGCTCGCACAGCGCGTGCAGCTCGTCCCGGGTCATCGCATCGCCGACGAACGGCATCATCACCGCGACCGCGGTGTCGACATAGGAGAGGCCAGCGAGGCCCGCGATCTCGTCGCGCGACAGGGTCGGCCATGCTTCGGGCAGATAGAGTCCGCCATCCGAGGCGAGACCGGCGAGCGTTACCGCTTCGAAACCGAGGACGGGCGCGTTTCCGCGGGTACTGACATAGCGCATGGCTCTCGCGGTTAGCGTCGCGGCGCGCGCCGCACAACCGCGAGGACGTAGATCACGCTCGCGATCCCCGCGAACAGGAACCACTGCACGCCGTAGGCGAGGTGGTTGTTGGGCACCGACGCGATATCCGGGCGGCCGTTGGGCGCCAAGCCCGCGGGCGGCGTTGCTGCCACCAGCAGCATGTCCTGCGGGCGACGATCGAACAGCGATCCGATCAGCGAACGGCCATCCGGTGCGTGACTGATGAACCCGGCGACCGGACCGCCGGCCCAGGCAACCTTGGCATTGGGATCGCGAGTCGTGCCGAGCTGGACGATCATGCCGGGGCCCTCCGCGCCGGTCCGGCAACGCGCGATCGCGCGATATCCGGACGCGCCCGCGCCGGCGAGCTTGATGCTGACCGGCTGCAGGCAGACCCCGCTGGTGCGGCGGAACAGCAGCCTGTCGTCGGGCGTGCGCGGGAAGGCGATCGGCGGTCGCGCCGGGTTGGCCGCGAGCTGCGCCAGGAACGCCTCCTTCTTGGGCAGCCGATCGACCAACTGCCAAAGCCCAAGCGCGATCATCGCGGCGACCGCGACCGCGACGACGATCGTCGGAACGATGGGGACACGCCTCACGGCGTGATCCGCCCCTCGCGCGCGGCGTTGCGATATTCCGCGGCGATCAGCGCGCCCTTGGCCGCACGAAGCGACAGCACGACGCCGACCGCGGTGACAGGCACCCAGATCAGCATATGCAACCAGAGCGGCGGGTGCAGCGTCAGTTCGAGCGTGATCGCACCCGCGACGACGATCGTGCCCAGGATCAGGGTTAGGAAGGCGGCCGGCCCGTCGCCGACGTTGAAGCCGGCGATGTCGAGTCCGCATGCCGAACACCGATCGGCGAACCGCGCATACCCCGCGAACAACGTCTTCTTGCCGCACCGCGGGCAGAGGCCCTTCAACGCGACATCGAGGATCGACGGCGCGTTCGCGAGCGGGTCGGGTGTATCCGTCATCGTCTTACCTTCTCGTCATCCCGGGTTCGTCCCGGGAAAACCCCGGGATGACGAAGAGGCATCAGCCCCCGTGGACGGGTGCGCCCCAGCCGCCCCAGACGTACACCGAGACGAACAGGAACAGCCACACGACGTCGACGAAATGCCAGTACCACGCCGCCGCTTCGAACCCGAAATGCTGGCGCGGCGTGAAGTCGCCCTTGTACGCGCGGATCAGGCAGACGATCAGGAAGATCGTGCCGATCAGGACGTGGAAGCCGTGGAAGCCGGTCGCCATGAAGAACGACGCGCCGTAGTTGATACCCTTGAACGGGAACGGCGCGTGGGCATACTCGTACGCCTGGATCGAGCTGAACAGAACGCCCAGGATAACCGTCAGCCACAGGCCCTTGAGCACGCCATCGCGATTGCCGACGCCGATCAGGCCCCACAGCCCGGTCTTCTCACCGCCGCGCTGGTCGTGGATCAGCGCATGATGCGCCCATGTCACGGTCGTCCCGCTGGTCAGCAGGATCAGCGTGTTGAGCAACGGCAGCTCGAACGGGTTGATCACCGTCAGGCCCTTGGGTGGCCACTGCGCTACGATCGCCGCGCCGCCCTCGACTGCGCGTGTCACCTGGCCATCGGCAAAGGTCATCGCGGTCGGGAACAGCGAGAAGTCGAAGAACGCCCAGAACCAGCCGACGAAGAACATCACTTCGGACGCGATGAACAGGATCATGCCGTAGCGGAAATGCAACTGCACCACCGGCGTGTGATCGCCGTGATGCGCCTCGCGCACCACGTCCGCCCACCAACTGTACATCGTGAACAGCACCCCGGCGAGACCCGCCAGGAACAGCCAGCCGCCATGCGCCGCATCGTGCATCCACATGATGCCGCCCGACGCCATCGCCAGCGCGGACATCGATCCGATCAACGGCCAGATGCTCGGTGGCAGGATATGATAGTCGTGGTTCTTCGCGCCGGCCATCGTTGTTCCCTGTTCCTCTACCTTTGGGGCGTTCTAGCTTGCGGCTTTGCCGGAATCCACCGGGTAAAACGTGTAGCTGAGCGTGATCGTCTGGATGTCCGATGCGTCGGGGTCGGTCAGGATCTTCGGATCGACGAAGAAGATCACCGGCATCCGCGCCGTCTCGCCCGCCTTCAACGTCTGCTGCGTGAAGCAGAAGCACTGGATCTTGGTGAAATATTTGCCTGCCTGCGCAGGCGTGACGTTGAACGTCGCGGTGCCGGTCAGCGGCCGGTTGGACGTGTTGGTGGCGGTGAAGAACACCATGTCGCGTGCGCCGACATCGACCGTCTCGGACGGGTTCTCCGGCGCGAACTTCCACGGCAGCTTGGCGCTGACATTGGTGTCGAAGTCGACGCGGATCTTGTGATCGGTGGCGCCCGGCGCGACCAGCCCGCGCTGCGTGGTGCCGTTCAGCCCCGTCACCTGGCAGAACAGCCGGTACAGCGGCACGCTGGCCCAGGCGAGCCCGGTCATGAAGCACACGAACAGCACCGCGAGCATCGCCGTCCGGTTGGTCCGCGACAGGCGCATCAGTGCGGGATTCCGGCGCGGATGCGGACGATCGAGATCGCGAAGACGAGCAGCACGAAACTGCCCAGCAAGATCGCCATCACCCGCGCACGGCCACGCTGGCGGCGGCGGATCTCGTCGGTGGCGGGGTCGCTCATGCGAACCACCGGTCGACGACCAGCGCGCCGAACGTCGCGAACAGATACAGGATAGAATATTTGAACAAGGCCTTCTCCGGCTTCATCGCGTCGTCGGTATGCGTGGTACGCGTCGCCACGCGAAAGGCGAGCCAGCCGAACCACGCGGTCAACAGGCTTGCAGAGACGCCGTAGATCACGCCGGTCAGGCCAAGCGGCCATGGCAGCACCGCGACCGCGGCCATCGGGATCGTGTACAGCCCGATCTGACGCCGCGTCACGCGCTCACCCGCGACGACGGGCAGCATCGGCACGCCGGCATTGGCGTAATCGGTCTTCACGAACAGCGCGAGCGCCCAGAAATGCGGCGGCGTCCACAGGAACACCAGCCCGAACAGCAGCAACGGCAGCAGCGCGACGTCGCCGGTCGCGGCGGCCCAGCCGATCAACGGCGGGAACGCGCCCGCCGCGCCGCCGATGACGATGTTCTGCGGCGTGCGCCGCTTCAGCCAGACGGTGTAGACGAGGACGTAGAACAGGATCGACACGGCCAGGATCGCGGCCGCGGCGATGTTGACCGCGAACGCCATGAACAGCACCGAGAAGACGCTCAGCCCGACGCCGAAATGAAGCGCCGACTGATGATCC
>Ga0247813_10000158_pt1 | contig 79396 bp, 79 predicted proteins | sample UWRJL169409C1_FD_180719 | JGI IMG/M metagenome (GOLD analysis project Ga0247813, IMG submission 180719) | Plant litter microbial communities from Arlington Agricultural Research Station in Wisconsin, United States - UWRJ-L169-409C-1 | ecosystem: Environmental > Terrestrial > Plant litter >... | reverse complement strand
CGTTTGCTTTTGTTATGAATTAATCTATTATATAAAGTGTCTATTGAAGCTTTTAAATAAATCGAAGTAACATCATCTCTTTTTAATAATTCATGATTATTGGCATAACAAGGCGTTCCTCCGCCTAAACCTATGATGCTGTTTTCTGAAGACTGAAGTAATTCCAGCAACATTTCGTGTTCTAGTTTTCTAAAATGGATCTCTCCAAACTGCTCGAAAATCTCGTTTATCGATAAATTTGCTTTATTTTCGATACATTTATCTAAATCCAGAAACGGAATATTTGTAATTTTTGACAAGTTTTGGGCAATTGTTGACTTTCCGCAGCCCATATATCCTAATAATATAATCTTTTTCATTTTAATAAGAACCTAAAAATTAAGGTGTTGTAAATTTTGATTAAAAAAAGACAAATTTATAATAAATAAGCTTGCAAATATCAAAAATAACTCCTTATATTTGCACCCGCATTCAAGGAAAGAATATGACTCGATAGCTCAGTTGGTAGAGCACATCACTTTTAATGATGGGGTCCTGGGTTCGAGCCCCAGTCGGGTCACAAAATTTGTGATTTACAAAATACTTTTCTTGATAGCATGACTCGATAGCTCAGTTGGTAGAGCACATCACTTTTAATGATGGGGTCCTGGGTTCGAGCCCCAGTCGGGTCACAAAAGGTCGAGTATTTATTTACTTGACCTTTTTTTATTTTAGGCCACGTGGAGAAACGGTAGACTTGCCATCTTGAGGGGGTGGTGCTCGTAAGGGCGTGTGGGTTCAAATCCCACCGTGGTCACAAAAAAAACACTCGAAACGAGTGTTTTTTTTTGTTTTGTATTAAATTATTTTTTGAATATAGTATTAGCAGGATAGGTTTTTACCAGGAGAATATCATTTTATTTAAAAAATTGTATTCTATATTCTTTAGGGGTGATTCCTGTAATTTTCTTAAAAAGTTGCGTAAAATGTGAAGCTGTGTGAAAATTAAGCTGGTAAGCAATTTCAGCAATATCTTTACTGGACTGAAGAAGCGCTTTGCTGTAATTGATATCCATTTCGTTGATCCATTGTTTGGGTGATTTCTGAGTTATATTTTTCACACATTTATTAAGGTAATTTTCCGTAACAGATAGTTTATCTGCATAAAATGTTACTCTTTTTTCATCTCTGTGATATTTGAACAGAATATCCCGAAACTGAAGAGACAACTCCATGGGACGAGTAGCTGATTTATGATGGCTATTAGTATCTGTACTTAATATTTTTACCAAAATAAGATGAAGCATAGTAATAATTATCTCGTTTAAATTCAATTCATTAAGCCATAACTCCTGCTCCATAATGGTAAGCAATTGTTTAATCGTTTCGTAAGTAAGATTATCCAAATTTAGGAAAGGAGGCATAAAAAAAATGCTGGTTTTATGTTTGGGTAATTCCTGTTCGGATACAATATTATTTTCATAGGCTAAGAAAAAACCTTCAGCATCATCTGATAATTCTATGGTCGCCGTAATTGTTCCTTGTTTGATAAAAATAACATTTCCTTTTTCTACATTATATTCTTTATTCTCCAGATATTGTTTAATATGTCCGTTGGTGATAAACAGAACAAAATTAAAAGTGGTACGGTATGGAACTACGGGCATAAGAATACCTTTTAGATAATCTTCGAGCCTGTAAAGTTGTATATCGGCATTATTAGAAAGTATTTTTTCTGTAATATTAGGAAGAAAAAGTTTCTTATATTGAAAATTAGAAAGTGTTTCCATATTAATATACTATTGAAAATCGTGTAAATTTAATACTTAGTTTCATTTAAAATTTATAAAATAGTCCCATTTTTATTCCAAAAGGGTTTCCCGGAGTATAAGTAATATCAGTAATTGGTGCAGCTTCATTTTTCAGTTGCGTTTCTGTAGCGAATTGAGCTTCATTCCATTTTACATTAAACAAGTTATTGATTTGCAAATTAGCCCCCCATTTTGCACGGTTGTAGGAAAGTATCAAATCATTTACAAGGTAAGGTTTTGTTTTGAGACTATTGTCCTCAACTGCAGGTCTTTCACTCAGATAACGATACTGTAATCCTACAGAAAAGCCTTTCATGAAATCCCAATTTAAAGATCCGGTACTCGTAATTACGGGTGCTAACGGAATATAATCTTCTCCTTTTGGCTCCTTCATTAATCGGGCATGAGAATAATTAATATCAGCATTTAAATACAGATTTGGTAATGGCTGGTAGCGAATACCTAAATCAAATCCATAACGTTTTGATTTATCCGACGGTTCTACTACGGCATCATCACCTACGTAAACAAATTCCTGTTGTAGAAATAAATACCATATCGTTGGTGTAATAATCAATGATTTTAATGGATGAAGTCTCGTTCCGAAATCAGCTCCTATAGAATATGGTAATGTATTAAGCCCGTTTTGTGGAATTACAACCCTCATATCATTAGAGTGAAATCCCATGCCTGTTTTTAATAACCACACAACTTTGTCACTGGAAGCATAAGAAAAATTAAGCTTAGGACTCAGTCGGGTTGCTTCTGATGATTGTCCCGATGGCAATTGCTCCTGATCCAGTAAATTATGCATATTAAAAATAAAATGATCCAGTCTTAGCGCTGGAGCAATAGTCCACTTTCCAGTTTTCCATATCAATTCTGAATAAGCGTGCAAATTGGTTTCTACGCCGGTAACATCCATTTTTTTATCCAACAATAAATCTCTGTGATAAACATGATTCAGCTGCAAAGTTTGAATATCGTCATTTCGGAATCCAATTCCGGATATCAATTCTAAAGAACTATTAGAAAAGATGAAATTTTTGACATGTTTAAATTCACCGCCATAAATATTTCTGCCGTCTTTTTGTTGAATTTCATCTCCGTGAATAGGATCATTTAAGAAAAATGTAAAATTAGAATAAAGATTAAAATTATACTTAGAATACCAGGCCATCGCTTCAATATGCTCTGATGGAGAAATGATATGTTTAAAATTCATCTGAACATTGCTGCGAGAAGTGCTTCCGCCTTCGGTAGGATCAATACTTCCCCAACGATTAATAATTCCTTGATTAATGGCGCGTTCCGGATTTTGTCCTGAAGCATTCCAGGAAGAATTGAACGTAGAAAATTGAATGTTGAAATAATCATTATCGGTTATCCACTGGTTGTATTTTCCAAAGATATTAACTCTGTTGAAATTTTGTTTTACATCAAAAGGCCCATCGGTGTAATTGTATTCTGTTGCTAAATAGAAATTTTTCTTGTTGTCGGGATCGTTTATGATATTGAACATTCCCAGAATTCTTTTCGTATTAAAAGAACCTGCTTCGAGTTTAATCATACTGTTTTTTAAAGCCCCATAAGTTTTAAAATCTACATAACCCGCAGTATTAAAATCTCCTCTGTCAGCGTAGTAGGCTCCTTTTCCAAAATCGATATTGTTGATGGTTTCGGGAATCACAAAATGCAGATCTGAATATCCCTGACCGTGAGCATGTGATACAATATTTACAGGCATTCCGTCTACATTCACACTAACATCCGTTCCGTGATCTGCATCAAAACCTCTTAAAAAAATTTGTTCTGCCTTTCCACCACCGGCATGTTGGGCAATAAACAAACCAGGAACTTTGCGCAATAAATCCTGAGCTGAGTTTACCGGAAATTTATTAAGATCAACTTTTGTGATATCTGAAAGAAATGAATTGTGGTTAATAATTATTTCGGAAATCTCAATAGGCTTGCGCTGAAGAAAAATGACTTTGTTTTCATACTCAGTAGTGCTATTAACAGCCAATTTCTGCTGATCATATCCCTGATGACTAATTACAAGTGTATCCGGAAAGGATTGAAAGTGCAATTTGAACGAACCATCTTGTTCTGAATGGCTATGTGTGTTTCCGTGATTGTATTCTATCAAGACATTACCTATTGGAAATTTACTGTCTGTATCTTTAAGGAAAGCTCTCATTTCACTTTCTTTCTTCTGTGCTACAGCTGCTACACTTATCATTAAGAAAAGGAAAACTATTGTATTTTGAATTCTTGTCATTTTGTTTTTTAATATAATCCACAAAATCTGCTTGCAAAAGCTTCAAGCAGATTTTGTAGATCTTTATGTTTAATGTGACTCAAAAGTCTATTATCAGTAAAAGCTAGAATCCAACCATCATGCCTACAGCAATACGATTGACTGCAGAATTTTGTGTATTGGTATTGATGATCTGTTTCGCGCCGGCATCATATTCTAAACCTATTAAGAAGTTCCTTGTTATATCATACATAGCATTGATAGAAGCAGAAGGCAAAGCAATTCGCGTATTCGAATTCATATTATTGTTAACAAAATCTGCTGTTGAATTATCATTTATAACTTTACTGTTTACAAGCGAAACAGGAGTTGCATTATACGTCATGGTAGTATAACCTACAACTAAATTAGAATGCATTCTTTTCTTTTCTCCAAAGTAATATTCTACGCCTGCAGAACCTCCATAAATAGGCACTGTTTTAAAATTGCCATTCTGGTCATAAATAGCATCATACATATTTCCTGCACCTCCATTACCAAACAAGGCACCGGATAAAGTATAAGAACCTCCTATACCAGAACCAGCAACAGCCTGAGCCATAAAATAACTCTTTTCATTCAGCATGGTTTTGTAATTGGCATTCACACCCCATCCCATTGTCATAGCATTATCATTTGTGTCTTTTTCATAACGAAGCGTACGTCCCATAAAGGCTAAACGCAAGTAACCTGTTTGATCATGCAGTTTTTTGGTAAATGCTACAATTGGGTCTACAGAAAACTGACCGGGAGTAACTCCGCCAGCGATTTTAAGATATTCCGAAGAACTTTCGATACCACCTTCAAATTTCCACGATTTGTCGGCACCAAAATCATTGTAATATTTGACCTGTAGATGACGCGCCCATGTTCCACTATTAGGTCCTTCCCAATCCAGCGTATTGTACCAACTTGGAACACCATCACCAAAGAAAGTCCAGTCCTGACCAATATGCCAATGATTGTAATCGACGTAGGCTACCCTTAATTGTAAGTTACCGCCTGCGCCGGGAGCGCCCCACCATTGCGCTTCAACATAAGTAACTAAAGGACCTTTTGAGAATCCATTATAGATAGTCTTCCATGCCAACTGTGTTTGATACATATTAAAACCTGCATTTTTCTGATCGATTTTATTGTAAGGATCAGCTGAATTTAGGTTGATTGACTGAGAATTCATGTCATTACCTCCCAAATTTAAGTACCCATTTAATTTTAAACGAGGAGAAAACTCCATTTCATAAAGTGATTTTCCATCATCTGTTTTTTGTTGAGACGGAAAATTAATTTGTGCTTGTGCTGTGTAACAACCAGTAACAACCAAAAATAAAAATGCGAATTTACTATTTTTCATAATTGTTTTATTTTAAGTATAAGGTGATTTAATTTCTGAATTCAATAAGAAAAAACCGTACTTGCCCGATGCTAAATACTTTTTTAGTTTTTTTTTGGAATAAAAAATTACTAAAGAAATAAAGCAGAAGGGTAAGGGGGATAATACCATTATCGCCCCTTTTATAAATTATATTTTGAGTTGAATGTTACGCTTTTAGAGGTGTTCCTTCTGCATTTGATACCACTACATCAATTTGGATTAATGCATCGTTTTGTAATGCTGACACGCCAACTGTTCTTCTTGCAGGAATACCCCCTGGGAAAAATGTTGTATAAACCTCATCTAAAAGTTCGCTATCTGTGATGTTTTTAAGGAAGATATTAACCTTAACTACATCTTCCATACCATGTGAAATACTTTCTAAAATTGCTTTGATGTTTTTTAAACATTGTTCTGCCTGCTCTTTTACACCTCCGGCTATCATTTTACCCGTTTTTGGGTCGATTGGCAATTGAGCTGAAATGTGATTATAATGAGAGAATACTACGGTTTGCGTAGAAAGAGAATTTTTTGGCGCATTTTCAGTATTGTTTGCGTTGATGACAATTCCATGTCTGTCTTCGATAGCTTGGGGAGGTGTTCCGTCTCCGTGTGACACTACTGCTTCAATTTGTACCAAAGCATGCATAGATAAATCCGAAACGGCAACGATTGTTCTTGCAGGAACATAAGCTACAGCTCTGGCAATAGCAGAGTCAGGAAAAAATGTTGCATAAACCTCATCTACAGCTTCAATGTCTGACAGGTTTTTAAGAAAGATATTAATCTTAACAATATCATCAAAAGGAACATCAATACTGTTTAAAATTGCTTTGATATTTTTTAAACATTGTTGAGCTTGCTCTTTTACACCTCCCGTTATCAATCTACCCGTTTTTGGATCGATTGGTAATTGAGCTGAAAGATTATTGTAATGAGAGAATGATACTGTTTGTGCAGACAAATTACTCAAAGGTGCATTTGCAGTGTTATTGATAAGTTTTATAAGATTTCCTGCCTGTGGTGCATTTGGAATTGTACCCTCGCCATTTGAAACAAGTGCTTCAATTTGTACTAAAGCATTCAAAGGTAAAGCAGCAACTGCCACTGTAGTTCGTGTTGGAACATAAGTAGGGAAGAATGTTTTATAAACTTCGTCTACAGTATCAACATCCTTAATGTTTTTTACGAATACAGTGATTCTAACGACATCATTCATAACATGATCGATGCTCTCTAAAATGGCTTTGATATTTTTAAAGCATTGTTCGGTCTGTTCTTTTACACCACCAGCTATTATTTTACCAGATTTTGGGTCGATCGGTAATTGAGCTGAAAGATTATTATAATGTGAAAACGCTACAGTTTGTGAATATGGTCCGATATTTTTTGGAGCATTCTCGGTATTTCTTGATAGTAATGAGTTTATTTTATTTGATGCCATTTTGTTTATTTATTTTAATAATTTGAGTAATTTTCAGATATGCATTCTGCTATCAAAGCAAGAAATGCATGATTATTTTGAATTTAATGATGTTGTAAAGAGGATGATTTTAGTTTTGTTTTTTTAGTAATAAATAATTTCTGAATAAGTAATGTAATACACGTTCCTACCACAAACGGAAAAGTCAATACTCCGCCTACCTCAGTCAGGATGTTATGATCAATCAGGAAGTCATCAATAGCAACTGTAATCAAGACTGCGATTAATACCCACAACCCGTCTGTTTTTTTGAAACCTGAAAAAACAATAGCAGAAAGTACCGCGTTAAAACCGAATAATCCCATATGAATACCTTCAATTGATTCGCCATCCATATATGAAAAATAAGCTCCCAATAAAGATCCTACAAGGCCATACAAAGCTGCTGCGGGAGAACTGATAAAAATTGCGATAAAGAAAATAACTCCTGATAATAATCCTCCTTGAAAAATGACCTCCCCAAAGCCATTTATGGGTGTTATAAATTCGCTATAGGCAACATTTTCCGGTTTTGCGCTAATCATTTCCGAAGGTGGGATATCTGTAAAGTGATGCAATACAAAAACACATACCCAAATAATAACAATGAATGGAAATGTAAACGCCGGAATTTTTTTGCTAATAAAAAAATGCTGAATTATACTTGCCAGTGCGCCACCTAAAACAATAAGAATCCAAATTAATATTGTAGTCTGAAAGAAAAAAGACAAAGCCACTCCCACCAAAGCTGCACTAAAACCATATAATCCGGCATTAATTTCGGATTTGTCATAATCCAGTTTCATCGCTGTAAATGTTCCAGCACTTGTAGACAACAAAATAGCAACACCCCCTTGCCAGCTTCCTAAAAAAATACCAATAAGAAATAAGATTCCTGTCCATCTGTTTTCCTGAAGCATAATTTGCCCTATTCCCTTTAATACATTATCGATAAAAGGAATTTTTGTGAAAATTTTATCCATTTTGAATTGTTTTTTGTTTTGATTTTACCATCCTAAAAAGACCATTCCAATGCCGCATATAGTGACTACAGCACCACTTACAACACTCATATAGCGTTCTAGTTTGTCGGTCTTGAAAAAAGTTGAATATCCGTATCGTCCAAGTAAAACCATGCCCAACATCGTTGCGACAGTTGTAAGTGCAAATGGTACTACTAGTGCAATAATTTCGGTCACGGAACGATTTAATCCCGAATAAAAAAGAAGTGGTGTAAGTGGTTCACTTGGTCCCATCACAAAAATCATGAACAGCACAAAGGGTGTTACTTTTATTCGGCTTTGAGGCATAACGACTTCGCCGTGATTGTGTTCATAAACATAAACATCACCTCCCAGTACATCAAAATGCTTGTGAGGTTTATTTTTTATGGTCTGAATCACGCCATATAGGAGATAGATTACGCCAAAAAGAAGCAATGCCCAACCCGAAATGTTGCCTCTGATTTCCTGAAACCATGAAAATTTATTAAGCTGCCATCCCATAAAAACCCCGATAGTTCCTAGAACCAAAGAACTAAAAACGTGGCCAAAACCGCAGACAATTGTGAGTAGAATTGTTTTGCTTTTGCTCCATTGTTTAGATTTCGACAAAACAATAAATGGCAAATAATGGTCTGGTCCTGATGCGGTATGTATAAAACTTATAGATACAGCACTCAGTATTAATGCCCAAATAGTACTATTCATAACTTATTTTTTATTCTAATTCCCAAAGGATTTCCTGAACCTTGAGGAAAAAATTATACATTACTTCACCACCATTTCCCAGTGTTCGAATAACGAATCCGTTATCTTCCATTGCCGAAATGCCGATTTCCATCTCACTTTGAGATTCTATAATAGAATAGATAGTTTCTACTAAGAGATTTTTATCCACATTTTCTTTCGTGCTATAAAAGATAAGAGTTCCCTGATGCGTAAATTCTTCCAGATTTCCTATGCCGTTTATCGGAATCAGGTCAGGTTGGATAAGTACATTGTCCTTTACAACCAATTTGTTTTTATGATAAATCTCTGTAAGATTCTGAAAACGTCTCAATTTAAAAAGCTCACCATAATGCTTTCTTCCACAGGTAATAATCTCACTGATGATTACCTGACTGTTTGTACCAATACGGATTTTGGCTTTACTTTTGAAATCAGAATTTTCATGAGGAACTACCGGATGTGGGACATAAGCAAAAGAAGTATCATCCTCCATTGAAATAGTAAGCTGCTGCACAGCGTCATTTTCCATATTAAATAATCTTTGATATGATTGTGACTGCAATTGCAACGCGGCACCTTTTTCTAAATCAATATCCAATTGGTAACGGTCACCGCATAAAATTCCTGGCGAGGTACTCATCACAATTTGATAAAGCTTATTGTCGGTTTTGCGTTGTCCTACTGATACTACACGAAAAGGAGGAGATACATAGAGGTCTTTTACATAGGAACTTCCTTGTTTATAACCTGCTATAATATGTAAGCGACTGTTCATTATCTTACTAAATTCGGTTCTTCACAATCTTCCAGTAAAGCATATTTTTTAATCCAGCCTATAATTTCCGACACACCAACATCTGTTTTAAGATTTGAAAATATAAAAGGTGCTCCTTTTCTCATTCTTCTTGCGTCATTTTCCATCACCTCAAGGCTTGCACCCACATAAGGAGCCAAATCGATTTTATTGATCACCAGTAAATCTGATCTTGTGATACCTGGTCCTCCTTTTCTTGGAATTTTTTCACCTTCGGCAACATCAATTATAAAAATGGTCACATCGGCAAGATCCGGGCTAAAAGTTGCTGACAGATTATCTCCGCCACTTTCAATAAAAATCAGTTCAATATCTGAAAAGCGGTTTGCCAATTCATCTACTGCTTCAAGATTCATACTTGCATCCTCGCGAATAGCGGTGTGAGGACATCCTCCTGTTTCTACCCCAATAATACGTTCATGAGGCAAAAGACTGTTTTTGGCCATAAATTCTGCATCTTCTTTCGTATAGATATCATTTGTAATTACGCCAAGATCATATGTTCCGTATAAGTGTCTGCTCAATCGTTCTAATAAAGCAGTTTTTCCAGAACCTACAGGTCCGGCAACTCCTACTTTTATATATTTTCTATTTTTCATTTTTTTATAAATTATTTTTCATTTTTAATTAAGACATGTATAGTCTTGAATACAGTCTTTCGTGCTGCATGCAACGAATGTCAAAAGAGGTATTGCATAATCCTACATACTCTCGCTCTAATGTTATAGTTTCCTGAGCCGTTTTTTCCATTATCGGATACAGACGGAATAAAATATCCTGTCCATCCAATTGTCCCAGTGGTACTAATTTTACAGCATTGGTAATCATTCCGGCGGTAGAAGTGTAGTAAAACCCAAAAAGAGCTTCTTGCAAAGGGATTTTTAACAGGCAGCAATACATTCCAAAAACAATAGAATAATGAGAATTTGCATCACCATTTCGAACCGCTTCTTCATAAGCTTCCATCAACTGGAAATTCTCGTGTCTTTTGAAGATTTTGATCAAACGCAATCCCAATTTCTGACTTGCCTGACGAATTTCTCTTGGACACTTTAAAGCGTTACATTCCTGATCCAGATCTAAAATGGCTTTTAAATCATTAGATGCAGCAGCTTCGTAGGACAATTTTACAAAAGCACCGTCGTTGTACTTGAGATTATACTTAAGCATGTTTTCTACAAACTCTTGCGCAGTTGCTGCGTTGTGTACAATTTTATTTTGTATAAACGTTTCAAGTCCGTTAGAATGAGAATATCCTCCAATAGGCAATGTAGGGTCGGAAATATGCAAAAGGCTGGCTAAAAATTTTATATTATTCATCTTTTGGAGCTGCCATTTTTAGGATTTTAGTAAAAATTGTCGAACCCAAACTTCCATGTCCGTGGGGTTCTACATTCGATTTTAACAAATTGAGTAATTTCACGGATTGTTTTTCAGGTTTAAAACCGCTCACTTCCAGCCATCTGAACATTGGCATTTCAAAAGGCAGCAACACTTTGTCTTCTTGTATAAAAAGCGGAATATGTTTGTTTCCAATTTCATAACACACTGTTCCCATTTCGAGCATTGAAGACGGAGAAATAACAATAGTTTCTGTTTCCAGAATATTGACCGCAATTATTTTCTCTTCATTTTCAAAAAGAATATCTCCTTCTCGAAGACGTTGCCCTTCTCTAAGAAATTTAATGGCAATATCTTCTCCGTGACGTGTCTTTTTACGTTGAATCCTCTTTGTCGATTCGAACCATTCTAAGTCGAGATAATCTATTGATCGCCCGTTAATTGTACTATTCGAAATAGTCCCTAAAGTTTCACTGATGGTCATCGTTTTTTATTTTTAAATAAGACCTAACAATTTTTAAAAATCTGTTAGGTCTTAAATTTTTACTACTATTAAAATAAATAATACAATTGAGTCAACGGAAGCGTTTCTGCCGGCTCACAAGTAACATGTACACCATCTACCGTTACATGATAGTTTTCAGCATTTACTTCAATTACCGGTGTTTTATCATTATGGATAAGATCTTTTTTAGAGATGTTTCTGCAATTTTTTACAGGAAGAATCATTTTTTCCAGCTTGTAATCAGCAATAGATCCATTATCAATCGAAGCCTGAGAAACAAAAGTTGCACAAGTGGTGAATTTAGCACGACCATAGGCTCCAAACATATTTCTGTAAATCACAGGTTGCGGCGTAGGGATAGACGCATTTGGATCGCCCATTTTTGCAGCAATTACAAAGCCTCCTTTTACAATCATTTCAGGTTTAACACCAAATAATGCTGGTTTCCAGATCACTAAGTCAGCTATTTTACCTGGCTCAATAGATCCAACATAATTCGAAATACCGTGAGCAATAGCAGGATTAATAGTGTACTTGGCTACATAACGTTTTGTACGAAAGTTATCATTTTGTGTATTTTTATCTTCCTCTAACTGACCACGCTGATCTCTCATTTTACTTGCCGTTTGCCATGTTCTGGTAATTACTTCTCCAGGTCTTCCCATAGCCTGAGAATCAGAACTCATAATACTGAATACTCCCATATCATGTAAAATATCTTCGGCAGCAATAGTTTCAGGACGAATGCGGGAATCAGCAAATGCTACATCTTCAGGGATATTTTTACTTAAATGGTGACAAACCATAAGCATATCCAGATGTTCGTCTATCGTATTAACCGTATAAGGACGTGTAGGATTTGTAGAAGCAGGCAATACATTTGGATACATTGCAGCTTTGATAATATCCGGTGCATGTCCGCCACCGGCACCTTCAGTATGGAAAGTATGAATTACTCTTCCATTGATAGCTTTCATGGTGTCTTCCAGAAATCCACCTTCGTTTAAAGTGTCAGTATGAATAGCCACCTGAACATCATATTTATCCGCTACTTTAAGTGCAGCATCAATTGTTCCAGTTGTAGCTCCCCAGTCTTCGTGGATTTTCAAACCTAAGGCTCCTGCTTCAACTTGTTCTTCAAGTGGTGCTTCTGCCGAGCAATTTCCTTTACCAAAGAAGCCTAAATTCATAGGAAATTCTTCTGCAGATTCCAACATTCTCTGAATATTGAATTTACCCGGCGTACAAGTCGTTGCGTTTGTTCCGTCATTTGGTCCCGTTCCTCCGCCAATCATGGTTGTAATACCACTATAAAGAGAAGTTTCAATTTGTTGTGGGCAGATATAATGAATGTGTGTATCTATTCCTCCGGCAGTTACGATATAACCTTTACCACCATGAACTTCTGTAGATGCACCGATAATCATATTCGGTGATACTCCATCCATTGTGTCTGGATTTCCTGCCTTGCCTATAGCTATGATTTTACCATCTTTGATTCCGATATCTGCCTTTACAATTCCCCAGTGATCAATAATAGTTGCTCCGGTGATACAAAGATCTAAGACATCCTGATCTCTTGTACGTTCAACATTTTGCCCCATCCCGTCTCGAACCGTTTTTCCACCTCCAAAAACAGCTTCATCGCCATAATGGGTAAAATCTTTTTCGATTTCGATGATGATGTCAGTATCTCCTAATCTTATTCTGTCTCCAGTAGTTGGACCTAATATATTAGCATATTGCTTTCTGTCTACATTTAAGCTCATGTTATGAATTTTTAAAATTTAATTGATTCGCTTTAGCTAAACTTTCTTTTTTCGTAGTATCAGAATCTACCAATCCATCAACAAGATTATTAAAGCCCATTGCTTTTTTGTTTCCGCCAATTGCGACAAGTATTACTACTTTTTCCTCTCCCGGTTCAAAACGAACAGCCGTACTGGCAACAATGTTGAGCCTTTTTCCAAAAGCCTTTTCACGATTAAAACTCATCGCTTTATTCACTTCAAAAAAGTGAAAATGAGAACCTACCTGAATCGGGCGGTCTCCTGTATTGGTTACTGTTATTTTTACAGTCTCTCTGCCTTCATTGCAGATGATTGTACCTTCTTTTACAAAAATTTCTCCTGGTGTCATAATAATTGGGAATTAACGGATTGGATCATGTACTGTTACTAACTTGGTTCCATCAGGAAATGTGGCTTCAATCTGGACATCATGAATCATGTCAGCAACTCCCGGCATTACATCATCTTTTGTTAGAATCTGAGCTCCTTCGCGCATTAGCTCGGCAACCCTTTTGCCATCTCTTGCGCCTTCCAGTAAAAAATGACTAATTAAAGCCACCGCTTCCGGGTAATTCAATTTTAGACCTCTGGCCTTTCTTTTTAGAGCAAGTTCTCCTGCTGTGTGCAACATGAGCTTCTCAATTTCTCTTGGTGTTAAGTGCATAATTGTTTTTTATTTAAAATTAGATTTATCGTATTATTTATCTTGTTAAAAATTTAAAAAAGATACAATGAAGGTGTAAAGCGAATATTTAATTTATAAGCGATTCATTTATAGTTTGATACTAGTAATAAAAATTACAATGAGTACTACCAATAATAGTTTTTGGTTTTGACAGCCTATTCTGCGTAATAATCGTAAAACGTTAGCACATGAAAGAAACTTAGCAACTTGCTCTTTAGCAAAAGCAAAAGTTAAATTTTACCAGTTATTGTAAACTTATAAATGAAGTCTGCAAGAAATTAACAACTTGGGATTCGTAGCGAATGAAATAATATATATCGGGGTAAAGTGATATACGAATAGTTATGAGCGGCTATAATAACCGGCTGCGTAGAATAAAAATGAAGATTTAAAGTATAAGTACTCCATTCTTCAGATACTATATTAATATCAAATAGTGGTTGATTCAAATCATCATCGATTGCAAGTCTTTCTTGAATATCAAGCAAATCAAAAACACCAGCCGAAATTTGATTATTAGTTTTTTGTGAATAAGTACCACTATTAGTTTTGACTAGCAGATGATTTTCACTTTTAAGCATAAAGAAAACACCACAAAAAATTGTGAAAAAGTAAATGGCATAAAGCCCAATTGATCTTTTTTTTGCTTTCATTATCATAGACGCAAAGTTATATCGATAGATGTTTTTGGTACTATCAAAAAGATCACTTAAAATAGTCAAAATCGGGACAAAATATAAAAATATAGTTTTTTAGCCGCGGGGCATGATTTTTTGAATCATAAAATACCTATAACCTATTTTTAATTTATTGATTATAAAAAATGTATGCTGTTCTCAAATATCTATTATTTTATAATTTTTGAGTTGTAATTCTGAACATAATTATCCGTTTGGAGTAAAGCTCCGTCAAGTTTATTATAATCTTACTTAAAGATGCTGTCTAAAAAATAAAGATTTAAAAAAACAAGAAGGAATGATTTAAAATATTTTATACAAAGCACAATAGAAGAAATAAATTTGCGTGAAAAAAGCAGAAAAGTAAACCTCTAAATTTTCCCGGGAAACTTTAAATCTTTCGATAAATGATTCAAAACCTACACCAGCAACGTAACAAAAATTAAAAACACTAAAAAACATTTTATTTTATTTTGTTTCTTCCTCTATTTCAATCCATTAATTCAAAACAATACATTTACATTAAATTAACTTGAAAAAAGGTAGTGCTATTTAAAAAATAACTCCCTATATTTGCACCCGCATTCAAGAAAAGAATGACTCGATAGCTCAGTTGGTAGAGCACATCACTTTTAATGATGGGGTCCTGGGTTCGAGCCCCAGTCGGGTCACAAAAGAGGTCAAGTATTAATTTACTTGACCTTTTTTCATTTTAGTTCAGGTTGAAAATAGCAGAATTGAAATCAACTTAAAGAGGATCAACACGAAAAGCTGTGGATATAGAAAAAATTACCACGGAAATCGCTAAGTTTTTATACTCTTAGCTTTTTATAAAAAGGCAAAGTTCGCAAAGCTGTATATTGATTTAGCTTTGCGAACTCTGTGTTAAGACATTATTAGATAAAATCTTTGTTTCTCTGCGGTAAAAAACAGTCAGCACTTGTAAGCTGCTCCACAACATTTAGCGTTGATCCCTTAGAGACTTCTAAATAGAAATTGCAGGCGTAATATTGATTATACGATCAATTCCTACTACCTTGCACCTTCAATCTATCCTATTTCAATTTATTGAGCTATAAATAATTACTCCACACAACAAAGGAATGTTTAGCTAAATTGCAACCCACTTAAAATTCAACAATTTTTGTAACTTTTTGCAATTAAGTTCTTCTAACTAAGGAGAATCTTTCCTTTTTTAATCTAATATGTTTTAATTCACTTGCAATATTTCAGTCCCGAAAAAAGAAGTTAATAAAATTAATTATGAAACAGCTACAAAAAGGCACATTTTACGGACAAACCAATGAAACCATCGCACTGGACGGAATAACATTGACAGATACCGTTTACACCCATAGTAAAGTAGACTGGCATTATCATGAGAATGCTTATTTTACTTTTATTCTTGAAGGTAATGTTATTGAGGGCAATAAAAAAGAAGTCTACAATTGTACTCCGGGGAGTTTGCTTTTTCATAATTGGCAGGAACCTCATTATAATATAAAACCTGACGGATTTACCAGAGGTTTTCATCTCGAAATCGAAAAACATTGGTTTGACACTATAGCACTATCTGATGATAATTTGCAAGGAAGCATTAATATCTCAAAGCCGGAAATCAAGTTTTTAATGTATAAAGTTTTCAGAGCAGCTAAAATTGAAGGTGCTGCCGTAGATTTTTCAACCCAAACTTTACTGATCGAGATTTTATCAAAACTAAGCGCACATAATAATTCTTTACTACACAAAAATCCAAAATGGGTACAGATTATCGATGAAATCCTTCATGACCAAATTGGAGACACAATTTCATTAGATTATTTATCTAAAATAGCCGGAATACATCCTGTTCACTTGTCAAGAGATTTTTCTAAATACTTTCACTGCACTTTAAGCGAATACATGAGAAAATTGAAAGTCGAAAAAGCACTTTCCCTTCTTTCTTTACAAAAACAATCCTTAACTGAAATTGCTTACGAATGTGGATTTTCTGACCAAAGCCATTTTACAAGGTGCTTCAAAGAGGTAAACGGATTAAATCCTTCTGCACATTTAAAATTACTTTTAATGAAATAATGCAAATGTTAATCTGGTACAATTTTTAATGCTGGCGGCTGAATAATTTTACACCTCAATCAAATCAATCAAAAAATATGATACGAATATTATTTCTCTTTGCAATCAGCCTTTCCAGCTTTATTGGTTTTGGCCAGAACGCCGATCTTTTTAAAACCGAAGGAATTACCGGAGAACTGCGTCAAGCAAACCTGGGGAAAGTTACTTTTATGGATGGCAACATCCCATTAGATCAATATAAAAAAACCGATTTTCTTGAGTCATTCAATCTTACGTACAAATCAAATCTTAATATCAGAATTTTTCTGGATAACTCGATAACAAACTACTTACATCAATTAGCTCCTAATTTATCAGCGGAAGAACTTGTAGAAATGGGCAATCTTCAGTTTTCTTTTTTTATTGATAACAAATTCATCTATAAAGACAATATTAACTCAGGCTGCAATTTTGGATACGGCAGCAGCAAAAACACCTCAACAATATTAAGAATCCCGCTTACCAGTTCTAAAGCCGAAAATCTTTGGGCTTTGCATATGTGGGATCGCTTTAAACTTAATGGCGGCGAAAAAGCACTCACAAACGGAACTCACAATTTAAGAATTGAAGTTAGACCTTATATTATCACCAATAAAAATACCGAAGCAATAGTTGGAACCTTAATCGCAAAAGGGCAAATTAAACTGATCATAAAAACTCCTGAAGTGACTGCCAAACAAATGGAAATACAGCCAATATTGCCCAACAGCGGATGGGAAGTTTCTGATTTTCAATTCGATAAAAAGAAAATCGAATTACTAAATAAGGAAATTGCTTCATACAATCTAAAAGAAATAACAAGCGTTGTCGCCATTTATGATGGCAAACTTTTGATAGAAGAATATTTTAATGATGCCGCCAGAAACACCTTGCATGATACCCGTTCGGCAGGAAAATCTTTTGCATCGACACTTATGGGTTTAGCCATACATGATGGATATATTAAAAATGAAAACCAGACACTTAGTTCTTTTTATAATTTAAAAGAATATGCAAATTACAATACTAAAAAAGACAGCATAAAAATAAAAGACCTGCTCACGATGAGTTCTTCATTTGAAGGATCTGACGCCCATAGCGAGTCACCGGGAAACGAAGAAAACATGTATCCTACAGATAACTGGGTAAAATTTACGCTGGACTTGCCTACTGATCCTACTAAAACTAATGGAGCCAAATGGGATTATTTTACAGCAGGAGTAGTGCTTTTAGGAGATATTCTGGATAAAAGTGTTCCGGGCAGACTAGAAAAATACGCCGATGAAAAACTTTTCAAACCCTTAGACATTACCAATTATCAATGGCAATATACGCCGCAAAAAGTACCAAATACCGCGGGCAGCCTTCAAATGACTTCGCTGGATTATGCCAAATATGCTCAGTTATATAAAAATAATGGTGCATGGAATGGCAAACAAATACTTCCTATACATTGGGTCGAAAAAACGTTTACAAAACAAATTCAGATTTCTGAACGAGACAATCAGTTTTACAGTTATTTGTTTTGGAATAAAACAGTCAATTATAAAGGTAAAAATTACGAAACCTATTACTGCGCCGGAAATGGCGGAAACGAATTTATAATTTTTAAAGATTTGCCGCTGGTAGTCATAATAACTTCAAAAGCTTTTAACAAGCATTACGGACATGCACAAGCAGACAAAATAATTCACGATTATTTATTGCCGGCTATTTTAAAATAAAATTGTCTGTTTGATTTTATAATTCGCACCGAAAAGCATAAAGCATTAAAAAAGGTAAAACACACAGTATGTTTTACCTTTTTTTAATACCAACAGTAAGTCAGGCTAATTATAAATATTCAACATAAAAGCCTTACTCCTGCTTAAATGCTTTCAAACTTCCGTCATCATTAAATTGTATCGAATATCTTTCTCTGCTCCCATTTATACTCGAAGGATACCAACGCATCTTATTATCCCAAATAGAAACATAAGCACTCGTAAGAGGTTTTGCTCCTTCTATTTCTTTTGCTTTCTCATTGTAAGTGGCCGTTACTTTGGCAACATTTGCAAACTTAATTTTATTAAGTGAAACCAAACGCTTTTGTACCTCGTCCCTAACCGATAACTGAAGAGGTTTTGGTTCAGACCACTGACCTTCTTTATAATTATAAATATCCACATATTTGGGATTTGTTGGATGCTGAAGCATAACATTAATGAGTCCGTCATTATAAAAATACAGCGTCGAATAAATAAAAATCTCTTTTCCGGCATATTGAGGCAATTTTCTCAAAGACTCTTCTGCTTTTTCTAATTCCTTTGTATCAGTCAAAAGATCGACATTCTTACCTTCAGTATGCGTATGGGTTACAGAATGTGTTTCGAGTGCTGTTTTTATAATTTGCTGAACATCAATCTGAGTGTTTACCGTGGTTTCAGGCACAGAACTTTCTTTTTCCTTTTCAACTAACGTATCATTCGGCTTAAAGGTCTCCTCGATAGTTTTAGTTACTTGCTCACAACTTAACAAAAGCTGACAGCAAATTAGTAGTATAGTTAATTTTCTCATTGCTAATCTATAGTATTTAAATCGCTTGCAAAAGCAATTTTATTTGGATTTTCCGGCAGATAAAAAATTTCTATTTTTTCCTGTTTGGTAATATCGAGTTCAAGAAGCCTGATTACTTTTTTCAGACTATTGCGATGAACATGATGTTTGTTATCTGTGTACTCGAGTTGAAAAAGAATCTCGGGCTGATCATTAATATAAGTCCCCGTCTGACTCACCTTAACCAGTTTAGCCCAGGTTTTTATTCCCTTAAACTTGATCATTGATGAACTGCCATTTAATACTGTAAGCTTACTATAAATAAATTTCAAAAGATATCTAAAAAACAAAAGCACCATTGGACACACAATCAGCGGATGCCCAAAACTTATAAAACGCCAGCCCATACCATAACTTTCGATTCGGTACGAATAAATATAATAACCAATTACTCCAGCCACAAATACCAGCCAGCCTAATACAATAAATGCTATCCTCGCTATATTTAAACCCACTTCGGTATTGGTAATAATAAAGTGCGGAGCCTCTTTGGCATCTCTGTCGAGTATTAAACTTAATTTTTTTCCCGCTTCAAAACGACGTTGATGAGGTTTTGCATCCGTAATAACGGTCTTGCTTGTAATTTCTGTATCGGCCAGATTTTTAAATGATAGTTCAAGTTCATAAGTATTGAATTTTTCATTTGGCTTAGATGTTTTTACAGCGCTTAAAATTTTTGCTTCGCGAGATACTCCGACCAACTTTAGTTTTTCTATATTTCTTTTTGAAATAAAAATCTGAAGAATCCATTTGTGGAAATAGCCAATTAAAACAATCAACCAAAGAATTATCGAAATCGAAACTATAGCCAAAGCCAGCCACGGATTTTTATCTTTCAGCGTAGTTACATCAAATTCACTATTAACGCTATAATAGATAAGCATTGGAAACGGAATTGTAAAAAACAACATATAGAGCGCACCAAAAGCAAGGGCAAAATTTTTTCTCATTCCTTTTAATTATTATTGGGGTTACTAATTAAAACGTTTATTTTTAGAAAAAAAAACATTCCTTTTTCTGAGTATATATATCTTTTACAACATTGTTGCACAAATAGATACCAATCAAATTTACATAAAAAATTATAGCAGAAAAGAAATTAGAATAAAATCTCAACTAAGAAATGGCTCCCTTTTTAAATAAAATTATCGTTTTATAAAAACAAATAGAATAACTCTAAAACACATTTTATTTACATTAGATTATAAATTTTGTAACTAAAATCAATTCATTACGTCTTATTTTTAACTCCTGTAAACCTTTTTTAATCGGTTTTTCTAAAATACTAAGAGGCCTTATTTTCCGTTTGACATCCTAATGAAATTATATTTTTCTTTTTTGCTCTTTTTTATCCTTCCTTATTTTTGCGAGGCGCAGATTGACACAACGTATATTAAACCTTTTGACAATAAAGTATCTCTAAGAACTTATCTATCGATGAAATTTATTTCGATGGAAAAGGAAACAGATGGAGAAATTAAAAATTTCATGCCCAATACTCCGATGAGTTTAGGTTTTGGAGTTGCTATAAAAAATACCATAATCGATTTAAGCTATGGTCATAGTTTGAGTTTCCTGAAAGATGATGAAAAAGGAAAAACCAAAGCACTTGATTTTCAAATTCACCATTACGGGAAAAAGTTCATTATAGACCTTTTTATACAAAAATATCATGGCTTTTATACTTCAGATCAATCGGATAAAAACACACAATTATATCCTGACTTAAATATTCAGCAATATGGCGCTTTTGGCCAATATGTTTTTAATAATAAGAAATTCTCCTATAAAGCCGCTTTTAATCAAAACGAAAGACAATTAAAATCAGCCGGAAGCTTTTTGCTTGGCGGAGGAGTTTATTTTACCAAAATAGGTTCTGACAGCTCTTTTGTACACAAATCTAAAAATTCATTACGCAATTTCCAATTCGGAGTAAGTGGAGGTTATGCTTATACCTGGGCAATTAACAAAAGATGGTTTACCAGCGGATCAGCAACTATGGGGGTAAACTTTGGTACTGAAAGAATAAACGATTTTGGCAAACAAAAGATAGAAATCTACCCTACATTTTTCCCAAGAATATCTGTTGGTTATAATAAAGAAAATTGGTCTCTTGGCCTATCATATATCAATAACCTTATATTTTCTTCTTTCTCAGGCAATGACACTAACAACATTGCTTTATCGTCAGGAAATTTACAAATTGGATATATCTGGAGGCTAAATTCCAATCCGTTTGTCCGTAATAAGAAATCAGATTAAATAATCTTTTTCTAACAGAAATAAAAATCTAGTTTCCAATGTTTTACCACAACAAAAAACAAATTATCCAAAAAGAATAAATTAAATAATAGTTATTTCACAAAAGAACTTTTCCAACAAAACAAAACTTTACTAAATTCGTTTCCAAAAATTAATTAACCTACTAACCTAAATCCCAAATTGGTTTATGAAACACTTTTTAATCGTGTCATTTATTATGATCACCTGCTCTGCGTGGGCACAATCTGCAACGGCCTATTTTGACAAAGCCATGAAAAAAGCCGAATCCGGCAACACAAAAGGCGCAATTGCTGATTACACAAAAGCCATCAGCATGAATTCTAAGTTCGTCGAAGCTTACCAAAATCGTGGTGTAGCAAAATTTAAACTCAACGATCTGAAAGGCGCACAGGCAGATTTTAGTAAAACAATCGAACTGGACACCATGAACGCAGATGCTTTTACCGGCAGAGCCAATGTAAATTACAAATTAAACAACTTTAAAGAAACCGTAGATGATTGCACCTCATCACTTGGTTTAAACCCAAAAGATTATATTGCTTACAACTTAAGAGCATTGGCTTACAATAAAATGGGCGATAAAAAAAATGCGTGCAAGGATTTTACAAAAGCAATCGAATTAGGCAGTCAGAGTGCCATAAAAAACAAAGCTACTTTTTGTAAATAAAACAGCATTAAACTCATTCAATACTAAAGCAATCTGTAAATATCAATTTTACAGATTGCTTTTTTTTATTCAAAAAACTTGACATAATTTCATCTCAAAGTTATCCTTACATTTGTCCTTTAAACCCAACTTTTAATGGCACTTTTAAAAAAGATAAATCACAAAGCACAAACCGATAAAAACTCCGGTTTTGGAGCCAATGCAAACAGCTACGGAGGAAGATTTGTAAACAAGGACGGGACTCCCAATATCGAAAAAAGGGGCATGCATTTTTTTCGCCGCATTAGTTGGTACCATACCATGATCGACATGCCCAACTGGAAATTCATGTCGATTTTGTTTATTTTTTATATTGTGCTCAATTTTATTTTTGCCATTATTTACTACGCCATTGGTATCGAACATCTGGACGGAATCGAACAATCTCAAAGTGTTTTAACCCAATTTGGCCAAGCCTATTTTTTCAGTGCGCAAACTTTTACCACAGTAGGTTACGGACACATTAGCCCAACAGGTTTTTTAACCAGTGCATTATCAGCAGCCGAAGCTTTAATAGGTTTATTAAGTTTTGCCATTGCAACAGGTTTATTTTTTGGAAGATTCAGTAAACCAACAGCTTTTTTAAAATTTGCAGATAATGCCCTAATAACACCTTACGGAGAAAGCAAAGGATTAATGATACGACTTGTACCTTTTAAAAATACCAATTTTACAGATGCAACAGCAAAAGTAACACTGGGAATGAGCTTGGAAGAATATGGCGTACAAACCAATAAATTCTACAACCTGAATCTTGAGTTAGACAAAATCAATGCACTATCATTGAGCTGGACTTTGGTACATCCCATTACAGAAGACAGTCCGTTATATCATTTTACCGAAGATGATTTCAAAAAAGTCCACGGCGAAATATTAGTATTCATTACAACATTCGATAATATGTATAGCAATACAGTTGCTGCCAGAACATCGTATACTTTTAATGAAATTGTTTACGGAGCCAAATTCGAAACCATGTACAACAGAAGTAAAAACAACTCTAAAACAATCCTGCACTTAGACAAATTAAACCATTATAAATTAGTAGACCTTTCGTAATCTATCATTTTAGCGAAGTTTTAAATCTTTTTTCAGATTTTATCCTATTTTTGTTCACCAAATAGCCAGTAATGATAAACAATATTAAGACTGTTTTCAGCATAAAAGACCTCGAAAACTTATCAGGAATAAAAGCACACACCATTCGTATCTGGGAGAAGAGATACAACATCCTGGAGCCAATGCGAACTGACACCAACATTAGACTCTATAACCTACAAAATCTACAGAAGCTTTTAAACATTACTTTATTACACGAATACGGATATAAAATCTCTAAAATTGCCACCTATCCCGAAGAAAAAATCCCGCAATTGGTTCGCGAAATTATTTCGAAGAAAAATTCTCAGAATTACGCCATAACTTCATTCAAGATGGCGATGATGAATTTTGATCAGGAAATATTCTTCAATACTTTCGATTGGCTGATCTCTGAAAAATCATTCAAAGAAGTTTTCAAAGATCACTTTCTTCCTTTATTGAAAGAGCTGGGACTATTATGGCAATCAGAAACCATAACTCCTGCAAATGAACATTTCATGAGTCATTTGATCAAACAAAAAATATTAATCTATACCGAAAGTCTTCAAATATTAAAACCAAGTAAAACCAATAGAATTTTTGTGCTGTCGTTACCGCTAAACGAAATTCACCAAATAGGTTTGTTGTACCTGCAATATGAAATTTTATCCCATGGCTACAAAACCATTTATTTGGGCGAAAGTATGCCAATTGAAAACCTTCAGGATTTAACCAAACATTTTGAGAATATTACATTTATATCCTTCATGACAGTGCAGCCGGATCGCAGTGTTATCAATCAATATGTAAAATCTATGGGACAAAAATTACTTCAAAAAAACAACGAAATTTGGCTTATGGGTAATATGGTCGAAAACATTGACCAGGGACTTCTACCGGAAAGAATACGAATTTTTGATTCTATGGAAGAAACAATTAGTATGCTATAATCTATTTTGTTTAAAGTTTTTGTACATTTGTTAAACAAATGAAAAAAACAATAGCAATTATAGGATCAGGCTTCTCTGCTTTAGCCGCTTCATGTTACCTGGCACAACAAGGGAACAAGGTGACTATATATGAAAAAAATGAATCTATTGGCGGCAGGGCAAGACAGTTTAAAAAAGAAGGTTTCACCTTTGACATGGGACCAAGCTGGTACTGGATGCCAGATGTTTTTGAACGTTTTTTCAATGATTTCAACAAACAAACAACTGATTATTATGAGCTTATCAAACTAAATCCAGCTTACAGGGTTTATTTTGGAGTAGATGATTTTATTAGCATTTATGATAATCTCGAAGAAATAAAAACCACTTTTGAAAGCATAGAAAAAGGAAGCGGTCATGAACTCGAAACTTTCATCAAACAGGCCAAAAGCAATTATGATATTGCAATTAAGGATTTGGTATATCGTCCCGGAGTTTATCCTCTGGAATTAATCACTGTTGAAACTACTTTAAAACTCAATCAGTTTTTTAGCACCGTAAGTAACGATATTCGCAAGAAATTCAAAAACGAACGACTAATTCAGATTTTGGAGTTTCCCGTTTTATTTCTAGGTGCAAAACCTACCAAAACACCCTCTTTTTATAATTTCATGAATTATGCCGATTTTGGTTTAGGAACATGGCATCCCAAAACCGGAATGTTCGACGTAGTTCGCGGCATCGAAAAACTGGCTTTAGAACTTGGAGTCACAATAGAAACCAATGCTGCTATCGAAAAAATAATAGTCGAAAACAAAACTGCAACAGGAATTGTCATTAACGGAAAAAGCGTAAAAGCAGATATCATTTTAAGCGGAGCAGATTATCATCATACCGAAACTTTATTAGATATCGAACACCGCGCCTATTCTGAAAAATATTGGGAAAGCCGCGTTTTTGCTCCATCATCACTTTTATTTTTTGTGGGTTTTGACAAGAAAATAGAAAACATTTCGCATCACGCTTTATTTTTTGATGTCGATTTTAATCAGCATGCAGCAGATATTTACGATGAGCCAAAATGGCCAGATGCCCCTTTGTTTTATGCCAATTTTCCGTCAAAAACAGATCAGACTGCAGCACCGGAAGGAATGGAAAGCGGATTTTTTCTCATTCCGTTAGCGCCGGGAATACATGATAGTGAAGCACTTAGAGAAGAATACTTCGAAAAAATCATTACACGTTTTGAGCAGCTTACACAACAAAAAATTAAAAATAACATTATCTTTAAGAGATCATTTTGTAAGAATGACTTTGTAACCGATTATAACGCTTACAAAGGAAATGCTTACGGAATGGCCAATACCTTATTGCAAACGGCTTTTTTACGACCAAAACTAAAAAGTAAAAAAGTCAGGAATTTATATTTTACAGGACAATTAACAGTTCCTGGCCCAGGTGTTCCGCCTGCTTTAATTTCAGGAAAACTAGTAGCCGAGTTAATTCAAAAATCTTTTAGATCTTAAAAAATGAAATCACTATTCGACACCGTTTCTTTCAAATGTAGCAAATTGGTCACCCAAAACTACAGTACATCCTTTTCGTTAGCGGTAAAAATGCTTTCACCAAGCATTCGCGAAGCGATTTACAGCATTTACGGATTCGTTCGTTTTGCTGACGAAATTGTCGATTCATTTCATGAGTACGACAAAGAAAATCTTATCAATGATTTCGAAAAAGAATATTACAAAGCCGTTGAGTTTGGCATTAGCTTAAACCCTATTCTCAACTCTTTTCAGCATACCGTAAAAGAATACAATATTACCGACGATCTTGTGCAGGCTTTCCTTAAAAGCATGAAACTAGACCTCATCAAATCAACCTACAACTCCCAAACTGAGTATGAAGATTATATTTACGGCTCTGCAGATGTTGTGGGTTTAATGTGCCTTAAGGTTTTTGTAAAAGGAAATGAACAAAAATACGAGCAGCTAAAAAACGAAGCCATGAGTTTGGGGTCGGCATTTCAGAAAGTCAATTTCTTGCGGGATCTTAAAGATGATAATTTGGTTTTAAACCGAAACTACTTTCCCGGAGTCGATTTAAATTCTTTTGATGAAAATGCAAAAACCACGATCATCAACGAAATCGAAGAAGATTTCAGAATTGCTTATCAGGGAATTGTAAAATTGCCTATCGAAGCACAATTTGGGGTTTATACCGCTTATATCTATTACAAAAAGCTACTAAAAAAACTAAAAAACACACCGTATTACGAAATTGGAAGTTCCAGAATCAGAGTTTCAAATTATACAAAAGCCGGGCTTTTAGCACAATCTTTTGTAACTTACAAGTTGAAACTGGTTTAGATTTCACAGCTTGTATGTCATTGCGAGGAACGACAAACCAGATCAATAAGTTTAATAACTCAAAACATAAAAAATGATTTCTTTTTTAATCTTTTTAGGCGTTTTTCTCTTCATGGAATGTGTTACTTGGTTCACGCACAAGTACATCATGCACGGACTTATGTGGTATTTTCACGAAGATCATCATCAACCCAAATACGAAGATACTTTTGAGCGCAACGATATTTTCTTTGTCATTTTCGCCATTCCCAGTATTGTTCTTTTCTATTTTGGCGTTCAGGGCGGATTCAATTATTTATTTTTCATCGCTTGCGGCGTCACCACTTACGGAGCTTGCTATTTCTTAATTCACGATGTTTTAATTCATCAGCGTTTTAAATGGTTCAAAAACACCAAAAATAAATACTTAATTGGCCTCCGAAAAGCGCATAAAATACATCACAAACATTTAGGAAAAGAACACGGAGAATGTTTCGGGATGTTATTCGTGCCCTTTAAATATTATAAAATGTAACATCATTTGGGCGTTCTTCGCCGCGGCGAATCGGGCTTTCCTTTCCCGCTTTTTTGTGTCAGGCAAAAAAAAATCCTGACACAAAAAGAGCTCCACTTCAAACGAAGTTCACTGAACTCCGCTTAAATTATTAACCAGTGAAGTAATCCCTAACGCAAACGCATCTCAAGAACCATTCGTAATAATCGATTTTATGAAAGTATATAAACTAGAAACTGTACAACACTTAAACTCCAGTATCGAAAAATGTTGGGACTTTTTCTCGAGTCCACAAAACCTGCAAGAGATAACACCTGACGATATGAGTTTCGTAATTGAGGATTTTGATGGCAAACGAATGTATCCCGGACAAGTGATTACCTATACTTTAAAACCACTTTTGGGCATCAAAATAAATTGGATGACCATTATAACAATTTCATCAGAAAACCAATATTTTGTAGACGAACAGCGTTTTGGGCCTTATGCATTATGGCATCACAAACACTTTTTTGAAAAAACTGAAACCGGCACAAAAATGACCGATGTTGTACATTATGCTCTACCATTTGGTTTCTTAGGCCAACTCGCCAATAAGATAATGGTAAAAAATAAACTGAAATCTATTTTTGAATATCGTCACAAAAAAATTGAAGAACTATTCAATTCAAATAATTTTATTCCACAGATTCCATAGATAAAAAAATCGCCACGAATTCACGAATTATAATATTAAATTCAATTGATTGGTTTTAAAAAATCGTGAATTAGTCCCGAACAAAAAATAGCATTTCTTATAATGACAAAACAAAAAGTTACTTTTTTCTGGTTTCGACGTGATTTGCGTCTTGATGATAATATCGGGTTATTCAATGCCCTGCAATCTGATTTTCCGGTAATTCCGTTATTTATTTTTGACGACGAAATCTTAGAAAATCTTCCTGAAAATGATGCGAGAGTCAGTTTTATTTACGATTCACTTGAAGCAATAAACAAACAACTTCAACTAATTGATTCATCAGTCTTAATAAAAAAAGGAAAAACTTTTGAGGTTTGGAAATCACTTGTTTCCGAATTTGACATTCATCAAGTATTCTTTAATAAAGATTACGAACCATACGCTATTACACGTGATTTATCAATTCAGGAATTATTAAGAAAAAATGACATTGAATCTTTTTCATTCAAAGATCATGTGATTTTTGAAGAAAAAGAAATCACCAAAGCTGATGGACTTCCTTATACCATTTATACGCCTTATAAAAATAAATGGCTGGAGAAATACCATCTTTCAGGACAAGCTTTTGAATACGATACAAAACCTTTGTTCGTAAATTTTGCTAAAAACAATTTTAACTTTCCTGAATTATCCCAAATTGGTTTTGAAAGAAGCAGCATAAAAGTATTGCTCCACAACTTAACGCAAATAGGCAATTATAAAGAAACGAGAGATTTTCCAGCTCTGGACAGCACTTCTTATCTCTCGCCACACTTACGTTTTGGAACTGTTAGTATTCGAAAATTAGTGAATTGGGCGAACAAGAAAAACCAGACTTTTTTAAGCGAATTAATCTGGAGAGAATTCTTTATCCAGATTCTGTTTAACTTCCCGAATTGCGTGAATCACAATTTCAAATCGGCTTACGATGGTATTCAGTGGCGCAATAACGAAGACGATTTTAAGCGTTGGTGTTCCGGAACAACAGGTTACCCGATGGTCGATGCCGGAATGCGCCAACTAAACGAAACTGGATACATGCACAATCGCGTTCGCATGGTTGTCGCCAGTTTTTTATGCAAACATTTACTTATTAACTGGCAATGGGGCGAAGCTTATTTTGCCGAGAAATTACTGGATTTCGAATTGGCATCAAACGTAGGCAACTGGCAATGGGCAGCGGGAACAGGTTGCGATGCTGCGCCTTATTTCAGGGTTTTTAATCCGGAAATTCAACTAAAGAAATTCGACGAAAAAGGTATCTACATTCGTAAATGGATTCCTGAATTTGATTTAGGATATAATGAGCCAATGGTGGATCATGCTTTTGCAAGGGATCGTGCAATTGCGACTTATAAGGCGGGAATATTGAAATAAATTCCAGTTTTTTTTCCCGAAGCTTTGGGACCAAATCCCAAACATCTGATGCTTTAAAACTTGAGTAGGCAAGTACTAAATTGCCTGATATTTATACCAACAGAATATAAAAACAATTCAAGTCCCAGAGGGACGATATATTTATAGAAAAGATACACATCATCATGTTAAAGCTCCAGCGGAGCGACATATAATTGCCATCAAGATTATAAAATATACCACCCCGCTGGGGTTCTCTTCAAAAAAAAAAATAATTTTCTATAAATATATCGTCCCTCTGGGACTTACAACGATGATTTTTGATATAACGAAAATCAGATTTCAAGAAGAATGAGGGAATACAAGATTGAGGTTATGACATTAATCGATAAAACTTCTAATTAAAACTGCATCCCTAGCCCTGATAGAAGCGACATCCTTTTGTGGCGGGGTTCGCCACAAAAGATATAGCGGATAGCAGGAAACAGCTCCTAAAACTACTTAATCAATTTATTAAGCATTCCGTTGAAAATAAAACCATGAAACGGTAAAACAGAATACCAATATAGTTTTCCTAAAATACCTTTGGGTTTAAAGGTTGCAGCCTGATATAAAGTATTGTGTATGATTTTGAATTCGAGCCAGGCTTCCCCGGGCAATTTCATTTCGGCATATAAGATCAATTTTCCTTCTTGCTTGTTGGCGTATAAAACGCGCCAAAAATCTAAAGCATCGCCGGAATGAATGTCGTGTTTATTGGTTCGGCCACGGCGCAAACCTACGCCACCAAAAAGCTTATCGATAAAGCCTCGCAAACTCCAGAGCCAATCGCCGTAATACCAGCCTGTCTCTCCTCCTATTGACCAGATTCTATCTATGGTATAATCGCGATTTTCGATTTCTTTTTTTCTCCGGTCGATATAGCAATCTTTTTTAGGCACTTTTAGATGTGCCGAGATATTGCGGTTAAAACGTCCGCTAACAAGGGAATCTTTCCAGCTTGAAGCCACTTTATCCTCTTCGACTTTGATTAAAGCTCTCGAAAGCGCTTGTTTATACGTCATGGGCTTCACTTGCAAAAGCTCATTAATGCGATGATCGTTGCAAACAACCTCGACTTTCATACTGCTTACCAAAGCCGATGCGAGTTTATATGACGTTGAGGTAACAAAATACAGCCAATATGACGACAATTTGGGTGTCATTACGGGAATAGTAAAAATGTACCGTTTGAGATTTTTTGCTTCGGCAAAAGCCAATAACATTTCTTTGTAAGTGAGTATATCCGGACCTCCAATATCAAAGCTTTGGTTGTAAGTTGACGGATTTAGAAGTGATTTTGAAAGAAACTCTAACACATCGTTTATCGCAATGGGCTGGCATTTTGTATTGAGCCATTTGGGTGTAATCATCACCGGAAGTTTATTGACCAAATCGCGGATAATTTCGAATGAAGCACTCCCCGATCCTACAATAATACCGGCTCTTAAAGTGGTTAACGGTACTATTGATTTCGCTAAAATACTTTCAACATTTTTGCGGGACGACAAATGTTTAGAAAGTGACTTGTCATTTACAATTCCGCTTAAGTACAGGATTTGTTGTGCCTGAGTCTGATTTATTCTTTCGGTAAAATTAGTTGCCGCAATACTTTCTAACTCATCATAATTGGTATCAGAACCTGACATGGAATGAATGAGGTAAAAAGCAGCATCAATATCGGCAGGAATTGCTGTCAGCGTTTCTTTTTCAAGAAAATCGACTTCAATTACCTGTACTTTTTGCAAAAAATCTGCGGGTATGTAAAACCTGTTTTTATCTCTTACACAACAAATAACCTGATGTCCTTGCGCCACTAAAAGCGGCAAAAGACGTTTGCCAATGTAACCTGTTGCACCTGTCAGGAGAATTTTCATAGTGTCTAGATTTTAAAAGTCACTAATCCATAATCCATTTCGAAAATTTGACCTGAAATAGAATTTGCTTTTTCAGAAATCAGAAAATCAACCATATTCGCAACTTCGTCAGGTTTTAAATAACTTTTCATAGGATGGCGATCGACCATGTTTTCTTTCATGCGATCGTTTCGCAAGATCGAAGCCGAAAGTGAAGTATCTGTAATAGTAGGCGCAATGGCATTGACACGAACTACAGAAGCCAATTCAGCCCCAAGTGATTTTGTCAAGCCTTCGACACCTGCTTTTGCAGTTGCAATACTGGCGTGAAAAGGCATTCCTAATTTTACGGCAACGGTACTGAATAAAACGATCGAAGGTTCATCACCTTTTTTTAAAACAGGCAAATATTTTTGAATCGCTTTTACAGCGCCAATGACATTTATTTCGAAATCTTTTCTAAAATCATCAACACTTAAATTCGAGATAGGCTTTAGCGTAATAGAACCCGGACAATAAACTAAAGAATCTATTTCGTCTATATCAGGAAGTTCATCCTGCAATACATCTAAACCAAAATGAGTAAGATTAGGATGCGTAAGTTCCGGCGCGCTCCTGCTGATATTATATACTCGATTGCTTTCGAGCTGTTGCAATAAAACAGCACTTCCGATTCCTTTGCTTCCTCCGATAATTAGAATGTTTCTCATTTATTAAAGTTTAATTTATTATCCGAGTGCTGTTTTTAACTCCTAATATTTCAAATAATTACTAACCACAATCTTAGCTTTCAAATCAAACATTAAATTGTACAAGCCAAAAAAAGTACGGTTCATATAAATGAAATGCTTAGAGCCGCGATTTCCGTTCATTTTTTTGAGATTGGTATCGTTCGAGAAACGTTCTCCTAATTTGGCAATGCTGTCAAAGAAAGTTTCATCGGCAAAATCGAAAGTTTCGTTTTGGAATGGTTTCGTGAAAAGGGATAGCAAATCATGAAACATCTCGGTGAAATACTCGATTTCTGCCGGAGTATCATCAGGGCGAAGAATTTCTAATTCAAACAATTTTTGATTGAAAAGCGCTTTATCTGTAATTACATTTTTATTGATTAACTCAAAATACGGCACATAAAATTCTTCGGGAATTATTTTCATACAACCAAAATCAAGTGCAATCAAACGGTTTTGATCGTCTACCAAAAAGTTTCCGGGATGCGGATCTGCGTGTACTTTTCTAAGAACATGAATTTGGTACATATAAAAGTCCCAAAGTGCCTGCCCTAGTTTATCGCCAACTTCTTTGTCTGTATTGATGGCGGTGAACTCAGAAAGATGAATTCCGGTCATCCAGTCCATCGTGATGATTTTCTCTGATGAAAACTCAGGATAATATCTCGGGAAAAGTAAATTCTCGATTTTATTACATGCTTCTACTACTTCTTCGCTTTGTTTTAATTCGAGTAAATAATTGGTTTCTTCGATGAGTTTATCTTCGACTTCTTTAAAATATTTATCAGAATCTTTTCCCTGAAGGTTAAACATTCTAATTGCGATGGGTTTTACCAAAGCCAAATCTGACGAAATACTATTGGCAACACCTGGATATTGGATTTTAACGGCTAACTTTTTTCCGTCTTTCACCGCCAAATGTACCTGACCAATACTTGCTGCGTTGACAGAATTGGCATTGAATTCATCGAAAATTTCGTAAGGTGTTTTTCCGAAATTAGTTTTAAAAGTTTTTAAAACCAATGGCGCCGAAAGCGGCGGAACAGAAAACTGTGACAACGAAAACTTCTCGACATAAGCCTGAGGCAAAAAGTTCTTGTCCATGCTTAGCATTTGGGCTACTTTTAGCGCGCTTCCTTTCAGGCTTTTAAGTCCGTCGTAAATGTCTTCGGCGTTGTTTTCGTTGAGTTTATCGCGTGTCAAATCTGGATTCACCATTTTTTCGGCATAATGCTTTACATAGTTTACACCTATTTTCGCACCGGTTTGCACCAATTTACTGGCTCTTTCTATTTTTGACGTTGGTATATAATCGATTGTTTTCATTGTTTGCTGTAGATTTTTTCTTTAAAAAGAAATTTACCTAAATCTATCAAGTGATTTAGTGGTGTGACATTCATTAACTCAAATGAAGCATTTACTGATTTTTCGATAAAAATATCTGTTTTTTCAAAAGCTGCCGAATCATCGTCAACCCAGAATTTTATGGTAAGCATTAATTGCAACCAGGCCGATTCCTGAATTCCTTTTTCCTGAAACTTTTGCAACTTTTCCTGTTCTAATCTGTAATCGTCGGTTAGGATTTCTGAAACATATTCTTTAAAACTATTGCGAAGCGTAGTAAGCTGCACGAGGTTTTTTAAGGGATTACGGTCGAATTTTAAAGATTGTAAAACATAACTTCTGTTGGCGGTTAGGATTTCAAAAAAAGTGAAATAAAAACTCAGCATTTTATTTTTCATGTCATAGGCTAAATACTCTGTGTTTTTATTTAGCAAATCGATTGTGTTGGCAAAAAATAATCTGAAAATTTCTTTTTCTAAACCTTCAAGTGTACCAAAAAAAGCGTAAAACTCGGCTTCGGTAAAATTATTTTCTTTTGCGAAATGATAAACCGATTTTGGCTTTTGTTCTTTTTCCAAAACCTCTTCCATATATATTGAAACGATGTCTTCCTTACTGATTATCTTATTTTTAGCTTCCATCTTATTAATTTTTTTAATTTGCCTTAAAGGTAATCAATGTTTAAGTATCTTTACTTATCGTTAAACAGAATACGCTGTTAAATAAATTATAAACTATTATGGCAAAAAATATTTTACTTACCGGAGGAACTGGATTTATAGGCAAACACTTAACCGATTTACTTATTGATAATGGTTTCGACGTCTCTATTTTAAGCCGTTCTGACAGAAAAAATACTTCATCGATCACCTATTACAAATGGGATTTGACGCGCAATTATATTGATGAAGAAGCGATAACTAAAGCAGATTACATTATTCATTTGTCAGGAGAAGGAATTGTCGAAAAACGATGGACTAAAAAACGTAAACTAGAAATTCTGGAAAGCCGCACACAACCCATTGATCTTATTTTTTCTGTTTTAGAAAAAACGAATAAAAAGCCGGATGCATTTGTTTCTGCCTCCGCGGTTGGAATTTATGGCGCTTATACTAATGAAAATATCTGTACCGAAAATACTCCGCCGGCAAATGACTTTTTAGGCATCACTTGCCAGGAATGGGAAAAAGCGGTCGATAAAATAAATGCATTAAACATTAGAACCGTAAAAATAAGAACCGGAATTGTATTGGGAAAAGACGAAGGTTTTCTGAAAAAAATTGTTCCAAGTTTTAAGTCAGGTTTTGGCGCCATTTTAGGCACAGGAAAACAATACGTTCCCTGGATTCATATCGAGGATTTATGCAATATTTACCTTAAAGCCATTACAGACCAGCAAATGCATGGTCCTTATAATTCCTGTGTTACAGACAATACCACAAATGCGAGTTTATCTAAAACACTGGCGAATTTATTTGGATACAAGATTTGGCTCCCAAAAGCACCTGCATTTGTCCTTAAAATAGTTTTAGGTGAAATGAGTGTGGCGGTTTTAGAAGGTCAAAGAGTTTCATCTGAAAAAATACAAAAAATGGGATTTGATTTTCAATTTACTGATTTAGAAACTGCGCTTGCAAGCTGCCTGAATTAAATATTATTTTAAAGTAAGATACATTGAATCATTGGTTTTAACTACTCCAATTAATCCGGTGTTGGCCGTTTTTGAAATTTTAGCAGCAATTTCATTCGGAATCTGGATATTAAAATCAGAAACAGAAATTGGAAAATCAGAAATAATCTGAATTCCGTCGCCCACTTTTTTAATTAAAGCGCTTACCAGTATATCTTTCGATTTTCCTCGTAAAACCAATTTCCCTTTTATTTGATATTCTTTCTCCGTTTCATTGATATCCTTTAAATCAAATTTTTCGATTTTTCCTTTAAAAACAGCTTTAGGATAACGACGGCTTTGCATATAGTTTTCGTTAAAATGTTCCTGCATCATGTCGAGCTTAAAACGAAAATCTTTCACAATCACTGTACAAATAAATGTACTGGTTTTAGGTTCCAAGACAATGGCAACCTGTCTGTTTACAGCTTTTACTTCTTCGAAGAAAGGTACAGAAGCTTCAAAATTGACAGTTCCTGTATTGGTAAAAAATTTATCCTGAGCAATAACAGAATAAGCTGTAAATAGCAAAATAAAAAAAGTAGTTTTTTTCATAATCGTCAATAATTAAACAATTATGTCATTCGATTTTTTTTATTTTAAGAAGAGAAAAAAACTGGACTTAATATAAGTTTTTAAAAATTGAATGGCAGTACTCCGTGAAAACGTGATAACCAAATGTTTATACTTAAAGTTACGAAATTTTCACGGACACGGTTGCCGATTTTTGCCAAATATTTGTGAAATGTTTTTTGGTTGTAAAAAGTGAAATGGGATTGGTGAAAATGATTTTTTACTTGTCGAATATTGTCCCTACTTGCAATGTCATTACGTTAAGCTTTTTTAACGCAATCTTGTCAGGTTGAGCGAAGTCGAAGCCCATAAGTAACGTGACAAAGAAAATTATACCGTAAAGTTCGCCAAGTTTTGTGAATTACGCTTTGCTCTAAGATCACAAAGGGATTGTGTTTAACGCATAATTTAATGACATTGCCTACGTGACATAATTGGTGGTCTACAATTTTATTCTACCAATATATAATCTCTATGAGATATTCCCTTAGGAATTAAATATTGGTAGAAAAATAAAATAAGGATAGCAAAAAATGTCCCGTAGGGACTACACACAATAAAAAAATCGTTTTCAATAATAAAAAATGTCTACCCCTGCACTTCTGTACAAATCTCAATTAAAAAACCATCAAGATCCCTGACATACGCTACAATTTGTCCCCACGGTTTTTGCGTTGGCTCTTTTATTAAAACCGCGCCAAAAGAAGTTGCTTTTTGTACCAACTCGACAACATTATCGGTAATAAAACCCAATTCAATTGCAAAAGGTTTATCTTCAAGATTACTTTCGATAAAACCATCTTTTAAATTTTGAGCCGCTAATTTTTTTGATGCAAATGAAATTGTTGTTTCACCAGTACTTAATTCTCCGTAATCATTTTCGGGAGTTATGAATTTTCTTGAAAAACCAAATGTGTTTTCATAAAACTCAATTGACTTTTGTACATCTTCTACATATAATATTGTGTATCCAAACTTTACCATTTTTGTTTCTTTTTAATTTTATAAACTATTCTAGCTAATTTCTAACAATACATTGTATTTCGCTAAACCTGCGAGATCTTCGATTGAACTTACATTGGTTATTTTTTCATGCTCTTCGACCTCTTTTCGAAGTTCAATATGTTTAATTGCTTTTCTAAAACGACGCACTTCGTCAAGATTCGACAAGATTAATCCCGGTACCGGAACACTTTTACCTTCTTTATCTTTAGCTACCATTGTAAAATAAGAGGAGTTGCAATGTTTGATTGCACCTGTCTGAATATTTTCAGCTTCTACACGAATACCCACAACCATCGAACTTCGACCTACATAATTTACAGAAGCTTTCATCGTTACTAATTCGCCAACCTCGATTGGTTTTAAAAAATTTACCGTATCAACAGAAGCCGTTACGCAATAATTTCCTGAAAATTTTGAGGCAGAAGCAAACGCAATCTGATCGAGTAATTGCAGAATGTAACCTCCGTGGATTTTTCCGCTAAAGTTCGTGTGCGATGGCAGCATTAATTCTGAAATACTGATTTTTGATGAGGATACCGGCTTAAAGTCTGTTGTCATATTTTGATTTTTGGATGTAGTTGATAGTGGTATTTTAGTTCAATAATGAATTATCATCTTCATTAGAGGCTCTTGCAATAATATTTTCGGGCAGCGACTTCTTAGCCTTTGCTCCCATTTTCTTTAATTTTTCGACACTGGAAATTAAATTTCCTCTGCCATCAACCAATTTGCTCATTGCATTTTCGTATTCGGTTTTGGTGTCTTTAATTTTATTTCCAATTCTTACCAGATCGGTTACAAAACCTTCGAATTTATCATATAATGCACCAGCTTGTCTGGCAATTTCAAAAGCATTTTCTTGTTGTTTTTGATTGGCCCACATACTGTCGATGGTTCTTAAAGTAGCCAATAAAGTACTTGGGGTAACTATTACGATATTACGATCGAATGCTTTATTGTAAAGTGCCGAATCTTCGTTTAATGCAATGGCAAAAGCGGGCTCTATGGGGATAAAAAGCAAAACAAAATCAGGACTTTCTATTTGATATAGATCATGGTAGTTTTTGTTTCCAAGTTGTTCTACGTGTCTTCTTATAGAATTTACGTGTTCTTTTAGAAAATCGATTTTCAGGATTTCTGATTCTTCGTTGATCCATCTTTCATAGGCTACTAAAGAAACTTTAGAATCTACAATCATTTTTTTACCATCTGGCAGATTGATCACCACATCCGGAAAAACGCGATTTCCTTCGTTATTAGTAAAACTTTGCTGCACTTCGTATTCACGGCCTTTTTCTAAACCTGATTTTTCTAAAACACGTTCCAGAACCAGTTCACCCCAATTTCCCTGCATCTTACTATCTCCTTTTAAGGCTTTTGTCAGGTTTAGGGTTTCTTTGCTCATTTGAGCGTTCATTTCGCTTAAACCTACAATTTGTTGGCGCAACGCTGCATGATAATCGATGCTTTCTTTATGGGTTTGCTCTACTTTTTGCTCGAAACCCTGAATTTTATCCTGTAAAGGCAACAGGATATTTTTCATATTTTCGCTATTTTGTTCGGTAAATTTTGCCGATTTTTCTTCGAGGATTTTATTGGCCAGATTTTCAAATTCTTTAGTGAATTTTTCCTGTAACTCTGTTATTTCGTTTTTTTGGTCTTTATGACGTTCCCACAAATTTTCGAAATCTACTTCTTTTTTAGATAATTGAATTGCTAAACTGTCTTTTTCTGTTCGAATGTTTTCCTTTTCTACAGCAGCCAGCTGAACCTGTTTTTCAAAATTATTTCTTTCCCTTTCAAATTGCTCTCTTTGCAATTGCAATTGATTTACATGCGAATTTAATCGCTCTTCGAGACTCACTTTTTCTGACTGAAACCTAGCCGAAAACAGCAGCTTACCCAAAAACACGCCTAAAAACAAAGCCACAACAAAAGCTACTAAATAGGGAAGAAAATCGAACATAAATAAATTTGTTTTAAAAAAAGTAAAAGTAATCAATAATACGAAGTGCATAATTTTAAAATCGAAATTTCACATATTAATGCTCTTTCTGAATAAAAAAAATCCTAAAAATTATTCTTCTTAAAAAAAACTTATTTTTTAACGCAACCATTTCAAAACATGCACATCTACAGTATATATAACCTATTAAAAATTTATCATGAAAAAATTAATGTTAAGCTTATTTATAGCTTTTGGATTCAGCGCATGCTCTCTTAATAATGACGATATAAAAACTGATTGCGGACCAACAGAAGAATCAGCATTTATAGGAACTCCTCTTTTATGTGCATACAATGTAAAAACCTACCCAACTGTTCCTACTTATATATTAGTAAATACAGATGAAAAATTACAAGGTTTCTTTACTAAGCGTGATAACGCCAGCGCTTGTCCAAACGCAGGTGATCTAACTATCGATTTTACTAAAAACTATTTGGTTGGTCTTTTCTCCGGTCTTAAAACTACCACAGGTTATAGTATAAAAATAACAAGCATGGTAGAAAACAAATGCGAAATTCTGATAAACTATTATGAAAAAGCACCGCAACCGGGAGAGCCTATCACTTCGACAGTAAACTACCCTAGCGATTTCATCTTAATCCCAAAAACATTAAAACCAATTCTTTTTAATAAAACAAATGAGAACCCTGACAACATTGTAATAGGAAGCTATTTCAATCAATGTACAGGTGGAACTGATTGCAGAAAATTTTATCAGTTAAATGATTTTAATATTTTAAAATTCCAAAATGTTGCTGCTAATGGTTTTGATTTTAATCAGTACAAATACACTACAACAACTAAAAAAGGTGATTATACTTTGTTCCTGAAAAGTGTACCTGCAGAAATTTTAAGTTTAAAAGGACAAACCAAAACTTATGGTTCGCCAGATGCAGCTGATCAGGGTGGAACTTATTTTGAGCTTCGTCAGGCAGGAATTGTAACTAAAATCTTTATTGACAATAACGATACAAGTGACCAGAGTGCTGAAATAAAAGTTTTCAAAAAAGCTATTCAGGATAAAATTGCGGCTCAAAAATAATCAATCATGAAAAAGCAATTTTTATTATTTATTGTTGTGTGTTGTCTTTTTTCAACTGCGTATTCGCTGGAATCAACTACGCTGAATTCCGGATCTATTGTAAACACCTGGATCTGGCAAAAATCGATTGGAGGAGGCAGCAATCCATACCTGGCTACTCCTAAAACTATCGGTTTTACAAAGAAGGTTGTTTTTACTCCTGACGGAAGAGTGATCACTTACAAAAACAATATAGAAATTAGAAATAGTGCTTATCAAATGGAGAAAGGCAGTAGCTTTTTTGACCAGTCAGAAAATGACTTAATTACTTTTGAAGGGAAGACTTATATTATAGAAAGTCTTGACAATCAAAATTTAACGATTGTCAGCAATAACCAGGATGCAACCCGTACTATTTTTAAAAGGTAGTTTTATAAGCTTATAAAAACTATTTTTGCAAAACCAAACAATACCACTTTTTTTGAAAGACGATTTAGAAAAATACATTCTACTGTGCATAAAAAATGACAGAGAGGGGCAACTGAAAATTTATCAGTTGTTCTCTCCTGTTTTATATGGTATTTGCCTAAAGTACATGAAGAATGAGGATGATGCAAAAGATGTTTTTCAGGAAGCTTTTGTGATTGTATTTCAAAAAATAAGCCAGTATAAATTTGAAGGAAGTTTTGAGGGCTGGCTAAAACGAATCTTTATCAACAAACTAATCGAAACCTTAAATAAAAAGAAAAAAGAAAGCTTTTTTTTAGATGTTTTTGATCCTGATACGGATTTTGTTGAAGAAGAAGAATTGGACATTCTCCCCATTGAACAAGAAAAACTATTAGAATACATCCGGGATTTGCCTGACCAATACCGAACGGTTTTTAACTTATACGTTTTTGAGAAAATGAAACATCGGGAAATTGCAGCATTATTAAAAATTTCGGAAGGAACTTCAAAATCAAATTTAAACAGGGCCAAGCACATTTTGCAAAAAAAAATACTGAGCATAAAAAATTTTAAAATAGCATGAAAAAGCAAAATATAGAAGATATTTTTTCATCAATGGAAAACTTTTCGAGTGTTCCGCCGCCTGAATTATGGGGCGAAATTGAGAAGAAATTAGACAAACCAAAAAAGAAGAAAAGGGTTATTCTTTGGTGGTCGGCTGCGGCATGCTTATTATTGGGCTTGCTACTCCCTTCTGTTTTACATTTTAGTTCGACAGGCATTAAAACTATAAAAATTGATACTCCGCAAAACAACAGTGTTGTTCTTGATGATAAAAAAAATGATGGCAATACTACAAATGCTACACGATCTACTGAAAACAAATCAGAAGAGGTTGTAAGTAAAAAAGAATCTGATGGTATTAATGAAGTTTCATCTCTAAAAAACAAGGCCGATCAACCTAAACATTTTCAAAAAAATCAAAATCAAAAAACAGCAGTTGCTCATACCGAATCTAAAAACAACAATAATGATGCTTTTAATTCAAAAACAAATACCGGAAAGCTTAATAATAATCAGGCTGTAGCCGAAAAAACATTTGTATCCGATCAGAAAAACGGATTTAACTCAGATTCGCAACACCAAATTGCCAATGCTGATAAAAACATTTCAAATCCGTCAACAGAAAAAACTATTGTTTCAGGTAAAGCGGGTTCATTCAATCCAAATTCGAAAATTCAATCTTTAAGAGATAAGAAAATTTCGAACAAAACCTTGACTGAAAAAAGTTTCGCTGCAGGTAATACAAACGGATTTAATTCAGCATCTAAAAATCAGATTGTAAGTGCAGATAAAAAAGCCAGCAATAAAATTTTAGCCGAAAAAACATTTTCTGCGGGTAAAGTCAATCCGTTTCATCCAAACTCAAAAAATCAATTATCGAAATCTATTTTTGAAGATCAATACACTTCAAAAAACAATAACAATGTTGCTTTCAATTCTTCCACTTTAAATGAAAATAAAAAAGTTTTAAATGAAGTTAAAGCAAATGAAAAAACCAGAAGTGTAATAGCTGAGAAACAACTTGCGGACAATCAAAAAAGCAATTCAAAATTTAATGATGTTTTGACCAGAAAGGATTCTGCTCAGTTAGCAGAACTTCAAAATTTAGAAAAAGGAATTGTAACTCCGGAAGAGAAAAGGGAAAAGGAAAACAAAAATCTTACTAATGCAGAAAAATGGGCTGTTGAAGTTTTTGCAGGAGTGGCCAGTTCTGAAAATTACAAGAACGAAAAAACGCTTGGTAACACAAATGATTCCAGACAAAGTAACAGTTACGGAGTAAAAACCAAATACAAAATCAATAAGAAATGGGCGGTTGCTTCCGGATTAAAAATTAACGAATTAGGGCAGAGTGTTGCAAACGTTTCGTATTTAAGCGCAAAAAACAATGCTTTTTTTAGTTCCAACGACTATTTTAATCAAACTGCTTCGGCGGCTTTATCTGCTCCTATTACAGCCAATGATAATTATGTATTTGTTCCTAATTCGACCAGTGACGCATTCAAACAAAATAATATAGAAAACAACAATCTTAAAAATGGTAATCTGGATCAAAATTTACGATATCTCGAAATGCCATTGGAAGTTTCGTATGTTGTTTTTAGTATGCACAGAGCAAGTATCAATTTGAACACCGGCGGTTTTGTTGGAAAACTGATTTCTAATAATGTAGCATTAGACGGCAATTCGATTGGACAAAATGTAAATGCCAATGATTATATTTATGGTTCTACATTAAGCAGTACGCTGCAATACCGTGTTTACAAAAAAACAAATGTTTTTGTTGAACCTGCAATGAATTATTATGTAAATCCTTTAAATAATCAATCCTTTAATCAGTTTCAATGGGGATTTAATTTTGGGTTAAATGTTTCTTTTTAAAGTTCTTTTTGTGGTAATTTTACCCAAATAACGCAATAGAAATATCTCCCCAAATGGCCATCAAAAATAATTGGAACGATCAAAAATCATTACCTAAAGATTTAATCATTGCCAAAGAAACAGTTTACGATTGTTGCAATTTTGAAGTTACTCAGCCGCTGGCAGCACTTGAAAGTGCCGATTATGATGCATACCATTTTGATTTGAACGGAAAGCACATTTGTTACAGAACGGCTAAAACAACGCCAACAAAAACAGGCCAGTTTGTAACTTTATGGAAACGCAATACAATCGGAATTATTGAACCTTTTACTTTTTTGGACCGTATTGATTTTGTAATTATTAGTGTTCGAAAGAACGAATCGTATGGGCAATTTATTTTCCCCAAAAGCATTTTGCTTGAAAAAGGGATCTTTTCTACAGCAAGTAAAGAAGGAAAAAGGGCCACGAGAATTTATCCGCCCTGGGATGAAACCACTAGTAAACAAGCACAGAAAACACAACAATGGCAATTGGATTATTTTTATGAAATAATTCCTAATACAAATCTGGATAGGTTTAAAGCACTGTTTTAAATAGAAAAAGCATCCGTCGTAAAAAACGGATGCCTTTTTTATATTAAACCAAAAAATCACATTTTAGATTGCGGTATATCCGCCATCAGCAATAATGTAACTTCCGGTTGTGAAAGAAGATTTTTCTGAACTTAGAAATAATACCAATTCTGCAATTTCTTCGGCAGTTCCTAAACGGTTCATCGGTGCTTTTGCTGCTATGGCACTCATGCCATCGTTGTTTAAATTATCTTTTAGCAAAGCAGTTTCGATATAACCCGGTCCAACTGCATTACAACGAATATTTTTTTGTGCATACTCTGCTGCAATATTTTTAGTTAGTCCTACAACGCCATGTTTTGATGCTGTATAAGCAGGACTAAGCGGAGCTGCAACCTGACCGTGAATAGATGCTATGTTTACAATACTTCCTCCCCCATTTTTTTCCATTTGCTCCAATTGATAACGACACGCATAAAAAACACCGCTCAAATTCAGCGCAATTACTTTATCCCATGCTTCCGGTTCGTATTCGCCGGTTGGTTTTGCCTGACCTCCCATTCCTGCATTGTTACACGAAATGTCTAGTCGGCCGTATTTAGAAACGGTTACTTCAACCATGTGTTTATTGTCGCTTGCGCTTGATGAATCTCCTTTTACAAAAAAAGCTTCACCACCTTGATCCTTTATAAATTTTACGGTTTCTTCACCGTGTTCTACGTTAATATCTGAAAGTACTACTTTTGCTCCTTCACGGGCATAAGCTTCTGCTACTGCGCGACCAATTCCTGAACCGCCACCGGATACAAAAGCTACTTTGTTTTCTAAAAGTGCCATTTTTAATTTTATTTAAAATTTGTACTACAATTTACGAAGATCTACAGGGAAGAGCAATCTCAAAACCAAGTTTAGAATAACATTAACGCCATTTGCCAATCAAATGTTATTTTAGAAAAAAAGGATTTAATTCAGCAAAATATTTACTATTTTAAATATAGTACTTACTCCTCATCTAATTTCATGTTTCCTCGATCTTCATGACTTTCAGGATTAGAATTAGGATAACGATTAGGTGTGATGTCTGAATTTCTGTCTTTATTCTCTACCGTTTTTTTTGCCTCTTCGTCTGATGACACTCCTCTATTGGCATTAGCACCTTTAACTTTTCCATCATCCTTTACGTTAATATCTTCGTTCTCATTTCGCGCTCTGTCAACCACTTTTTTATCACCATCTTTATCGGCAACTACCTCTTTTTTAAGTTTTGGATCATCTGATTTTCCATCGTGAGAAATGTTTTTTCCTTTAGTTTCGTCGATATCTTTTTGTACTCCATTTATCTTTTTCGTTCCTAAATTATTAGTTTCCATAATTTTGTATTTTAGTGTTAGTCTTATAATATTACGAATTCTACAGCGGATTTCTAAACCCTTTAACATTGCATTTGGATTATTGCATCAATATTTTAATTCCATCTCAAACAAAACTATCTTTGCAGTCTAAAAATACGGCATGCATCAACATTTTATTCTTTTTAAACCTTACGGCTATCTGAGTCAATTTATTTATGAATTAAAAAGAAAGAAAAAGCTTTTGGGAGAATTATACAATTTCCCCGAAGGAACTATGGCTATTGGCAGGCTTGACGAAGATTCTGAAGGATTGCTTTTATTGACAACTGACGGAAAAGTGAGCGAACAAATAAGAAGCAAAAAAGTCGATAAAGAATATTATGTTCAGGTTGACGGTGTTATTACTCCGGAAGCGATTGAAGAATTGCAAAAAGGTGTAGAAATAGGTTTTGATGGCGGCAAATACAAAACGAAACCCTGTTCTGCTTTTATCGTTACTGAAATTCCTGATTTTGGGCCAAGAGCAAAAAAAATACGGGACGAACGTCATGGACCAACTTCTTGGGCATCGATAACGGTAAACGAAGGAAAGTTTCGTCAGGTTCGAAAAATGACAGCTGCTGTTGGTTTTCCGACTTTACGATTGGTTCGTGTTCGTATAGGAAATGTATATTTGCAAAACCTGAAAGCCGGAGAAGTTTTAGAAGTTCCGGATTTTTTTACATTAGATAATGAGTGAATTTGAAAATTAGATAATTCTTAAAACTCATAACTTATAATTCATAACTCATAACTAAAAAAAATGCTAAACGTTGTTCTTGTCGAACCTGAAATACCAAATAATACTGGAAATATTGGACGATTGTGTGTGGGTACCGAAAGTAGATTGCACTTAATTCATCCGTTTGGATTTGTAATTAATGATAAAAACCTAAAACGTTCCGGTTTGGATTATTGGGTACATCTTGACGTTACCGAATATCAAAACATTGAAGAATGGATTCAGCAAATTCCTGATCAGTCACGTGTTTTCCTGATGAGTTCTCACGCCGAAAAATCGTATCTGGAAACTGATTTTCAGGATGGAGACTGGCTGGTTTTTGGAAAAGAAAGTGTTGGATTAAGCCAGGAAGTTTTAGCTCGTTTTGAGAACCATTTAACGATCCCAATGTCGAAATTAATCAGAAGTTTTAATATTGCGAATTCTGTTGCTTTTGTAATTGGTGAAGCTAAGAGACAAATTGGGATCAAACTTTAAAATGAGACCAATCATTGATAAAAATAATCCCGGCAACTCAGAAGAAACTCTGATTTACATTTCGAAAATAAATATTGTATGGAAGATATGTATGTTGATTGCTACTGTGATTGTTTTCATCTGTAATTCAGAATGCAAAGAAGTAATACTAATTCTTTTGGCATTCGGTATCTTTCTATTTCAAATTTATTTTTTAGTTAAATCTATAAAGAGAATCAATGAAATTCAATTTAGAATTAATTCTAAGGGAATTCAATATAAAGATCTCCCTTTAACTCCCTGGAATAATATCAAAAACGAAAGGGCTCCTACTGAACATACAAGTGATGATAATAGTAACAAATATTTTATTTATCATATCGTAGATTCAGACAAGGTGATGAGATTTAATCTCAGAAAATTTAATATTAGTAAGGGAGAACTTCAACTAGCCCTTAATAGACAAAGAAATAGTTTTAATACAGAAAATAATATTTTATAATCTTCCTTTTCAAAATAGAGTGAAGTTTTAAATTAATTTAAAATTTTGGTCAAAAGCTCCAGCCGGAGCGTAATATTTATAGCTAGAATACTGACCCTCAACCAAAACTCCAGCGGAGCGATATATATTCTTCTTTATTATAAATATTTCACCCTTCTGAGGTTCTGCCTAAATGTGATAACTATAAATATAACACCCCGCTGGGACTTATAAATAATGCTATTTGTAACTTATGAATAATCCTAAGTAATCACAAATTTCCCTTTTTCGGCATCAAAAAGAATATGTTCATCTTTAAATAAAGTTGCAAAACTTCCTTTTGAAATTAAATTACAAGGTTCGTCCTGAACAATTAATTCCGGTGTCATAATAATCATTTCGTCGCTTAGCTGAATCGCCAGATCAATGTCATGAGTCGAAAACAAAATGCATTTTTGAGTTTCCTGTGTTAGCTTTTTCAATAATTTGAATAATGAAACTTTGTGCAGTAAATCAAGATGTGTTGTGGGTTCATCAAGAATAATAAGTGGTGTATCTTGTGCCAAAGCTCTTGCAATTAGGACTTTTTGCAGTTGTCCGTCGCTAATTTCGAAATGTTTTTTATGTGCCAAATGTTCGATTTGGGTTAGCTCTAAAGCTTCCTGAACTTTCTCGATATCGGTTGGGGTCAAAGTTCCAATCCAGTTGGTGTATGGCTGACGGCCTAATGCCACTAATTCGAAAACAGAAAGATTGCTTGGCGGTAATTTTTCCGTTAATACCAAACTTAAATTTTGGGCTAAATCCAAAGGTTTGTAGCTATTTATATTTTTATCATTCAGAAAAACATTTCCTGATAGTGGGTCCTGAATTCCTGTAATCGTTCGTAATAAAGTCGATTTCCCAATTCCGTTTGCTCCTATTAATGAAATGAGTTTTCCTGAAGTTAAATTCAAATTCAGATTCTCGGCAATAACCACAGTTGCTTTCTTGGACTTATAGCCAATGCTTAAATTTGAAGTTTCTAAAATAGTCGTCATCTTTTAAAGTTACTAAGGTTCTGAGAGGCTAAGTTGCTAAGTTTTTTTTTGCCACAGATTATGATTAAAATGATTTTAAAATCTGTGAAAATCATTTTTATCCGTCGAATCTGTGGGCCATTATTTACTGAAAATTTCTTTTTCTCATTAATAAATAAACTACAACCGGTGCTCCAATTATGGATGTTATTGCATTAATAGGCAATGTTGTGTCTAATCCCGGTAGTTGAGATGCCATGTCACAAAATAACATGATAATGCCGCCGTAAAAAAATGTGCTCCAATATAAAACAGCGTGATTACTGGTTTGAAATGTTAGCTTAGCAATATGCGGCACTGCTAAACCTATAAATGCTATTGGTCCGGCAAAAGCGGTTACACTTCCGGCTAAAATACTGGTGGCAAATATAATTATGAGTCTCGCTTTTTTATAATTCAATCCCATACTCTTAGCATAATTTTCGCCAAGAAGCAATGCATTTAGCGGTTTTATGCTGCTGGCGCTTAAAAGCAAGCCCAAACCAACGCAAACTGCTAGTATCGAAATAGATGTCCACGAAAGATTGCCCAGACTTCCTAATGACCAAAAGGTAAATTTTTGCAATTGTTCAGCCGAACTAAAATAAGTTAAAACGCCTACAATAGCGCTGGTAAAACTACCAAACATAAGTCCTACAATTAAAATTGCCATTGTGTTTCGTAAACGCTGTGCTACTAATAAAACCAATAGTAAAACCAAAACGCTTCCTAATGTTGAGGCAAACACAATTCCGTATGGTGATAATAAGATTGAGTTTAAAAATGATGGTAAAAAACCTGCTCCTAAAATCACAATGGCTACGGCTAAAATTGCTCCGGAACTTAATCCTAAAACATCCGGCCCCGCCAGCGGATTCCTGAATAAGGTTTGCATTAAGAGTCCGCTAATAGCCAAACCTACGCCAACTAACATTGCCGTAATTGCTTTTGGCAAACGATAATTAATAATGATATATTCCCAGGTCGATTTACTGGCTTGACCACCTGTTAAACTCGTATATACTTCTTTGAACGGAATGGTAACAGACCCCAAACTAATGTCCAGAAAAAACATAAATAAAAGTGTTAAAGCAAGTACCGAAAACAGGATTATATTTCGTTTTTTATTGATCAATACGTTTAGTTTAATTTTGATGCAAAAGTAAATTCATAGCTTGGCAATAAATCAGGATGAAATATTTTGATATAATCTTTCAATACTAAATCCGGACGGCTTGGAGCCGATTCATAATAAACAGTTCCTCCTGTTGCTCCGTATTTACCTTCGAATGTATACACATTTTTATTTTTAAAGGCATCAAACTGACTGTAATGCGGGTTCGTTTTTTCTATTTCTGCCAAAGTTTTAAACGATCCGGAAGCAATCCAGAAATTAGCCGTTTTGGCTTTTACCAAGACTTTTTCAAAAGATAAACCTTCACTTCCCGTTCCTTTTAAGTCTGCCCATAAATAATTAGCGTGAGCATCTTTCATAAACTGGGCTACCCAGCTGTTTCCTTTGGCTACATACCAAACATCTTCATACATCGAACCATATAAAACAGATGAGGCTGCAGGTTTATCGGCTACTAATTTTTTTGCCTGATCATAACTGGTAACAATTTTATCAAATAATTCTTTGGCTTTGTCTTCTTTACCAAATAAAGCTCCGTAAAGTTTGATCCATTCTGCTTTTCCTAGTGGAGATTGCTCCATCCAGTCGGCCTGAATTAAAACATTCAAACCACTTTTTTTCAAATTATCCAACGCTGAATTATTGTTGTCTACACCAAAAGTTACAATCAAATCCGGAGACAATTCGATTAACTGCTCGATATTTAATTTTTCGTTTTCACCTACATTTTTAACGGATCCTTTATCGATTAAAACTCTGGTTTTTTCTGATGAAACATAATCTGTATGCGGAAATCCAACTAATTTATCTTCGACTTCGAGCATCTCGAGAAACGGAATATTAGTGGTTGAAGTTACCACAACAGACTCTAAAGGAATTTTTATTGTGGTATATTTTTGCAAACTATCCGGAACCTTCGCTTCTTTTTCTTTTAGAATATAAGTAAATTTTGCATTGGCATTTGGCCAGGGCTCAGAAACTGTTACAACTGAATATCCATCGTGCTTTACTATAGAAAGTCCAGATGCGTATTGGATACTGTTTTTCGCAATTTCATTTTTTACAACAGCTTCTGTTTCATTTTTTTTGCATCCAACAAGAACAAAAAAGGGTAAAATAAAAATCAGTTTTGGTAATAAATGTTTCATATATGGGTTATCTTATTTTTAAGGAATAGTTTTTGCATTCTTCATTTTATCTCGTAATTTAAACTATTACCGGATAAATTTTACTCTTTCGAGAGTTACAAAGGTAACGCAATTTCTATTTTTTTTGTTTACCTTTATTCTTACAAAACCAAAAAAACACCATCTTTAACCTATGAATAGCATAAAAACGAAAGTTTGCTCAAGTTGTGAATCTTCTTTTAGTTGTGGAGATATTTCAGAAGAAAGCAAATGTTGGTGCAATGACTTCCCTCCTATTTTTAACCTTTCTGAAGGAGGCGATTGCCTGTGTCCGATTTGCTTTAAGGAAGCTTGCGAAGACAAAATTGATGCTTATGTAGAAACAATTACCCCTCAAAAAGCACTTATAAACAAAGCAATATCATTACCTAAGCAAGAAAAACTAATTGAAGGAATCGATTATTATATCGAAAATGACAAGTACGTTTTTAAAACCTGGTTTCACCTAAAAAGAGGAACTTGTTGCGGAAATGATTGCAGACATTGTCCTTATTGATAATTATAAATTGTTAGTTGTTAATTATGAAAAATAACGTTGTGAAAAATAAAAGTTTTGATTTTGCTATTAGAATAGTAAAATTAAGTCAATATTTATCAAATGAGAAAAAAGAATTTACCCTTTCAAAACAGTTGCTTAGATCAGGAACTAGCATTGGTGCAATGGTAAGAGAAGCTGAACATGCTGAAAGCAAAAACGATTTTATTCATAAATTTGCAATCGCACAAAAAGAGGCAAATGAGTCTGCTTACTGGTTGGAATTATTGTACGCAACTGATTATCTGAATAAAAAAGAATTTGAAAATATCAATAATGATGCAATAGAAATTTTAAAACTAATAACCAGCATTATTAAATCTACAAAAAATCAAATCGTTTCTAAGCAGTCCCTCAAATTAACAACTAACAATTAACAATTAATAATTAAAATGGTTTACTTAATTACCGGAGGCGAACGATCAGGAAAAAGTAGTTATGCCCAAAACCTGGCTTTACAACTTTCAGATTCACCAATTTATATAGCGACGGCCAGAAAATGGGATGCCGATTTCCAGAACAGAATCGATCGTCATCAGCAGGAACGTGACGAACGATGGACGAATATTGAAGAGGAAAAATATTTAAGTACAATTGATTTTACCGGAAAAATAGCGCTGATCGATTGCGTGACACTTTGGTTAACCAACTTTTTTACCGATCATAAATATGATGTGAATTTAAGTTTGGAAGAAGCCAAAAAAGAGTTTCTTTCGATAGTAAATCAGGAAAATACAACTTTAATAATTGTAACTAACGAAATCGGAATGGGTGTTCATGCAGAAACTCATATTGGCAGAAAATTTACCGAATTGCAAGGCTGGATGAATCAGTTTCTGGCTTCAAATGCCGATGAAGTGGTTTTGATGGTTTCGGGAATTCCGGTTAAGATAAAAGGCTGACAATTTCAAAAATCAATGTCAATGACAATTGCAATGTCAAAAATCCAAAATTTCAATTTTCAATTTTTAAATTCTAAATTCCAACCTTATACTTTATCTTTACTTTAATCTTTAAATTTTCAAATTGCCATTTGATTTTTGCAATTGATATTGTAATTGCCATTGAATTGGAATTTGGAATTTAAAAATTGTAATTTAAAGAATTTATGAGCTATTTAGATGATATTTTAAAATCGCGCCGGGATACCAGACATTTTACTGCTGATAAAGTTCCCGATGAAGTGATTGAGAAAGCTTTACAAGCCGGACATTGGGCACCATCTGTTGGATTGACCGATGCTACGCGCTATTTTATAATAAAGTCTGATGAAGTTAAAACGGCTGTAAAAAATCTATTTTTAGATTACAATAAAAAGGCTGAAGAACTTACCGACAATCCGGAACAAAAAGAGCATTACAAATCGTTGAAACTTGAAGCGATTGAAGAAGCACCAATTGGACTTATTATTGCGTACGATCGATCGGTTTTAAACCAATTTACGATTGGGACTGTAGGCAGTAATGAAGCGGTAAAATTTAGTTCGGTTTGTGCGGCACAGAATATCTGGCTTTCGCTTACAGAACAAGGTTACGGGATGGGTTGGGTTTCGATTTTAGATTATTATCAGTTTAAAAAAATTCTCGATTTACCTGAAAATATTGAGCCTTTGGGGTATTTCTGTATTGGAAAACCGGCAACGAATTATGACAATCAACCGATGTTGCAGCAATTGCATTGGAAACAAAAATCTGAAGCTCCAATTTGTAAAGAGATTAAAAATGTTGCTGAAAATTTTATTACAGATTTTAATCTAAAAGTTGAAAACGAGGTCGAAACTAAAAATGATTTCAGTACAATTTTACAGGAAAAAATAGATTCTAAAACTAAACCAGTTGGTTCTTTAGGAAGTCTCGAGAAGCTGGCTTTTCAAATGGCAACGGTTTTTGAAACTCTGAATCCAAAAATAACAAAACCAAATATAGTAGTTTTTGCAGCTGATCACGGGATTGCAAATCATGGAGTGAGCGCTTATCCACAAGATGTTACGCGACAAATGGTGGGTAATTTTCTTGATGGCGGTGCGGCAATCAATGTATTTTGCAATCAAAACAAGATTCAATTATCGATTGTAGATGCCGGAGTAAATTATGATTTTCCCACCAATGCGAATTTGATTCATGCAAAAATCGCCAAAGGAACACAGTCTTTTTTGCACATTCCCGCTATGAGCGAAACCGAATTGCAATTGTGTTTCGAAAAAGGAAAATCGATTGTCCAAGACATTGCCAAAACCGGATCTAATTGCATTGGTTTTGGCGAAATGGGAATTGGAAATACTTCTACGGCTTCGGTTTTAATGAGTCTTTTAACGGGTTTACCTATCGAAGATTGTGTTGGAAAAGGCACCGGAGTTGAGGATGACAAACTGCTTCAGAAACAAAACTTACTCAAAAAAGCAATTGAAAATTATTCCGGTCAAGCCGAATTAAAACAGCAGCTGGCTTATTTTGGAGGTTTTGAAATTATACAAATCACCAGCGGAATGTTGACCGCCCTGGAGAACAAAATGCTGATTTTGGTTGATGGTTTTATTTGTAGCGTGGCTTTTTTGATTGCTTCAAAAATAAATCCCAATATTAAAAACAATGCTGTTTTCTGTCACTGTTCTGCCGAGAAAGCACACCAAAAACTTCTTGATTATTTAGATGCAAAACCTATTTTAAATCTGGATTTACGTTTGGGCGAAGGAACGGGTTGTGCCATTGCTTTTCCTATTTTAAAATCGGCTGAAACTTTTTTGAATGATATGGCAAGTTTTGAAAGTGCAGGGATTAGTAGGAAATGAAAAAGTCGCAGTTTTCAGTTTCAGTTTTCAGTCTTAATCTTAAATTTATAATTACCCTTTTTTAAATGAAAAAAGAACTACATATTTTCTTTACCTCTTTAATGTTTTACACCAGAATTCCTTGTCCAAAAAACATCGACCATCATCCTGATTATTTAAACAAGGCCACTCGGTATTTTCCTTTGATTGGATGGATTGTTGGCAGTATTTCTTTTCTGGCTTTTTATCTTTTTTCTCTTTTTCTTTCTGTAGAAACTGCGGTAATTTTTGCTCTAATTATTTCTGTCCTTACGACGGGAGCTTTTCATGAAGATGGTTTTGCAGATGTTTGTGATGGTTTTGGCGGAGGCTGGACCAAGGAAAAAATCCTGATCATTATGAAAGACAGCGCTATTGGCGCTTATGGAGCCATTGGTTTGGTTTTACTGTTTTTAGTGAAGTTCAAATTACTTTCAGAATCAATTTCTCTTTTCAAAGGAGATAATACTACATCGCTTATTCAAGTATTTCTTTTATTTGTTTCAGCGCACGCTTTAAGCCGTTTGGCTGCGATCTCTATTATTTTTACGCATGAATATTCACGACACGACGCTTCGAGCAAAAGTAAACCTATTGCTAAAAACCATTCCTGGAAAGAAGTTTTAGGTTCTTTTTTCTTCGGATTGTTTCCTCTTTTTGTTTTCTCTTATTTTCAATATAAATTCCTTTTAGCTTTAGTTCCGGTTTTTATAACACGGTTTTTTCTGGCGCGCTATTTCAAAAAATGGATTGATGGATATACCGGTGATTGCCTTGGCGCAACACAACAGGTTTGCGAGGTTGTTTATTATTTAAGCCTACTTTTGATATGGAAGTTTATCTAGTTCGTCACACCGAAACAATTTGCGAAAAAGGAGTTTGCTACGGACAATCGGATGTGGGATTGGCAGAACCTTTTGAATCTGTTTTTGAAAATATCGTTTCGCAATTACCTTCTGAAGCAATAATATTTTCCAGTCCGTTGAAACGTTGTGTGATTTTAGCAGAATACATTCAAAAAAATATTAAAACGATTGCATTTGAAAAAGAAGATCGTTTAATGGAAATGAATTTTGGCGATTGGGAAATGAAAAACTGGAATGAGATTCCGCCTGAACAACTTAATCCCTGGATGGAAGATTTTGTAAATAGTAGCGCCTCCAATGGCGAATCGTTTATAAGATTACATAAACGCGTTGGTGATTTTCTATCTCAAATTTCAAAAGAAATAACAAAACCTATCATTATTGTAGCACATGCTGGAGTGATTCGTAGCATTTTATGTTATCATACTTCATTGCCGCTAAAAGATGCCTTTAATAACAAAGTAGATTTTGGACAAGTTATCAAAATCGAACTTTAATTATAATTTTGTTTCCATTTTAGTTTTAAAAGTCAAACAAATTAGAAAAATCGACATTTTTAACTTTATCTTTGCAGCCAATTAAGGTTGTGTTATTTCAAACACATTAAAAGGGAATCAAGTAATAATCAAATCTTGAGCTGTACCCGCAACTGTAAGCTTAGTTCTAAAAAAGAATGATTGTTGTTATCTACAAACCACTGCTCGCCCCCGCGAACGGGAAGGTAAACAACAAGACGCAAGCCAGGAGACCTGCCTTTGTAACAAATATCGAGCTCTCGGGAAAAAGAGTGTAGAAATTATGACTTTGAAAAAACTTTTTGCTTTTTGTTTATTCTTCTTGTGCCAGATTATTGTAGCGCAGAGCGATACTATTAATAACTTAAAAGAAGTTATTGTTTCTGACACTAATCTTAAAAAGTACTCCGCCTCACAATCGGTTCAGGTACTGAATGATTCCGTTATCAATAAAAACCCATCTTCCTTAACGTCTCTATTAAATTACAATACTGTCATTTATTTTAAGGAAAACGGTCTTGGTATGACATCCGGACCTTCTTTTAGAGGAACCACTGCGGCACAAACTGCAGTTATCTGGAATGGCATAAACATTAATTCCCAATTTTTAGGTCAGACGGATTTCAATACTATCGGAACAAGAGATTTTAATTTTATAGCTGTCAAAGCTGGTGGAGGAAGCGTTTTATACGGAAGCAGTGCAATCGGCGGAAGCATTCACCTTAATAATGATTTGAGATTTAAAAATGAATTTTCGAATCAGGTATTTTTTAGCCTGGGAAGTTACAATACTTTGAGTGCCAACTATCGCATTAACGCATCTTCTGAAAAATATAGTTTACAGGTTAATATCTCAAGAAATAGCTCTGATAATGATTTTAAATATCCCGGCACAACAGATCAGAGAAACATAAATGGTGAATATTATAACACTAGTATGAACACCACTTTTGGGTATAAAATAGATGCTAAAAACACCATAAAAGCATACAGCCAGTTTTATGATGCAGAACGTCATTTTTCTTTAATTACACCCTCAGAAAGCAAAACAAAATACAACGATTTTAATACCCGAAATTTAGTAGAATGGGAAAGTGTATTCAATCGTTTTACATCAAAACTGAAATTGGCGCATATTGGGGAATCGTATAAATATTTTAGCAATATAGATTCTGAACTATTTACATATGGTAAAGTTGAAACTTCTATCATAAAATATGACTTGGCTTTTGATGTAAATGATAAAATAAAACTAAACGCTATTGTCGATTATAGTCGTAATAAAGGATATGGTTCGAGCATCGATCATGCAAAAAGAGAAGTTGGTTCGGCTAGTTTGCTTTTAAGTCATTTGGTTACTGATAAATGGGATTATAATGCCAGCATTCGTCAGGAAGTAACCGATAATTTTGGGAATCCATTTCTGTTTTCTTTTGGAACTCGTTATCAATTCACTGATTTTTATCGTTTGAAATTTAATGCTTCCAAAAATTTCAGAATGCCAACATACAATGATTTGTTTTGGGAAGGAAGCGGAAATCCCGATCTAAAACCTGAAACTTCTTATCAGGCAGAAATTGGCAATGAGTTTTTTACAAAGAATTTTTCTGTTTCTCTAACTACCTATTATAATTCTATCAAAGACTTATTACGCTGGGTTCCAACTGAGGGAAGCGGCGGCGCGTGGTCACCTGAAAACACAGATAAAGTAAGGGCTTATGGTGCCGAAATACTATTAGAATGGAGACCCAAAATAGGAAACAACCCTTTTACGGTTAACGGAACTTACGCCTATACGGTTTCTGAAAGTAAACAAATAATAAAAGGAGAATCTGTTTACAAGCAATTGATTTATGTTCCTTACCACAAACTAACAGGATCGGTTTCTTATAATTGGAAAAAAATATCTTCTTATTTTCAATATTTATACAACGGAGATGCTTACACAACGCCTTTTAACAATCCTGCAAGTAAAGTAAAAGATTACAATATTGGAAATATTGGTATTGATTACGATTTTGGAAAAAAGAACAGTTATAAACTTGGTATACAAGCTTTAAATATCTGGAATGAAAATTACCAACCCGTTGCCAGCAGACAAATGCCGGGAAGAAATTATACAATATACATAAACCTTAATTTTTAAATACAATGAAAAGATTTAACAAACTATTTTTAACTGTCATACTAAGCTCGGCATTTTTTGTGTCATGTAGCAGTGATAATGATGATACTACACCGGAACCTCGTGGAAATTACGAAGGGGGATTATTTATTGCAAATGAAGGTCAATTTCTTAAATCGAATGGAAATGTATCTTATCTATCAGATGATTTAAAAATTGAAAACAATGTTTTTTCTTTATTAAATCCTGAAAAAACAACAAACGACATTATTCAATGCATCGGTTTTAATGGAGACTTCGCTTATCTGATTGTAAATAATTCTAATAAAATTGAAGTAGTAAACAGATATACTTTCAAGAGTGTTGCTACTATTACTGCAAGCATAAAAAACCCAAGATATATCGCTTTTGCAAATGGAAAAGGATATGTTACAAACTGGGGAGTAGGAGAAGATGCTAATGATGATTACGTAGGTATTCTTGACCTTGCTACAAACACGATAACATCTAAAATTCCTGTAGTTGAAGGACCTGAAAAAATAATTGAAAACGGCGGTAAACTTTATGTAACTCATAAAGGAGGTTATAACTTCGGAAATTCATTAACTGTAATTAATTCTGCAACTAATTCAGTGGTAACTAACTTTGTAGTAGGTGATATGCCGTCAGCATTGGTAAAAGATAGTGGAAGTCTATATATTTTATGTGAAGGATACCCTTACTATGCTCCTACCCAAACAGCTGGTAAATTAGTAAAGGTTAGTTTAAGCGCTAATACTATTACCTCTACTCTTAGTTTTGAAGGTATAACACATCCTGGATTTTTAGATATTGAAAACGATAAATTATATTACACTATTGACAGTAATATTTACTCTCTTACTACAAGCGCTACAACTTTACCAGCTGCCCCAGTTTTCAAGGCTGCCGAAGTTACTTCTCTTTATGGCCTGGCAGTAAAAAACAGCAAAATATATGTTGCAGATAAAGTAAATGGTGTCGATAATGGAGATATTTATATCTATTCTCTAACAGGAAAACTTGCTAATGATTTTAGCGTAGGTGTTAATCCAAACGGATTTTACTTTAACAACTAACCTACCAATAGAATTAGTTTATTATTTTGGATAAAAAAAGGCTTTCAGAAATTGAAAGCCTTTTTTATGTTTATTATTTTAATGCTCTTAAAAGTCCCTCCGGAGCATCTTTAACATACATCTGATTTCTGATGCCGTTCATTGCTTTGGCATCTGTAAAATTCTTTAAAGCTATACCTTCATCGAGTTGTGCTTTTTTAGCAGTTGCTCCTGTAATTTGCGAAATAGCAACATTTAATAATGGCTCTGATGTATCACCTAAAACGCCAAGATTGCTAATACGTTCCAATTGTTCATAAGTTGGTTTTAAACCATCTGTATATTCTCCAAAATCAGCAGCATTTACTATTTTAAGCACCAAGGGCTGCATCGCGTACTTATGATTGAGATTTCTTTGTGCTTTGCCAAAAGTGGGAGAATCGTATAAAGTAACAGAACCAACGTTTTTACCAACTGTTGTTTCTCCAATCTGAACTACTGAAATATAGGGCACCAAACCATTTATCACTAACTCACTCGCAGAAGCCGTACCGTCTGTTGTTAGAATATATATTTTGGATAAGTTTAAACTATTTATTGCCGATCCGTCTATTTTGTCTACAAAACGATTATTTAAAAATTCCGGATTATCAATTTCAAAAGCTGCATTTATCTTAGCATTCCATTTTTCTTTAGAAAAAATCTGATTCGTAAACTGACCTGTAATCATACTTGCCAAACGCGTTGCGGTTTGTATAGAACCACCGCCGTTATATCGCAAATCTAAAACAAGATCTGTAATTCCCTGCGATTTCAATTCACCAAAAGCAGCATTTAATTGCGCATCATAATTGGCATAAAAACCATTATACATTAAATAACCAATTTTATGACTTCCTGAAGTTATTACTTTATTAATAAAAATAGGGTTTTCGTCTAAAGTTGTTTTTACTAACGAAATTGTTTTCCCGTTAGACTCAAAACCAGTACCATTAAAAACAACCATATTTAAGGTATAGCTATCCGCAGCCAAAAGAGATCGATAGTTTGAAACTGTAAGTTGGGTTCCGTTTATTGCTGTAAAAAGATCACCACGTTTGATTCCTTTTCCTGAAGCATCAGAATTAGGAATAATATAACGTACGTAACCTATCAAATCTGTTGTACTATTAGGTTTATAACTTAGACTAAAATCGACACCATTATTTTTTGTCGTTCCCTGAAGTTCCTGCTCTAAAACAGTATAATCAGGAACAATCCAGCTAAAGCGATCAATTGCCTGACCTTTTGGGAATTTGCTAATAGGTTTATTTAATAAAGCCTGAAATAAATCTTCAGGTTGAGAATATCCTCTTAAAAAAGAATTTAATGCTTCCTGACTATTAAAACGATCATCGGCTAAATTGGGCACGTCGGCTTGCCATAAATAAAACTGATTTAGCCCTTTCCAAATGAAATCTTTCACCTGTAAATCGGCCGGAGCCGCAACATCATCCTGATCTTCACAAGATTGCAAAGAAAATGCGAGAAGAAATAATAACAGTACGCTCTTTAAAATTGTTTTCATATAGTAGGTATCTATGTAGTATTAACGTAAAAATAGTATCTTTAGTTTTAACAATGATATTTTTAAAGTATTTTTTTATTATAAAATTTCCACGCTCTGTGTAACAAAAATAATAGTGCCTCGTCTTGACTATATAAGCTAACGAATAACCAACCAATTTTATGAATCAGAATGTGTTTATAGAATTAATAAATCCTTTTAAAGACAAAGTTTTTCGTCTGGCAAAAAGATTATTAACCAGTACAGAAGAGGCCGAAGATGCTACGCAGGAAGTAATAGTTAAATTATGGAATAAAAAAGAAAGTTTGGACAACTACAATAGTGTTGAAGCATTAGCAATGACAATGACCAAGAATTATTGTCTCGATCAGTTAAAATCAAAAAGAGCCGGAAATCTTCAAATTGTACATAATAACTACACTGACAGGGAACCTCAGCTGGATAAGAAACTAGAGGATTCGAATAGTTTAGAATGGGTGGAGAAAATCATAAGTCAGTTGCCCGAACAATTACAAATATTAATTCAGTTACGCGATGTTGAACAATATGAATTTGATGAAATTGCGAAAATTGTCAACATGAATGAAACGGCTATTCGGGTAGCACTTTCAAGAGCGAGAAAAAAAATTAGAGAATCAATGGTTAACACACACAGTTATGGAATTCAATAAAATAGAAGATCTATTAGAAAAATACTTTCAGGGAGAAACCAGTATTGCCGAGGAAAAGGAATTAAAAAATTATTTTTCTTCACCAAATGTTGCGCAGCATTTAGAGCAATACAAACCTATGTTTGGTTATTTCTCTCAGGTAAAAGAACAAAAATCGACGCAAACAATACTACTAAAAACTAAAAAACGAAATGTGGCGTGGTTATCGATTGCAGCTTCGGTTGTTGTTTTACTAGGAGTTGGAACCTATTTTTATGTAAGCGAAAAAAATGCAGCTCCCGCTGTGGCGCAAACAGAACTAGGAACCTATGATGATCCGGAAGAAGCACTTGCCGCAACGCAAAAAGCTTTGGCCTTATTATCAAGCAATGTTAATGTAGGTATCGAAAGCGTACAATACATTAAAGAATACGAACAATCAAAAAACAAAATTTTTAAACAGTAATTAAAATTCAATCAAAAATGAAAAATTTCATCATAACACTAGTTTTAGCATTTGTTAGCACTACTTTTTATGCTCAGGGAGCATTTGACAAATTTGACGGTCAGGACGATGTAACCTCAGTAATTGTAAACAAAAAAATGTTCGATTTAATGAGCAAAGTAAAAGTTGATGCCTCTGATAAGGAAACACAACAATACATTAAACTAATTAAAAAATTAGATTATCTGAAAGTGTTTACCACTAAAAACCCAAAAATTGAAGCAGACATGAAAGCTTCTGCCGAAAAATATGTAAAAACAGCTGGTTTAGAAGAATTAATGCGAATTAACGATGGTGGCAGAAACGTTAGAATATCGGTAAAATCAGGAGCTACAGATTCTCAGGTAAGAGAACTACTGATGTACGTAGACGGGGCCAAAAATGACGAAACTGTTTTATTATCATTAACAGGTAATTTTGATATTAACGAAATCTCAGTACTTACAGACAAGATGCAACTTCCTGGCGGTTCTGATCTAAAAAAAGCCTCTAAAGGCAAAAAATAAGATGAAAACCAACATTTTTACCTCAGCCCTTTTAGTATTACTGACTTTAATAAGTTGTAATTCTGATCCTTCATTGCAGAAATATTTTGTAGAGAATACAGACAATAAAAATTTTATTGCTCTGGATGTTTCGCCCAGTATTTTAAACGTAGAGAAAACAAAACTATCTGCAGAACAAACCGAGGCTTTAAAATCATTTGATAAGATGAACATTCTGGCTTTTAAAGCAAATGCCACCAATCAGGTTCAGTTTGAGGCAGAAAGATCCAAAGTAAAAGCGATTCTAAAAGATCCAAAATACCAGCAATTGATGAGTTTTGGCTCAGGTAAAGATGGAGCATCAATAAGTTATGTAGGTTCTGATGACAATATTAAAGAATTTGTCGTTTTTGCCAACAGAAAAGAAAACGGTTTTGCAGTGGTTAGGGTATTAGGCGAAAACATGAACCCAAATAACATCATGACTCTAATGTCGGTTTTAAAAGAATCCAAAATCGACATGGAACAATTGAAGCCTTTACAACAATTGATTAAATAATACACACATCTTACTTTAAAAGAGAAGCTCCATATTTTGGAGCTTTTTTTATATATTATTTTTACAGGATTAAACTGAATAATTCTTTATTTCATTTGGTTTGATATGAACCTAATTTATCTATATTTGTTCTTAACCAAAACATGAAATAAATTAATATGGTACAAAAAACATCGAATGCCTTTATAGCGGCATCTTGGGTAGCTCTTGGAGCGGGAATGGTTGGATACATCGTTGGACTTGCAAGAGCAGAAATGTTGCTAAATGAAAAAGGATATTATTTTACCGTTTTAATGTTTGGTCTTTTTGCTGTTGTTTCATTACAAAAAAGCGTTAGAGACAGACTTGAAAAACTTCCCGTAACAGATATCTACTATGGAATTTGCTGGTTCGGAACACTATTATCAATTGTATTATTAGCCGTTGGACTGTGGAATGCTACAATTTTACCAAGTGAAAAAGGTTTCTACGCATTTGCATTTTTACTAGCATTGTTTGGTGCAATTTCAGTGCAAAAAAATACGAGAGACAATATGGCTCATACTCAAAACGAAAATTTGAATAGATAAATATCGAAACTTACCAGAAACAAAAAAGCTCCAATTTACATTGGAGCTTTTTTTTATATCAGGATTTGAGATTATTTACTCAAATACATTTTTCTTCTAGAGTACAATTCGTAGAATTGATCGTCTTTTAAGTCATCAATAAACAAGATGCTTTCTCCTGTTGATTTCATCTCTGGTCCTAATGCTTTGTTTACATTGTGGAATTTGCTGAAAGAGAAAACCGGTTGTTTAATCGCGTAACCTTTCAATTGCGGATTAAAGTTGAAGTCCGTTACTTTATTGTGTCCTAACATTACTTTTGTAGCGTAGTTCACATAAGGTTCTCCGTAAGCTTTTGCAATAAACGGTACTGTTCTTGAAGCTCTAGGATTTGCTTCGATAATATAAACCGTATCATCTTTAATAGCAAACTGAATATTGATTAAACCAACAGTTTTAAGCGCTCTCGCGATTTTCACCGTATGATCTTTTATTTGTTGCATTACAAATTCTCCTAAATTAAAAGGAGGCAAAGTAGCATTACTATCTCCAGAGTGCACTCCGCAAGGTTCGATATGCTCCATAATTCCGATGATATATACATTTCCATCAGCATCACAAATTGCATCAGCTTCAGCTTCGATTGCTCCGGCTAAATAATGATCTAAAAGTAATTTATTTCCTGGAATCGTTTTCAATAAGTTGATAACGTGCTCTTCTAATTCTTTCTTGTTGATTACAATTTTCATTCCCTGACCTCCTAATACATAAGAAGGACGAATCAATAATGGGAAGTCAAGAGTATCTGCAAGAGCAGAAGCTTCATCAGCCGTTTCAGCAATTCCGAATTGTGGGAAAGGAATATGTAATTCTCTTAATAAATCTGAGAAACGTCCTCTATCTTCAGCTAAGTCAAGTGCATCAAAACTAGTTCCGATGATTTTTACTCCGTACTTAGATAATTTTTCAGCCAGTTTCAAAGCCGTTTGTCCACCTAACTGTACAATAACACCTTCTGGTTTTTCATGCTGAATGATGTCATATATATGCTCCCAGAAAACCGGTTCGAAGTATAATTTATCAGCTGTATCAAAATCAGTCGAAACTGTTTCAGGATTACAGTTGATCATGATGGTTTCGTAACCACATTCTTTAGCAGCCAAAACTCCGTGTACACAAGAATAATCAAACTCAATTCCTTGTCCAATTCTGTTTGGTCCTGAACCAAGAACTATGATTTTCTTTTTATCAGTAACAATACTTTCGTTATCTACATAGCGCTCACCATTTGCTTTTTCGATTTCAGCCTCAAAAGTTGAATAGTAATAAGGTGTTTGCGCTTTAAACTCAGCCGCACAAGTATCAACCAGTTTAAACACACGGTTAATATTTTGATCCATACGTAGAGTATGTACTTCGCTTTCTAAACAATTTAACATGTGAGCAATTTGTCTGTCGGCAAAACCTTTTTGTTTCGCTTCAAGCAAAAGTTCTTTTGGAAGATTAGAAATTTTATAGTTCGAAATTTCTTTCTCTAAAGTATAAAGCTCTTCGTATTGTTTCAGGAACCACATATCAATTTTTGTGATTTCATGAATACGGCTCAACGGAATTCCCATTGCAATAGCATCATAAATTACAAAAACACGATCCCAACTTGCAAAAGTTAGTTTCTCGATAATCTCTTCGTAGTTTTTATATCCTTTTCCGTCAGCACCTAAACCGTTTCTTTTGATTTCTAAAGATTGAGTAGCTTTGTGTAATGCTTCCTGGAACGAACGCCCAATTCCCATTACCTCACCAACAGATTTCATCTGAAGACCTAAAGTTCTGTCAGCACCTTCAAATTTATCAAAGTTCCAACGTGGAATTTTTACAATTACATAATCTAAAGTTGGTTCAAAAAGAGCCGAAGTTGATTTTGTAATTTGATTTTGTAATTCATCTAAATTGTATCCTAAAGCCAGTTTAGAAGCAATTTTTGCAATTGGATATCCAGTCGCTTTAGATGCCAATGCAGAAGAACGAGACACACGAGGATTAATCTCGATCGCTACGATATCTTCTTTTTCGTCTGGCGAAACTGCAAATTGCACATTACAACCTCCAGCAAAATTACCAATACTACGCATCATCAGGATGGCATAGTCACGTAATTTTTGGAAAGTCGTGTCTGATAATGTCATTGCCGGTGCAACCGTAATCGAATCTCCGGTATGAATTCCCATTGGGTCCATATTTTCGATCGAACAGATAATTACAACATTATCATTCTTGTCTCTTAAAAGTTCCAACTCGTATTCTTTCCATCCCATCAAAGCTTTATCAATTAAAACTTCGTGAATTGGAGAAGCTTCAAGTCCGCGTGTTAAAAGCTCATCAAAATCTTCTTTTTTGTAAACAATTGCAGCTCCTGTTCCTCCTAGAGTAAACGAAGGACGAATTACAAGCGGGAAACCAAATTCCTGAGCAATCTCTTTACCTTCTAAATAAGAAGTAGCCGTTTTTGCCGGTGCAGTTGGCACATTAATTCTTTCTAAAAGCTGTTTAAACTGCTCTCTGTCTTCGGTAATATTAATAGCGTTTACATCAACCCCAATTAATTTTACTCCAAAATCCTGCCAGATTCCTTTTTCTTCAGCCTCCAAACATAAATTCAAAGCTGTTTGTCCACCCATTGTTGGTAAAACAGCATCAATTTGTGGATGTTCTTTCAGAATCTCAATAATCGATTTTGTAGTTAAAGGTTTCAAATAAACATGATCGGCCATTGTTGGGTCGGTCATGATAGTCGCTGGATTCGAGTTTATCAAGATAACTTCAATTCCTTCTTCACGAATAGAACGTGCAGATTGAGAACCTGCATAATCAAATTCGCAAGCTTGACCAATAACAATAGGTCCTGAGCCTATTATTAAAACTGATTTTATTGATGTGTCTTTAGGCATTTTATTTGTATTGTGTAGTTATATAAAGTACTTTAAAAAACATTCGTAGTATATTCTAAACTAGAACGTTGCATCTTTTTTTTACCGACAAGGTATAAAAAAAGGCGATACTAAAAAAGTAATCGCCTTATGTATGTTTATACAAACATTATTTTTTGTGTCTAGGCTCGCTAGAAACAGTTAATTTATGTCTTCCTTTTGCTCTTCTACGCGCTAGAACTTTTCTTCCATTCGCAGAAGCCATTCTGTCCATAAATCCGTGCTTATTTCTTCTTTTTCTTTTCGATGGTTGAAACGTTCTTTTGCTCATTGCTTTGTATCTTTAAAATGGTATCTAATATCTCTTTTCTGTTTTAGAATATCGTTATTCTAAAACCGAGTGCAAATATACAAAGACTTTTTTTTCTGGCAAGTACTTTAATAAAAATATTTTTAATTCATTTTACTATATTTGCAATCACAAATATACATCTATTATGTTTCACAAGAATATTAAACTTATTTTGGCCGGACTTCTTGTAGTTGCTGGCGTTTGGCAATTTACTGAAAGTAATATCGGGAACGGAATCTTCCTTATATTATTAACGGCAATTCCGATTTTTCTTTACTTTAAAAATGAATTTATCCTTTTAGCTTTCCTTAAATTAAGAAAACAAGACTTCGAAGGTGCTAAAAAATGGCTGGCATACATCAAAAACCCGGAAGCTGCTTTAGTAAGAAAACAACAAGGATACTTTAATTACCTACACGGAATCATGTTATCTCAAACAAATATCAACCAGGCCGAGAAACATTTCAAAAAAGCTATCGAGCTTGGACTATCAATGGATATGGATTTAGCCGTAGCAAAATTAAACCTTGCCGGAGTTGCAATGTCACGCCGCAGAAAGCTTGAAGCAACTAATTTATTAAACGAAGCTAAGAAATTAGACAAACAAGGAATGCTGAAAGAGCAAATCACAATGATGAAAGATCAAATGAAGAAAATCTAAACTTCTTTAAATTACAATATTTAAATCCCAAATTCCAAAAGAGTTTGGGATTTTTTATTGTAAAGTATCAATAATAAATGTTGGTGGCACTTTCATTATCACAATTTTATTTATTTCTTCAAGATCAATTTTTTTATTCGTTTTAGTAAATTTATGATTAATCTTAATATTATCTAATGATTTACCGAAAAGCCTAAATAAAATTGGCCCATTATACCCATGAATTTTAAGTTTTCTTATTTGATTTTCATCCTTCAATACGAAAGCGTTAGTTTCTCCATCCTCAACCTGACTTTCATAAGAATCAATTTTCGGAAAAGTTATAGTATCCAACATGTTTTGAATTTTATCTTTTTCATCTTTATTCAAAATTGTAAAACATGTTTCTCTTTTAAATCCATAAACATCTATATAATACAGAGTATCCGAAGAATTAAATTTTAAATAATATGATTCATGAATATTCCATTTAAAAAAAGTAAAATCAACATTCTTTTTAGATGAATTATTACATCCTGTCAAAATTAAAATTGCAGCTATAGCTAATTTTTTCATATTGTTTTAATCTTCCAAGATGATCGAAGGCAAATTCTCATTCAGCCATTTGTATTTATTCAGGATCATAATATGCGTTCCGCCCTTTACCACAATACAACTGTTGATATATTTTATAGGAAAAACATCATCCTGATCGCCGTGAATATGTACCACTTTGGGATCAATTTCATTTCTGTCCCATAAAATAACTGATTCTACCGCCCATTGTAAATACTTAAGGTCACGAACCGCTAAAAACTTCTCGTACAGTTTAATTCGCTTATTGATTTTTTCTCCAAAGGAATATTTTGCCAGATTTTCGATATTCAAAATCAGCTTCATCGGAATCAGCTTGTAAGCTTTTGTAGTTTTACCAATTTTCATTCTTCTCGGAAATTCGACATTACTTCTCACACTCGAAATAATAATTACTTTTCGCACTTCGATATGTTTTGCAATTTCCTGAACCAGAATTCCTCCAAACGAAACTCCAATTAAAACCGGATTCTCATGCTTAATGTTTTTAGAAATTCTAAGCGCATAATCAGATAAAGATTCTTTTGCTTGTGGAATCTCCCATTCTAATAAACATACTTCAAAAACAGATTCATCTAATTTGATTCTTTCAAAAATAGCAGGACTAGCTGCCAGACCAGGCATAAAGTATACGGGAATTTTACTCATTTTAACAGAAACAGATTATGGTTACAGCTTTAATTTCAAGCTAAAATTACTTTTTTTAGCGATATGCACTGCAAATCTTACACCATAATTAATTTAAACAAAATAAAATCACAAAAACCGCACGCAACCCAAGCCTTTACAGGACTATCAAAAAATAATTTTATATTGAAAATCAAATGATTACCTTTGTAGTCATTATAACCAATATCAAAAGATCTTTCCAGGATTTTTCAAACAATACTATTAACGTTCTTTTTCTATTATTTTTTTAATTCAATCCCCAAAAAAACATGACTAATATGGAACCTATTGAAACTATGGAAATCAAAGACAATACTTTTGCAAGACAATTTGAAACCATAGTCCCTGAAGGATTACTTTCTGTTGAATATTCATTTCAGGAAAAGAAAATCTTTCTAACCAAAATCAACTCACCAGAAGGTTTTGACAATCAAGCATTAATTGATGTAGTACTTAAAAACATCATGGAACTTATTATCGAAAAGAAATTCAGATTAATGCCTATTCATCCCAGAATTGTATTATTTATCAAAAAAAACCCTCAGTACAAGGAATTACTTCCTCCCGGAATTAGAATTTAATTTTAAAAATAACCAATAAGTCATAGTCATAATCCACAGATAACCATGCAAATAAGCAGCATTGTTAATCGGTGATTAATCTTTTGACCCACGAGTTTTTTAAATTTACGTAGCCGCTCCCAAAGAAAACAGGTGCCGGCCCGCGACCATAATGCACTAATGTTCCGTAAAGAGATCCTACAAAACCAAGCATAAAAGCAAATAGGAAAAATCACGAAATAAAAGCTCTACTATTTTCTCGAAAAAAAAAAAAAAGCACAAGATCTCTCTTGTGCTTTTTTAGAATTAAAACCTCTAAATAATAATTAATCTTATAACAGTTCTACCAATCCAAAACCTACAATAACTGCTGTCCAGACTGCAATCATACCCGGAATCATAAAACTATGATTTAATATCCACGAACCTGCCTTAGTAGTTCCTGATCTGTCAAAATTGATTGCTGCCAAATCACTTGGATAAAAACAGAAGAAGAAATAGGCATATGACGCTGGAATACAAGCTATCAATATCGGCGTTGGAATTCCTAAAGAAATTCCCAAAGGCATAATAACCAACAATGTCGCTGCCTGACTTTTTAGAAAAGCAGAAGCGCAAAACATAGCCAGAGCAAATGTCCACGGATGTGCCGTAACCGTTTCGCTAATAAGTGACAAAATATAGGGTTTGTTATTTTCTATTACTGTATCGCTCATCCAGGCAATACCAAAAATCATAATAGCCGCGACCATACCTGCATTGAAAACTTTTGTATCGGAAATACTTTTTGCCGATATTTTTGTAGCAAAAAGTATGATTGCACCAACCGCCAACATTACAAATTGCAGTACTATACTCATTTTTAAAGAATTCCCTTCTTTATCTAATGGAAGTATGGCTTCGGGAAAAATAGCAATAATTACAATTCCTAAAATTCCAAGCAGGAACAACGCTAAAGCAGTTTTAGATTTTTTTCCGAATTTGATAGTTTGCTCTTCCAGATCTCCAAAAATATATTTTCGTTGTTCTTCATCTTTTATTTTTTCCTGAAAAATAGGATCGTTTTCCAAATCTTTTCCTCTTTTCAAACTCCAAAGTGCCGCAAGAAGCAAACCGGCAAGACCGGACGGAATTGTAATTTTTAGAATATCGATAAGACTTACATGTAAATTGGCCGCTGCAAAAATTCCAACCAACGCCGCTGCAGCTGCAGAAATTGGACTCGCCGTAATTCCTAACTGACTACAAATTGCAGCCATGGCCATTGGGCGTTCCGGACGAATTTTATTCTTAATCGAAACATCGTAAATAACTGGCAATAATGGATAAACTGCATGTCCTGTACCTACCAGCATGGTAAGAGTAAAACTTGTTAATGGCGCTAAAAACACAATTTTATTTGGATTCTTACGAAGCAATTTTTCAGCATAACTTACAATTAAATTTAATGCTCCTGTCGCTTCTAACGATGATGATGTTGTCACTACTGCCAGAATAATCAGCATTACCTCTACTGGAGGTTTTCCCGGCTCTACTCCATATAAAAACACTAATAAGGTAACTCCTAAACCTCCAAGCATTCCCAAGGCAATACCTCCATATTTTATTCCGAAATAAATAATTACCAGAAGCAAGACTAATTGACTCCAAAACAAGAACGGAGCGTTTGCCGGTATTGCTTTTTCGGAATCAGTTGAAGCTTTTTTAACGGTTTCATTTTGTGCCTTTGAAGGTGTTGCAATCTCTTTTTGAACAGTTATTTTTGAATTTGAAGGAACTGAAACCTGAGCTATAGCTTGCTCTGCAACAATATCTTTTTTGTTTGTGCTATTGGCAAAAGAAGGATTCATTCCTGCAATTGCAAAGAAGAGACAAAGTACTATTTTGATACTTGTTTTCATTTTTATTTTAAATTATTGATTAGTTAATATTTGTGTAGCCATACACTACGCAGGAGTTTTATTTCTAGAAAAATCTTCCTTGAAATTGTATGATAAATAAGTTGTTATCGTATGCCGTAGTATTGGCGACGTTGCGTTTATAATTATCGAATTGCATTCCCATTTCGATACGTCCCGTATATCCTTTTCCAAATTCCAGACCTGCCATTGGCGTATAAGTCTGCCTTGCATTTGAATTGATTTTAAAACTTCTGTCAAAATATTCATAGCGACATGAAAATTCTATAGCGGTTAATTTTTGATATTGAATTTCATATCTCAAATTGGGCAGGAAGTATGCCCCACGCATTTCGTAATCATTAATATTTCCTGTTCTGGATTCTGCAGCTAAAGAATAATATAAGTAGTGATTTATTCCTTGTTTGCCTTCAAGCTGCGTTTGTAATATTAGTTTATCCGCCAATTTAAAATCAGCTGTAAGATCTAAGGCAACTGCAAAAACTTTAGTACTAAAAACTTCCCCAAAACCACCATTAATACCAAAATTGATATTATGTTTTTTATTCAACTCGAAAGCAAAACGCGAAGAGTATTGTTTACCATCGTCTTTGTCTGATACCTGATTTCTCCCATTTCCGTTTACAGCAGAAAATGCATAACTAACGGGAAGCTTTCCTAAATTAAACCCTCCAAATACAGAAGCCCCCATTTGAAAACTTGCCCAGCCATTATTACCAAACTCTGTATATTGATTAGAATAATCGAATGATTTAAGAATATCGGCAGGATTTAGTTCCTCAAGTCCAAAAGCGGGTCTAAACTGACCTGCCATAATACCAATATTTTTATTAAAAATATATCTTGCAAAGGCATTTTCAAGAATCTTGTTTTTAGGATCTGATTTTACGTCTGCAAAATTTGCCAGAACAACAATATCAAATCCATCACTTAATTTTGTTGTAAGCCCAAGACGCATTCTTTTTATATCGAATGTATCTTCGACTCCTTCACCATCTAAATGCTGCAGTCCGGTTGCAGCATCTATTCCTTTAGTAAAGCCACTTAAGTAACGGCCCTGAAAAAGCCCCTGTACTTTAAATTGAGGATATTTTACTTCTGTTTGAGCATGAGAATCTATAGTTTGCCCATTCGAGAAAAAGGGAAATAAAAAGATTAGAAGTATAATCTTTTTGGAGAAAAATTTATTTAAAAGGTTCATAATAAAAGTTTAGATTTATTTTATTTTATAAAAATCAAGCTATGAATAGCCCTGTTTTACTCTACTAAAATTATCTAATCCTTACAGCTACAATTCTGATTTATATCATGTTTTTAACATTTATTTAATAATCGTTTTTTATTAATTTTTTCATAAAAAAAAGGCGTTAGAATTAACTAACGCCCTTTATATTATTATATTTTTAACTAGATTACTTCTCTATCTCTCTCATAGAATCCATTTTTTTATGAGCAAGAAAACCTGCTACATCTTCAAAATGCTCTTTTACACGTTTGTTTCCAAATTCAAAAACTTTAGTCGCTAATCCGTCAAGGAAATCACGGTCGTGAGAAACCAAAATTAAAGTTCCGTCGAAGTCACGTAAAGCATCTTTGATAATGTCTTTGGTTTTCATGTCAAGGTGATTTGAAGGCTCATCCAGAATCAATAAATTAACAGGTTCAAGCAATAATTTAATCATTGCCAAACGCGTTTTTTCTCCTCCGGAAAGTACTTTTACTTTTTTAGTAATATCATCTCCCTGAAACATAAATGCTCCCAAAATATTTTTAATCTGCGTTCTAACATCTCCAACAGCAATATTATCAATCGTTTCAAAAATTGTTGCATTTTCATCCAATAATGAAGCCTGGTTTTGAGCGAAATATCCAATTTGAGAATTATGCCCAATTTCAACACTTCCTTCATCAATACCAATTTCTTTCATGATCGCTTTAATCATGGTCGATTTTCCTTCACCATTTTTACCTACAAAAGCTACTTTTTCACCTCGTTCGATCACAATATTAGCATCTTTAAAAACAACATGATCTCCGTAAGATTTAGAAAGTTCTTTTACCACGACAGGATATTGACCTGAACGTGCCGCCGGAGGAAATTTTAATTTTAATGCAGAATTATCTACTTCATCAACTTGTACGATCACCAACTTTTCAAGCATTTTAACACGAGACTGAACAGCATCTGTTTTTGAGAAGGTTCCTTTAAAACGGTCGATAAAAGCTCTGTTATCAGCAATCATTTTTTGCTGCTCATCGTAGGCTTTTTGCTGGTGTACACGACGATCTTTTCTTAATTCCAGGTAATGAGAATATTTAGCCTTATAATCGTAGATTCTTCCCATTGTCACTTCGATAGTACGATTGGTAATATTATCGACAAACGCTCTATCGTGCGAAATTACAACAACTGCTTTTGCTGAATTGATCAGGAATTCTTCCAGCCACTGAATACTTTCAATATCCATGTGGTTGGTTGGCTCATCCAGTAAAATTAAGTCCGGTTTTTGCAATAAAATTTTAGCCAATTCAATTCTCATTCTCCATCCTCCGGAAAATTCTGAAGTCTGACGAGCAAAATCTTCACGCTCAAAACCTAAACCTACTAAAATCTTCTCCACTTCAGCTTCGTAATTCACTTCTTCGATTGCATAAAATTTTTCGCTTAAGTCAGAAACTCTTTCGATCAATTTCATGTAAGCATCACTTTCGTAATCTGTACGAACGGTTAATTGTTCGTTGATTTCATCTATTTCAGCTTTCATTTTAAAAATTTCACCAAAAGCTTTAGATGCTTCCTCCATAACAGTCGAACCATCTTTGGTCAATAAATGCTGAGGCAAGTAAGCAATAACCGCTTCTTTTGGAGCCGAAATACTTCCTGTAGAAGGTTTACTCTGACCTGCAATTATTTTTAAAAGTGTCGATTTTCCCGCACCATTTTTACCCATAAGGGCAATTTTATCATTTTCATTTATAGCAAAAGAAACATCGCTAAATAGTGTAGTTCCACCAAACTGAACCGAAATATCGTTAACTGTAATCATTTAGATTTTTAGATTTTTAGACTGCTTAGATTTTTAGACTTCTCAGCAAGTATTTTTTTAAAAGCGCAAAGATAGATTAATTAGACTATTAGACAATATTATTTAAACCACAGCGCGCTCCATTTTTTAATATTACACCAATATTCCTACATCTTTAAAAATTTAGCCTTATCTTGTATTAGAATTAAAATCAGCAAAATATGAGAACGAAATTAAACGTGGTAGCCAGCCTAATTGCAGGATTACTGTTTGGATTTTCTGCAAATGCACAAAAAACCGTTATTAAAAAAGAAGCCTTACCGGCAAATGCGCAAACTTTTTTAAAGGCTCACTTTGGATCTAAAAAGCCAAGCTATATATTAGAAGATAAAGAAATCCTTTCTACAGAATATAAAGTACAGTTTGACAATAAAATTGAAATAGAATTTGATAAAAAAGGAAACTGGAAAGAAGTTGACGGTAATGGAGATAAAATTCCTTCCTCTGTTATTCCGAAAAAAATTGCTTCGTACGTAAAAACTAATTTTCCAAAAGAGAAGATAACGAAAATAGAAATAGGAACTTTTGGTTACGAAACAAAACTGACAAACGGTTTAGAATTAAAATTTAACTTAAAAGGAGATTTTACTAAACTTGATAATTAGTAATTAATTTAAAACATACAAACCCAACGAGTTTTAAAAACTTGTAGGGTTTGCTATATTGTCTAATTGACTAATTATCTCATTAAATTAATCCTTTCTCCATTTTTTAGTTTCTTCAAAAATGTGTTCTAAAATTGCAGATTCTGTTTCGTCGAAATCTATATTTCGTCTTCCCATCACTAATTTTGCAGTTTCGAAAGCTTTCTTGGTTACATAAGTAGCAAAACCTCCTGCACCTCCCCATGAAAAGCTAGGAACAAAATTACGAGGAAAACCACTCCCGAAAATATTAGTACTTACTCCTACTACAGTTCCGGTATTAAACATGGTATTGATTCCGCACTTACTATGATCTCCCATCATTAAACCACAAAACTGAAGTCCGGTTTTAGCAAAACCTTCGGTTTCGTAACTCCATAACTTTACTTCTTCGTAGTTGTTTTTCAGGTTTGAATTATTACTGTCTGCACCAATATTACACCATTCTCCCAAAACTGAATCACCTAAGAACCCGTCGTGTCCTTTGTTGGAATTAGCAAAAAGAATCGAATTTTTAACCTCTCCTCCTATTCTTGATCCCGGACCTACTGTTGTTGCTCCGTACACTTTGGCATTTAGTTTTACCTGAGCATTTTCGCATAAAGCAAAAGGACCACGAACTACGGTTCCTTCCATAATTTCGGCATTCTTACCTATATATATAGGTCCTGTTGAAGCATTCAGCGTAACAAACTCTAATTTTGCTCCTTCTTCGATAAATACATTCTCGGGCGCAATAACATTAACACTTTTTGGAATGGGCTGTGATTTTCTGTCTTCGGTTAGATAAATAAAATCTTCACGAATGGCTGCATCGTTTTTAGAAAAAATATCCCATGTATGTTCTACAGTCAGAGCATCTCCGTTATATTGAATGATTTCGTAAGAATCAAAATCTACTTCTTCCTGATTTTCTGTGGTGAAAAAAGCGATCACATCATCTCCTTTAAAGATTGCCTGATTTTCTTTTAAATCAGAAACCAGTTCTGCAAGCGTATCATTTGGTAAATATGCCGCATTGATCATCACGTTTTCTTCCATTTCCACCATCGGAAATTTGGTTGATAAGTAATCTTCGGTAATAGTGGTTATGGTCGAACCTAAACGTGCTTCCCATTTTTGGCGAATCGTCATGATTCCTATTAGTATATCAGCAACAGGTCTTGTAAAAGTAAAAGGTAGTAAAGCATTCCGGACGGGACCGTCAAAAAGAATGTAATTCATAAATATAAAATTTGTACTTGTTAAAATCTTGATTTGGTTATCGAGATCAAAGTTACAAATATTTTATTTGTTCTATTAAAAGTACTCTTATTCAAAATAAGAAAATAATTGCTTTTTTGAGTAACATATTTTTATACTGATAATCATTTAACCGCAAAGAACGCAAAGTTTATATTATTAAGTTTTTGCAAAAAGTAAAGTTCGCAAAGCTTTGTATAGATTTAGCTTTGTGAACTTGTGTTTTCTAAATATAATGCCAGATAAAAATCTTTGCGCGCTTTGCGGTTAAATTTTACAATTCCATAAAAAAAGCCTTCCGATTGGAAGGCTTTATATAAGTTAAAACAGTTATTAGTTTTTAACGTGTTTTGCATATTTAGTTTTGAATTTATCAATACGTCCTGCAGTATCGATAAGTTTAGATTTACCAGTATAAAAAGGGTGAGATGTTCTAGAAATCTCCATTTTTACAACTGGATACTCAACTCCGTCAACTTCAATTGTTTCTTTTGTATCTGCAGTAGATTTAGTGATAAAAACTTCGTCATTTGACATGTCTTTAAATGCAACTAATCTGTAATTTTCTGGGTGAATTCCTTTTTTCATCTTTTCTTTTATTTTATTGTTTAGAGCATTTTTATTTTGAAGCTTTTTCATGGTTAGAAAAAGGTGTAAACAAAGGATACTCTTTTTTTGTTTAAAACTTTTAATTATTTGAGTTTGCAAATTTACAATTCTTTTTTAATCTACAAATGTTTATCCCACTTTTTTTTAGTTAAATTCAAAAAGCTTTTTTATCTCTCATATATTGGGAATTGCTATATTTGTGGATTAATTAAACTAATAATTATATGGATAAAAATATATCTCCTGCCAAGTCGGGAACTATGTACGGTCTTTTGTTCGGTGTTATAATGGTTTTAGAGTTTGTCATTATGTATGTAATTGGCATGAAATCATTAGTAAACTCAAGTGTTGGAGTAATTGTAAATATAGCCAACTATTTAGTTCTGCCTCTTATTTTTATATACTTAGGTTGCAATCATTATAAGAAGGATATCAACAATGGATTCATATCTTTTTCTGAATGTTTAAAAACAGGAGTTTCAATTACTGTTATTGCAGGCTTGGTATATGCCATATTTAGTGTAATTTTTAATTTGATATTTCCTGAATTCATAAATGAAATGCTGGAAATTTCTAAAGAAGGAATGATAACTCAAAATCCTAATATAACATCACAAGAATTAGAAATGGGACTTAGCATGGTTAAAAAATTCATGAACCCATTAATTGTTCTTCCAGTAACACTTGTCATGTATTCATTAATTGGATTAATATATTCTCTAATTATTGGAGCAATAGTAAAGAATGACAAACCTTAAGTCTATAATAAAATATAAATGAATTTATCTATACTTATACCGCTTCTTAATGAAGAGGAATCACTAAAAGAACTCTATTCGTGGATTATTAAAGTGATGCAATCTAACAATTACTCTTATGAAATCATTTTTGTAGATGATGGAAGTACAGATAATTCTTGGAATATTATCGAAAGTTTTTCTAACGAAAACCCTAATGTAAAAGGAATTCGTTTCATGAAAAACTTTGGAAAATCGCAGGCCCTACATGCTGGTTTTGCAAAAGCGCAAGGTGACGTTATTATTACAATGGATGCCGATTTACAGGATAGTCCGGATGAGATTCCGGGATTATACGAAATGATCACCGCTCAGAAGTTTGATTTGGTTTCAGGATGGAAAAAGAAACGTTACGACTCTGTTGTGGCAAAAAATCTTCCTTCTAAACTTTTCAACTGGGCGGCGAGAAAGACTTCGGGAGTTGAATTGAATGATTTCAATTGCGGGTTAAAAGCTTACAAAAATACGGTTGTAAAGAATATTGAAGTTTCGGGCGAAATGCACCGATATATTCCTGTTTTGGCCAAAAATGCCGGTTTTAATAAAATTGGTGAAAAAGTAGTGATTCACCAGGCTCGTAAATACGGTGAAACCAAATTTGGAATGGAACGTTTTATAAACGGTTTCCTGGATTTGATTACGATTTGGTTTTTATCCAGATTCGGAAAAAGACCAATGCACCTATTTGGCGCGATGGGATCGGTAATGTTTATTATCGGTTTTTTATCTGCCGCATATATTGGTATTTCTAAATTATACCATATGTATAACGGAATGAAATATAGCCTCGTAACTAGTAATCCCTGGTTTTTTATCGCCTTAACAACCATGATTCTGGGAACTCAATTATTTCTTGCAGGTTTTCTTGGGGAGATTATTTTGAGAACTAAAAGCAACGAAGCGCGTTACAAAGTAGCCCGAGAGGTTAATTTTTAACGTGAAGCCCTAGCCCTGATTACTTCACTAGACTTCTATTTTTATTGGAGTTCAGTGAATTTCATTTGAAGGGAAAAATCCTTTTTTTGTTGTTTTTTCTACAACAAAAAAGATTGGAATGATAGCAGGATTAGCTCCTGAAAATTATTATTATTTTAAATTAAATATAAAAATATACGAATGATGAATATAGCACCTAATATCCTGAATGCTGTAAACGAATGGTTAACACCTACATTTGACAACGATACACAAGCTGCGGTTAAAGAATTAATGACTACATCGCCAAAAGAACTCGAGGAAAGTTTTTATAAAAATCTTGAATTTGGAACTGGAGGAATGCGTGGTGTTATGGGCGTTGGAAACAACAGAATCAACAAATATACGCTTGGAAAAAATACTCAGGGTTTATCTGATTATTTACACGAAGTTTTCCCAAACCAGCCTTTAAAAGTAGTTATTGCTTATGATTGTCGTCATAACAGTAATACTTTGGCAAAAGTTGTAGCTGATGTTTTCTCGGCAAACGGAATTCATGTTTACTTATTCTCAGACTTAAGACCAACTCCTGAATTATCATTTGCACTTAAACATTTAGGATGTCAATGCGGAATCGTACTTACGGCTTCTCATAATCCGCCGGAATACAACGGATACAAAGTATACTGGGAAGATGGCGGACAAATAGTTCCTCCTCAGGATGCTGCAATTATCAATGTGATCGAAAATTTAAGCTACGATAAAATTAAATTCAATGCTAACGAAAGTCTGATTGAATATATTGACACTGAAATCGACAAAGCATTTATAAAATCATCTATCGAAAACGCAAGTTTTAATACTCCGGCTGAAGCCAAAGATAATTTACATATTGTTTTTACTTCATTGCACGGAACTTCTATAAAATCTATTCCGGATACTTTAGCGCAAGCGGGCTACAAAAATGTTCATATTGTACCGGAACAAGCAATTCCTGACGGAGATTTCCCAACAGTTAAATCTCCAAATCCTGAAGAGCCTGAAGCTTTGACTATGGCTTTGGCTTTGGCAGATAAAACCAATTCTGATATTGTTGTGGGAACAGATCCTGATTGCGACCGTCTTGGTGTTGCGGTTAGAAACAACGATGGCAAAATGATTTTGCTTAACGGAAATCAGACAATGATTTTGATGACTTCTTTCTTATTGAAACAATGGAAAAAAGCAGGTAAAATCAACGGTAAACAATTTGTAGGCTCTACGATTGTTTCGACTCCGATGATGATGGAACTGGCTACAAGCTACGGTGTTGAATGTAAAGTTGGTTTGACCGGTTTTAAATGGATTGCCAAAATGATCAAAGATTTCCCGGAACTTGAATTTATTGGCGGTGGCGAGGAAAGCTTTGGTTTTATGGTGGGTGACGCCGTGCGAGATAAAGATGCTGTTGCAGCTACTTTATTAATATGCGAAGTTGCGGCTCAGGCAAAAGCAGCAGGAAGCAGCGTTTACAATGAACTTTTACAGCTTTACGTAGAAAATGGTTTCTACAAAGAATACCTGGTTTCGTTAACCAAAAAAGGAATGGAAGGTTTGCAGGAAATCAATCAGATGATGATTAATTTACGTCAAAATCCTTTGAAAGAAATCAACGGACAAAGAGTAATTATGGTTGAAGATTATCAATCATCGATCGCTTTGAATTTATTGTCTGGTGAAGAATCTGCAATGGATATCCCGAAATCGAATGTATTGATTTATTATACTGAAGATGGTTCTAAAATTTGTGCAAGACCAAGCGGAACTGAGCCTAAAATTAAATTCTACATTAGTGTTAATGCAGAACTAGATTCAGTTGCTAATTTTGATGCTGCAGAAAGTTATTTAGACGAAAAAATACAAAACATCATTGCAGGAATGCAATTGAAATAAAAAATAATGAGTGATAAACCGGAAACAAATGAGCAGCCTGAACTATTAAATTCGATTATAGGATTAATAGACCAGACCCGTCATTTTGTTGCCAAAACGGTGAATCAGGAATTAACGCTGTTGTATTGGAAAATTGGAAAGACCATTAATGAAGAAATTCTAAAAAATGATCGTGCCGATTATGGGAAGAAACTCATTAAGAATTTAAGCGAGGAACTTTCTACACGATACGGAAGTGGATTTAACAAAAGAAACCTGCACAGCTTCATCAAGTTAAACTCTATAATTCAAGACTTTACAATTGTGCACACACTGTGTGCACAATTGAGTTGGTCTCATATTAGAACCTTAATTTATATTGAAAATAATATTAAAAGAGAGTTTTACATTCAAATGAGCGTTCACGAACGTTGGAGCGTGAGAACTTTACAGGAACGCATTGACAGTATGCTTTTTGAAAGAACTGCCATTAGTAAAAAGCCCGAAGAAACTATTCTTAGTGATCTTGCTCTTTTAAAATCAGAAAAACAAATTAGTCCGGACCTCACCTTTAGAGACCCTTACTTTCTTGATTTTCTGGGACTTCATGACAGTTATTCTGAGAAGGATCTGGAAAGTTCTATTTTGGCACAATTGCAAAATTTCATTACCGAAATGGGAAGCGAATTTGCTTTTCTTGCACGTCAAAAAAGAATAACAATTGATGATGAAGATTTCTATATCGATTTACTTTTTTATCATCGCGGCCTTAGAAGATTGGTTGCTATTGACTTAAAACTAGGAAAATTTAAAGCCGGATACAAAGGCCAAATGGAGCTCTATTTACGTTGGTTAGAGAAAAACGAACAAAAAGAAGGTGAAAACAAACCAATTGGATTAATTTTGTGCAGTGAAAAATCTCCTGAACAAATAAATTATTTAATGCTTGACAATGACGAACAAATCAAAGTTTCAGCTTATTTAACACAATTACCAGAAAAAAAATTATTGCTAGAAAAACTGGAAAAAGCCATTGCTATAGCAGAAAATAATATCTA
>Ga0247813_10000157_pt1 | contig 79534 bp, 81 predicted proteins | sample UWRJL169409C1_FD_180719 | JGI IMG/M metagenome (GOLD analysis project Ga0247813, IMG submission 180719) | Plant litter microbial communities from Arlington Agricultural Research Station in Wisconsin, United States - UWRJ-L169-409C-1 | ecosystem: Environmental > Terrestrial > Plant litter >... | reverse complement strand
AAATGTACTTATATCGATTGACCCGGATGCACACAGCACCGATGCACTTGATTACAATAAGTATGGAGTATTGGTTGCACAAAAAGCATTGCTGCCAAAGGAGAGGAATCTGAGTAGCTTCAGCCTTAGCGAATTTGAAGGGTATATCGCTGAAAGAAAAAAAGCGAAAGGGATTTAATCCTCCGCAAGCGGAAAACGTATAAAAAAAGTAGTGCCCTCCGAAGCAGAAGTTTCAAAATAGATCGTTCCATTTGTCTGCTCAACAATTCTCCTGCACATCGCCAATCCGAGACCCGTACCGGATGATTTGGTAGTGAAGTTCGGAGTAAATATTTTCGACTGCATCGACGGATCAATACCGGTTCCGTTATCTTGCACCTGTACCAATACACTCGTATCATCCGTTTCTTCCTTGATCGTAATATGCGGCACCCTTCCTTCAGGCATAGCCTGCAACCCGTTCTGGATAAGGTTTGTAAACAATCTGTTGATATGCGTTTTATCCGCATAAATGTAAACAGCTTTATCTTCCATTTTCCAATCGAAGGACACGTCAGAGTTCCCGGAATATAATTGCCTGATAGATCGGATAGAATCGTTGAGGTCTATCCTGACCATTTTTGCATTCTCTATATTGGCAAACTGGCTGAACTCATTGGCGATATTACTCAGGTGATCGATCTGTTCTACCAATGTATTGGCAACGGAAGCTGAAAGTTCTTTTACATTCGGCGCATTATTTTCAATTGATTTTTGCAGGAACTGCATGCTGAGTTTCATTGGCGTCAATGGATTCTTTATCTCATGAGCTACTTGCCTGGCCATTTCACGCCATGCGCCTTCACGTTCTGTTTTAGCCAATGCCTGCGCACTTTCATCCAGCTTGCTTACCATTTTGTTATATTCATTCACCAGGTCGCCGATCTCGTCGCTACGATGCCATTCGATCGCTTCATTACGTTTACCGAGATTTATTTTTTTCATCTTCTCTCCTATCAGCGAAAATGTATTGGTGATACGATTGGTGATGAACAAGGCTACGATGCCGGCTATGAGGAAGATGAATGCATTCAGGTTGATGATCGTCACCAGGAAGTTGGATATCTCGTCCCTGAGTTTACTTTGAGAAGTAAAATAAGGCACATTCAGATAAGCATAAGCATTCCCTGCAGAATCCAGCACCGGTACATAACTGCTCAGGAAAGACAATTTGCCGATATGCTCCTTTTGGAAATACTGTACTTCTTGCTGATTACTGAGATGGTAAAAAGCCTGCGGTTCCATCTTCGTACTCACGATACCTTTGATATAAGGTAACGGTAACGATGAAACGCGTAAATCCCCATTCAATGTATAAAGATTGACATCTACTCCATGTATTTCCGAAATACGATTGATATTATTTTCGATCGTTTGCTGATTACCTTGTTCGGCCATAGCCAATGTATCATTTTTCAGGACATCAGCTGAAAAAGAACTCTTCACTTCTTTTTCCATGATACGGATAGTGCTGCTCAGTTTTTCCCGATTATTACTTTCATAACGGTTGATAAAAAAAACGATGGTGGCAATACCGATCACAAAGAAAGACACTATGCTGAAAAATATGATCGTTCCATGTATCTGATTACGAATGCTAAGCTGCCAGTAATTACTGATCCTTTGGAAATTGAACCTAGAACGTAACATTACGTCGAGGAACCACGCCATTGCCGTCAGCAGAAGGAAAGAGCAGAAGAGGTAAGAAAATAAAGTAAGTGATTCTATGGAAAGGCTATCTTCCTTGGTGATCACTACATGCTTGCCCCCACCTGCATTGTACCACATTTCACTATGTCCGTTTCGGTTGATCATCAGGTATTGTTTGCCTGCATAGTATTTGTCTGTATATTTTGTCGCAAAAGGATAATCGTTGTGGCTGCTCACCAGGCGGCCGTTGTTGTAAATAGCAAATGCATATGCCGATGAATTTTCCAGGGCATTGTTATGGCCTTTCCCAAAAAGTTCAGGCGACAGCGTTTCGCTTTTTACATATTTTGGATTGACGAGAATAAAAACATAACCGATCAATGCACGGCCGGTATCTACGATCGTCTTTTTAATGATATAACTGAATTTGTCATATGCCTGATCGTAATACATCAGCCCCTGTATCCCTGTGGGCTTGGCTTGTGTGTTGAGGATCGTGTTGAGGTCGTTATAATTATTACCCTCCCGGTTGTATAATGGTAATTCTTTATTATTAAAGGTGAATATCTTGGTATCGTATTTATCGGTGTACCCGGCAAAATTATTATTGATCAGGCTATCCTTAAAAAAATGATTGGATTGCTCCTCCTCAAAGCGATAAAAATTATTCGCCAGATAATCAGCTCTGAAATCGGTGAGCATAGTATTGAGCAACGTCTCGCTGGTAGGATTGGATTTTGTTGCCAGTATCTCCGCATAATGTTGCCTGTTGCGGATTTCCTTGCTATTATTCTCTTTGATGATGATGGCTGAAATTGATACTGAAAAGAAAAATATCCAAAACACCAATTTGGAGGTAACGATTTTGGAAGCGATGAGATAGAAATAGTCGAAGTTTAAGAGAAACAAGAATATAAGTAACCACACGAGCACATACAATTCAAATCCACCGGAAATGTTGCCGATCTTGAAACTCAGCAGGAACAGTGCCATGATGGTCACGCAAAGAAAAAGTGTGATGAAAGGCTTTTGAAAATGCGGTTTCAATAAAAATAAAATGATCTGGCAAAGAAAGAAATACCCGATGGCAATCGCACTGAGTATAAGAAAACTGATGACCGTATAAAAATTCAATGAGAAAAAATTAACGACATCAAAAGATATTTGCGAGTCGGCTACCAGCGATCGTATGATCGTACTACCGGTAAATGTTGCCAAAAGAATGATCAATGTACCGATCCCTGTCATCACCCATTTGTTGTATTCGTTTGTTATGGGAATGCGCAGATTTTTTTCATGCAGATGAAACCTGACAAATATTACGAACCATAGGAACAGCACAGCGTTGATCAACAGATCACCAAGGGACCTAAGGATAAAATTTGAACCGTAAATAGCAGGATCGAAAAGTTCGAACTGGCGAAAATTCATGGGCACATGAAACCTGTAACTGATCATCCGAAGAACTATCATTGCACCCAGCAAAAAAATGCAGGCATACACGAATTTTGTTCGCACTACCAGGTAAGATGCGCAAATATGTAAAAAAAGAAAAATGAAGAACACACCGAGTATACGGCAGATCAGCGAAAGATGGTTATTTTGAAAACTTCCTCCGGAATAGATCTGCTTCAGGTGAAACAATACCGTTCCGTTTGAAGAAAACACATTGCCTTTTTTCGCCACGCCTTCTTCTACAGAATATTTATTATTGCTGTTCTCGTCACTGAGAAAAGTATTTTCCAAATATTCATTGGTGATGATATAATTCCATTTTACCGGGATCAATGCAATGGAAACTATCCCTGCGCTATCCGTTTTATTCCATACATAATAACCATTGGAAAGTGTAGCAAACCCAGCCCTGGCAGAGGATCCAAGTATTTCCTCCCCAGGCAATATGTACTGTGTATTCCAGTTTTTGAGAACAGGTTTTCCGGCAGGATCCTTTTTGTAGAAGAACACAAAATACTTTTGGCTGATGAGTTGTTCCAGTGACTCTTCATCCAATTTGTTATTATTGATCTTTGAAAAAAGTTCTTTTTCTTCTAACAGTTTTTTAAAACCCTTTTCATGTTCTTTCACATATTCGTTCATCCGTTTTGTTTCGGAGGACAAATTATAATTGACAGACCAATAATTATCGCTTACGAATGAGATGGTAAATAGCATTGCCGCAACAAGCAGCAGGTACAGGTTGTCTCTAAGGAAACGGGGGAAATTAGCTAGAAAGGGCAATAGTTTTGTCGATTATATGATTGGTTCTTTTTTTATCTTATTCCATAACGCATCCATTTCTTCCAGTGTCATATCATGCAGGAATTTATTTTCCTTTTGTGCAGCAGCTTCCATCCTGGTAAAACGGCTGATGAACTTTTTGTTCGTTCGTTCAAGAGCGCTATCCGCATCTACCTGCAAAAACCTTGCAAAATTTACCAGCGAGAAAAAAACATCGCCCATTTCATCCTCCATTTTATCCTGGTCGCCACTTTCAACGGCTTCCTGCAGTTCTCCCAATTCTTCCTGTACTTTGGCCCAGACCTGCCCTGTATTGTCCCATTCAAACCCAACCTGCTTCGATTTTTCCTGCAGCCTTATAGCTTTCACCATCGAAGGCAATGACTTAGGAACTCCGCCGAGCACGGATTTTTTACCTTCTTTCAATTTTATTTTTTCCCAATTCTGCTTCACATCTTCTTCATCATTCACCACTACATCGCCGTAAATATGGGGATGACGAACAATCAGTTTTTCGCAAACACCCTGTATCACTTCCTTCAGGGTAAACTGGTTTTGCTCTGCGCCGATCTTTGCGTAAAAAACAATGTGCAACAAAATATCACCAAGTTCTTCTTTAATTCCCTTCCAATCCTTATCTGTGATGGCATCTGCCAGTTCATAAGTTTCTTCAATAGTGAGATGACGAAGTGTATCGATCGTTTGTTTTTTATCCCAGGGACATTTTTCCCTTAACTCATCCATGATCTTTATCAGCCGCAAAAATTCGTTCGAAACCGGTTCCATACAATTATACTTTTAAATAAGAGAAGATAAGGAAGCCCACAAAAATAAATACCATCAGAAAGAGAAGGGCAATGTTCAAAATTATGAATTTAAGAATCGTTTTACCCCTGCTTTGTCCGTAAAAATTCCGCATCGCCTTATATTGATAAATAAATAACCAGATGTAGAGAAATCCATTCACCCAATTGAGCCAATCCCATGAAGTAAGGCCTATTAGCGAATTCACGCCGATATTCGCCAGTAAGATCATAAAGGTGAAGACATACAAATGAATGGCAAAAATACCATGGCTTACATAATAGAAATCTTTTCGCCGGATATAGATCAGTTTGGATATCAAAGCAAATAACGGCAGCGATAAGAATAACATTTGCGGAAAGCGATGACTGAAACTCCCAAGCAAAGCTTGTATCATTTTATTACTATCGCCGTTATATTTTTCTTTTAATTCCAGCTGCCGGTAATTCATTTTTCTTTTTAGCCAATTATCTTTTTGTGCGCCGGAAGTGAGTAAGGAATCATACTGCTTCTTATCGCGATAACTGCTGATGGTGAAGCCCTTTTTCTTCGTAGAGGCTAATTTTTCTATCAGCTGATCTTTTGTATGAATGCTGCTATCTTCCAGATTCGCAAGGTATTTATTCAGCTGAACAGAATCCATCGCCCGGATCTCCTGCCATTCTTTTGCATCAAAGTTGGTATCAACATGCAGTTCTTCCATGTGATAAACAGAGAAGAAAACCAGGAAGAATAAAAACGAAGTAAACACGTACATCCTCACCGGGTTCAGGTAACTCGCTCTTCGTCCGAGTTTGTATTCGGTCGACAAAAAACCTGGTTTAAAGATCACGTAATTCAGGCTACTGAAGAACTTTCCATCAAAATGAGTAATATCATTGAAAAAATGCGTGATCAGGTGCCAGGCACTTTCAGCGGGTTCGATATTTTCCTGCCCGCAAATGCTGCAATATTTACCATTAATGACAGCGTTACAATTCAGACAATTTTTTTCTTTTCTTTCCTTTAAATGGCTCAACGCAGATAATTTTGTTAAAAATAATAAAGTTTAACTGGATGAAGTAACTTAAGATGTGTTAGCTTGTTAACTTCGCCCATCGTTGATTCAAATAATTTCTGATGAAAAAAGTCTTGTTGTTCTCTTTTTTATGTGCCGGTTTTTCTTCGGCAACCTTTGCGCAATTTTATTATAAGGATATACTCAGCAATAATGAATTGGTGAGCACAATGGCCAGGTACAAAGAAAACAAGGTCAGGACAGTCGTTATCAAAAGTTTTGAAGACGATGGAAGCCCCAGCGATGGGTTTTTCTGCGAAAGAAGAATTTCCAGGGATTACAAAAAATCAGAATTGCAGACACGTTCCAATATTTCTGCAAGTTCTGTATTCGTTTCGATCTTCAATAATGAGGGAAAGTTGCTGAACACTACGGATAGTTCGGAGATATCTGTAACGAAAAATATTTATTCATACGATTCAAAGAACAGGATACGCTCGATCCTTTCATCTGTTCGTTCGCAGGATGATGACTTCACCAATGCCATTCTGGAAGAACATATTTATGAATACAACGATCGTGATCAGCCGACTAAAATGGTGAGAGTGAAAAATAGTCATGATAGCACGGTGATCTTATTTGCCAATGATGACCGAAACAATGTAGCGATTGAAAAGGACACTAAGAATGGCTCGAAATACTATTATTATTATGATGCAAAAAACAGGCTAACGGATATTGTGCAGGCAAATGATTTCCGTACAAACCTGCATCCTGATTATATCTTCGAATATAACTCTTCTAACCAGATAAGCCAGATGACAGCTACAGAAGAAGGAGGAAATGATTATTATGTGTGGAAATACACTTACGACAATGGCTTAAGGATCAGGGAAAAATGTTTTACAAAAGAAAGGAAGTTGATGGGAAGTGTGGAGTACGAATATAAATAATTGACAAATGAAGTTTTTATATAGCCTGGGTGTTTCACCCGGGCTTTTTTGTGGGTTGACTACCGCGGAGAAGACTACCGGCGAGAAGACTACCGCGGAGAAGGCTACCGGAGAGAAGACTACCGCGGAGAAGACTACCGCCCAATACATCTTCCTAAAAGTCCCACAAAAAGCCCCCGGTCATCGGGGGCTTCTCTTTATCATTTTCTATATTGACACTAATCCTTCTATATTCTTAGAAATTCCTTACAGTCATTTCTGTTCTCCTGTTCTTCGCACGGCCTGCTGCAGTTTTGTTATCCGCTACAGGTTTAGTTTCGCCATAACCTGTAGATTTCAGGCGGCTTTCGGCTATCCCTTTACTTACGAGGTAATTTTTTACAGCTGCTGCACGATTATCAGAAAGAACCTGGTTCTTTTCATCTGAACCCTGAGAATCAGTATGGCCATCGATATCAATCATCAGGGACTCGTCAGATTTCATCAGATCAGCAACTGCATTCAGAGATTTATTTGACTTAGCCAATAATTTATAACTTCCTGTAGAGAAGAATACATTCTTTGCAGCGAAGTTGATTTTTTCAATCACTTCTTTAGCAATTTCAGGGCAACCCTGATTGCTTGCCGGGCCCGGACGTGTCGGGCATTTATCTTCTTCGTCATTTACACCATCACCATCAGTATCCGGGATAGGGCAACCCTGGTAGCGTGCAAATCCTTTAACGGTCGGGCATTTATCCTGTTCGTCATTGATGCCATCACCATCGGTATCCGGGATCGGGCAACCCTGGTATTTTGCAAGGCCAGCAACATCCGGGCATTTATCATCGCCATCGGCAATACCATCACCATCACGATCAGGGCAACCCTGCAAGGATGCCAGGCCTGGAGTATCAGGACATTTATCTTCAGCATCGATCACACCATCACCATCACGGTCCGCTACAACCGGCAGCGGAACTTCTACAGGCGGAGGTGGTAAAGGTTTTGGAAAACTTTTTGCGAAGCCAAAGCTATGGTAGAAATGTTCAGCTGCATTTTCTGAAACCGGTACACGGTATTGAGAATTTACGATCACGAAGATCTCGTCAGTCAGTTTGAATTGCAATCCAAGTCCCAGAGGCAGGAATGCGCTGTAATAACCTTTGTATTTGGAAGCGCCGATACCTGCAGTCAGGAACGGGTTCACAATATATTTATCAGTCAGCAATTTCACGTTGGCGGTAGCCGCGGCTTCGAGCAAAAGATTCTGTTTTTGCCTTGTGATGATCTTGTTTGGAACAGGATATGCGGTGTAAACCCCTGCCAAAGTAGCGGCAAAATCAACATGACTGGAAATGCCCTGGATGTAACCCGCTGAAATGCCCGGGTTCATCCGGTTTACTTTATGCCATTGATTGTTCCTCAACAAAGTGCTGAGGCTGGAGGTTTTTATCTCGCCGGCAGATTTAAAATCATCCAGAATAAAGGCAATAGACAAGGAGGGTGCTTTTTTGTAATCCTTTTGACCATAACTGATTGTACACGCAACCAGGGCCATCATTGAAAGAATATACTTCTTCATATTAGTCAGTTTTGTAAACGCAACAAAAATAGCTGCTTAGTTTCACATGAGGAAATAAATTAAACACATTATTAACAGATTTAAGGCTAAATATGGTAGATCTTTTAAAAGCAATGGATCATTTTTCCTCCTTTTCTTCCAATACTTCCACTTTTACCCTTGTGAGGCCGGCTTTTACAAAACCCAGCTTTTCGGCACCGGCTTTTGTGAGATCTACCAATCTGCTCGTTTTCGCATGTAGGCGGTCATTGGTTTTCACCACGATAGTTTTTCCATTCCGTAGGTTGGTTATCCTGATCAGGGTATTGAGTGGCAACGAATTACAGGCAGCCGTAAGCCTGGAATGATTGAAAGTTTCGCCGCTGGCGGTCTTGCGCCCGTGAAATTTAGCCGCATAATAACTTGCCTGCCCGTAAAGAATAACGGAAGGCTTTTGAGCAAAGACATTCTTTTCAAAGCCAATAAATACAAATAGTAATAGTAACCTGATGATCATACATTTAACTTGGAAGATATATTAATGGAGAATGTTTTGATGGGTAATGATATTTCGATTGAATATTTTTTAAGAGTTGCAAAACAATCATCCTCGACAACATTATCCATTATCCTCATTTTCCTGCAAAATATTTCTGCGCCAACGCCTTATCGTCGCCATAAATATCATCGTAAAAACGGATGCTTCCATTTACCAGTTCACATCCGAAATACCGGATGAACAAGGCTACTTTGTTTTTCACCGGTATCTTATGCCGCTCTTTTGCCGCGATCCAGTTCAAGATAGAATCACTGTTGTATTTCAATGAATCCGGTTGCTTGGATAAAATGCTATCGTTCCTTACAAGATAAAAAGCGAGTTTCTGCCATTCCTGTACCCGTACACAGCCATGGCTGAGGCTACGCATGCTGTTGCCAAAAAGGTAACGCTGATTGGTATCATGCAGATATACCGAATACGGATTGTCGAAATTGAATTTGATCACCCCCAAAGCATTGTCATCGCCGCTACCCTGCTGCACACGGTACGGGATTCCTTTTGAATATTTCGCCCAGTTTACGCTGTAAGGATCTACGCGATCACCTTTGTTGTCCAGCAAATAAAATCCTTTTCGGGCAAGATAACCGGGGTTGCGTTTCAAAGCAGGCAACGTTTCTTTGGAAATGATACTAGTCGGTATCGTCCATGTTGGATACACCATCATATCCGTGATAGCGCTGGTAAGCAAGGGAGTAGGCGTGCCGGGCTTTCCGCAAATGATCTTAGATTCGAGTGCCACGGAATCACCATCATACAATTTCAGATAAAACGCAGGAAGGTTTACCCAGATATACTTCTCCGGCATTTTCTCCGGAAGTTGTTTATAACGGTCAAGCGTAAGCGCAATTCTCCTGAACCTTTCCTTATCGGTCATGTTCATGACCTTGATCAACGCCGATGAAACTTTGCCATCGGCTTTCAATCCTTTCTTTGCCTGGTAATGTTTGATCGTATTGCTTAAACCTGCCGAATCGAATTTACCTGATGCAGCAATGATGCCGCTTTCAGCCATTCTCTTCTGTATCTTTTTTATGAATACCAGGGAGTCTTTTGCATCTTTGTAAGGATAATCTACATACGTATATGCTTTGGTATCCATGCTATCTACAAACTTCCGTATACCCGATTTCAACAACTCATATCCTTTGTTTTTGGGTTGCAATGCAGAAGTTACCGCAGCGAAAGAAGCACCCTCTTTTATTTTATCCATTTCCGGAGTAAAAAACGTTTTGTAAAGGCTTTCTTTATTTTTCCATGAAAGGCTATCCGGCTGAAGGCGCCCCTGTTTGAGGTCCTGCAGCAGGTGCATGTACGCATCGGTTAACAGCAATTCCGCTTTTGCCCATGCAACAGCATCTGTCCGTTTCACCGAATCAGCATCCATTGTTTTTTTGAAATCATTGATCTTACCAAACTGGTAATCTTCCGCGAAAAGCCCCTCCAATGCTGCGTCTTTAAGGAATGCCACAAGGCTATCTGCAGGTTGTCGCCATTTTTCCGAACTGCTCCATATTGGAGTAAATTCATTTTGTGTATAATAATATTTCAGCACCGGCAAAAAACGTAATTGAAGGCTATCATCCATTTTGCCTTTATTGGCTTCAGCATTAGCGAGCAGCGACCGGATGTTTTTACTTACAAAACCATCCATTGCAGCAGGATCGGAAACCAACTGTTTTTCTTTTTCTGTTCTTTTGTTGTTGCAGGAAAAAATCAGCACCAAAAAAGCAGCGATCAGGAAGGAATATGGTTTCGTTAAGTTCATATCAGGACGAAATTGAGTATCTTGAAGCTGGCATTATGAAAAAGACCATTTCACATACTTACAAGATAATACTATGTTTTAGATATGCTATTATTTTGGCTGCTGTTTTTTCAACATCTATCGCCACAGCGCGTGCACAGGATACCACCCTGAATAAATACGGGCTTTGGGTGATCGGCGAGCCGCTTATTTTCCAAAAAACAGTGATTCATTCACCTTCAAAAAAAATGGTGGATATTAATAAGTTTGTGCCGGGCATAAAAATAGATTTGCGATATGCAGGCAAAAATAATTTTATGAAGCAGGTTCTGTATGTGCCTACCACGACCACCTATTTACGATTGCCCGCGGCGACGGCATTGGCAAAAGTGCAAAACGAATTAAGACAAAAAGGATACGGATTGAAGATCTGGGATGCTTACCGGCCTTACAGTGTCACAGAAAAAATGTGGGAGCCGGTGAAGGACGATCGTTATGCAGCAACCCCGGCATTTGGAAGCGGCCACAATCGGGGCGTTGCCGTAGATCTTACGGTCATATATCTGCGCAGCGGCAAAGAAATCGACATGGGAACAAGCTTCGATAATTTCACCGATTCTGCTCATCATGATTTTAAAAACTTACCTGCAAACGTGTTAGCCAACAGGTTGCTGTTGCGTACGCTGATGGAAAAATATGGATTCAAAGCTTTGGAATCCGAGTGGTGGCATTATGCATTGCCGGACGCGAAAAAATATGAATTGCTCGATCTCAGTTTTGATGATCTGAAGACGCTGAGATAATAGCCACCAAAACACAAAGTTTCACAAAGAAATAATCTTTGCTTTAAGCCTTTGAAACTTTGTGCCTTAGTGACTTGGTGGTTCAAAACCGCTAAATTTGCATCTGAACTTTTTTTCATGAAATATTACATCATAGCAGGAGAAGCAAGCGGAGACCTGCACGGCAGCAATCTCATCAAAGAATTACACCGTCAGGATCCGGCGGCGGATATCCGTTGCTGGGGCGGCGATAAGATGCAGGCGGCAGGAGCCACACTGGTAAAACATTATCGCGACCTGGCTTTCATGGGTTTTACTGAAGTGATCAAAAACCTTCCAACCATCTTCCGTAATCTTGCTTTTTGTAAAAAAGATATACTGGCTTATCAGCCCGACGCATTGATATTGATCGATTATCCCGGGTTCAATTTGCGTATTGCAAAATGGGCGAAGCAACAGGGGCTTAAAATAATTTATTACATTTCTCCGCAAGTGTGGGCATGGAAAGAAAACCGTGTAAATGGCATCAAAAAGAATGTCGATAAAATGCTGGTGATCCTTCCATTCGAGAAAGATTTTTATAAAAAATGGAATTATGAAGTAGAATATGTGGGCCATCCATTGGTAGAAGTGATTGATGATTTCATTGAAACGCATGCCGGCTCTGAGGTTCCGCTTACGCAAAAAAATGCAGGTGCTGTTGCGTTATTACCAGGCAGCAGGCAACAGGAGATCCTGAAAAAATTGCCGATCATGTTACAGGTTGCGGAGCATTTTCCGGATTATAGTTTTGTGGTAGCAAAAGCTCCCGGGCTCGAAGATGATTTTTACAATGAATTACTGAAGCCTTATAAAAATGTTTATGCCGTTGTAGGCAAAACCTATGATCTGCTGTACCGCTCAAAAGCCGCACTGGTAACGAGTGGCACCGCTACGCTTGAGACCGCGTTATTTGCCGTTCCGGAAGTGATCTGTTATAAAGGGAACAGCATTTCGTATGAGATTGCGAAGAGGTTGATCAAGATAAAATTTATTGGCCTGGTCAATCTTATCATGGATAAGGAAGTGGTGAAAGAACTGATACAACATGAACTGACGGTGGAAAACCTTAGGAAAGAGTTGCAGATATTATTACATGATACCGATCGCAAAATGCTTTTACAAAAAGATTACGCAGCGCTTAAAAAATTGCTGAGTGCCGGCGGACATGCTTCTTCTAATGCAGCTAAAAGTATCGTGACTTTCCTGCGGAATAAATCTTAGTGCTTTCGGAATAATCTTATCGCCAAAATGATCATCGCGAAAATGAACAGAAAAATAGATATCCTGTTGATACCGTGCATGTATTTTGTAAACTTACTTTTATCGGCATCCGGGTCTTTTTTCTTCAGATAAAGATATTCTGCCACCTGTTTTAATATTCCCATAGTACAAAAATAGTTGAAAGTTTAAGGTTCAAGGTTGAAAGTTTTTCCGATTCGGAATTTACTCTATAAAGTGATGTATTTAAAACCCGTAAGAACGCCTTGAACTTTGAACCTTCAACCTTCAACTTTCAACCTTGAACCTTAAACCTCTTGAACATTTTAAACTTTTGAACTATCTTCGGGTATGACCAGGGAAGAAAAATTTATGCATGAAGCGATCGAATTATCGCAACAGGGAATTGACAATAATGACGGAGGCCCGTTTGGGTGTGTGATCGTGAAAGATGACAAGATCATTGGCCGTGGCAACAACAAAGTAACTTCCACCAACGATCCCACTGCTCATGCCGAAGTGGTAGCCATAAGGGATGCCTGTAAAAATCTTGGAACCTTTCAGCTTGATGGCTGTGAAGTGTATACTTCCTGCGAACCATGCCCGATGTGCCTTGGCGCAATTTACTGGGCCCGCCCTTCTGTAATATATTATGCAAATAATCGTGAAGATGCCGCCAACATTGGGTTTGACGATTCTATGATCTATGAGGAAATGAAAGCTGCCATCAATGAGAGAAAGATCCCGATCATTTCTTTGGGAAGAGAAGCCGCCCTTGCAGTATTCAACAAATGGAATACAAAATCAGATAAAACCAGTTACTGATCCTTATTTTTTTCAAGAATAATTTCGGCAGCTATGCTCACCGCAATTTCTACCGGTGTCTGGCTTTTGATGGGTATCCCTACCGGTGAATGGATGGTTGACACTATTTCTGGCGGATATCCCGCGAATAATTTACTCACTTTATGTTTGCTGCCGAGAAGGCCAAGATACCTGAAGTGCTTATTCTGCAAAGCTTTCAACGCGATGTCATCGGTACGGTATCCGAATGTCATGATCACTACGTAAATATTGTTTCCCGTATCTATCAGCTCATCCAACATTTCATACCCATTGACAAGATGTTTTTCATGCGCATATACATTCGCCTCCATCGTATTCAGATCTGCACGTTCATCATACAGGTGAATGTAAAAATCCATCTCACGCATCAGCTTCGCCAACGCTAACGCACAATGGCCGCCACCGATGATATGTAAGGTGTTTTTATAGCCTGTTTTCTCCACTAACGTAAACGCATGTTCGCTTTTTTGCTGAAAGCTAAAATCATCCGCAGGAACCTGGTTGGAAAAGCCAATCCCATTATCTGATAAATGAAAACTACCCTGCTCATTTTTTTTGAGTGATGATAACAGCGAATGAATGGCGTCTATATCTTTTTTTTGTAGCTGGTAAATGAAAATGGTTTGCTCTCCGGAGCAGATCATTCCGCTTTGATTTTTACCTGCTGATTTATCATGCACCTGCCGATAAACCGCAGCAGGCATAGCAGTTTCAGCTAACCGTGCTTTGGCCATTTCAACAAATTTATGCTCCATCATTCCACCACCGATAGAACCGCAAAACCCGCCATCAGCCGCCACCGCCATTTTGAAACCCTGTCTGCCCGGCGAACTTCCCCGGCTATGCAGCACATACAACAGAATGACTTCCGTTTTTGCCTCGTGTTTTTGCGTTATGAATTGCCACACTTCCATTCCTCCGTTTGTAATTATGCTTTCCTGTTTTCCAGGATTTTTTTGAATGAACGTCCGCGGATCTCTTCCAATGTAAGTCCTGTCACCAGCACTTCTTCTTCAGTGATTGCTCCACTGTTAAGTGCACGTAAAAAATAATTCAGCAAGCCTTGCCCGGTTGCAGCATCATCAAAAACATCACCTATCAGAGTAGCACGGGCTGCTTTGTCTACAAATGTTTTCAGGCGTTCTACCGCGTCATCATAACTTTCCAGGAAGAATGCAAATACCGCGGCATACCGCATCGGAAACTGCGCCGGGTTGAGATCCCAACCCTGGTAAAAACCATTCCACAAAGAATGACGGATATGCTCGTAGCCTTTTCTCCACGCCCGATGTACGGTCTCGCGATTTTCTTCTAATTGTGCATCGGTCATATCATCGCCGCGATGCGGCCCGATTGGCATCGTATTCGTCGCACCATCGCTCAGCCAGATACCGGTATGCGCCAACGCAACTTTTGTCATGTGATGTGCAAAGTCACAAACAGGATGATCCATTTCCTGGTATTTAGCAGTAATACTGCAGGAAGCCGTATAATCATATGTACCGAAATGTGTAGCGATGCAACGGCCCTTACTGGCTTTGATGAAGCGGTACAAGGGGTTTCGGCCATCCGCATCCATGATTGATTGTGTGGTTTCTACCATCATTTCCATTTTCAACACGCCCACTGCAAGATTGAGTTCCTCCTCCAGTATTTCGAAGAAATCAACCAAAGTAGCCACCTGTTCAGGAATTGTTACTTTCGGTAACATCACGATGAAATTCTCCGGAAGGATACCCCCGGTTTCTTTTATTAAAGTACTCACGAAAATATCAAGTGTGCGCAAACCACGCTCTTTCATTTCTTCCGTAAAAGGTTTTATCCTGATCCCGATAAATGGTGGCAACGATTTTTTCTTCAATCCTTTGGCCACTTCTTTTGCAGCACTTTCAGCGGTTGCATCTTCTTCTTCATTGCTACGGTTTCCATAACCATCCTCAAAATCTATCCGAAAATCTTCCACCGCTTCAGCCTTCAGTTTTGCAATGACTTTTTTGTAAACCTGGTACGAAAGATGCGCCGGATGTCTTTTCTTTTCTTCAGCAGAAAGTTTTTCATATTCAACACGGATGCTGTCGGCAATGCTTCCTTTATCAAATGCTTCGCTGCCTTCCAGCCGGAATATCTTACCAAAACTAAAAAAATCAGGGGCATATGTATCAAAAGTTTCCAATGCTCTTGCACCTAATGTCTTAGCCGCATCATGTTTGAAAAGATTTGCACCACCATACACTGTATGCACAGCCTGCCTTTCAGGCCTATCCCCGGGATATATTTTCTGAAAAGCCGTATTAGCTTCTTTCAGTTTTTCAAATAATTTCTTTCTCTTTTTTGATGGAATAGATGTGCTCATATTTTTATTATTGTAGTATTATTTATTACAAACGCTCCGGGGTTGGGTAAAACCCCGGAGGTTTAACCCCGGAGGTTTTCTTTCAACCTCCGGGAGTTTGGGGAATTTAGCTGCTAAAATCAACTTCCCCGGTACGTCGAATACCCATAAGGGTTGATCAGTAATGGTATGTGATAATGTGCATCATCAGGCACGTGAAATAAAACTTCCACTTCAGGATAAAACCCTTTGATATTATTTGCCCTGAAATAATTGAATGTCTCGAAAACCATTTTATAATTACCCGGCAACAGATATTTTTCTGAAGGAAGGAAATCTGCTACTCGTCCATCGGCATTGGTAACGCCCTGCGCCAGTGTATACCAGGTATTGTTTACAAAATGTTTTAGCCGAACCGTCATGTTTTTCCCGGGCAACCCCAGGGAAGTATCCAATACATGGGAAGTAAGCTGGCTGCCATTTATCTTCGTCCAGTCTGCACCAGGAATCACTTTTTTAAAACGTTGTATCGTTATCTTCAATTGCTCGCCCATGGCAATGATTAGTTCCTCCTCGTAATTATTGCTGCTTCTGTCTTGCAGGATACGCAACATTTCCTGTGCGGATTTCCCGGTGGCGAATACGATAAATATGAAACCGAATTTTGCTTCATACAGGTCATTGGCTTTGGCCAATTGCTCGATCACATCCTGTGAAGCAGCTTCCACTCCTGATTGCTCCGAACCGGCCAGGTGTTTTGTCGAAGGGAATTTTTCAGCAAGCGTTTTTGTATCACCGATCTTCGGATGCTGCGCAAAAGCTTCCTGCCAATCCTGCCGGGAACAGCCGTGGTACCATATTTCAGCGGCAGAACGCACCAGTTCCTTTTCCGATTCGAATGGAAACCTGGTCATGATCAATGATTGCCATGCTTCCGAACCACAGGTAGTTGCCAGCAACTGATGTGCCTGATGCTTTTCCAGTTTATTAAATTCTTGTAGTGTCATACTTTTATTTTAAAGATGCGCCCTGGTCTATCCAGCAACGTATCAGTTCACGTTCCTTTTCGGTCATGTTTGTTTTATTATTCTGCGGCATGCTCTTCGTCAGCACTACACGCTGCATGATCTTGTCTTTTAATTTCACAATATTATCCGGTGTGTCATACGTGATCCCATTGGGGGGAGCTGTATAAAAATCATCTGTAGGACTGGCCGAATGGCAACTGATACAGCGTTGCTGAATGATGGCATTTACTTCCGCGAAGCTAACTACAGACTTACACTCACCGGGTTTTTGCGGAGCAGAAATATAGGCAGCCGACAAAAGGATGATGATTGAAACCGGTAATACCCAGACTGACAATTGCCCTTTTTCTTTCAGGTTCAAATAATGTTTTACCCCCGCTGCACCTAACGAAATAATCGCGAGCACTACCCACGGATATTCAAATCCGAAGGTGGAAGGAAAATGGTTGCTGATCATCACGAACAATACCGGTAAGGTAAAATAATTATTGTGCAATGAGCGCAAACCCGCATTCTTTCCCAGTTTTGGATCAAGTGGTTGATTTTCTGTAGCCGCCTTTACCATGGCTTTCTGCGCAGGAATAATTACAAAAAACACATTCGCTACCATGATGGATCCAAGCATGGCACCAAAGTGCATATATGCTGCACGTGCACTGAATACATGACAATAAAAATAAGCGAAGCCGATGCAGATAATAAAACCTGTGAGTGCAAACCATATTCCTTTTCTGACGAATGAAGTCTTGCAAATAAGATCATATAATATCCACGCAACAACAAAAGAACCAACCCCGATCGAAATGCCCGCAAGCGGGGAAATATCCAACACGTTTTTATCGATCAATAATGCTTTTGCATTAAAATAGTAAACAACAAACAACAGGCAAAATCCTGAAAGCCAGGTGAAATAAGCCTCGTACTTGAACCAATGTAAATGTTTGGGGATTGTTTTTGGAGCAACTTTATATTTCTCCAGGTAATAAAATCCACCACCATGTACTGCCCATAAATTTCCTGCGAGTTCTTCCCTCACATCTTTTGTACGGTTCAATGCATTCTCTAAAAACACAAAATAAAATGATGCGCCAATCCATGCGATGCCGAATGTGATGTGCATGAGCCTGATCACAATATTCATCCATTCCATCAAATGGCCTTCCCAGATCGTGCCTTTCACGATGAGATAAAGTGACACCAGCATACATACCGATGTCAGCACAATCGCAGTGTACACAAATGTTTGCGCCGTTACCACATTTCTCACTTTGATCGTTGCCGGTATATCATCCGCCTCTTCCAGCACCTGCTGTTTGTCTACAGCACGCAGATAGTAGGTCATGATCACGAGCATCACCAACAAAATAAATAATATGGATAATAAAACGTAGCCGCTCATAGTCATGCTTTTTTACCAAAGAGCCTTAACCTGCTCACTCCCCCATCGGGAAAAATATTTAATCGAACATGTGTAAATGTATTGTTATCGCTGATAGCGAATTCATGTTCAGCATCGGCGCTTAATTTTTGCGGAGCAAGAATAGTTTGCCATGATACATCATCATCGATCACCCTGGCATCATCGGTTGCATTGCAGGCTTCAATGCTGCAGGTATCCGGATAATTACCTTTGAAATGGCAGGTATCCACCAATGCTTTTTCGATTTTACCTTTCGTGGCTAATTTCACTATTACCCAATCCCTGTTGCCGGGAGTGCGATTGCGCTTGGTTTCCCAGCCATCACCCATGTTGACACCACGGTTTGGCATGATGAGGTTTCCCATATGGCTAAAGAACATATCGTTACAGGCGATAGAAACAGCACCATTGATAGCCGCGGCGAGATCTATCGTCTCATCGTTACCGGTAGTCTCCCAGTTCTTAAAAATTTCACCATACACCCTAAGCCTTGCCACACCGCCATCTGGATAAATATGTAAACGAACATGTGTAAAAATTTCGTTGCTATTACTTTCGTAAAAATTCTGGCTGCCTGCATCGAGATGCGATTTCGGTAATATTTCTTTCCAGGAAACAGTTTCCCAATCGGTAACCTCTTCATTTATATAAGCCGCTTCTATGGAAGCATGCGGCGGGTGATTTCCCAGAAAAAAATTAGTATCGATATCAAAACCCTTTATCCGGCCGGGTGCAGCCAATTGAAGCACCGCCCAATCGTGACCTGGTGTCCGCTTACGCCGGCTTTCCCATCCATCCATCCATTTGCCACGATCGGTATATTTATCCGTAATAAAAATGCCACGTCCTTGTGCGATCAGATTTTCTTTTTCTGCAAAAAAATCATCCGTAGCGTACAATACTTTGCCACCCAGCTTCGCTGCCGCAAGATCATTGAGCGCTGCAAATGCAGGAGCAGTTTTAATAATTTCTTTTACTTTTTCAAAAGCCATCGTCCAGCATTTTTATGAATGATCTTATTGTCTTTATAAACCGATATTCCATTAACGATTGTTTCCTTTATAACTCCCGTTAATATTTTACCTACATAGGGGCTTGCCTTATGTTTATGCAAAATATTGTTTTCATGAACCGTCATTTGTTCTTCCGGTTGCCATATCACGATATCGGCATCATATCCTTTTCTCAAATATCCTTTTTGATCATTGACCCCGAGAAACGCGGCAGGCTTTTCTGTCAGCAATGGAATAAATTGTTCCAGCGTGGCAATACCTTTCAGTGCTGTATAACCGGAAGGTAGTAAAAATTGCAACCCTGCAATACCGCCCCATGCTTTCAAAAGATCCCCGGCATCCAATTCTTTGATAGAAGGCGGCGCAGGTGAATGATCTGTTGCCAAAAAATCGAGCGTACCATTTACCAATGCGGCTTTCAATAATTCATTGTTACCTGCCTCCCGAATCGGTGGTGCGCATTTGTAAAGTGTATCATTATCCGGGATCGTTTCTGCATTAAAGAAAATATAATGCGGACAGGTTTCGGCTGTCAAGGGTAACCCTTCTTTCTTCGCAAATGCAATGGCATCCAATGCTTCGGCAGAAGACACATGTACGATATGTGTTTTACAATCATATTCTTTGCACAAGGAGATCATTAAACCGATTGCGTCATTCTCCCATTTTTTGGGCCTGCTGGCAAGGTATTCCTTATAATTACCAGGAAATTCTTCAAGCCGTGTTTCAACAGGAAGATCGTACAATTCGCAGTGGGCCAGCAAAGGAACCCCATGTTTTGCAATTACCGGCATTGCTTTTTCCAGATCGGATTTTTCAACATTCGGAAATTCATCTATCCCTGAATGTGTAAGAAAACATTTTATTCCTAATACGCCTGCATTCATCAGATCTTCTAACTCATGAAAATTACCGGGAACCAATCCTCCATAAAACCCGGCATTAACATTTAATTTTCCTGTTGAAGCATCCAGTTTTTGTTTTAGTTTATCCGCTGAAACTGTTACCGGATCAGCATTCAACGGCATATCAACAATCGTAGTGATCCCACCTGCAGCCGCGGCCTGTGTAGCAGTATCAAAACCTTCCCATTCGGTTCGTCCGGGCTCGTTCACATGTACATGCGCATCGATTGCTCCAGGCATCACGATCGCATTGTGCACATCTTCTGCATCGGTAAGTTTTCCGAAAAATATTTCTGATATTTTTCCATCCACAATCCCGATAGTTGCAGGCTGCAACCTGCCATCGATCCAGCAACGTTCACTATATATGTTTCTTTTATCAGTCAAATGGCAATTTTAAATTTCTCCAAACTATTTATTTATCATACAAACCCAGCAAAACTTTTTCGGGTGTCATTGGTGCCGAAAAGCCTATTGAACTTTTTGGATTAAAAGATCTCACGGCATTGCGCAATGCGAAGAATGTACCGATGCCATACATCAAAGGCGGCTCCCCTACTGCCTTTGAGCGAAAGATGGCCAGGTTATCATTCTTTGTTTCCAGGAAATCTATTTCCAAAATTTCAGGCACGGAGTAAATATCAGGCACTTTATAAGTACTCAACGTATTGCTTCGCAAACGCCCGGTTTCGTCATATACAATTTCTTCCATCGTCATCCAGCCGATGCCTTGTACAATTCCGCCTTCGATCTGTCCACGGTCGATCAATGCATTCATGGTGGTACCAAAATCATGCACCACATTTACTGCATCAATTTTATATGTTCCGCGTAAACAATCCACCGTAACTTCTGTGATCGCCGTCCCGTATACATGATACGCAAAAGGATGGCCTTTTTCTTTTGATGCATCAAAGTGGATATCCGGAGTAGCGTAATGGCCGCTTTCACTGAGATTGATCCTCCGCAAATAACTTTCCAATACTAAAAAATCCCAGGATATCTCTGTCGCTGTTTCATTGACATACACCACTTCGTTCCTTATAGAAATATCAGTTGCTGCACATTTTAAAATATCTGACGCAACAGATTTCATTCTTTCCAGGATATTACTGCACGCGATCTGCACCGCTTTACCATTCAGATCAGCCGTAGCACTTGCCGCGGAGGGTGAAGTATTGGCCACACGAAATGTACTCGTAGAATTAATTTTCACTTTTTCAGGAGCAATTGAAAAAATGGTGGAAGCTACCTGCAACATTTTTGTGTTGACACCCTGTCCCATTTCCACCGCACCAGTGCTCACATTTACGCTCCCATCCATGTACACATGCACCAGCGCACGTGCCTGGTTCATCAATATTTTTGTAAAGGATATCCCGAAACATATCGGCATCATGGACATCCCTTTTTTATACAAAATGTTTTCTGTGTTAAATTGTTCGATCTCCTGCTTCTTTTTTTCATGATCAAACAAACTCAGCGATCTGTTCCAGCAAGGCAATGCTTCGCTCACCGCAAGCTGACCATAAGGAAATTCATCGCCGCTCTTTATCAGGTTTTTTTGTTGTATTTCAAATGCGGTCACACAAATTTTTTCCGCCGCTTTCGCTATGGCCGCTTCAATCACAAACATTCCCTGTGGCCCGCCAAATCCCCTGAAAGCCGTATTGGGTGGCAGATTGGTACGACAGCTGTAAGCAGTCGCAGTTACATTTGGAATAAAATAACTGTTGGTGCAATGAAATAAAGTACGTTCCAGAACAGCCGGCGAAAGATCAGCGGCCGCTCCTGCATTTTGATGAAAAGTAGCTTCGTAAGCGAGAATATTCAATTCTGCATCCAGGCCTATTTTAAAGTCGGATGAATAGGGGTTTCTTTTACCGGTCATCCTCATATCTTCCATCCGGTGAAGGCTATACTTTACCGGCTTTTTTAAATGATAAGCAGCCAATGCACAAAAGATCGCCCACGAAGTAGCCTGGTCTTCTTTGCCACCAAATCCGCCGCCAAGGCGGGTTACATCAATTTCTAATTGATGCATCGGCACACCCAGCACTTTCGCCATATGGCGTTGCACCGCGGTAGGGCCTTGTGTAGATGATATCACTTTGATGGCGCCGTGTTCCTGCGGTAAGGCATATGCACCTTGTGTTTCGATATATAAATGTTCCTGCCCATTCGTTTCCGCAATCCCTTCAAATACATGCACACATTTTTTAAAAGCATCGGCACTATCCCCAAGCCTGAAAGTTCGCGGCGGCACGATCAATGAATTATTTTCACGTGCTATTCTAGGATCAGTTATGACAGGTAGTGGATCGATCTCAATAATTATCTTTTTAATTGCCGCCTGTGCTTGTTCCACAGAATCAGCTACCACAAAGGCTATGGGCATTCCATTAAAGTCTACGGTATCTTCCGCGAATAATGGTTCATCCGGCACAATTCCACCGATCTGGTTTACTCCCGGAATGTCTTTCCAGGTAAAAATGCGCACCACACCTTCCGAAGAAATTGCTGCAGCAAGATCCAGTTTTTTTATTTTACCATGTGCCACAGGTGAGCCGAAAATAGCGCCAAATAAGGTTCCCTGCGTCAGGGGGACATCATCGAGATAAACCGACTCGCCTCTTGTATGTGTATATGAATCGATGTTTTTCATCAGGCGTGCAACAAATTTTGTATGGATAATCCGGGAAAAGATTTGAGAAAATGAGCTTTGATCAATTGCGCCAATAACAGCCTTTTATATTCTTCCGAACCACGGGCATCACTGATGGGAGAAATTTCAGACTGAACGATTTGCAATAATTCACGAATGATCTCCATACTGATCTCTTTCCCTTCAAGAAATGAAGAAGCTTTGGAAAGAAAAGCTGGTACCGGACCTACGCCGCCCGCAGAAACAGATGCGGATGAAATGAGACCATTCTGAACACTTATTTTAATAGCAGAATTTACACTCGCGATATCAAGATGAGTGCGTTTGCTTACTTTTTCAAAATTGAAATGATCTGTTTCAGAAGGCAACACAAAACTTATCTTTTCGATGAACTCATCAGCTTTTTTATCCAGCTGTTTGTACCCTTTGTAAAAAGAACGTAAACTGATCCTTCGTTTTTCAATGCCATCATTCAGGATCAGCTGCGCATCCAACGCAAGGAAAATTATAGTAAGATCGCCAATGGGCGAAGCATTCGTAAAGTTTCCGGCAACAGTAGCCATGTTCCTGATCTGGGTGCTGCTGACTAATTCGATGTATTGCTTGAGCGAAGGAAAGTGTTTCTGAAAAACCGGCGATGCCGCAATATCCGCTACGGTAGCGGCTCCGCCTATTTCGCAAATATTATCACGTTGAGTGATGCCTTTCAATTCAGTTTTATCAAAAAGAAATCCGATGGCTTCATCGGGCATCGTATCGTGTTGCTGAACATACAGATCTGTTCCGCCCCCCAGGAATTTATTTCCTGCTGCGGGAGTTTGAATATCCTGACCATTCAATTTGCTTAGCCGTTCTTTTATCGCTAAAAAATATTCGGGAATGATCTTGCTATCAACCGCAAACTGAACAGGATCCTGTGTTGCACGTTGTTCCATTATTGCAGAAAAATTCTTTGCCGCCCTTTCTATTGATTTATAACCGGTGCATCGGCAGATATCGCCATTCATGGCATCTATGGATCTTTTGTAAGTTGGAGCAGATCTATCAAGACTGAAGCCAGCGAGTGAAACGATAAAACCGGGTGTACAAAATCCGCATTGCGTGGCGCCTTCTTTGGCAAATGCTTCCTGAATCGCATTCAGGCCTTGTACATTTATCCCTTCGATAGTGACGATATGTTTTCCACCTGCGTTCCCTATCGCCATCAAACAGCTGGTGGCAGTGGAATATTCAAGGTTACCATTTTTTAATTCACCGACAAGCACAGTACATGCACCGCAATCCCCTTCCCGGCATCCGATCTTTGTTCCGGTCAGTTGCTGATCATAACGAATAAGGTCAAGCAATAACATTCCCGGCTTCAGATCAGTCTTTATTTCAACATCGTTGAGAATAAACTTTATCAAGCGTTAAGTTTTAGTTACGCTAAAGTTAAGGGAAATGAGTTATGAAAATACAATTGCAGCAAGGTTTTCGGGGAAATCAGCCTCTTAATATTTACCCTCAAAAAGCCACCATGCCTTTTTTTCACGGGCTTTCAATCCGAATTGTTTGATGCTTTTTTCCTGCAGGTATTCAATCGCTTCATCCACAGAATCGGTAAACAGGCAGAGATTGAGGTCTTCTGGTGAAATGGTTTGTTTATCTTTCATCAGTTCGATGTGCGAAATAATATCCTTATGAAATTCCTTATCGAAAATAATAATGGGAAAACCGCTGATCTTTTTCGTCTGGATAAGCGTGAGTGCTTCGAAATATTCATCGAGTGTGCCGAATCCGCCAGGCATTACCACAAACGCGTAAGAATATTTAATGAGTAGATTTTTGCGTACGAAGAAGTATTTTATATCTACCCATTTGTCCAGGTATTTATTATGAAACTGTTCGTGTGGCAATACAATATTACACCCTACGCTTCTTCCTCCGACAGCTTTTGCACCACGGTTAGCAGCTTCCATAATACCAGGGCCGCCACCCGTCATGATCGTAAAGCCAAGCCTGGCGATCCTTCCGGCGATCTCTTCTGTTTGTTTGTAATAGGGATGATCTTCTTTGAAACGTGCCGAGCCAAATATCGTAACGCATGGCCCCACGAAATGAAGTGTGCGAAAACCTTTTATAAATTCAAACAATACACTTACCGTAAACTTGAAATCTTTCCAACGATTTTGAGGGCCATCTAAAAATTTAATCTCTGATTTTGTCATGCTCTTATTTTGGGCTGACAATTTAGTTCAAAATGATGAACATATTTACGAATGAGGGATTTTTAACAAGGGGGGTGGATGCTGGATACTGGATACTGGATACTAGATACTAGATACTAGATACTAGATACTAGATATCCTAGCGAAGAGCTAAGCGAACTCCAACCATTACGAATATCCAGCATCTAGCATTTAGAATCCAGCATCTAGCATCTAGCATCCAGCACCGCTTTATCCATGCCTCTTTGGCATCATCGATTCCACATCTACTCCAAGGCCTTTAGCCACCTGCATTCCAAGCCCCATGTCGGCCCTGAACCAATGGCAAAGCTGGCGATTGATGATCTCATTTCTTTTTGGCCCGTCAATTCCACTCATCGCGCCTACGATGTTCGACACTGTATTCGCTTTTTGTTCAGGCGTCATCACATCGCGGTAAAGAATGCCCGGCTGCGTGTAATGATCATCATCACCTGGGCCGCTGTTGCGGTCATAATAATCCGCACGGCTGTTGCCTAGTTCCATCGCATGGTCTTTATATTTTTCATCGGGAACAACATCACCAAAACTATTCGGGAAATAGTTAGGGGAACTGCCGCCATTATCATCAAAACGCATGGCTCCATCGCGATGATAGTTTGCTACCATGAACGGGCATTTATTTACAGAGAGTTGCTCATAGTTTACGCCAAGCCTGTAGCGGTGTGCATCCGGGTAAGACAATATTCTTCCCTGCAACATCCTGTCTGGTGAAAACCCAATACCATCTACCACATTTGTAGGGGCAAATGCAGCCTGTTCAACATGTGCAAAATAGTTAGCCGGGTTTTCATTCAGTTCAAGCACGCCAACATCGATCAAGGGAAATTCGCCTTGCGGCCATGTCTTGGTGAGATCAAACGGGTTCCATCGAAAGTCTGCCGCCTGCTCTTCGGTCATCACCTGAATCTTCAAATCCCATTTTGGAAAATCGCCTCTGTCTATGGCGGCTACAAGATCACGCTGCGCAAAATCAGGATCCTTACCTTTCATTTCCACCGCTTCATCATTGGTAAAATTGCGGATGCCTTGTTGAGATTTGAAATGAAATTTCACCCACACCCTTTCGTTTTGGGCATTGTAAAAAGAAAATGTATGGCTGCCGAACCCGTGCATGTGGCGGTATCCCTGTGGTGTACCTCTGTCGCTCATCAGTATCAATACCTGGTGAAGGCTTTCGGGATTAAGGCTCCAGAAATCCCACATCATTGTCGGGCTTTTACAATGGGTACGTGGATCGCGTTTTTGTGTATGAATGAAATCACTGAATTTTTTCGGGTCTTTGATAAAAAAGACCGGGGTATTATTTCCTACCAGGTCCCAGTTTCCATCTTCGGTGTAAAATTTTAATGCAAAACCCCGTGGGTCACGTTCTGTGTCAGCACTACCCTGTTCACCACCAACAGTACTGAACCGCAAAAAGGTTTTTGTTTTCTTTCCAACCTCGCCAAAAACTTTCGCTTTGGTATATTTCGAAATATCATGGGTAACTGTAAATGTGCCGTATGCGCCTGATCCCTTTGCGTGTACCACTCTTTCTGGAATTCTCTCCCTGTTGAAGTGCGCCATTTTTTCGTGCAGGATAAAATCCTGTAAAAGGATCGGCCCGCGTGGCCCTACCGTCATGCTGTTCTCATGCTCGTAGTAAGGCTTTCCGGAGGCAGTTGTCAATTTTTTATTTTCCATAATGAATAAATTTAAGTGTGATGGATTACAAACCTATGACAATTAACGTATAACTTTAATCGATTAAATTTATAGGATCATAGTTTTAAGCTATCAACATGACATTAACACAATTAGAATATATCATCGCCCTGGATACCTTCAGGCATTTTGGAAAAGCTGCCGAAAAATGTTTTGTTACCCAGCCATCCTTAAGTATGCAGGTGCAAAAGCTGGAGGAAGAATTGAAGGTAAAGATCTTTTCACGCAACAGCATTCCTGTTGAACCTACTGAAGTGGGGCTTTTGATCATCGAGCAGGCTAAAAAAATACTCGCCGAATCTGCCTACATAAAAGAGCTTATTCATGATCATAAAAAGATCATTACCGGTTCCATAAAGCTGGGTATCATCCCAACTTTAGCTCCTTACTTATTGCCGCTTTTTTTACATGCTTTCATCAAAAAATATCCTGATGTAAAATTATCCGTGAGTGAGTTGACCACCGATAAGATATTAAAACGGCTGCGAAATGGCACATTGGATGCCGGCATCATGGCCACACCGCTACAGGAGCAAGGCATGATAGAAGAGGTATTGTTTCACGAAGAATTTGTGGCTTATGTTTCCAAAAAAGAAAGTCTTTTCAAAAAGAAATATTTGTTGCCTGCAGATATCGATGTCAATAAATTATGGTTATTGGAAGAAGGGCATTGTCTGCGTTCGCAGGTGATCAATTTATGTGCATTACAAAAAAGTGCGGCTTTGGAAAAACATTTCGATTATGAAACAGGCAGTATCGAAACGCTGAAACGGTTTGTGGAACTGCATCACGGCATCACCCTTTTACCCGAATTGGCTACACTTGGTATGCCTGCCGGAAGAAAACAATTACTTCGTTATTTCAAAAGCCCCGCTCCGGTACGGGAGATCAGTATGGTAACTCAAAAAAGTTTTATCAAACGTAATCTTGTGGCGCTTCTAAAAGCGGAGATCGTTGCTTCCTTGCCTCCGACATTTCGTAAAAAGACTTCCCCATTGATCCTGGATATCTGAAAAAACGTTTCTAAAATTGATTTTGAATAAAAGAACTATGCTCCTATATTTGCAGTCCATTCTTCGAAGGGGAATTAGCTCAGTTGATAGAGCGTCCCGCTAGGGCGGGAAGGTCAGCGGTTCGACAAAAATAAGTAAGGGGAATTAGCTCAGTTGGTAGAGTGTCCCGCTTGGGGCGGGAAGATCAGCGCTTCGGCAAAATAAGTAAGGGGAATTAGCTCAGTTGGTAGAGCGTCCCGCTAGGGCGGGAAGGTCAGCGGTTCGACAAAACTAAATAAGGGGAATTAGCTCAGTTGGTAGAGCGCTTGCATGGCATGCAAGAGGTCAGCGGTTCGACCCCGCTATTCTCCACAGAAAATTAAAGGCATTCTACTAAGGATGCCTTTTTATTTAATAACTGACTATTACTATATTATTTGAAAAGAAAAAAGGGGACGAAATCTAAATGAAGTCCCGATTTTCTGATAGGATATGGTTATTACTTTCGTAAGATATTGGATACAGTTTGGAGGTTATTGGATCAAGACGGTTTCATAGGTACTTACACATAGTTGCGATTACCATGCCAGTAAAATTATACCTGTAGTATTATATCTACCTTTGAGATAATAATAATCTAGCAGCCTGCTGGTTAACACTTTAAGAATATATAATAAAGTATGATCCGTAGTGATCTTTTAACAAGCAGATATCTTAGAGCCCACTATTTAACCGGCATTCTTAAATTTTGATTCAAGAGCAATTGGAAGCGTTTCCACAAGTTCCAGAGATTTAACCATATTCTTCGATCCGTTTTTGTACTTAAGAAAATGTGCTGTTAATAAATGAGCCCGGTAGGCTTCCTTACTGGCGTAGATCTCAAATACGGTAACATGATCTGGTTTTTCTTTATCATACACCGCGTATAAGGTCAACACCCCCGGCTCCTTCCTTACGGCTATTTCAGCATGTTCTTTAAGCAACATTTTGTAAGTATCCAGCTGCGACGAATCGATGACAAGTTTGGCGATCCGCACAACGAGATCTTTATGCTGACCGTATGAGCGTGTTGATATTGCCGTTGTGATGAATATACATAGCAGGCAAATAAAGTTTTTAATTTTCATATGGTAATTTAATAAAAAAAATACTGCATCGCCGCAGGATATTTTAAAACAACATACTGCACTTCCATCTGGAAGAAAACAGGCACAACTATTGGATTAAAAAAAATAAAAAATCGACTACCATGACTTTTCAACAAATGATCAACTCCGAAAAACCGGTTCTGGTAGATTTCTTCGCAGAATGGTGCGGTCCCTGCAAAATGATGTCGCCTATATTACAGGATGTAAAAAAGGAATTGGGCGACAGTGCTTCCATCATAAAAATTGATGTAGATAAGAATCAACAGGCGGCAGGTGCATACCAGGTGCAGGGAGTACCGACCTTGATACTTTTTCAACGAGGAAAGATCCTGTGGCGGCAAAGTGGTGTGGTACCAAAGAATACGCTGTTGGATGTGATCAAAAAATTCACCGTTTGATAATGGTTAAAAACAAGGATGCCTTTAAGAATCCTTACATTCGTTCCGTAAAACTTTTTTTATGGAAAAGAAATTATTGCTTCTATTGCTCTCGTTTGTCTGCATGATCACCTCTTTTGCGCAGCAAGGAAATGTTATCATCATCACCATGGATGGTATGCGATGGCAGGAAATTTTTAATGGCGCCGATACCTCTTTGCTCAACAGCAAAAAATTCACTTCGCAGGATTCATTAACTCTTGTAAAAAAATATGTTCGCACTGATGCCACGGAGCGGCGAAAAACACTCATGCCGTTTCTTTGGAATACCATTTCAAAAGATGGGCAGATCCATGGCAATCGCAAGTATGATAATTTTGTAAACGTTCGAAACCGTTACTGGTTCAGCTACCCGGGATATAATGAAATATTTACCGGGTACCCGGATACGTTAGTGAACAGTAACGAATACCCTGCGAACCCAAATGAGAATGTCCTAGAGTTTATCAACAAGCAACCGGCTTATAAAAATAAGGTCGCTTCTTTTGGAAGCTGGGATGCTTTCAGGAGAATTTTGAATAAAGAACGAAGCGGTATTTATATCAATGATGGATTTGATGATGTACCGGCGGATAAAAGTTCAGCATCGATAGATATACTCAATAAAACCCAACATTTGTTACCTGCCATTTATGGCTCCGAAGAAAGACTGGATGCCATGACAGGCCTGATGGCGTTAGAATACATGAAGCAAAAACATCCTAAAGTCCTGCATATCTCTTTGGGCGAAACGGATGAATTTGCACATGAAGGAAAATATGATTATTACCTGGAAGCGGCTCAGCACAATGACGCGATCATCCGGCTCGTTTGGGAATTGGTACAATCGGATCCTTTTTACAAAAACAATACAACCCTACTGCTCACAACAGATCATGGCCGCGGATTAAAAGATGACTGGACAAGCCATTGGAGCACCGTACCTAACAGCGATGAGATATGGTTTGCAGTGATCGGAAAAAACATTCCGGCAAAAGGAGAGATCAAAACTGCAGGACAATTGTATCAACAACAATTTGCTCAAACCATTGCATTCCTGACAGGAGTTGAGTTTAAAACGAATCATCCGGTTGGTGAGAAAATCTCGATACTTTTCAAATAAGTTCAAGGGTTCAAAAGTTCAAGAGGTTCAAAAAGTTGAAATGCATCCCATTAGAATGTCAACCTTTTGAACCTCTTGAACTTTTTAAACCTTTTAAACTTTTAATCACCCCAGATATTATCTTTTCCTTCCAGCCAAAGCTTCACCAGATCTGTGGTAATTGATTTAGGCCTTTCCAGCGGGAAGCCTAAAGCCCTGTCCCAGCAAAGGCTGGCAAGTACTCCCAACGCACGGGAAACGCCGAATAGTACGGTGTAAAATTCGTATTCTTTCATTCCGTAATGTACCAGCAAAGCACCGCTATGCGCATCCACATTCGGCCATGGATTCTTGATCTTGGCGATGGAACTTAATATTGGCGGAACTGCTTCATATACATTCCAGATGGTTTGTACCAATGGATCATCAGGCATATGTTTTTTACCGAATTCCATTTGTGCGGTAAAACGTGGATCAGTCTTACGCAATACGGCATGTCCGTATCCCGGAACAACTTTCCCTTCGCTCAACGTTTTCTTTACATATTCTTCGATCTGCTCTTTTGTAGGTGCATCACTTCCGATCTGCTCACGCAATTCGAAGATCCATTTGATCACTTCCTGGTTGGCAAGTCCGTGCAACGGGCCTGCAAGCCCGTTCATACCCGCAGCAAAACTCAGGTAAGGATCGCTTAATGCGGAACCAACCAGATGCGTGGTGTGTGCGCTAACGTTACCTCCTTCATGATCGGCATGAATGGTCATGTATAAACGCATCAATTCCTTGAAGCCTTCATCTTCATACCCCATCATGTGGGCAAAATTTCCTGCCCAATCCAACAGGCCATTTGGCTGGATATGTTCTCCCCATTTGTACTTACGGCGATAAATATACGCTGCGATCCTTGGCAGGCGTGCAATCAGGTCGAGTGCATCGTCGAAGGTAGCATCCCAGTAATCTTTTTTATTCATGCCTTTTGCATAGTTCTTCGCAAACTGGCTTTCTGTTTGAAGCGCCATGATAGCCACCACAAATTGTGTCATCGGATGCGTGCTGATCGGCAGTGCTTCGATGCTTGCGAATACATGGTTAGGCACATGACTGCGGCGTTGCAAAGTGCTGCTGAGATGATTTACATCTTCTTCGGTGGGTAATTCCCCCACCAGCATCAGGTAAAACAATCCTTCCGGCAATGGTTCACTTCCGCCTGGCGCCTTGGGCAATTTTTCCTGCAATTCAGGGATGGAGTAACCGCGGAAACGGATACCATCCTGAGAATCGAGCAACGAAGTCTCTGTTACCAAACCGGTAATTCCACGCATACCCTGGTATACCTGCGCCAAAGTAACTTCACCGATCTTTTTATCACCATGCTCTTTCAGCAATGCTTTTATTTCAGCGGAAACAATATCTGCTTTCTCCTTAAACCTGTCTTTAATAATTCCCATAATATATTATTGAGTGTTTAAATTATTTACGCAATTGTATGGTTGTTACCCGTATTATTCAGTGCATCATTTTCCCAGGGATCCCGGCTGCCATAACAATCGTATGATAAGTTGATGGTTGCAGATAAGGCTGATTGTGGTGTTCAATCAGGTTAAAAAAACAATGCTTAAAATTACGATGACAAAGGCGGGTAAACAAAACTTTTGCGATAAAGTTTCATCGAAATCGGGAGAAAGATTTTGCCTATTTAGGAGCTTTTTTGTAGAGGTATAAAGCCAGCAGTCCGAAGATCATATTAGGAAGCCATGCGGCCAGCCATGGGCTGAAAGTCCCTTTGGTAGAGAATACTACGCTGAACCTGCTGAAAAGTATGTAGGAAACGCTGATCAGTACGCCAATAGCGAGATGTGCGCCGCTACCGCCCCTTACTTTACGTGAAGCGAGTGCAGTACCGATGATGGTCATGATCACCACAGAAACGGGGATTGCATCACGGTTATAACGTTCTACAAGCAAAGAGCTCAAAGATTCGGAGCCCCGCATCTTTTCCATTTTTATGAAATTGTTAAGTTCGGATGTGGTCATCTGGTCTTTCAGATAATCATCTTTACGAAGATCGATGGGTTTGAAATTGTAATTCATCAACAGCGTATCCGTGCGTTTCACCGTTTCATTTTGTGCAAGTAGATTTCTTTCCTGCACATTGCCCAGTTGCCATTTATTCCTGGTAGTATCCCAACGAAGGGTTGCGGCACGGAGATTATATTTCAGTTGATTGTTTTCAAAACGTTGCACAAAAAAACGGGTGCCTTCTTTGCGGACTGTATCATAAACATCAATACCGGCATACGTATTTGCATCGATGCGGAAATAGACATCCGTTTTCCTGGTGTTGTCGCCCATTTTAGCACCCTTATTTACATCTATGTATGTTTTTTCAAAATCTGCCCATTTACGGTTTGCCTTGGGTACAAGAAATTGGTAGCCCAGCCATAATAGTAACGCAAGAAAAATACCGCCGCTGACAAATGGTACGGAAAACCGCCTGAAACTTACACCACTGCTAAGGATAGCGATGATCTCCGACCGGCCCGCCATTTTTGACGTAAAAAATATCACCGAAATAAAAACGAATAAAGGGAAAAGCATCGCGACGATGCGGGGGATAAATCCGAAATAATAATCTCTCGTGATCTGCCAGGCTGTAAGATCGGCTTTTACAAAATCGTCCGTTTTTTCGCTGATATCCACCACCACCACGATCGCCGTAAACAAAAGCAGGCAAAAGAAAAAGGTGGTCATGTACTTACCTAATATGTATCGGTCGATCTTTTTCATCCAATGCGGCAAGATAATTCAAAATAGTGAATGGTGAATAGTGAATAGTGAAACCTTCGGACTGTTTCTATTATTGGCAATGTTAAAATTTGACAACACTGCACTTAAGAACACTCCTCCTTAATTTTTAATTTTTAATTCTTAATTGTGAAGCGATCCATCCTGTCGTCCAGGCGTTTTGAAAATTGAAGCCTCCTGTCACCCCGTCTACATCTATCATTTCTCCGGCAAAAAACAACCCTTTTATCAATTTGCTTTCCATGGTTGAAGGATTTATTTCATCGAGGTTGATCCCGCCGGCCGTAACGAATTCTTCTTTGAAAGTCGTCTTTCCTTTTACATCAAATTCGTGGGCACACAACATCTTTATAAGCTTGTTTTGCTCCTTCGCAGGAAGGTCTGCCCAGCGTACTTCATCCTTTACTCCACATTCGTTCAGCAAATATTCCCATAAGCGGGAAGGCAAACCAAAAGGATTACGATTGTAAATTTTTTGCGCAGCGACATCAAACCTTACCTGCAGGAATTTTTCGCGGAGCGAATTTTCATTGTATTGCGGCAGCCAGTTGACCGATATTTTGTATTCGTAATTTTTTTCTGCCAATACCCTGGCGGCCCAGGCGGATGTCTTCAGGATCGCCGGCCCGCTCAGTCCCCAATGTGTGATGAGCAATGGCCCTGTTTGCTGCAATTTTGTGCCAACGATCTTTACGATCGTTTCAGGCACTGCAATACCCATCAGCGATGTGATGGTATGATTGGGGATATTAAAAGTAAATAAGGATGGAACGGGAGATTGAATGCTGTGGCCCGTTTGCGTAAGCCAGTCAAACTGTGAGGATTTCGGATAACCGCCACTGGCGATGCATAGATAGTCTGCCTGCAGGATGCGATCGCCGGATAGTTTTATTTCAAATTGATCTTCTATTTTACGAAATGATTCCACACCGGCATTCATCCTGATCTCCACTCCATATTTATTCGCTTCCGCAAGCAGGCAATCGATGATGGTTTGAGAATTATTGGTGACGGGGAACATCCTTCCATCAGGCTCCGTTTTCAATGATACTCCACGTTCTTTAAACCACCCGACCGTATCTGTTGTGAAAAAATGATGGAATGTTTTCTTTACAAAATTCTCCCCACGGGGATAACGCTTTACCATTTCCGCAATGCTGAAACATGCATGTGTTACATTGCAACGTCCGCCACCGCTCACTTTTACCTTACTTAATAATTTGGAACTTTTTTCCAGGATGATCACCTTCAATCCAGGATGCAGGCGGGCAGCATTGACTGCGCAAAAGAAACCTGCAGCACCACCGCCGATGATGAGAAGCGTAGGTGAATGGTGAATGGTGAATGGTGAATCGTTCATTCGTTGGAAATATCTTTTAATCCTATATAATTTTAAGCGCCGGAAGTATTGCAAAGATGAATGTCGGTCCTTTCACCATTCACCATTCACCTCAATAGCTCCACGTCAGATTCGAATTCCCCTTCTCCGCCGCTTCAATTTCTTCAAAGGAAGAAAGTATATCAGGTTCGCCTTTGGTGATGCATATATCATGCTCGAAATGTGCCGAAACTTTACGGTCTTTTGTCAGGATCGTCCAACCGTCTTCCAGATGAACAACTTCCTTCACACCAAGGTTGATCATTGGCTCGATCGCGAGCACCATTCCTTCTTTCAACTTTGCACCTGTACCTTTTTTTCCATAATTAGGCACTTGCGGTTCTTCATGTAATTCCCGGCCAACACCATGTCCAACGAGTTCTCTTACCACACCATAACCATGTTTTTTTTCGGTATGTTCCTGGATCGCATTTGCTATATCGCCGACACGATTGCCGTGGCGGGCTTTTTTTATTCCCAGATATAAGGATTCTTTAGTAACCCTTAATAACTGTTTCACTTCTTCTGTTATTTCCCCTACTGCATAAGTGTAGGCACTATCGCCATGAAACCCATTTTTGTAAACACCGATATCCAATGAAATGATATCGCCGCTCTTTAAAATATGTTCCCCCGGAAACCCGTGTACTACCGCTTCGTTCATGGAGATGCAGGTGGCATATGGAAAGCCATTGTAATTTTTAAAAGTCGGTGTTCCACCATTATCCAGGATAAATTGCTCCACGATATTATTCACCTGCATGGTGGTCATTCCTTCTTTCATCACTTTTGCCGCTTCGGCATGCGCTTTACCTACCAATAGGCAGCTGTGGCGCATGATCTCAATTTCTTCTTTCGATTTATAATGTATCATCTTTCTTGATCCGTTTATTAAAAGAAGCCCCAACGATGATGTCGTCAGGGCTTTATAAAGTCAGTGTATTTTATTTTTATATACCAGATGTTACCGCTTGCCTGCCCTGCATCCTTCCACTGCTCATCAATCCGTCGTACTGACGCATCAATAATTGTGTTTCGATCTGCTGCAATGTATCGAGAATAACGCCTACCATGATCAACAGTGAGGTACCACCGAAGAAAGTAGAGAAATTCTGCTGCATACCAAACAGTAATTGGATCAAACCTGGCAAGATACCTACCGCTGCGAGTAATACCGCACCTGGCAAAGTGATCCTGTCCATGATGGTACCGATATAATCAGCTGTTGGCTGGCCTGGCTTAACACCCGGGATGAAACCGTTGTTACGTTTCAACTCGTCTGCCATTTGTTTTGGGTTAAAGATCAAAGCTGTGTAAAGGAAAGTAAATGCTATCACGCAGACAGAATAAACCACCATGTATACCCAGTTAGTATGATCAGTAAAATATTTAGCCCAGCCATCACCGGTGAAACCTGTAAAGATGGTAGGTAAAAACAGGATCGCCTGTGCGAAGATGATCGGCATAACACCAGCCGCATTTACTTTCAGCGGAAGGAAGTTACGTGCCCCACCAAACTGGCGGTTACCAACAATTTGTTTTGCATAATTCACAGGCACTTTTCTTGTCCCCTGTACCAGCATGATCAATCCCATGATGATACCGATGAGAAGCAGGATCTCAACGAGGATGAACAAAAGCCCACCTGCGCCCCTTGTAGTACGTGCTGCCCATTCCTGCCCGATCGCTTCAGGGAAACGTGCAAGGATACCGATCATGATGATGAGTGAAGTACCATTACCCAAACCTTTATCAGTGATTTTTTCACCTAACCACATTACGAATAATGTACCTACGGTAAGAATGATGATGGTTGAAGGCAGGAACAAAGCACTGTATGAAGGGATCAATGCATCTTTGATCGCAGGACTGTTCAGATACCCGATGTATGCGGCAGCCTGGAAAGCTGTAACGATCACTGTCAGGTAACGGGTCCATTGGTTGATTTTTTTTCTGCCGCTTTCTCCTTCCTTCTGTATCTTCGCCATTTGCGGAACCAGGATGGTTACCAGCTGCATGAAGATGGAAGCGGAAATGTATGGCATGATACCTAATGCGAAGATGGATGCTTTTGAAAACGCGCCACCTACAAACGCATCGAGCAGGCTAAGCATACCTGATGAGGCGCTTTTGTGCAAGGCATCGAGTTTATTCGGATCTATTCCCGGAAGAATGATGTAAGAACCAACGCGATAAATGAATAATAATATAAGTGTAAATATTATTTTATTCCGCAGTTCTTCAATGCTCCAGATATTCTTTAGTGTTGTAACAAACTTCTTCACGAATTATAATCGGTTTAATATTGTTCTGAAAGTAAAAAGACCCCGCAAACCTGCGGGGCAACAAATATCGTGAAATTATTTCACTATTTCAACAGTACCGCCTGCTGCTTCAATCGCTGCTTTAGCTTTTTCGCTGATAGCGTTTACTTTGAAAGCGAACTTGCCTTTGATCTCACCATTGCCTAACACTTTCAACAGGTCATTCTGGCTAAGCAGGCTGTTGATGTAAAGAGTTTCCGGGCTGATCTCAGTGAAACCATATTTTTCAGCAAGCTGATCTACCTGCCCGATGTTGATCACTTTATAATCTACACGGTTGATATTAGTGAACCCACGTTTTGGTATACGACGCTGAATTGGCATCTGTCCACCTTCGTGAGCTTTTTTGCTTTTGTAACCTGCACGGCTCTGACCACCTTTGTTACCTTTTGTAGAGGTTCCACCTTTACCACTTGCCTCACCACGGCCGATACGTTTTTCTTTATGAGTTGCGCCTTTTGCTGGCTTAAGAGAATGTAAATTCATTGTTGTTGATTTTTGACTTACGGGGTATCACCCCTCGCGTTAATTGATAATGTTATAATTGATAATTGATAATTTTTTACAGAATTAATGAATGTCATTCATTATCCATTGTAAAATTATCCATTATTTCACTTCTTCCACTTTCACCAGGTGATTCACTTTAGTGACCATACCCAGTATCTGCGGAGTAGCTTCTACTTCTACAGTAGCGTTGATTTTTTTCAAACCCAAAGCCACCATTGTTCTTTTCTGGCGCTCTGACCTGTCGATCACGCTTTTTACCTGTGTTACTTTAATCTTTGCCATTTTCTTTAATGTATGATGTATGATGTAGGATGTATGATGTGTGACAGTGATATATTACATCATCCATCATACATCATACATTTGTATTATCCGTTGAATACTTTCTTTAATGATACGTTGCGGATCTTAGCTACTGCGATCGGCTCACGTAAGGTTGCCAATGCTTTTACGGTTGCTTTTACCACGTTAGCAGGATTAGCAGAACCAAGGTTCTTAGCCAATACGTCGGTGATACCAGCGCTTTCCAAAACCGCACGCATGCTACCTCCGGCGATAACACCGGTACCATGAGCTGCTGGTTTGATCAACACTTTAGCCGCACCTTCTTTGGTGAACTGTTCGTGAGGAATAGTACCGTGCATTACAGGAACCCTGATCAGGTTCTTCTTAGCATCTTCGATACCTTTTGTGATCGCTTCCTGAACCTCTTTAGCTTTACCCAAGCCATGTCCTACAACACCAGCTTCGTTACCAACAACCACCAGGGCAGAAAAGCTGAACGCACGTCCACCTTTGGTTGTCTTTACAACACGGTTGATCGCTACTACCTTTTCTTTCAACTCAAGGTCACCAGCTTTCATTTTATTTGTTATTACGTTTGACATTTAAACCTATTTAATTTTTTTTAAATTAGAATTCCAGACCAGCTTCCCTTGCGCCATCAGCTACTGCCTTAACACGGCCATGGTAGATGTAACCGCTACGATCGAATACTACTTTCTTAACACCCAGTTCGCTTGCTTTTCTTCCGATAGCTTCACCAACCAGTTTGCTTTTTTCGATCTTTGGTGCTTTCTGGGCACTGATATCTTTCTGACGGGAAGATGCTGCTGCGATGGTTACACCATTTGCATCATCGATCAATTGTGCATAGATATCGCTGTTGCTCCTGAAAACTGTAAGACGTGGAGCTGCGGCAGTTCCGCTGATCTTTTTGCGGATACGATACCTGATCTTTTGTCTTGCGCTTGATTTATTGTTACTCATTATATTTTATTTTGCGATTCCCGATACTGCCGGAAATTCAGTTGATTAGTAGTTATTATTTACCAGCAGATTTACCAGCTTTCCTGCGTAATACTTCACCCACAAATTTAACACCCTTCCCTTTGTATGGTTCTGGTTTACGTAAGCTGCGTATTTTAGCACATACCTGGCCAAGCAATTGCTTGTCGGTGCTAGCCAAAGTGATGATAGGGTTTTTACCTTTTTCCTGAGCTGTGGCAACAGTCAGTTCTTTTGGTATTTCCAGAACGATGTTGTGAGAGTAACCCAAAGCAAGGTCAAGCAGGTTACCCTGGTTAGATGCTTTGTAACCCACACCCACTAGTTCCAGTTCTTTTTTGAACCCTTCAGTAACACCTTTTACCATGTTGCTGATCAATGAACGGTACAGACCGTGCATTGCCCTGTGGCGGATCTGATCTGTAGGACGTGCGAACTCTACAGTTTCACCTTTCACTTCTACTTTAATATCGCGGTCGATAGCTTGTTTCAGCTCACCTTTAGGACCTTTTACAGTTACGATATTATCCGGGCTAACAGTGATGGTAACACCACTTGTTATGCTTACCGGCTTTTTACCAATTCTAGACATAGTCGATTTTTGATTTTTGTTATAAAAGATGGTCTGTGTTCAGCCACGACTAAGAGGCTTAATTATCGGACCAGTATATTGAACAGCCTCCCGCCAGAAGCGGGAAGCCATTGTATTAATAGATGTTACACAAAACTTCACCGCCAACATTCTGAGCTTTTGCTTCTTTATCAGTCATCACACCTTTAGAGGTAGAGATGATAGCAACACCCAAACCATTCTTCACGCGTTTGAAGTCTTCTGGTTTTGCGTAAGTGCGCAATCCCGGACGGCTAACCCTTTCAAGGCTCTGGATAACCGGTAATTTGGTAGATGGGTCATACTTCAAAGCGATCTTGATCACGCCTTGTTTGCTGTCATCTTCAAATTTGTATTTTAAAATATAACCTTTATCGTATAAGATTTCAGTGATACGTTTTTTCAGATTGCTTGCAGGAATTTCCACGATACGGTGATTAGCCATCTGTGCGTTACGAATTCTTGTCAAATAATCTGCAATTGGATCAGTAACCATTGTTATTTCTGTTAATTGATTGAATAATTTTTTTACAATGCGATATCCGGAGGGATACTGGATGCTGGATGATTGATGCTGGTAAGTACTTTAATTTTTTAAGTCTGTTCCAGTATCAGGATCTGGCATCGGTATTTTTTACCAGCTGGCTTTAGTTACACCTGGAATCTTGCCCTGTACTGCCATGTCGCGGAACATGATACGGCTGATCCCGAAATGACGCATATAACCTCTTCCACGGCCGGTAAGCTGGCAACGGTTTTTAAGGCGAACCGGTGAAGCGTTCTTAGGCAACAGATCTAATGCTGCGTAATCACCTGCTTCTTTTAATGCTGCTCTTTTTTCTGCAAATTTCGCAACAATAACTGCTCTTTTCCTTTGCCTGGCTTGTATTGATTTTTTTGCCATAATTGTTTTTTATTAAAAACTTATTCTTAATTATTTTTTTACATTCTTAAACGGCATACCCAGCTCTTTCAACAATTCGTACGCTTCTTCGTTGGTATTAGCAGTAGTTACGAAAGTGATATCAAGACCAGTGATCTTATTTACCTTATCGATATCGATCTCCGGGAAAATGATCTGTTCGGTAACACCCAGTGTGTAGTTTCCACGGCCATCGAATGCTTTATCATTGATACCTTTGAAATCACGTACACGTGGAAGAGAAACCGATACCAGCCTGTCGAGGAACTCATACATTTTCACACCACGCAAAGTAACACGAGCGCCGATCGGCATGTTCTTACGTAGTTTGAAGTTTGAGATATCTTTCTTGGACATGGTAGCTACTGCTTTCTGGCCAGTGATGTTGGTAAGCTCGTCGATAGCAACATCGATCAGCTTTTTATCAGTTACAGCACCATTTACACCACGATTCAAACAAATCTTGGTCAATTTAGGAGCCTGCATAACAGTTTTATAACTGAATTTTTTCATCAACGCAGGTACAACTTCTGTAGTGTACTTATCTGCTAATCTTGTTTTTGTACTCATTATTTGATTACCTCCCCTGATTTTTTAGCTATACGAACTAGTTTACCATTTTCGCGGCTGCGTTTGATCTTAGTAGGCGCACCTGCTTTTGCATCCCACAACATTACGTTGCTGATAGCGATAGGAGCTTCTACTTTCTGGATACCACCTTTGGTATTCTGTGCAGTAGGCTTAGTGTGCTTGGTTACGATGTTTACGCCTTCTACCAATACACGGGCTTTATCGATGATCACTTCCAACACTTTACGTGGTTTCTTCAGGTCCTTATCTTCACCAGTAATCACTACTACTGAATCACCTTTTTTAATGTTGAACTTTGGTTTAAATCTTGTATTTCTTGTTATTTAATTTGCTAATTTGATAATGTGCTAATCTGCTAATTTCAAATTAAAACATGTTTTTAAAATACCTAACTTATTTTAAACTGATTGAATTAGCATATCAGCTAATTAGCACATCAGCTAATTTTTTTACAACACTTCAGGAGCAAGAGAGATGATCTTCATGTAACCTTTATCCCTCAATTCGCGGGCTACCGGGCCGAAGATACGTGTACCTCTTGGTTCGTCTGAGTTGTTCAGTAACACCACCGCGTTGTCGTCAAAACGGATATAAGAACCATCTTTACGACGCAGTTTGTTTTTTGTCCTTACGATAACAGCTTTACTAACTGTACCTTTTTTAACACCACCTGCAGGCATGGCATCCTTTACAGTCACAACGATCTTATCGCCGATCTTTGCGTAATCCTGGCCGCTGTTACCTAGTACACGGATACACAATACCTCTTTGGCACCACTGTTGTCCGCTACGTTTAGTCTACTTTCTTGCTGAATCATTTTCTTTTATTTATGATGTATGCTAAATCTATGATCTATGATTTATCGATCTATGATCTGAATACACTATTTGAAATTCATAATTTAAGTACCTGCCGATCATAGATCTTAGATCATAGATCATACATCCTACTATTTTACTTTTTCGATCACTTCTACCAATCTCCAACGTTTTGTTTTGCTCATCGGGCGGGCTTCCATAATACGTACGGTATCACCGATGCTGCACTCGTTCTTTTCATCATGAGCATGAAAACTGGTGGTTTTCTTTACGAATTTTCCGTAAAGGGGATGTTTTACTTTCCTTTCCACTTTAACAGTGATGGTTTTATCCATTTTATTGCTGGATACCACACCTGTCCTGGTTTTCCTTAAATTCCTTTCAACGCTTGTTGTAGTTGCTGTTGCTTCCATCATTTATTATTTTATTGGATTAAGCTCCAATTTGTGTTTTGCGTAATTGAGTTTTTAAACGTGCTATATCCCTCCTCAAAGAACGGATGCTCTGAGGATTTTCAAGCGGAGCGATCGCATGAGCAAAACTTAATTTTTTCATACGCAACTCATCTTCCTGGATCTTTGCTATCAGTTCTGCCTCACTCAATCCAGTCAGGCTTTTTTGGAAATCAACTTTTTTAGACATTTTGTTTATTATTTGATATTCTGTTGAAATGTGCAAATGTGCAAATATGCAAATGTGCAGATTGTATTCTAATTCAGTTCGCCATTTGCATATCTGCATATTGGCAAATTTGCAAATTATTAAGCTGTGTAATCCCTGCTCACGATGAACTTAGTAAGGATCGGCAGTTTCTGCGCAGCTAAAGAAAATGCGTGCTTTGCAACTTCTTCAGTAACACCATCCGCTTCAAACAGGATACGGCCTGGTTGTACGATAGCTGCCCAACCTTCAGGGTTACCTTTACCTTTACCCATCCTCACTTCAGCTGGTTTTGCAGTGATAGGCTTATCCGGGAATATCCTGATCCATACATTACCTTCTCTTTTCATCGCACGCGTCATTGCCTGACGGGCACTTTCAATTTGTCTGCTGGTAAGCCAAACACTGTCAAGGGCTTTCAAACCAAAGGTTCCAAAAGCTAAGGTTGCACCACGTTTAGTGTCTCCCTTCATTCTGCCTTTTTGCGTTTTCCTGTGTTTGGTTCTTTTTGGTGATAACATCTTATAAAGTTTAGAGTTTAGAGTTTAGGGTTTAGAGTTTGTTCTCTGCCCTCAGCTCCTCTACATTTTTTATTAATTCGTAATTCGTAATTCGCAATTTTTAATTATCTGCGTCCGCCTTGTGCACCACGTGGAGCACCTTGTCCGCGGCCACCACGGTCACCGCCACGATCTCCGCCCCTGCGGTCGCCGCCACGGTCATCTCTGCGGTCAAATCCACCTGGCCTTTCCGGACCGTCGTTCTTACCGCCGGCAAGTACGTTCGGGTTGAGATCTCTTTTACCAAGTACTTCACCTTTACAGATCCATACTTTGATACCGATCTTACCGTAAACAGTCAAAGCAAATACATTCGCGTAATCGATGTCCATACGCAAAGTATGCAATGGAGTACGGCCTTGTTTGATCTCTTCGCTACGGGCAATTTCAGCACCACCCAAACGGCCACCTACTTTCACTTTGATACCTTCTGCACCCATACGGAGCGCTGAAGCGATCGCCATTTTAATAGCACGTTTGTAGTTGATACGATTTTCCAATTGACGGGCAATAGTATCAGCAACGATGTTGGCATCCAGTTCAGGGCGACGGATCTCAAGAATGTTGATCTGCACATCTTCTTTACCACACAGTTTTTTCAACTCTTCTTTGATACGATCTACTTCACCACCACCTTTACCAATGATGATACCTGGCTTAGAGGTATGGATGGTAACGATCAGTTTGTTAAGCGTACGCTCAATAACGATCTTAGCGATACCACCTTTGTTGATACGAGCATTCAGGTAATTCCTGATCTTATCGTCCTCGATCAATTTGTTGGCGTAGTCTTTTTTGTGAGCATACCAGTTGCTATCCCAACCACGTATGATCCCTAACCTTTGACCTATCGGATTTGCTTTCTGACCCATAGTATTTATTTAGCTCCCCGGATTGTACCGAAGAATTTATTTTATTATGCTGTTTCTGAATTAGTTTTTTTTTTCGCAGGAGCTTTTTTCTTAGCTGGTGCTTTTGGAGCTTCAACTTCTGTTTTTACAGTTTCGGTTTTAGAAACCTTCACCGCTTTTTCAGTTGCCACACCTGCTGCATCTACGATCACTGTTACGTGGTTGCTGCGTTTGCGAACCCTGTAACCACGACCTTGTGGTGCCGGCCTCATACGTTTGATAACCCTTGCGCCATCAACCATGATCGTTTTAACGATCAAAGCATTTTCATCAGCACCTTCGTTCTTTGCTTTCCAGTTGCTGATGGCAGAAATTACCAACTTGCGTAAAGGAACTGCAGGATGTTTTGGATTGTGATCCAAAATCGCCAGTGCTTTTTCCACCTTCATTCCACGGATCAGATCTGCCAATAAGCGCATCTTACGTGGTGATGTCGGATAATTATTCAATTTTGCTACTGCTTCCATTTTCTATTTAGTTGTTAGTTGTTAGCTGTTAGTTGTAAGCTTTGTGTTTTGCACTTATAACTCATAACTTATAACTCAATTATTACATTTTTTTACTTGAGTGACCACGGAAATTCCTGGTTGGTGCAAATTCACCGAGTTTATGGCCAACCATAAATTCTGTTACATAAACAGGGATAAATTTATTCCCGTTGTGTACTGCGAAAGTGTGCCCAACGAAGTCAGGAGAAATTGTGCTCCTGCGGCTCCATGTTTTGATAACACCCTTTTTGTTTTTCCCTTCATTGATAGCGAAGATCTTGTTCTCAAGCTTTGCTTCGATATAAGGGCCTTTTTTTAACGAACGACTCATAGTATGTATTTGTTTGTTGATTTTCCCGATTTCTCACCGGGATATTTTAACAATGATGAATGCTTATTTATTAGGCAATTTTTTACCGTTACGACGGGTAAGGATCATTTTATCAGAACCTTTACCACGGGTACGTGTGATCTGGCCTTTAGCGTATTTACCCTTACGGCTACGTGGGTGACCACCTGATGCACGACCTTCACCACCACCCATCGGGTGATCTACCGGGTTCATAGCTACCGCACGTGTACGTGGACGGATACCCTTCCAACGGTTACGGCCCGCTTTACCCATACTTTCCAGGCTATGATCGCTGTTAGAAGTAACACCAACAGTTGCATAACAGTTGATCAATACTTTCCTCAACTCACCACTTGGCATCTTGATCACGGCATATTTGCCTTCTTTGTTATTCAGCTGTGCAGATGTACCGGCACTACGTACCAGGATACCACCCTGACCAGGCTGCATTTCGATATTGTGAACGTTAGTACCAAGAGGCATGTTCTTCAACATCAATGCGTTACCCAATTCTGGCGCAACATCATCACCGCTTTCTACTTTCTGTCCAACCTGAAGTCCTTGCGGAGCCAGGATATAACGTTTTTCACCATCTGCATAAGACAAAAGAGCGATGAACGCTGTACGGTTCGGATCGTACTCGATGGTTTTTACAGTAGCTGGAATATTCTTTTTGTTCCTCTTGAAATCAATCACACGGTACATTGTTTTGTTACCGCCGCCCATGTAGCGCATTGCCCTTCTACCCTGTGAGTTACGACCGGCAGTATTCTTTTGCGGTTCAAGCAAAGATTTTTCAGGAATGTTGGTAGTGATCTCTGCGTAAGCATTTCCGATTCTCCAACGGGTACCTGCGGTGACCGGTTTGTATTTTCTAAGTGCCATTTTTAATTACTTTTTATTTGTCAAAACTTTGCGGTGCTGACCACCATTCATTATTAAATTATACTGTTGTATACAGGTCGATCGTTTCGCCTTCAGCAACAGTTACTACCGCTTTTTTCTTAGCTGGCTTACGGCCAACTATGAAACCAGCTTTGGTGTATTTCGCTTTCAGCTTGGAAGGCATCACCATAGTGTTCACTTCTTCAACCTGTACGCCGTAGAAAGATTCTACTGCTTTTTTGATTTCGAGTTTGTTAGCCTTACGAGCCACTACAAAAGTGTAACGGTTCATTTTTTCTGATTGCTTGTTAGCTTTCTCAGACAAAATCGGCTTAATTAAAACGTCAGATGGTTTCATCTTTACTAATTTGATAATTTGCTAATTAGCTAATGTGCTAATTGAAATTTGTTATTTTTTTATTGTTTCGCTTCCACCATCATTAGCATATCAGCTAATTGGCTAATCAGCTAATCTTTATGCTTCAGCTTCAGCTGCTTCAGAAAACAATTTCGCTGCGCTTTCTGTCAACACCAGAACATTCGCGTTCAGGATGTCGTAAGTGTTCATGTCGTTTACAACAGTTCCAGCTACACCGGTTACATTGCGTAAGCTCAGGTAGAAGTTGTCGTTGTATTCAGGGATCACGAACAAAGTTTTCTTACGGCCTACATTCAGGCTTTTCAGAATACCGGTGAAAGTTTTTGTCTTTGGAGCATCCAGGTTAACATCTTCCAATACTACGATGTTGTTTTCTTTCGCCTTGTAAGACAATGCGCTCATCTTGGCCAGGTCCTTCACTTTACGATTCAGTTTGATATCGTATTTGTGTGGTTTTGGGCCGAAGATGCTACCACCACCTTTATAGATAGGGTTACGCAGGTTACCTTTACGTGCACCACCTGTACCTTTTTGTTTGTGAAGTTTCTTAGAAGAACCTTTCACTTCCATACGGGTTTTCACCTTGTGTGTACCCTGGCGTTGTGCGCCCTGGTATTGCTTAACAGCAAGATAAATAACGTGGTCGTTTGGCTCGATACCGAAGATATCTTCCGGCAGTTCAATTGTCCTTCCGGTTTTTTCGCCTTTTGTATTTATAATATCTAGTTGCATTTTCGTTGTTTTATTAAGTTCAATGTTGTTGGTTAATGATACGTTTTGTGTTTATTATTTCTGTATCAGAACGATTGAACCGTTGTGGCCCGGAACAGATCCGCTAACCAAAATGTAATTTTTTTCTGCGAAGATCTTCACCACTTTCAGGCCTTTCATCTTCACCCTGTCGCCACCCATACGGCCTGCCATGCGCATACCTTTGAATACACGGCTCGCATCGGAAGAGTTACCGATAGAACCCGGTGCACGCTGACGGTCATGCTGACCATGAGATTGTTCACCAACACCACTGAAGCCATGACGTTTAACAACACCCTGGAAGCCTTTACCTTTGGTGGTACCGACAACTTCAATGCTATCGCCTTCAGCAAAGATGTCAACTGTAATAGTTTCACCTACTGCCTGGGTTAGTTCGCTATCGCGGATTTCCTGAACGAATTTTTTAGGAGCTGTATTAGCTTTTGCGAAGTGGTTCACTTCGGCTTTGATGGAGTGCTTTTCTTTCTTGTCGCCGAATGCGATCTGAAGGGCGTTGTAACCGTCTGTTTCTACGGTTTTCTTTTGAGTGACTACACACGGGCCAGCTTCAATGATAGTAACCGCAGTCTGTTTGCCGGTTGTATCAAAGATACTGGTCATGCCAATCTTCTTTCCAATAATACTTTTCATTGTATCTGTTTTATGCTCAGCGGTACCTTATGAAGGGTACTTGAGCGTTCATATTTTTCTTTTTAAGAGCTTACCTGGTGCCTTTCTCCGCCGGGGCGAAGAGGTTCATCAAGCCTTGATTTCTACATCCACACCACTAGGCAAATCCAATTTGCTCAGAGCATCAACCGTACGGCTGCTGCTGGTGTAAATGTCTAACAAACGTTTGTGCGTACACAATTGGAACTGCTCACGGGCTTTCTTGTTAACGTGAGGAGAACGCAATACGGTGAAAATTTTCTTGTGCGTAGGTAAAGGAATTGGACCTGTTACCACTGCGCCAGTACTGCGTACAGTTTTTACAATCTTTTCAGCTGACTTATCTACTAAGTTGTGATCGTAAGACTGTAATTTGATTCTGATTCGTTGTGACATATGTAAAGAACTTTAAAAATACCGTTTTTTAATTTGGAGTGCAAAGGTAAGGGTCTGTTCTTAAATAGAAAAGAAATAAGGAAAGTTTTTTTAGAAAAAATATCCCTGCTGTTTAGGAATGGTTTTTGGTAATGGTTGCATACATAGCATTTTCACCTGTTATTCCTATTTTTTATGAAGAAATACCTCCCACTGATCTGCATTGCACTAATGCCTTATCTTGCTCATTCTCAACGTCTTCATGCCGATCTGCAACTTGGCGTAGCCAATTACCAGGGCGATCTGCAAACAAAAGGCTATACGTTTAAAGGAGCAAAACCAGCGGTCGGGCTCGGACTTTCCTATGATATCAACGATCATATTGTTTTGCGTGGGATGGCCAGTTATATGACGCTCCGTGGCGATGATAAAGACAGAGAAGGAGTTATCAATCCCCGTAACCTGAATTTTAAAACAAAGATATTGGAGGCACAGGTCGGACTTGAATATAATATTTTTGATATACAGGAAAGAAGTTTCACCCCGTACCTGTTTGCCAGCATAGCCGCTTTTCATTTCAACCCCTACTCTTATGATACTGCAGGAAATAAGGTCTTCCTCAGGTCTCTTGGAACCGAAGGGCAGGGCTTGGCAGCTTACCCCGAAAAGAAGCAATACAAGAACAATCAATTGGCGATCCCTTTTGGGGGCGGTGTAAAATTCGCTTTCACCGAAAACCTGCAGGTGGGCATAGAAGTGGGCCTTAGAAAATTATTTACCGATTATCTCGATGATGTGAGTGGCACTTATGCCGATTCGGCCTTACTACTGGCAGGCCGCGGCCCACAGGCTGTAGCTTTTGCTTACCGCGAAAGTGAGCTGCATGGTGCATCAGCCTACCCTGCCGCCGGGGCAATAAGGGGCAATCCTGCTAAAAAAGACTGGTATTACGTAACTGGTATCCGCATCAGTTACCGCCTGGGTGCAGGCGGTGGCGGAGGAAGAGGTGTGGGTAGAAATGGATTGGGTTGTCCGAAGCCGGTTTATTAAAGAGTATAACAATCAATTGCCCCGGGTAAAGCCCGGGGCAATTGATTAAAGGCACTATTTGAACTTTTGAACCTTTTAAAATTCTTAATTCTTAATTAATTTTCTTTAGTTACACTTCCCCCGCTACTCTCCTCCTTTTTCACGGTAACAGCAGCACCTTTATAATCGATATCACTGCCGCTGCTGGCATTGGCTTCCAACGATACACTGGCAAAAACATCAATACTGGATGCGCTGCTGGCTTCCGCAATGGTATTTTCGCTGAGTAATTCGAAAGCTCGGATAGTAGATGCACTGGAGCTGTTCGCATTTACATTGCGGGTACGCCCTGAAACTTTTATTTCAGATGCACTGCTGGCTTCAATGCTCACTTCCGGCGCTTCCACCGAAGTAGTAATGTTGGAAGCGCTGGAAGCATCCAGCACGATCTTTTCAGAACTGGTCAGCTGATCCTTCACTTCTACAGAAGCCGCAGATGATGCTTTGATTGCATGAACGTTGTTAGCTGTTACAAAAACTTTGATGTGTACATCGTTCAGGCTGGTACGATCTCTGATGCCAATTTTCAACGTTCCGTTTTCAACAACGGTTTCGATAAACTCCATCAGGTTATCATCCGCTTCCACGGATATGGATTCAGGGCCTTTGCGGAGTTCCACATCAATCCCGGAACTGACGCTCAGTTTTGTAAATCCTCCCACAGAGCGTTTTTCAGTGATCACATGGCCACTTCCGCTTTCATTGTCGCAGCTGCTGAATAACACGCCTGCGGCAATGATCATAAATAATTTTTTCATGGTAAATGTTTTATACTTTCCGCAAAGATAAACTGAGACCGAATTAATAATGAATAATTAATAATGAATAATTTTATTAGCAATGATTTTCGGGGATCAGCGATACTCCACGGCAATTATTAATTATTAATTATTAATTGATAATTACCTTTGCGCTTTATGACAGAAAAAATAATCATCCTCGATTTTGGTTCCCAATATACCCAGCTCATTGCCCGTGTAGTAAGGGAATCCAACGTATACTGTGAGATCATTCCTTTTCACAAAAGCATCGAATACACACCCGAACTGAAAGGTGTGATCCTCTCCGGTTCGCCTTTTTCGGTAAATGAAGAAAATGCACCAACGGTAGATGTGAACGCTATTGCGCAACAAGTGCCGGTTTTCGGAGTTTGTTATGGTGCACAGCTTACCACAAAATTATATGGTGGCCAGGTGGCCAAGAGTGATAAACGTGAATATGGCCGGGCCAACTTTACCGTGGTAAGGGGCGATGAAGTGCTGGAAAACGTATCGATCAATTCGCAGGTGTGGATGAGCCATAGTGATACCATCAAGCAGCTTCCTGCCGGTTTTGAATTATTAGGTACCACCGAAAGCATTCCGGTGGCGGCTTTTAGAAGTGCGCCGGGCAATGCACATGTGATCTATGGCCTGCAGTTTCACCCGGAAGTATACCATTCTACCGAAGGGAAAACGATCATCCGCAATTTCCTGGTAAATACCTGTGGTTGTACGCAGGACTGGACTTCGGCACATTTCATTACCGATACGGTAGCGGCGCTCAAAGAAAAACTGGGTGACAGTAAAGTGGTGATGGGATTGAGCGGCGGGGTAGACAGTACTGTCGCCGCAACATTGATCCATCGCGCCATCGGCGATAACCTTTTTGGAATATTTGTAGACAATGGTGTGCTGCGCAAAAATGAATTTGAAGAGGTTTTAAAAATATACAAACAGCTTGGGTTGAATGTGAAAGGCGTTGACGCCAGGGATCATTTTTATTCCAAACTGGCGGGCAAAACGGATCCTGAAGAAAAACGCAAAGCCATCGGCGGTGGTTTTATAGAAATATTCGATCAGGAAGCCCACAAACTTACCGGCATAGAATATCTCGGACAGGGTACCATCTATCCTGATGTGATCGAATCGGCGGCAGTGCATGGACCATCGGTTACCATCAAATCGCATCACAATGTCGGCGGCCTTCCGGAAACGATGAAATTGAAGCTGGTAGAGCCTTTGAGGGCTTTATTCAAAGATGAGGTAAGGAAGATCGGGGCTGAACTGGGTATCCCTGCGGAAATGCTGAACAGGCATCCATTCCCAGGCCCGGGACTTGGTATCCGCATCCTCGGGGAAATTACACCGGATAAGGTACGGTTATTGCAAGATGCAGACCTGATATATACCGATTGTCTTAAAAAGTTCGGTTTATATGATAGCGTATGGCAGGCAGGCACCATTCTTTTACCAGTAAAAAGTGTAGGGGTAATGGGCGACGAAAGGACTTATGAGTTTACGGTGGCATTACGTGCCGTAACTTCGGTAGATGGGATGACAGCCGATTGGGCGCATCTGCCTTACGAGTTCCTGGGTGCTGTGAGCAACGAGATCATCAATAATGTAAAAGGCATCAACCGGGTAGTATATGATATCAGCAGTAAACCGCCGGCCACTATCGAGTGGGAATAAAAGCAAAGAAAACCTCTATATGAAAAAAAGATTCGGGCTCGTTTTTTTATTGATCTTGTCATGTTGCGTAGCAAAAACCTTCGCACAGACTGCGGCGCCAAAGAATTACAGGACCTACAAAGTGGGCATCTTTGCGCCACTCTACCTTGATTCTGTTTTTAACGAGAACGGATACCGCTACAGCAGCAGAAGTTTTCCTAAGTTTACTGTTCAGGGGCTGGATTTCGTTCAGGGAGCGCAGATAGCTCTCGACAGCATGCCGCTTTTCAACGGAAATATCGATGCTACTTTTTACGATTCAAAATCATTCACCAAACCGGTAAGCGATCTTATCCTCGATAGATCCATCGACAGCCTCGACCTCATCATCGGTGCGGTAAAAGACCAGGAATATGTACAGCTGGCAAATTTTGCGCAGCAGAGAAATATCCCGTTCATATCCGCGGTTTATCCAAATGATGGCGGAATAGTGGCCAATCCTTTTCTCGTGATCGTAAACTCTACACTGAAAGCTCATTGCGAAGCTATCTACAGTTATCTCCTGCAAAATCATGGAAACGAACGGATAGTACTGGTAAAAAAAGCCGGGACACAGGAAGATAAAGTGGCTGGTTATTTCAAAAATATCAACGAACAGGATGGTAAGGCATTACTGAATATCCAGGTAGTAAATATCACCGACAATAATTTCAGCGGATTGAAAGGCAGGCTGGATAGCCTTCACCGCAATATCATCATCGGGGGTAGCCTGAATGAAGAGTTTGCGTTGAAGCTCGCCACAGAATGCGCTGCAATCAACAAAACGTACAGCAGCACGTTGATAGGAATGCCTAATTGGGATGGGTTCGCCTTTGTCAGCAGAAAAAATTCATTGAAGGATTACCCGGTGTATTATACTACTCCCTACTACAATGCCAAATGGGATGCACAAAGCAAGATGATCCAGGGTGTTTATAAAAAGATCTATAAATCCACCCCGTCAGACATGACCTACAAAGGTTTTGAATCAGTATTTCTCTTCGCACGCCTGCTTACCAGGTACCCGGATGATTACATGGGCCACCTGAATGATTATCCGTACAAAGTTTTTAACGAGTATATTTTCAAACCGGTTTTTCTTACAAAAAAATCTACTGTACCGGATTACTTTGAAAACAAAAGATTGTATTTCATGAAGTCGGTAGGAGGAAATGTAACGAAAGCCTGGTGAGTGAATGGGTGAATGGGCAATGGGTGAATGGGCAATGGGTGAATGGATCAATAGTGAATGTGGAGCCTTTGGAGGTCATAAAATTCATTTCTAAACTGTAATATTATTAAGCCGGAGTTTTTTTCTTCGGCTTTTTTTCTGTAATTAGTCGTTAGTCCAACTATATCGGTTGGGTGATCAACTCTGAAATATTTAATAAAACAAATACGCAAAGCAAGTAAAATTGAAAATTGTTTTCGTCTTTTGCGGCCTTTTGTATTTGCCTTTGCGCCTTTGCGTGAAATCTTTACTTTAATGATCGATTGATCACTAAATTGAGTTCTTCGGCTTTATTCAGTGTCATCAGATGGCCTCCAGCATTAATTATAATATCTGCCCTTACAAACCGTGCCGGTAAAACATGGTCTGCATCACCCTGGATGTGTAGCAGTTGTTTGATCAATTCCCGGTTATCCCAATTTACGATAGTGTTTATCGCCCATTTTAAAAATGCCGGATCCGTGTCTTTCAGTATTGTTGCAAGTATCTCCTTATCTTCTTTTGATTCAGCCCCAAAAAACCAATTGCTCATCCTGTTGGGATATTTCATTAATGAGGAAGGGATCATTTTGTACAGGGGTAAATATTTAGCCAGTCGAAAATAGAAAGGAAGTTCGTTTCTTGTTTTTACAGAAGCAATGATGATCAGCTTTTCAGTTTCTATAAGTTTTGATACCTCAATGGCCATGATCCCGCCAAAGGATAAACCGATCAGGATAGGCCTGTCGGTATGGATCTGTTGAAGCAATCTTTTTGCATACTCTGCAATAGGTTCATTTCGGAAAGGTGCTATCCATTTGACATGAACAACATGATACCCCGGAAACTCCAGGTATTTGAAAACCCTTTCATCCGCACCCAGTCCACTGAATAAATAAATCGTTTTCATTCCTGCAAAGATGCAAAGATCAGCGCGTAAAAAAGGCCGCTTCTTTTAAGAAGCGGCCTTGAATTTTTATGGTAATGAATTATTATTTCTTACCTGCGTATTACAACCTTACCGGTAGCGATACGTTTGCCATTTGCATCAGTCAGGTAGACGAAATAAACTCCTGGACCTGCGCCGATCATGTTAACAGCCATTTTTGCATACACACCTGTAAGTGCATATTGTTGTTTGAACACCTGCGCACCTTTTGAATCGTAGATTGACAAAGTACGCGTGTGCGCTGCACCACCCCTGTTGTAATACCTTACTTCAAACTTGCCGCTTGATGGGTTAGGATATACGAACAGTGCATCTGAAGCAAGGTCAGACAAAGTAACTGCGTCTGATACATCGAAACAACCAGTAACAGTGTTGGTAGCCATTACAGTGTAAGTTCCGAAGTCATCCACAGAAACCGGCAGTGGTGAAGTTGAAACACCATTCAGCAAGTTGCCGTTTTTGTACCATGCATAAGTGTAAGGGCCAACTGCAGGGCTAACTACAGGGAATAAACCTGTGCGGATAGCCGGTGTGATGTTAGCATATGATTGCAATGCCAGTTCAACAGTCGGAGTCTGATTAACAGTCAAGGTTGCTTCTGCAGAATTAACCGCTCCGCAAGGAACACCAGATACCACTACACGGTATTTGTTGCCGTTATACAGCAATCCAACGTTAGTAAGAGTAAGTGTGCTGGTAGTAGCACCGCTGTAGATACCTGCATTAGCGATGTTTACAAAAGGACCGGCATTTACACTCACCTGCCATTGGTAAGTGATAGTAGAACCGGTAGCCGTAACTGAGAAGCTGGTGTTGTCGCCAGTACAGATACGTTTGTTCTGAGGTTGTGCGGTAATATTTACCGGAGAATTCACGGTAAGGTTAACCGCATTTGAATTTAATGTTGGAGTACATGTACCGCTCAATACAACACGGTATTTATAACCGTTCATTGTTGCAGTAAGATTGGTCAATGTAAGTGTGGCAGCAGTAGCACCAGTGATGTTAGCGAATGTAGTTCCGCCATCAGTGCTTTGTTGCCATTGATATGTAAGACCGGTACCTGCAGCTGCAACGGTAAATGTACCGTTAACTGTGCCGGTTACAGGCAAACAGATAGAGAAGTCTGTCGGTTGTGTAGAGATCGTTACAGGAACGTTCACTGTCAGCAACACACAAGATGAAGTGACAGGGCCACAAGCTCCACCTACGATCACCCTGTAAGCACCTGCATTGGCAGTTGTTACGTTAGCAAGTGATAAAGTAGCTGCGGTCTGACCAGCAAGGTTGGTAAATGTACCTGCGCAGGTTGCGGCATATTGCCATTGGTAAGTAAGTGTAGTACCAGTTGCAGCTACGTTGAAGGTAGCAGTTGCACCAGCACATACAGTAGAAGCTGCCGGCTGTGTACCGATAGTAACCGGTGTATTTACAGTAAGAGTAGCTGCTGAAGAAGTGATACCTGTAGGAGTACAGCTGAATACTACCACCCTGTATTGGTTGCCGCTTTGAGCCGCAGTAGCGCCGGTAATGGTATAAGTGGTACCTGTTGCACCTGGGATATCTACAAATGTTGGAGCTGCAGGCGTGCTCACCTGCCATTGGTAGGTAAGGCTTGAACCGGTTGCCGCAACAGTGAAAGAAGCGTTAGCGCCTACACAAACGGTAGTGCTTGCAGGACCTGTTGTGATAGCTGCTGCATCACCAACAGTAAGGGTCGCTGTAGCAGTAGTAACTGCGGGCAGACAAGTTCCCTGAACATTTACCCTGTATTGGTAACCACTCTGAGCTGCAATAACACCTGTTACAGTATATGAAGCAGCAGTTGCACCGCTGATATTCTGGAAAGTCACTCCGTTGTCGATGCTTTGTTGCCATTGGTAACCAAGTCCGGCACCGGTAGCAGTAACAGAAAAGGTTGCGTTTGTACCGGCACAAACCACGATAGATTGTGGCTGTGTAGTAATAGCCGGGCTTGCCTGTACGGTAAGTAGTGCAGCAGCAGAGGTTGCCGAGGCACACAGTGTATTTACAATTACGCGGTATTGATTACCATTTTGAGCAGCGGTAGTAGCTGCAATAGTATATGTAGCTGAAGTTGCCCCTGTAATATTGGTAAAGGCAGGAACTGCTGGAGTGCTCACCTGCCACTGGAAGCTGGTAGCTGCAATAGAAGAACTAACAGTAAAAGTTGCTGCAGTACCTACGCAACCGGTTTGTGCAGTAGGACCAGTCAAAGTAGGAGCAGTTCCGGCAGAAACCACAAATGGCACTACCACAGGAACACTGTTGGTACCGGATACTCCGGTTACTGTAATATTATATGTTCCCGGAACCAACGTATTGATATTGTTCAAAACAACAGTAGTACTGTTTCCCGGAACAACAGGGTTGGTACCAAAAGTTACAGTAGTTCCTGCAGGATTACCGGAGTAAGTTAAATTGATTGGAACTGTATAACCCCCATTGGAAATAGTAGCCAATGTTGAGCTTAAAGTTGTAGCACCGCCGCATGATGTTGAAACGGAAGCCGGAGTAGTAAAAGAGAAACCACTTGGAGGCAATGCCCCATCGGAATTAATCAGTCCTGGCCTATACATATCGATCGCCATTTCGCTGCGCATGTTCTGTCCATTGGTAAACATGGTCATACATGGATCATCTGTATAGTCCATGTAGTTCTGGAACATACGGCCCGGAGGGTTCGGTGAGCCTGAACAACCTGCATTCTGGAAATTGATATTTGGTGCAGACCCTGGACATCCGCTGGTAAGGTTTGATTGCGTAGGAGTGTCGTCAATTCCCGGAGTATTTGGAAAGTCATTTCCGCAGTTAGCATCACCTGTGATGTGGCGCAGCCAGAAGAAGTGGCCAAGCTCGTGTGTCAATGTACGCCCGAGGTTATATGGAGCGGCAGTACCTCCTGGTATAGATTGCGCCAGCACAACAACACCCTGTCTTGAAATAGGGGGGTTAATCGGGCTTTCAGGAGTTCCTATAGGAAAAGTAGCGTATCCCAGCAGGTTGGATGATGAGCCAAAGCTACAAAGCCATACGTTGATATATTTTGTAGGATCCCATGCATCGGCACCGCCCTGGTTAGAATATTTAACCGGGTCATTGGTACAGGAAGTTCCGCAGGAATTTACGTTGCCTACCACACGATTGATACCATTGGTAGCTGTACCGGCCGGGGTACGTGCTGCGAATACAAAGGTCACCCTTCCGTGTCCGCGAACCGCCTGAAATTCAGGAGGGATGTTGGAACTATCAGGATTAAGGCCACCGTAATCCACGTTCAATACGTTCAGCTGTGCCTGTATCTTGGCATCCGTGATAGATGCCTGCAATGCGGCTGTTCCAACTACATGAAAAACAACTGGAATAGTAATGTTTCCGATGAAATTGTTATTGGACGCAGGGCCACCGGCCAGGCGAAGGCTGATAGCTTCTCCGAGCGCTTTTTCTCTTTGCTCATATTGAAGTCTCAGTTCGGGATGAGCCGCAAATTCATTTTCCAACCATTTTTCGGTACCGCAACGCTCGTTGTTCTGAGCATGAGCCGACGATAGGAAGGTGGTAATGACAAGGAATGCCACGACCAAGTTTTGGTAAATTTTTCTCATAAATAAATTAATTAATGGCGTAAATTAGGAAAAAACGTTGTAAAAAAAGCAATTAAGAATTAAAAATTAAGAATTAAAAATGCAAACTATTCAATTTGAACGGTCATCATTCTTAATTTTTAATTCTTAATTCTTATACCGATACATTGAAGTCCCTTAAAGCATCATTAAGGCTTGTCTTCAGGTCAGTACTCGGTTTTCGTTGCCCGATGATCAAAGCGCAGCTTACGCCATATTCACCTGCCGGGAACTTCTTATTATATGTACCGGGAATTACCACGCTTCTCGGGGGCACGTAACCTTTGGTTTCTACCGGTTCGCTACCGCTCACGTCGATGATCTTCGTACTCTGTGTCAATACTACGTTGGCTCCAAGAACCGCTTCCTGTCCTACCCTCACGCCTTCCACAACGATACAACGGCTACCGATAAAACAACCATCTTCAATGATCACGGGGCTGGCCTGCACAGGCTCCAGCACTCCGCCGATGCCAACACCACCGCTCAGGTGCACCCCTTTTCCTATCTGGGCGCAGCTCCCTACCGTTGCCCAGGTATCCACCATGGTACCTTCATCCACATAGGCGCCTATATTTACATAAGAAGGCATCAGCACCACATTTTTCCCAAGGAAAGCACCATAACGTGCTACAGCATGCGGCACGGCCCTCACGCCAAGTTCCTTATAACCTGTCTTCAGTTTCATCTTATCATAAAACTCAAAAGGCGGCAGGCTATGCGTCAACATCTTCTGCACGCCAAAATATAACAATATCGCTTGTTTTACCCACTCATTCACCTGCCAGCCATCACTAACGGGCTCGGCTGTACGAAGTTTCCCTTTGTCTACACTTTCTATCACATCCTTGATCGCTTCTACATAGATCTCGTCTTCCAGCAATGCACGGTTGGCCCATGCTTCGGCTATTAATTGTTTCACTTCCATGGTTTGATTTTTTTACAAATTTAAGCCATTAGAAGTTCAACAAGTTTAAAAGGTTACACAACATCTTAAACTTTTGAACCTCTTGAACCTTTTGAACCTCTAAACATTTTAAACCTTTTATTACCTTCGGCCTATGAATCCCCAAAACATTTTAATCCGGCTGCCCAACTGGCTTGGGGATATGGTGATGAGCACGGCTTTTGTTCATGCAGTGAAAGATGCATATCCAGGTGCTACGGTCGATCTCATCGCTAAGAAAGGCATCGATTTCCTGCTCGATTATTTTCCGGAACATGGCCACCGGTATATCTTTTCAAAAGAGGAATATAAAGGCCTGGGCGGCACAATGAAATTTGGCAAAGAGATCAAAGCCCGTAAACGGTACGATATTTTTTTCTGCCTTCCCGATTCGTTTTCTTCCGCCATGATGGCTTATGCTACCGGCGCAAAAAAAAGGGTTGGTTTCAAAAATGAGATCAGGTCGCTATTGCTTACCAATACTTTTGCCAGAAAAAAAAATATACATAGAGTAGAAGAATATGTAAATCTGCTGCAGCAATATTTAAAAAAGGACGTTGCCATTCCAGAAGTTCGTCTCGCGAACAAAGCTCCGCAAGTAGCTAACAGTCTGCTGATCAACATCAACTCCGAAGCGGCTTCGCGGCGGTTGCCGGTGGCGAAAGCGATCAGCATGATCCAGGCTTTACGGGAAAAATTGCCGCAGGATTTTGTATTGCTCGGCAGCCCGAAAGAAAAACCGTTCGTTGATGAGGTTTATGCGGGCCTTCCCTCCAAAATAGGGATCAGCAACCTTGCCGGCAAAACAAATCTTACGCAGCTGATCCAAACCATTGCAGGGATTCCCGTGATGCTGACTACCGACAGCGGGCCGGCGCATGTGGCAAACGCGCTGGGCACACACAGCATCGTGCTTTTTGGCGCAGGAAATGAAAATAATACTGCTCCATACAATAAAAAGGACCGGACGATCATACGCCTGGGGCAGCTTGGATGTGAGCCTTGTACAAAAAATACCTGTAAATTGTACGATCAGCCGAAATGCCTGACCCTGCTGGATGAAAATTTTATTGCTTTGCAAGTGGAAGAAATATTAAACAAAACCAATCACAAATAATTATCACGTGATCTTCGAACAAGATATTGAAGCCTGCCTGGAAGTATTGCACAATGGTGGATTGATCCTTTATCCAACGGATACGGTGTGGGGCATCGGGTGCGATGCTACGAATGAAAAAGCCGTATCGAAAATTTATGCGTTAAAGAATCGCAATGAGCAAAAAAGCATGATCATCCTGCTGGCAGATGAAGCCCAGGTACCGGAATATACCGACCAGGAAAATGTGACCATTTTCGATTACATCAAAGGCATCCAGAAACCTACGACCGTCATTTACGATAAAGCAAAAAATCTTGCCAGGAACCTGCTGGCCGAGGATGGCAGCGTGGGCATGAGGATTGTGAAAGATAAATTCTGCAGGACGTTGATCAACGAATTCGGCCGGCCGATCGTTTCCACTTCTTCTAACATTAGCGGTTATCCGCCACCGATGATCTTTACAGATATCGATATCCGTATCCTGGAAGGTGCGGATTATGTGGTAAAGCACCGGCAGGATGATAGGGAACCTGCCTTGCCCAGTACGGTAATAAGATTAAATGAGAATGGATCGGTGACGATATTACGGCCGTAATAATGGACAATGGATAATGGATAATTATTGTTCGATTCAAACCATCATTCATCAATGGAAAAAACTTACTGCTGAAAATATTATCCATTATCCATTATCATCTATAATGTTATTCCCAGCCCCACCTGGAAACTCTGGCTCTTCCATTTTTCCGAAGAAGTAATATCATTGAGATTACTTAACCCTAATGCATAACGTCCGTACAGGCGCAATTTCAGAATATTCAGCTGTATACCTCCAACCATGCTGAAGTCGCCGCCCTTGAAGGCACTCTGCCCATTTTCAATCGCTGTTTTATCTTTATCGAGCAGCACTCCAAACTGTGGCCCTAACTGCAGGGATACGAATTGGTTGGCATTATAATTAAGTAACAGGGGAATTTTCAGGTATTTCAATTTTGCATTGGGAAAACCGTTGATCTTATAGATGTCGCTAAAACTACTGGTGGTATCCACATTGATCTGGCTCAGCAGGATTTCGGGTTGTATACCCCATTTATCATTTACATTGATCTGTGTAAAAACACCAAGTTGGTATCCATAAGAAAATTGATCTTTAAAGGACTTACCATTTATCTTGTTGATATCGGCGCCACCTTTGATACCGAATTTTACACTTTGTGCCTGTGCACCGGCAGAGGCTGCCATGATTAGCATGGCTACGAGGAAAGGTTTAAGTTTCATTTTTTATAGGTTTTGAAGTTCACAATCATTTTCAAGTAATGTGCCAATGATTTAACATAACGACTACTATCTTGTTAATATAAATGCAATTATTAAAAATAAAAGCCGTACATTTGCGGCGATTTTAGAATTTCTGAGAATTACATGACTATGCTCAGACGCTGTTGATAGCAGGTAGTTTAAATTACTACCACCAGGATTACAAAGTTTCCCCAACGGCCAGAAGCATTACATGTGACCATCAAAAAACTTTTTTTTGACCACATGAGTTTTGCTATCGGCACATCACTGTCCTGGCAGTATTACACGGTCTTCATTTAAAAAAATATTATACAATGAGTGCATCTTTTGAAGCATTAGGCCTTAATGAGAACATCGTACAGGCAATTTCCGACCTTGGCTTTACCGAGCCGACACCTATTCAATCACAAGCCATCCCGGTGTTGCTTTCTGGCACTACGGATTTTGTAGGGCTTGCTCAAACCGGTACTGGTAAAACAGCCGCGTTTGGTTTACCGTTATTACAACTGATGAATGCCGCAGACAAATTTCCGCAGGCATTGATCGTTTGCCCGACAAGGGAATTGTGCCTGCAGATCACTAATGATCTTATGGATTTCATGAAACACAGCAAAGGTATCATGAGCGAAGCCGTATACGGTGGTGCTTCTATTATGATGCAGATACGCAACCTGAAAAGAGGCGTACAGATCGTGGTAGCTACTCCAGGCCGGTTGATCGACCTGATCGAACGTAAAGCGATCGACCTGCAAAAAGTAAAATATGTGGTATTGGATGAAGCCGATGAGATGTTGAATATGGGCTTCCGCGATGATATCGACTTCGTTTTGAAAAATACCGTTAACCGCGAAAGCATCTGGTTGTTCAGCGCTACCATGCCCCCGGAAGTAAGGGCGATCGCGAAAAACTTCATGGAAAACCCTAAAGAAATCACCGTTGGTAAAAAGAACAGCGGTAATGTAAATATTGATCACCAGTTTTATGTTTCGCCTGCGCATAGCCGTTATGAAACGTTGAAACGCCTGATCGATTTCAACCCCGGCATGTACGGCATCATCTTTACAAGGACAAAAGCAGATGCCCAGGATATTTCAGAACGTCTTTCAAAATCAGGTTATGAAATTGAAGCATTACATGGCGATCTTACGCAGCAACAGCGCGATCGTGTAATGGCCCGTTTCCGTACCAAAGCATTGCAGTTGCTGATCGCTACCGATGTGGCAGCACGCGGTATCGACGTGGATGGCATCACTCACGTGATCAACTATGAACTACCGGATGATATGGAAGTTTATACGCACCGTAGCGGACGTACAGGACGTGCAGGCAAAACCGGTATCTGTCTTTCTATCTGCCATAGCAGGGAAACATATAAGATCCGCAGTCTGGAAAAAATGGTCAATTCTCAATTCCATAAACTGGATATACCGAGTGGAAAAGATGTGTGCCGCAAACAGTTCTTCCATTTCATGGATAAACTGATCAGCACAGATATTTCTCATGGCGACTATGAAACTTACCTTCCGGACCTGATGACGAAGTTTGAAAATGTGAGCAAGGAAGAAGTTTTGCAAAGGGTTGCTGCGCTTGAGTTTGACCACTTTCTGAAATATTATGAAAATGCGGAAGACCTGAATGCCAAAGACAGCGGCCGCAACAGGGAACGTTTTGATGGCAACAGGGATGACAGCAGCCGTAAGGAACGTACATCTTTCAACAGGAAAGACAATGGTTACACCCGCCTGTTCATCAACCTCGGTACCAAAGATGGTTTTTACAAAGCCAGCTTTTTACAATTCATCCTGGATGAAAGCAACCTGAAAAAAGAAGTGCTCGGTAAGATCGATATGCGTGATATGAATACCTGGGTGGAAGTGGATCACAGCAGCGCTGCCGGAATGATCAAAGCGATCGATGGTAAACGTTACAACAACCGTACTGTGCGCATGAATGAAGCTGATGGTGGTTTCAAACGCCCCAGCGACGAACAACGTGGCAACCGTGAAGTTAGCGGACAACGCAGGGAAGGCGGCGAAAGGAGAAGAACATTTGCTCCAAGGGATAGAAAATGATCCGTATAAAATTTATAGTAATAAAGCCCCGGCAAATGCCGGGGCTTTTATTTAATTACCCGCGGCTTAAGCCCCGGGTAATTGGAAACCTTGTACTGTTGCGCCGCACAGCCTCCTTTAAGCGTTTTGTTTATACTTCATACAAAATTGCAGGATCACGTCGGTCATTACTTCTTGTCCCCTGATAAGATATATCTTACTCAGTTTTTTTTCGTCGGTAGTACTGATAGGATGAATTGATCTGGCCATACATTATTACTTTACTCAAATATAGTTTTCACCGAAATGAAAAACCGTTGAAATCATCGTTAAATGATGCTATTTTCCTGCAACAATTTTGAGGTTTCACCAATCCACTATTTGTATATTTATATTATATGGAAAAATCATCTTATCGTGGCGCTGTAAAAGCATTGATCGCAGAAAATGAGAAAGCCATCCGTGAACTGCAGCGGGTATTGGCAACCGTTAGTGATGAACAATTGGCGGCGATTGTTGATCCTGATACACCCAATCCTGACTGCCGTCCGATACAAACCATCATGACCCATGTAGTGGCGGCAGGCTTTTCATATTGTGTGTATATCCGCAATCATCGCGGAGGCGGCGATCAACGACCGGAGCCAAAAACTTTTACAAGTGCGGCACAATATATCTCAGCATTAGATGATGTGCATACCTATACCAACGAAACTTTGATCGGCCTTTATGATCATGAACTGGAATTTTTCAACGAGCCGGAAAAGATCCTCACCCGCTGGAAACAGCATTATGATTACGAACAGCTGATGGAACATGCGATCGTACATATTCTGCGGCATCGGAGGCAGATTGAAGGGTTCCTCGAAATAATAGCAAATAAGTAAATAGTACCACAAAAACCCTGTAATAGACTATAAAATCAATCGAGACGTGCGTAGCTTTGTACCATAAATGGAAACATGCTCAAACAGGCGCTCCCGATATATGGCATTTGCAATCTCAACGACTATCCCGGTGGCGATGATGAACTGATTGCAGATCATTTTTCTGATTATCTGGCCGCACATCGCGATCTCCATTTTCCACATAAACATTCTTTTTTTCACCTGGTATATTTTACAAAGGGCAATGGTAACCACTCCATTGATTTTGTACAATACCCTGTGTTGCCGGGACAAATCTATTTCATGATCCCGGGGCAGGTACATACCTGGGATTTCAACAATAGCCCGGATGGCTTTATCATCAATTTTTCAGCGCATTATCTTGAAAGCCTCATCGCTGATCCAAGATATACCGATAGGTTCAGTTTTTTTTCCGGTGCATCCAACGACCAGGTGATACAACTTCCTGCTGCGATACAGCCTGCCATTAAAAAAATACTGGAAAATATTGTCCGGGAAAATCAACGTCAAAACAAACTTTATAAAGACCTCATCAGGCTATTGCTGATTGAATTATTTATTCTTACAGAAAGAACTGTCACCAAAGGGGATACCTTGTTGACAACAAGAAATAAGCAATCTCTTATACGTGATTTTCAGCAATTGGTAGAACTCCATTACAAAGAAAAAAAGCTGACAAAAGATTATGCCGATATCCTGCACGTAACGCCCAATCATCTGAATGCTTTATGCAAAAAGAATTCAGGCATTCCGGCAGGTGCAGTGATCCGTGAAAGAGTGTTGCTGGAAGCAAAAAGATTACTCATCAATGCCCAGATGACGATTGCAGAAATAGCGCTGGAACTGAATTTTTCCGACAACTCCTATTTCTCCAGGTTCTTTAAAAAATATGCAGGTGTAACGCCTGAGACATTCAGGAAACAAGTTTTAAAATAAGATATATGGAAACGATACAGATGGCTTCCGCAAAAGATTTCAACGAATCAAACACATCAGATCCAGGTGCGCTCAACTTGCTCAGATGCAAATGCCCGCGCTGCAGGAAAGGCGATATGTTTGCCGCCAAAAATCCATGGAACCTGAAAAAGACGATGAAGATGAATAGTGAATGCCCGGTATGCGGACAACCTTTCGACCTCGAAGTTGGTTTTTATTACGGTTCAAGTTATATCAGCTACACGCTTACCATCGCGTTAAGCGTGGCTACATTCATTGCGTGGTGGGTATTGATAGGGTTTTCCATCCACGACAACCGGATATTCTTTTGGCTGGGGGTAAATGCATTCTTGCTGATTGCACTGCAGCCCTACCTGATGCGGGTTTCACGCACAGGCTGGCTGGCATTTTTTGTGCGCTACGACCGCAACTGGAAAAACAACAAGCCTGAAGCTCCGGAGCGTACGAATAAGGATCTCCAGAATGATTGGTAAGGGAGGGGGTAATGTTGTAATGGATAATGTTATAATGGATAATGTTGTAATGGGTAATGCTCAGGAATCAGAATATTATTCAACCTGAAAAAATTATTCATTATCCATTGTAAAATTATCCATTATAAAACTACATTGTCATCAGAATCATTTTTTAAAAAACTCGATCGCCGCCATCACTTCAGCCGGCGTTTTATTCATCGCACCAGTAATGTGAAAATCTGTTTCAAGAATGGCGGTACGTTGGGCATTGATGTATTTTACCAGCAGGTAATCTTCCGCATCATCCCCTTCGCCAACCACTACCAGTTGTGCCGATTGCACCTGTTGCCAACTAACGGTAATGCCTGAACGAAAAAAAAGTATGCCTTTGGAATCGATTTGCAGGATAGGTTTTCGGGTAATTAATTTATACCCCGTTCCCAGCGAAAGCAATGCAGGCAAAGCAATCAGCGGCCAAAACATATCTTTCAAAAAAGCCTGCCCGGGATAAAAACAAAGTAATACCGCAAAGAACGCCGCTACCACACAAGTGATGAGCAGTACCGTGATGGAATCACTTACCTGGAAGGTGAAGGGAATATTCTTTTTATTTTTTGCAGCCATATGATATAGTTACGGGTGGCGTGAAGTTGCGGGTGAGCCTTTATTTTAAAGTTAAAACATATCTTTCAAGCAACTTAAACAAAGCATTCTTCATTCTCACTCTTCATTCTTAATTCTTAATTACACCAATTCTATCACCGTTATCTCCGGCAATATCCCCACCCTTCCCGGATATCCGATAAATCCGAAGCCGCGGTTGACATATAATTTCTGCTTCCCACTTTCATACAATCCTGCCCATTGTTTGTACATGTATTGCACCGGGCTCCATTTAAAACCGGGTATCTCCACGCCAAATTGCATGCCGTGTGTATGCCCGCTCAGCATCAGGTCTACATCGTTGTATTGCGGCTGCACCTGCGCTTCCCAATGGCTTGGATCGTGGCTCATCAATATTTTGAACGGGTATTTTTCCGTGCCGGCATGCGCCAGGTCCATGCGGCCATGTTTTGGAAAGCGCCCTTTTGCACTCCAGTTCTCGATGCCCAGTAAAGCGATCTGCTGCCCGTTTTTTTCCAGCACCACATGTTCGTTCATCAGCAACCTCCAGCCGATGTCAGCATGGACCTTCTTCAGGTTTTCGAGGTTCTGCGCTTTGCTGATACCATCCGCAGGCCATTGCACATAATCGCCATAATCATGATTGCCCAGCGTAGAAAATACGCCCATCGGGGCTTTCAGCCTGCTGAAGATCGGTTTGTATTCATCCATTTCGGATGCCTTATCATTTACCAGGTCACCGGTAAAAAGAATGATGTCGGCCTCCTGCTGCAGGATCATATCCACGCCATGCGATACCGCTTTGGGATTCATGAAACTGCCACTATGGATATCGCTGATGTGTACGATCTTAAGGCCTTTGAAAGCATCCGGCAGATTATCAAAAGACAATTGTACCCGCTTTACATTGTAATTGTATTTATTGGAAAAACCGTAAAGCAGGCTGCTGAATAACGTTCCGCCTGCGGCAATGCCCGTCCAGCTAAGAAATACAGAGCGGGTGATACCTTCGTCGCCCATTGTAGCTGCTTCGGTATTGCGAAAAAAAAGTTTACCTGCCAGCCATTGGATTCCCCGGCGCAGATCGTCTACCAGGAAAAAGATCAATGCTACCAGTTTGGCGAAAAATAAACCCATGATGGTGGCAAAAAGATAAGTCCGTATTTTTTTACCCAAAAAACTTTGCTCGGTATACACGAATAAAAGAAATCCCACTATCGCGAAAGCGGTGATACCCCAGTAAATGGTGTAAATAATTGCCCTCGCTTTGGGGGATGCGGATTGAGTAACACTCCTGACCGCCTGAAAAAAATAAGTATCGAGCAACAACATGATCGATATAAAAATGACTACGCCAATGGGTGTACGCATATTGTATGTTTTAAAAGCAATTTTTGCCTGCGGCAAAAAGGGGGGACACTGATCTTTATGATATTTATGATATTTTATGATATTTCTAAAAAACTTATCTGCGAAGATCATAACGATCATAAAGATCTGTGTTCTATCAAAATTCTAAAAACTCTTCCAGCTGTGTATCTATTGCACGAAGTGCCGCCGCATCTGCGAAACGGTTTTCAGCATCCAGCAACTTATCCACCAGGCTTATCGGCAACCTGTTGGGATGCACCAGCATTTTCATGTGCAGCAGGCTTCCGGTCAGGTGCTCCATTCCACGAAGGTTGCCGGCACGGCCTGTAGCGACACCGGTGAGCAACACTTTTTTATGCCACCATACTTTGGATACATCGGTATTATCCATCATTAGTTTTAATATTCCCGGGTAAGAGCCATTGTATTCCGGCATGATGATGATGAATTTTTGTGCAGACTTCAGCAGGTCGTTTTCCACTTCAATAAATGCCTGGTTTCGCACCATCATATCCGTTTCATCCAGCAAAAGTACTTGTGCCTCGATATTCTTTTCCTGTAATAACCGTTGATATTCAAGGGAAACCTTCCTGGTATTGCTGTTTTTCCGGTTGGTTCCGGATATAATTGTAATCATATGAAATGCAAAATTAGTCGCATTGGCGATAGCCCGCCAAACTATTTATGTAAGATGTTCCCAATTTTATACCGAATGGTTATTTTTGCGGGAATGTCGCTTTTTGAAACAGATTTAATGAGATAACAGTAAAATTATTCCGTTATTTGTGTTTCACTCCCGCTATCGCAGCGGGACAAGCGCACGAAAGAAGGGAGCAGAGGTTTCGCAAAGGAAAGATCTCTGCATAAGCTTCGTTTTCTCTGCTCTCTGCGGTAAAGAATAAAACAAGGATTCAATATTATGGCAAGAATTATAGGAATTGCAAATCAAAAAGGAGGCGTAGGAAAAACCACGACTGCTATTAACCTGGCAGCGAGTTTTGCCATTTTAGAATACCGCACATTGCTGATTGATGCTGATCCGCAGGCGAACAGCACCACTGGTGTGGGTTTCGACCTCCACAATGTGACCCGCAGCCTGTATGATTGCATGGTAAATGAAACGCCGGCAAAGGAAGTCACCCTGAAAACGGAAATTTCTCACCTGGACCTGATCCCTTCGCACATCGACCTGGTGGGCGCCGAAATAGAAATGATCAATTATCCCAACAGGGAAAGTGTGCTGAAACGCATCATCGATCCGATCCGCGACGAGTACGATTTCATCGTGATCGATTGTTCGCCGTCACTCGGCCTTATCACGGTGAACGCTTTGGTAGCTGCCGATAGTGTGGTGGTGCCGGTACAAACAGAATTCTTCGCATTAGAAGGCCTGGGCAAATTGCTCAACACCGTTAAGATCGTACAGAACCGCCTCAATACCGACCTCAAGATCGAAGGCATCCTGATGACCATGTATGACGGAAGGCTCCGCCTTTGCAACCAGGTGGTAAGTGAAGTGCGCCGTCATTTTGAAGAAATGGTTTTCAGCAGCATCATCCACCGCAATACCAAGCTGAGTGAAGCTCCAAGCGTGGGCAAACCGGTGATATTATACGACTCGGACAGTAAAGGCGCAGTAAACTACCTGAACCTTGCTAAAGAAATATTGCAGAAAAATAACCTGACGAAAATAAGCCAGGAGGAAAGGGTACTTAACTAGAAAATATGCAGATGTGCAAATATGCAAATATGCAAAACAATTCACGATAGGTACTTCTTTAAACTAATTAAACTAACAATTAAAGTGCTGTAAAGATCCGTAAAACTGCCGTCCTTATTGGCATATTTGCACATCTGCACATTTGCAAATTCTATTATGACCGCTCAAAATAAAAAAGACGTTTTAGGCAAAGGTATCCGCAGCCTGCTGCAGAATATTGATGCCGACTTAAAAACCACTTCAGGGAATCTTAAAACTGAGATCGTAGAAAAAACTACGGTGAGCCAACGTATACCGTTGGAACAGATTGAAGTGAACCCTAACCAGCCAAGGAAGGATTTTGATGAGACCGCTTTAAGCGAGTTAGCTGCTTCCATCAAGATACATAATATCATTCAGCCGCTTACGGTGACAGCCATGAGTAATGGTAAATTCAGGCTGATCGCAGGCGAACGCCGCTATCGTGCTTCAAAGATCGCCGGCCTGAAAGATGTACCTGTTTACATCCGCGAAACCAGCGACAGCCAGATACTCGAACTCGCCTTGCTGGAAAACCTGCAGCGCGAAGACCTGAATGCCATCGAGATCGGTATCAGCTACAAACGCCTGATGGACGACCTGGATTACACCCAGGAACAGGTAGCGGAGCGTATGGGCAAAGAACGCAGTACGGTTACCAACTATATCCGCCTATTGAAACTTCCGCCGGATATCCAGGTGGCAGTGCGGAACGGTACGATCAGCATGGGCCATGCAAGGGCGCTGATCAATGTGGATGTGGTAGACAAACAACTCTTCATTTTTTCTGAAATAAAAAAGAATGCCTTATCAGTAAGGCAAACGGAAGACCTGGTAAGAAAGATCTATCATGGCGCCGGTACTGTTAAAAGTGCTGTAAAACCTACCCTTCCGGCGGCTTATAAAAAAATAGAAGATAATTTAGCGTCCACGTTTGGAACCAAAGTGAAACTGTCGCACAGCAAAAAAGGCAACGGCAGTATCTTATTCGAATATTATTCACTGGAAGAACTGAACGCTTTATTGGAAAAACTGAACATTAAAGTGAGCTGATGCTTTTGATAAGAACTTTTATAATTACCTGCATATTTGTTTGCGCAGCAACTATGGGTATTGCGCAAACAAATCCTTCGGGTAAGGTAATTGACGACAGTACTGCCAAACCTTTGGCAAAAGATAAAAAACCACTATCACGCGATTTTCTCTTAAAAACAGATTCTGTAAAGCCTTACAGTCCACGTAAAGCGATCGTCCGCTCCGCAATTGTACCCGGCTGGGGGCAGATAACCAATAAAAAATACTGGAAAGTGCCGCTGGTATATGGCGCACTCGGTACCACGGGGTATCTCTTTTTTCGCAACCTGAACCAATACAAAGAAGCCAAACGTGCATACGTTCTGGCATCAGATACCAGCGACGCCAACGACATCCTCATTCCCGAACCCTATTACAGCGTACGCAAATCGCCGGAAAGGATCCGTGCTTTCCGTAATTCGGTAAGGCAAAATGTCGATTATTCCGTGTTATTCTTCATTTTCTTCTGGGGGCTCAATGTAGCAGATGCCGCCGTAGATGCACATTTGAAAACATTTGATGTAAGCGATGACCTGTCGTTCAGGATCAAGGCTGGATATAGCCCCATGGCCAAAACCAACGGGATCAGTCTCGTGCTGGCGATCAAGTAATGGATAATTTGATAATGGATAATTTGTTAATGGATAATGGATAATGCCTTCTCATCCAACTTTCTCCTTAACTATAGGTCATAGAATATTGAAGTATTATCCATTATAAAATTATCCATTATCAATTATCCACTATCCTAAGTATATTTATTCCCCGATAAATACCCCGTACTGGGTACGGCAACAAATTTCTTACACATTACATTTGAATTATGAAGATAGCACTCATAGGTTATGGCAAAATGGGCAAAGCCATTGAAGCGATCGCTTTGCAGAAAGGGCATACCATCGGATTGAAAATTGATGCCGATAACCAGGATGCACTCACCAGGGAAAACCTGCAGCAGCAGGATGTGGCGATAGAATTTACCAATCCTAACAGCGCTGTGAAAAACATCATGGCCTGTATAGACGCCGGCATCCCTATTGTAAGCGGCAGCACAGGATGGCTGGATAAATGGGAAAAAGTAAAAAATTACTGTACAGAAAAACAGGGCACATTATTATATGCCAGTAATTTCAGCATTGGCGTGAATCTTTTTTTTGAAATAAATAAACGGCTTGCTTCGCTGATGGCGCAGCACAGCGAATATGATGTGACGGTGGAAGAGATCCATCACACAGAAAAAAAAGATGCACCAAGCGGCACGGCTATCACCATCGCGGAGCAGATCTTAGCGAACAATCTGCATAAAACAAACTGGGTGAATGAAACGCCTTCAAGTGCGGATCAGCTTTCGATCATCAGCAAACGCATCGATCCGGCTCCGGGTACGCATCATGTGAAATACAGTTCGCCGATAGACGATATCGAGATCATTCACACAGCTCACAACCGTAGCGGATTTGCCATGGGGGCCGTGATGGCAGCAAGTTATATCAAAGACAAAAAAGGAATATTCACGATGCAGGATGTGCTGGACATCAGCTAAAATGAAGCTTACCAAAATAACCATATCGTACCTATTACTACTGCTTTCTTTTTCGGGCTTTGCCCAAAACAAGGAAACAGAAACGCTGTACAGGCAATTTCGGGCGGCTAGCACCAACAAAGCAAAAATAGACCTGGGTAACCGCCTTTCGTGGACGATACGCTCCAGCGATCCGGATAGCGCCATGGTACTCGCCAATCAAGCCTTGCTGCTTGCAGAAAAAGAAAATTATGAATATGGCCAGGCGAATGCACACCTTTGTATCAATCTCGCCTGTGCGGTAAAGTCCAATTACGAAACTGGTTTGGAGCACATCGACAAAGCACAACTGATCAGTGAAAAACTGAAGAATGATTCGTTGCTGGCTGCATGCAACCTTAATTACGCCGGTTATTATTACAACAAAAGCAATTACAGCAAATCGATTGAAAAGTCACTGGCAGCGGTAAAGTTGTTTGAAAAACTGAACGACCAGTTGGGAGTCATCCGCAGCAAATTGCTGATGGCACAGGTATATCAATTGAAAGATGATCTGCCAAGAGCAGAAGCCGTGTTGAAAGAAATATCTTCTGTTCCAACTACAGATATAAAAATAAAAGTGACCATCCTCCATACACTCGCCAACATCTACGGGATGGAAGGAAAATATGAAGAGGCCCTGGCGCTCGACAACGAAGGGCTTGCATTATGTGATAAAGAAAATTCGCCTTACCTCAAATCGCCCTTGTACGACAACATGGCAAACTGCTATATGTACAGCGGCAAATACGACCTGGCAAAAAAATACTTTCACGAAAGCCTGTTGCTGGATTCCACATTTTCCAACCAGAAACAAATGGCGGATACTTATCTGAACCTTGGCCAGCTTTCGATGATGCAAAAGAAGTATGGGGAAGCCATCGGCAACCTGCAACATTCTATTTGGCTGTCGCAGTTGAAAGGATACAAACAAGGTATTTACCAGGCTTATCTTTTGCTGACCGAAGTTTTTCGCAAAAATAATCAGTCGGATAGCGCTATTGTCGCCTTAAAAACTGCTTACAAGTACAAAGACAGCATGATCAATGCCAGCACCGAAAATAAGATCGCGGAACTTGAAACGGTGTACCAGACAGAGAAAAAAGAATCGCAGCTGAAGCTGCAACAGGCGGCCATCACGAAGAAAAATTATTTTATCGTTGCTTTGGTGATAGCCCTGGCGCTGCTTACTTCCATAGGTTTCTTCTTTTACCGCAAGCGGCAATTTAACAACAGGATGCACGTGCAGCAGGAAGTGATGAAACAGCAGGATATTTCTACCAAAGCAATTATAGAAGCAGAAGAAAACGAACGGAAACGTATAGCCGCAGAATTACATGATGGCGTTGGCCAGCTGATGAGCGCCGCAAAAATGAACCTTTCTGTTTTTGAACATGAACTTACTTTCAGTGATGAAAATCAGAAAAAAGCATTTGAAAATGTGATCAACCTCGTGGATGAAAGCTGCAGGGAAATACGCAGTGTAAGTCACCAGATGATGCCGAACGGGTTGCTGAAAAGCGGCCTGGCCAGCGCTGTGAAGGAATTCATAGATAAGATCGATTCACGTGTGATGAAAGTGACACTCTATACAGAAGGATTAGGCGAGCGCATCGAAGCCAATACTGAAACCGTTTTGTACCGGGTGATCCAGGAATGTGTGAACAATGTCCTGAAACATTCGGGGGCCAATCATCTTGACATTTCATTGATCAAAGAAGAAGATGGAATTGTGGCGACGATCGAAGATAATGGCCATGGATTTGATCTTACTCACAAAGATAATTTTGAAGGGATCGGATTGAAAAATATCATATCGCGGATCACCTATCTGAAAGGCACACTCGATTTTGACAGCAAACCCGGTAAAGGCACGGTGATCGCCATTCATGTTCCGGGATAATATTGATCATTTTCACCAGCTTATACCTTATGCAAAAAAAAGTCTTATCGTTGTTCCTGCTCCTGCACAGTTTGCTGTGTATCGTGCAAGCGCAGCCTAAAGCCGATAGTTTGCAGGCCATCATCGCTACAACAAAAGATGAGGGTAAAAAGATCGATGCATTAAAAGCGCTGACAGACTTTTATTCAACAAAAGATTTTGATAAAGCCGTTGCATTGGCCAACCAGGGGATCGCACTGAGCACTTCCAAAAAAGATCTATCCTCTGCCGGTACATTCACCAGCATGAAAGGGCTTTCTTTTTATCTCAAAGGGAACTACGACAGCGCTGCCATTTTTTATTCCGAAGCGCTGCAGCTGATGACGACCGCCAAAGACAGTAAAGGCAGGGCTTCTGTACTGAATTACACGGGCAGGCTATATCGTAAACTGAAAGACTACGATAAATCCCTGGCGATGTATGACGAAGCATTTTCCATTTACAGATCATTGAATGATGAAGATGGGATGGCAACGATTTACAATGAGTCGGGCGTGGTATTTGAATACAAAGGAGATTTTGAAGAAGCCATCAGGCGTTATACTAATTCTTTGCAGATAAGAGAAAAAATGAACGACCAGTTGGGCAGATCTTATAGCCTTTCTTTTATCGGCGCCATTTATGCGCAACAAAAAAAATATGCCGAAGCAGAAAAATATCTCAACGATGCTATGCAGATCCGACGCGGTCTCAACGATCCATTTGCGTTGGCGCTAAGCGTTACCGATCTGGCGGATATGTATGCCGAAATGAAAGATTTCCCGAAGGCAATCGCCTGGTACGATTCAAGCAATGCGATGGCTTCTCAATTGAAATATCCGCAACTGTTATCAGAAAATTATTTGAAATTATCGCGATTGTATGAACACAAAAATGACGCATTGCAATCATTGGATTATTATAAAAAATATGCTGCCTTAAAAGATTCTTTGTTATCGGTAGAAAAAATTGCCCGGATAGAAGAATTGAATACCAGGTACGAGACAGATAAAAAAGAGCAGCAGCTTGCTTTACAGCAGGCAGCATTACAGAAAAAGAATTACCTGCTGGCAGGTAGCGCCATCCTGTTTTTATTGGTATTGATCGCCGGAGTAAATATTTACCGTAAAAATCAGGCACGTTCAAAATTGCAGTTGCAGCAGGAAGTGATGAAACAACAGGACCTTGCTACCAAAGCCATACTGGAAGCGGAAGAGAACGAACGCAAACGGATCGCCGCTGACCTTCATGATGGCGTAGGGCAACTGATGAGTGCGGCGAGAATGAACCTTTCGGTCTTTGAAGATGATCTTCCTTTTATCAGTGAAGAACAACGTTTGTCTTTTGAAAACGTACTCAACCTGATGGATGAAAGTTGCCGGGAGATCCGGAATGTAAGCCACCAGATGATGCCGAATGCTTTACTGAAAAGCGGCCTTGGAAACGCGGTGAAAGATTTCCTTGCAAAAATTGATACAAGGATCATTAAGGTCACATTGCATGCAGAAGGGCTCAACGACCCGATTGACAAGAACACCGAAACCGTCTTGTACCGGGTGATACAGGAATGCGTGAACAATGTGTTAAAACACTCCGGTGCCAATCACCTGGACATTTCCCTGATCAAAGACATCGACGGCATTTCCGTGACGGTGGAAGATAATGGCAAAGGATTCGACACCACCAATACTGCGGCTTATGATGGCTCAGGATTGAAAAATATCGTTTCCAGGATCACCTACCTCAAAGGCACGATCGACTTCGACAGTTCCCCGGGAAAAGGTACGTTGATAGCTATTCATGTACCGATGATTTAAATTTTCTTACACGAATTCAAGCGAATTACACGAATTACATTATTTTCACTTACAAGTTTGCACGTAAGCAGAAATGTTATATCATCCTCATCTCCGCTAATTCGTGTAATTCGCATAATTCGTGTAATAAAGAATGAAGAAGGAAAAAATCTCCCTTGCCATCGTCGATGATCACCAGATCGTTATCGACGGCATCAAATCATTGTTGTATGGCCACCCGCAATTCGTGGTGGATATCGAGTGCACGCAACCCGAAAAAATGGTGGAGTTGCTGGCCGATGATCCCGTAGACATACTGCTCACAGATATCATGATGCCGGTTATGAATGGCGCCGACCTGGCAAAAGCTGTACGTAAACATTTTCCTGAAATAAAAATACTTGCACTTTCCATGAGCGGGCAAGGCGACCTGGTAAACCAGATGATCGACGACAGTGATATAGCCGGGTATGTCTTAAAAAATATCGGCAAACAGGAATTGCTGAAAGCGTTGGAAAAGATTTCCGGTGGTGGTGTTTATTTCAGCCAGGAAGTTTTGGAAGAGATGATCAAGGCCAGCGAAAAAAAGAAGAATGGAGAAGAAGTCCATCTTACTTTGAGAGAGATCGAGATCATCCGTTTGATTGAAAAAGAATACAGCAACAAACAGATTGCCGACTCACTCTTTATCAGCGAGAGAACGGTAGAAACGCATCGCAAAAATATATTCAGAAAGACAAAAACCTCGAGTCTGATCGGGCTTATCAAATATGCTTATGAGCAGAAGCTTATTAATGGATAATTAATAATTAATAGTTAATAATTAATAATTAAAACCTGATTATCCATTATCCATTAATCCATTATCCATTATCTCTGATCAGTCATTATTTAGAAAATACCCTACCCTCACTGCCACCAGTCCAATCGTTCCATTTTTACTATAGCCATCATACGACAATCCAAGGTCTAATTGTTTGCCCACCATATAACCGCCGCCCACTGCGTAAGCCAGTGCTGTAGCACCTTCTATGCCTTTTACTTTTAAAAACCCAACGCCTGTTTTTGCCGCCAGGTAAAATTTGGATGTGGGGAAAAACCTTGCTCCGACCCTTACCGGAACGATGGTGTAATCTTTGATATCGAGTCGGCCGAAGAGATCCGTGAAGCCAACATCGCCGGTCAACGCGAGGTCGTGAGTGATCCCGTATTGCATCAGCAGGTCAACACCTGGGCCCACAGACCACAAGGGCAGATTGCTGGAAGGAACAGCCAACGTAGCACCAACGGAGAATTTAAAGCCTAAGGCATCGCCTTGTTTTTTTTGTGCCTGTATATGGTTTACTGAAAATAGCAGAATAAAAAACGGAATGATTTTCTTCACTATAAGGAATTATAGATTAAAACTTGAACTTTTGATATAACAATTTAATCATTTGTATTTGAAAATATAATTTATAACTTAGTTTTTATTAATCTTAAACTCTATTTATGAAAACAAAAATCTTCCCGCTGATGGCGGTAATCTCCCTTTGCATTTTTTTCTCCTCATGCAAAAAAGACAATTCCCAATTAATCGAAGTACAAAAAGCAAATCCAACTTTTAGAGCCGTAGAATCAGTTGATCCTGCAATTTTAAAGCTAATGCACGATGATTTTATTAAAGAAGGTGACATCAAAAGAGCAGAGGGCTTGTCTGATAAATATGATTTTAAAACTGGAAAATTAAAACTAGACCAACCAGAGAGCCTGGTTTTTCCAACGGCATCTGTTTCAGGTGTAGGAACTGTGATTACAGGTGTTACTTTTACCGAAACCTTCGGTCCTAGTACTTCGTATAGGGCTGGAACTGGTATTACAAATACCATATCGTTCAATGCAATGAATTCTGCAACGGCTTTACAAGCCTTCAACAATACCACTCCCCCTGCAGGAACTTTTCTTGCATCTCCGAGTACAATATCGGGTGTTCAATTCCCTGTGATAAAATTGGATGCAACGGATGTTACATCTACAGTGTATTCAACTCCCAACATAGTTATTCAGTACACCGCGACCACTGCAGGTGGAACTTCTTATACCCAAACAGCTGGTAATTTAGCAGGCACGGTTTCAGGATGTGGAAGTTCAAATTGCTGGCTAACTGGTCTAAGTATGGGCTTTTCATCAAACCCATTCAATACAAATCTTTATGATAATACAGGGACTATAACGTCAACAGCCGTCTCTGTTAAATTATATTACAGGGTTTCCACAACAGTATTAGGGGTCTTTTCATTTGCTTGGGCAAATTGGGTTTCTGCAAATACAAATGCAGGCGTTGGCAGACCCATTAACGATATCCAGGTTAGGGCATATATAGTACTGTAATTGGTGGTTATAAAAAGTCCGCCACCCCAGACAGGAGCGGCGGACTTTTTAATATCAAATAAAATTATTTGCTCTGGCCGAAAGTATATCCAAGACGCAGACCAATTGTACTACTTGTACCACCTTTGAAACTGTAACCAGTGTACTTCAGTAACAAATCTAAACTTGGAGTAAATTTGTAACCAACACCTGGAGCATACACAAATGCAGTTTTAGCACCAGACTCAGTACCAAAGCCAGCACCAACCTGAGCTGAACCATATACCATAGAAGAGCCGAACCTGTATTCGATACCAGCCAATACCGGAACGATACCAGAATTTCCTCCATCGATAGTTACACCACCAATAGTGTAATCTTTACCGCTGAAGTTGATATAACCTGCAGAGATAGTTGCATCCAGGTTAGCATCTAATACGAAGTTTGCTTTTGCTGAACCTCCAACACCAAAAGAGCTAACGTCACCGAAATCACCGATAGGGAATTGACCATCAATACCGATACCGAATTTAACTTTAGTTTGAGCACTAGCTCCAAGGGAAGCGATCGCGATAACAGCGAAGCTTAAGATTAATTTTTTCATTTTTTCAATTTTGGTTTATAAATCGGGCGCAAGTTAGGTGTTATATTTAAAAACACAAACATTTTGCCTTTACAAAGAAAGAAAAAAAGCTTTGAATAATATATACCCAAAATAGGGTATTAAGGCTTCAGATTGAGCAACATATCCTTTGTCATGCTCTCCAGGTTGTATTCTTCCTGCCAGCCCCAATCGGCCCTCGCCACGCTGTCATCGATACTTTGCGGCCAGCTATCGGCTATTGCCTGGCGATAATCCGGCTGATAACTCATCTCAAATTCAGGGATCGTTTTTTTGATCTCCGCCGCGATCTCTTTGGGGGAAAAGCTCATTCCCGAAATATTATAAGCGGTTCGAACGGATATTTTATCGGCAGGCGCTTCCATCAGTTCAATGGTCGCTTTGATCGCATCCGGCATGTACATCATCGGCAAATAAGTGTCTTCGGAAAGAAAACATTCGTATTTTTTTTCTTCCAACGCTTCATGAAAAATTTCTACTGCGTAATCCGTGGTTCCACCACCCGGCGCGCTTTTGTAACTTATTAAGCCGGGATAACGAAGGCTGCGGACATCCACACCGAAGCGTTTGTTGTAATAATTGCACCAAAACTCCCCCGCGTACTTACTGATACCATATACAGTGATGGGTTCGATGATGGTCTGCTGCGGACAATCCTGCTTTGGGGATGTGGGCCCAAAAACCGCGATGGAACTCGGCCAGTATACTTTGTGCAGGTGTTCTTCGCGGGCAATATCGAGTACGTTCAGCAAGCCCTGCATATTCAGGTTCCAGGCAAGGTTGGGATTTTTTTCGCCGGTGGCGGAAAGAATGGCCGCCAGTAAATATATCTGTGTAATGCCCTGGCGGATCACCTGCACATGCAGCATTTCCTTGTTCATCACATCCATGCTCACATAAGGCCCTGTGCCTTCCAGCAAAGGATTTTGTTCGCGAAGATCTGAGGCGATAACATTGGCATTGCCATAGATCTTGCGTAGTGCCATAGTGAGTTCAACACCTATCTGTCCGGATGCGCCTATAACGAGGATCTTTTCTTTAACCATAGAATACATATTTTTTGATTACACTAATTTGAGCGAACCTGCCTGTCGGCAGACAGGTTACACAAATTACACGAATTATTTTTAAAATGGTCCTTGCCATATTTGATACGCCGGGAAGAAATTTTCTTTCTTCCCGGCTTCGCGGCAAATAAGTAACAATACCCCATTTAGGTTACTTCTATTATTTTTCTTATTCCTTAGCTTTACGTATCATCATTCATTCACAAAAAAGCATCATGAAAAAAATCAGTTTCCTGTTCTTGTTTTTTTCTTTTTCGATGGAAGTCGTATCTGCACAAACCAAACCGGAGTTGGCTCCCGAATTTTTTGATTCATTTTCTTACAACTTACCTGCAGGATTCACTATCGGGGATTCAGTACAACTGGCTACGGAAGTACAAAAGATCGCCACAAAACTGGATGAGTTGCAGATAGAAGCCACCACCAATTATACCATATCGGATCCAACCAGTGTGTATTATTTTTTAAATGACTATGTAAGTATCAATACATTGCTGGGCAGGAACAGCAAGGCTGCTGAAAATATCTATGAACTCCGGAAGATCAGGCCCACACCGGCTTACAGGCTGCCTGCCAAGTTGCAGATACTTGCCTGGAACAGGGCTATGTCCGTGCACAAGGATGACGGGTCCGATGCATTTAAGGATGCGCTGTCAAAATAGCTGA